>Ga0111538_10000174_pt1 | contig 75776 bp, 64 predicted proteins | sample SoiMethybrSBSTD1_FD_79669 | JGI IMG/M metagenome (GOLD analysis project Ga0111538, IMG submission 79669) | Bulk soil microbial communities from a Populus tree surrounding site in Tennessee, USA - Soil MetaG P. TD hybrid SBSTD1 (version 2)... | ecosystem: Environmental > Terrestrial > Soil >...
ATGTACAAGCCGAGCGACGAGACCGGAGACCTCACGGCGATCACCGCGAAGACCGAGTTCTTCACCGTGGTTGGCGTGATCGCCGAGATGAAACAGCGCAGCCTGACGGACGGCGATCGCGCGGTGGGCGCCTATTACTTTCCGATCGCGCAAGACCCGCAGGCGGGCTTGACGTTCGTGCTCCGATCAAGCGGCGAGACAACGGCGCTCGGCGGCGCGCTGCGGCGCGAGATTGCCGCGATCGACGCGCAGTTGCCTGTCTTCGAAGTGCAGCCGATGACCTACTGGACCGCCCGATCGCTGGCCAATCGCCGGGCCCCGGCGTTGCTCTCGATGGTGTTCGGGTTCGTGGCGCTGTTCCTGTCGGCGATTGGGATCTACGGCGTGCTGGCCTATCTCGTCACGCAACGCCGGAAGGAGATCGGCATTCGTGTCGCGCTTGGCAGCACCGCCGCGGCGGTGTTTCGACTGGTGCTGCGTGAGGGGCTCGTCCTGGTGGGAATCGGTCTGGTCCTCGGTGGCATCGGATCGTTCCTCCTCCGCCACACGCTCGAGAGTCTGCTGTTCGGCGTGAGTGCGACGGATCTGCGCGTCCTGCTGCTCGTGAGCGGAGTGCTTGCCGCAGTAGCGGTCGCCGCGTGCTGCGTGCCCGCGCGCCGCGCGACGAAGATCGACCCGTTGACGGCCTTGATGGAGTGAATCGGGCGGCTAGTTCATCGTGTTGTGTACGACCTTGCCGTCCACCACCGTCAGCACTGACTTGAGCTTCTTGATCGCGTCGTCCGGCACGCGCTTCGGATCGAAGTAGTCGTCGCTGAGGACGACCAGATCGGCGAGCTTGCCCGGCTCGATCGTGCCGAGCGTGGCTTCCTCCTTGAGGAACCAGCCGTTCTCGGCGGTGTAGAGACGCAGCGCCTCCATGCGCGTCAGCAGCTGGCCGGCGTTGATGAGCGTGCCGTCGGACGCCTTGCCGGTGACCATGTAGGCAATCACGTTCCACGGATTGAGCGTGGAGATCTGCGCCGAGTCCGATCCGGCGCCAACCTTGATGCCACTGTCCACGATCGTTCGCAGCGGCGGACCGCCGCCGCGGGCCCCGGCGAGAAACTGGAACGGATGCACGGCGACGGCCGCGCCCATCGCTTTCAGACGATTCAACGTCGCGGCGTCCACCGAGCCGACGTGCGCGAGCGACCAGCGCAGATCCTTGATCGGCGTCGTCTTGTTCACGGTCTCGAACGTGCTCACCGTCAGCTCGTTCTCTGCCGGCGACAGGCTGTGCTGCTGGAACGCCCAGCCTTCCTTGGCAATGCGCGACAGCGCCGCCGTGTAGTTGTCCGGCGGCTTCTGCCCGAACAGCGGCCAGCTCGAGGCGAACTCGCCGATCCCCGAGATCCGCATCATGTCGTCGCCGAAGCGGTTGAAGTCGTTGCGCAGTCGCTCGGCGAGGATCGGCACGTCGGGCCGCGTGTCCATCGTCAGGAAGTAGATGCGCAGCCGCGAGGTCATCTTGCCGTCGCGGTGCAGCGCGACGACCGGGTCATACATACGCCACTGGTCGGCGCTGGCCAGCGTGTCGGCCTCGAACGAGCCCTGCAGATCCGGTGTGCCGGGAAGGTTGAACGCGCCCATGTCCACGTTGGTGGTGACGCCGACGCTCACCGAGTAGGCCATCGCATCGGCGGTGCCGCGTTTCTTGTCGTCGAACGTCTGGACGGCGCGCAGCGCGTTGAGCGCGGCGATCGACGGCGCATTGGCGGCGATCGCGCCGGTGTCACTGACCGCAATCTTCCGCTCGGTGAAGAACGCTTTCCCGCGCGTATTGGTGGCGGCCGGACCGGTGAACGACAGGAACACGAGCAGCGGATGGTCGGACGTCGCGGCGTCGAGCTCGGCCAGCGTCGGCAGGCGCTTCTCGGCGAACTGGGCCGGATTCCATCCGCCCATAGAAGTGATGAACTGTCCCGCGGGGACGCTCTTCGCGCGCGCCTTGATCGTCGCCTGCACCTCGGCGATGGACGTCGCCGATTCGAGCGGCGTGTGATAGCCAGGACGAATCCCGAGCAGGACGATGTGATTGTGGTTGTCGATCAAACCGGGAACGACCGTGCGGCCACGCAGGTTGATCTCGCGCGTACAGGGGCTGAGACGCTGCCCGCCGCGCGGACCAACCGCGGTGAACTTGCCGTTCTGGATTGTCACCTCGCTGACCGTGGATCCGCGGGCGTCCATCGTCACGAACTTTCCGTTGGTCAATCGGAGATCGCGTGCGCCCGCGCACGGATCGCTCGGAGCCGGCGTTTGGCCCGAGAGGGAAACGACGACGAGAAACAACGTCGTCGCGCAGATCAGTGACAGGATAGGGCGGGTCTTGCTCTGTAGACCCGCCAGGCCGAGAGGTCGAATCATGACGGAGATTGTAAGGGGAGAAAGAGTTACCGCGACTGGAGACCCAACCGACGCAGCAAGGTCTTGAATCGATGGTCGTGACGCAGCGTGTCGAGCCGGGGATCGCCGTTGGCCCAATACGCCAGCCAGAAAGAATGATCGCGATAGGCCAGGTCCAGCGAGCGCAAGGCCTCGACGGTGTCGCCGAGCGCTGCCAGGATAAGGGCCACGCCGTAGTGCTGGATGTACCGGCCTGGTGTGGGCTGCTGTAGCTCAGAGAGGTGTCGTCGGGCCTCGTCGGTCCGGCCGGCCACCGCGAGCGCGTGCCCCAGCGCGCCCACGGCGATGCTGGCGCCGCGCGTCAGGGCAACCGCTCGTTCGAGCGACGCGATCGCCTCGTCGTACAGTCCCTCTTGCTCGAGAGCGACGCCCAACCACATGTGCACCATCGGAAAGTTGGGGTCCATGTCGATCGCCGTCCGGCATTCCGCGATCGCCACGTCGTAGCGACGCGCAAGCAGGTGCACCCATGAGACGTGGTGGTGCACGACGACCGACAGCGGCTCCAGCGCCTGTCCTTTCCGCACCTCGGCGATGGCTTCGTCGAAACGGCCGTGCGCGGCCAGCATCATCGCGTAGTGATCGTGCGCGAGCCAGTATCCAGGCCGCCGTTGTGTGCCGCGACGGCAGGCATCTTCGGCGCCATCCCAGTCCCGATCGAGACAGCCGCGGACCAGACACAACTCGGCCAGGGCTTCCGCGAGATTGCTGTCGACCTCGAGAGCGTGCAGGACGGCGGCCTTGGCCTTGGTGAAGAGATCGGTCGGCGCGTCGATGTCGAAGACGGTCATCACCACATAGGCGCTGGCGAGTCCGGTGTAGGCCAACGCGTAGCCGGCGTCCTTTGCGATCGCTGCTTCGAAGTAGTCGATGCTCTTCTTTAGATCGGGTGGGGTGCGCTTGCTCCAGTAATAACGGCCCTTGAGATACAGGTGGTAGGCGTCGGTGTTCTCGGTGTCGCGCCTGGCCAGCCGCGCACGTTCTTCGCCGGTGAGCGTCAGACGAAGGTTTTCGACGATCTGCTCCGCGATCTCGTCCTCGACGCTGAGCAGATCCGCGCCGCGCCGGTTGAAGCGGTCCCCCCATAACTGAGCGTTCTGCCTGACGTCAACGAGCTCGGCTTGTACGCTCAGGAGATCGCCCCGCTGGTGCACCTTCCCGGTGAGGAGCGCCTGCACTTTCAACTGCTTTCCCGCCTTGACGGGATCCACATCGCGGCCCTTGTACCGGAACGCCGTGCTGCGCGGCACGACACGCAGGCTCGGGATTTGCGACAGACGGTTGATGAGGCTCTCAGTGATTCCATCGCTCAGATATTCCGCGTCCGGATCGGCCGCGGCGTTGGCGAACGGGAGCACGGCCAGCGAATCGATCGCCGGCTTGCTGTCCTCGACGCGAGCCCGCTCGGGCACCGCGGCGACGCTCAGTTCTCCTGATCGCAGCGACTGCTCGAGGTCTTCGAGATCCCGGCGCAGATCGTCAGCCGCCTGATAGCGTCGATGACGGTCTTTGGCGAGGCAGCGGTTCACGATGCGCTGGAGACCCGCTGGCAGGGACGGGTTCACATCGGTCAGCGGTCGCGGCGCATCTCTCAGGATGGACGAGAGCACCGAGAGATTCGAATCCCCCGTAAAGGGGCGCGTCCCCGTGGTGAGCTCGTAGAGCATGACACCGAGAGAAAAGATGTCCGATCGCTCGTCGACGTCTTTGCCTTCCGCCTGTTCCGGCGACATGTAATGCGGCGTGCCGATGGCGAGCCCCGGCTGGGTGCGGACGGTCGTCGCCTCGTCAGCTGATCCGGCGACCAACTTGGCCAGGCCGAAGTCGAGCACCTTCACAAAGCCGTCGGTGCGCACCATGACGTTGTCGGGCTTGATGTCACGGTGCGCGATACCGCGCGCATGGGCGGCGGCGAGCGCGCTGGCAATCTGCATCGCCACCCCGACGGCCTCGCGCACAGGTAGGGTGCCGCGTTCGAGTCGCCTCCGCACCGTCTCGCCGTCCACGAACTCGCTGACGATGAACGGGCGTGCGTCGAGGTTGCCGAAGTCGTGGATGACGAGGATGTTCGGATGGTTGAGCGACGAGGCCGCGCGGGCTTCGGTGTGAAACCGCCGCAGACGATCGGCGTCGGCGGCGACATTCGGTGGCAACAACTTCAGAGCGACGGGACGATCGAGCTTGGTATCGTGGGCCCGATAAACCTCGCCCATGCCGCCGGCGCCGATCCACGCGACGATGCGGTAGCTGCCCACGGTACGGCCGCTCAGCTCAATCGAGGATCGCTCGCGAACCTGCGATGAGGGCGCAGTCGGTTCTTCCGTCGGATCTGTGGGCAAGGCTGGCGATCTTAGCGCAAGCGTACAAAGAAAAGGCGGGTCCAAAGAACAGGACCCGCCCTACGTCTGTCGAGAGCGTACGTGCTCTACGCCGTTGTGCCTGCCGGGGCAGGATTGGCCGCTGCGAGGATCTTGTCGCGGTTCTTGTTGACGAACTGATCGAAGGTCTGCAGCGCCGGATTCAGCTTGCGCGCCTCCTCCAGGTTGCGATTGGCCATCATCTGCTTCTCGAAGTCGCGGTCGGCCTGGAACATGTTGCCCATCTCGTCCGCGCCCGGGAAGCCCCAGCTCCGATACACATCGGGCTCGACGGCGTTGTACTTCACCGATCCGAGACCGAGGTTCTTCGCCAGGCTCTGACCCATCTGATCGATCGTCAGGAACTCGCCGGCGATGCCGACGGTCTTGCCGACGTACTGGTCGCCGCCCTTGAAGACGCCGAGCGCGCACTTGCCGATGTCCTCACCAGCGATGCCGGCGAGCTTGGCATTGCCCATCGGGAACGCCCACGCGTACTGCCCGTCGTCGCCCTTCTTCGGGGCGAGTCCGAACATGAACAGGTTGTCCCAGTAGAACGAGGTCACCAGCATCGTTGACGGCACGCCCGAGAAGTAGGCGTTGGCTTCGGCCTTGGCGTCGAAGTGCGGCACGCGATACTTCTCCTGCAGGATTGGCATGCGCTTGTCGTCGGCGCTCATGAACTGGCGCGTGTCTTCGAGGGTGGACCAAATCACGTGCTTCACACCGGCCGCTTTGGCGGCGTCGGCGATGTTCTTGGCCTGCGCCTTCTCCCTCTCGGCCGAGAAGTGCTCCCAGAAGTTGGTCACCGCGAACACGCCGTGCGCGCCCGCGAAGGCCTTCTTCAGGCTCTCGACGTCATCGAGATTCGCGCTGACCACTTCCGCACCTTTCGCGGCCAGGGCCTTGGCGTTGTCCTTGTTCGGGTCGCGGGTGATCGCGCGGACGGAGAAGCCGCTGCCCGGATCGGCCAGAATCGCGCGTGCGAGCCCACCGCCCTGCACGCCGGTTGCGCCTACTACTGCAATGATCTTTGCCATGTCGTCCCCTCGTCTATTCACGCGGGGGCTGAAGCCCCCGCTCTACCCGTAAAATTCGTGTCCGTTAGACTCCCGCGACTTCCTTGCGGACGATTGCCGCGCCTTCGCTCAACGCATGGAGCTTCAGCTTCGCGACCATACGCGACAGCGGCTTCATGCCGCAGTCGGTGCTGAGCGTGACCTTGTCCGCCGGCACGGCCTTGACCACTTTGCGCACGCGGTCGGCGATCTGCTGCGGCGACTCGACGGCGTTGGTGCGGATGTCGAGCACGCCGACCTGTGCCCCCTGGTTGGCCGGCAGGTTCTTCAGGAAATCCACGCCGTCCATGTGGCGATTGGCGTAGTCGAGCACGAACTCGTCGATGCCCGCGGTGCCGAAGAAGTACGGCAGCACCGTCTGATAGCCGGTCGGGAAGGCGGCGCTGAGAATGTCGTTGCCCCACGCGTTGCCGAAGCAGAAGTGCCAGCCGATCTTCGCGTTGACGCCGTCGCAGCACTGCTCGACGACTTCGCGGATCCACTTGTAGTCGTCCTTGTTGCCGGTGAAGAGCGGCAGCCACGGACCCAGATCCTCGAGCTGGAGATAGGTGGCGCCGGCGGCGACCAGCTCCTTCATCTCCTGATTGAAGATCGGCGCCAGGGCGAAGCTCAGTTCCTTGGGGTCCTTGTAGTGCTTGTACCAGACGTGCCAGGCGAGGTTGATCGGTCCGGCGCCCACCGAGACCTTGACTGGCCGCGTCGCGTGCGTCTTCGCAATCTTGTACAGGTCGGTGAAGCGCAGCCGGCTGTTCCCCACCGGACCGTTGTTGACCACGCCGCCCCAGTCGTGAAGCATCTCCTGCGGCAGGTTTCGTTCGGTGAGGCCCACGGTCGAGGGGTGCTCTTCCCTGGCCTGCTCGAACCCGTCGATGCGCTCGTACAGATACCAGCAGAACGAGCCGATCACGCCGACGTAGTCGTCGTACCACATGTTGCCGTCGGTCACGATGTCGAGACCCGCTGTCTCCTGATCGCGGATGATCGTGGCCACGGCGTCGTGGTAGGCCTCTTCGTGCTGGACTTCCTTGAATGCAACCCGAATGTCGCGGCCCAGCAGCTGGTGCTTGAACCAGTGCGGCCTCGGGTAGGACCCAACCATCGTGGTCGGAAGAATTTTGTCGACGATCTTCGTTGCCATGTAGCCCCTCTACTGTTAGGCGTATCGATATCGGCGGGAGTCACCCGCGTGACGGCCGGCCATGCCCCAGGCATCACGGCCCCGGGACTCGTACCCACAAGCGGACGATTCTATTTCACGAAGAAGCCGGATGTCACCACCGCGGGATGACGCATGCGTCGGATCCGCCGCTTGCCGAGTGTCGTGGGCTATCATTCGGTGATCGCTTGAGTTCCATTGCTGTGCATCCGCCTTCGCCAAAGTTACGGCGGACAAGTTGACAACCCGGGAGAGATTAATGTTCACACGCGTCCCTGCTGGTCTTGCGCTCCTCGTTTTTGTCGCGGCGTGCGGATCGCCGAGCCCGCAACCGAGTTCAGCCCCCGCCGCTACGCCCGAGCCGGCACCGACGGCCGCGCCGGCGCCTGCCGCGCCACTGCCTGGGGAGAGCACGATCACCGGGACGGTCAAATACGAAGGCAAAGCTGAAAAGCCGCGGGTCATCCGCATGGACTCCGATCCGCTGTGCATGCCAGAAGGGCCTCAAACCTCCGAGGTGCTCCTGGTGGGACCGGGCAATGGCCTGCAGAACGCCTTCGTCTACGTGAAGGATGGCCTGGGCGATCGCAAGTTCCCGCCGCCGCAGACGCCGGTCGTGCTCGACCAGCGAGGCTGCAAGTACTATCCGCACGTGTTCGGCATCCAGGTCGGACAGCCCGTCACCATCGTCAACAGCGACCCGACGCTGCACAACATCCACGCCGTCCCAAAGGCCAATGGCGAATTCAACTTCGGCCAGGCGTCGAAGGGCATGAAGACGACGCGCATGTTTGACAAGACGGAAGTGATGGTGCCGTTCCGGTGCGACGTGCACGGCTGGATGGCGGCGTACGGCGGCGTGCTGGCGCACCCCTATTTTGCGGTCACCAACTCGGACGGGAGTTTCGAGATCAAGGGACTACCGGCGGGCACCTACACGGTCGAGGTCTGGCACGAGCGGCTCGGCACGCAGACGACCAAGGTGACCGTGGACGGAAAGAGCGGCGCGAAGGCCAACGTCGCCTTCAAGGGATAGCGAATTACTTCCAGTCTCCAGCGGCCACAAACGCTGCCCAGTAGACGGGCAGCGTGCTTTGTTTCTTCGCGCGACGTTCTCGCAGCACGGTCACGCTGGCCATGTGGACGGCATCAGCCGTGCTGAGCCCGCGGCGGAAGCGTGCGTCGTAGAGTGCACGCATCCATGCTCGAGTGGCCTGGTCGTCCACGGACCACAGGCTCATGATCACGGTGCGCGCGCCGGCGACTTGAAACGCGCGGCGCAGACCGAACACGCCTTCACCGGCCCGGATCTCTCCAAGTCCTGTATCGCACGCCGACAGGACGGCCCACTCGACACCATTGAGGTTCAGTCCTGCGACCTCCTCGGCGGTGAGAATGCCATCGTCTTCGTCGAGCTTGGCGGTGCTGCGCCGATTGGCGCCAGCGAGGGCCAGCCCAGATAGAAGAAGTGGATTCTCGCGGCCTTCCTCGGCGAAGCGCACGGCCGTCGACGAGCGAGCAATCCCGCCGGATCGTGAGCCTGCCGGTGGGCAGTCGTCGGTGATGAAGAAACCATGCGTTGCGAAGTGCAGCACGCGCCGGCCAGCAAGCGCGTTCTTGACCGCGGTTTCACTGGCTGAGGATCCGCTCAACACGGTGATGGTCGAGCCGGATGCCGGCCAGATCTGACTGATTTCTGCGACCTCCCCTTGTGAGCCCGGCAGATTGCCGAACCGCGAGGGGCTCGAGGGCTCACAGTTCGATCGGAGCTGTGCCGGTTGCGCACGCGACGGCACTCCGCCTTCGTCGAATGCCGGGTTGCCCACCGCGAGCAGGCCGCCCCGGCTCTTCGACTCCACGTTCCCGATGACGAGGTCGCGCTCGGTCGAGAGGTAATGGAGCACGACGTTGCGTTCCGCGAAGTAGCGCCCTTCACGATCGGTCAGCGCGGCGATGTTGACGAGGTTCAACATCCCGTCCGGCACGATGAAGACCTGACGGGCGCTGGCGACTTCCGGCTCGAGGGGATCCCACACGGCGGCGCGCAGGCGATCCGCCGCGGTTCGATACAGCGCCTCCGCACGATCGCGCGCTGCCAATGGTGAGAGGCCCTCTCCGGCCGCGGCCTTGCGCCAGTCGGTCACGAGTGTCTCGATTGATGCGGCTGGTCCGAGTGGCGCGAAGAAGACCTTCGCGCCACCGCCTTTCACCACAAAGGCGCCATACGACGGAACCACGAGTGTCGTCTGTGCGTCGCCGGTGCCCGACAGCAGCGTCCGTTCGTACTGGACGAACGACACGAGCACCGTGTCTTGCGGCAGCGCCCGTTTCACCTCATCAACGCCCGATGATGCCCTGACGGCCTCGACGCGGCCCTCGACCGTGCGCTCCGCGAGGACGCGTTCAGCGTCTTCCTTCTGTTGTCTCGCGTCATCGAGCAGCGTGCGAGGCACAGGTTCGAGCAGGCTGCGGACGACGAGGTTCGCGAATCGCTGCCGGGCGGCGATGGCGGCGGTGTTGACTGCCGCGCCTTGCGTGCTGCCACTGTTGGACGCGAACTGACGCGCGGCGAGCTCGTCGAGGATGACGCCTCGCGATCGAATCACGCTGTCGAAGACGCGCGACGCGTCAGCCGGTACGGCGGCTGCCGTGACCGACAACGCGAGGTCCAGTCCGCGCGGACGCTTCGCCGCATAGGCCATCGCCTGCCGCTCCGGCAAGTAGCGCACGGTGAAGCGCAGATGATCGCGGCCGATCTGCTCGGCCTCGAGGGCTGCGGTCAGTGCGGCGTCGCGTTGTCCGCGGGCGAAATCCACGGCTGCGAGCGTGGCACGGGTGGCTGCGGCGAGCGGATGCGCCCGCCCGAAGATGCGCTCACGCTCGGCCAGCGCCTGGGCGAGGCTCGCACGCGCTTGCGGTACATTGCCGGCTCGCATCTGCAGCGTGCCGCGCAATTCCAGGACCCGCGCGAAATGATCCGGTTCATCGGACGACCCCGACTTCTGAAAGACGGCAATCGCCTGATCGACATAGCGAAGGGCCTGCGCGGTGTCGCCTTGGTCAGCGACGGTCCTCGCCAGGTTGGTCAGCATCCACGCGACCTGCGGATGGTTCTGACCCAGCTCGCGACGATAAATGGCCAGGGCCCGTTCGTACAGGATCCGTGACCGATCGAGTTGCCCGCGCAGCGCGGCCACTTCCGCGAGCGCGTCGAGCCCACGGGCGACGTAGGCATGATTGGCGCCGAGGGCCGCGATCCAGATCTGCAGCGCGCGGTCATACAGCGTGTCGGCTTCGGCCAGGTCGCCGATCTCACGCGCCAGCGACGCATCGTTGAAGATGTAGGTCGCGTAGTCGGAGTGGATCTTGCCGAGACACCGCTCGATCGTGGACAGGGCACGGCTGTAGAGGCGGCGCGCCTCGAAGTAGTCGCCGTCGTACTGTAGTGACTGAGCGAGGCTGTTGAGCAGGCGCGTCACGGCGGGGTCGCACGGCGCGAGCGACGCCTCGCCGACGCGAACCGCCCGTTCACGCAGGCGCCGCGCTTCCACCAGTCGCCCTGCGGTGAACTCGGCGAATCCAAGTCGCCGCAGGAACTCGGCAATCGAGGGGTGAGTGGGGCCAAGGCTGCGCTCGGCAATCCCGAGCGCCCTCGTCCAAATGTTCTGCGCGCCGCTGGCGTCACCAAGCAGGAACAACACATCGCCGCGGACCTGCATCACTGACGCAGTCTCGGGGTGCTGCGGCGTCAGACGCGTCCGAATCGCCATCGCACGATCGAGTGGTGCAACGGCATCGGCATAAGGGCCCGAGTAGCGATAGAGCAGTCCGACCAACTCGAGTGTGCGGCTCAGTCCGATCGGGTCCTGTCGTGCGCGCGTCTCGCGCAACCGAAGCGATTCATCGAGACGCGGCTTGGCCTCCTTGAACCGCTCGATCTGTATCAGGACAAAGGCGAGCCGGTCGAGCGTGTCGGCGACCAGCGGACTGTTGTCGTCCAGTCCGGCGCGGCGAATCGCGAGCGCGCGCTCGAAGAGGGGAATGGCCAGCGCGAACTCGCCACGTGATGTGCGCACGAGTCCGGCGTTGTGCAGCGCCTGGCCGGTTTCAACGTGATCGCGCCCGAAACGCTGCTCCGAGAGCCGAGCCACACGCGTCGCCAGGCTCAAGGTGCGAGCGTCGCCGCCCTTGCCGTTCTGAACGCGGGCCTCGACGAGAAGGTCTTCCGCACGCAAGATGGCGAGCGGATCGACGGGCCGCTGCGATTCGATCCGGGCGACCCACTTCGTCGCCAGCTCGTCCGCACGCGCGTACGCACCGGCATCGAGCGCCTGTCGAATCATCGCCGCGTTGGGAAGCGTTTGCGCGTACCCGCTGCGGACGGTGAGCGCCAGCCCGAGGGCCAGCGCCAGGGCGAGTCGTCTATCGCCTCCGCGTCTTGCGCGTCCTCGATGCATGCGTGCCCGATGGCTTCATTCGCGCCGCCGGTGTGAGAACCCGCGCGGCGAAGCCGGCTTCCTTGTCCAGCAGCTCGTCTGCGAAGCCTGCCTCTTTCCCGAACCCGGCTTCCTTGTCGCTGTCGGCCATGAAGCCCTGACGCCCCATTGCCGCTTCCTGCGCCAGATTGGCCAGCACCCGCCGTACCACGTCGAGTCCCTTGCGTCCGAGATCTTCGAGCACGCCCTGACGCTGCAGCTGTTCGAGCAGCACCGGAAGGAGCGCGCCCGACTTCGTCAGGTCAGCATTCGAGCCGTCCCGGTCGCGATGGTAAGACGACGACGCCGGCGGGTCCACGTGCGGCATCGCCTGCAGCGCGACACTATCCCAGCCCGTCTTGGTGATCGCCAGCTCTGAATAGACCGGACGCGTGGAGTGCGCCGCGACAATCGATCTCGACTGATCCTTCTTCGCGAACGGGAAGCAGAACAGGCTCACGCCGTTGTCATCGCTCAAGGTCAGAGTCGCGAGCGCCGTTTCGAGCTGTTCGGCTGGCTGCTTCAGGCCATGGCGCTTGATCTTCTGGCACAGGGTCCCGACGTCCAGCAGCGCGGGGTCGGCTTTGGCGGAACTGGTCAGCGCTTTGCGGAACGGCTCGCCGCCCTTCCCGCGCGAGGTTGCTGCGGCAAGCTTCGTCGCGATGGCGCGCAGCGGCTCGCTGACGTCGCCAAGCTTGCTGGTGTCCATCAGCGTGAACGGCACCTCGGTGCGGCCGTGACGGTTGGCTTCCACCTTGTAGTACTGCTCAAGCTCTTTGACGAGTGCTTTGGCCGCCAGCTTCGCGTCAGCCTGACGGGTCAACTGCTCGAACATGCGGTCGTAGGGCCAGCCTTCGACGGGCACGATATCCGGCGACGCAATCACATAGCTCGCGGCGTCCTTCAGCTCGTAGGCGGTCTCGAGCGTGCTCATGAAGCAGTCTTTGAACGCGACGATGTCCACTTCCTGGTTGAGACACTCGCGGGCGTGTCGCAGCGCGGCGCGCAGCTCGTTCAGCGTCAGCGTCTGGGCGACATAGGTCCACGGATCCGCCTTGGCGAAGAGTCCCGACAGCGCGCTGCTGAATGGGGCGTCAGTGAAGAGGCCGAATGGGCCCCGGCTGTGTCCCCACAACACGAGCGCATAGCGATCGGCCGGACACATCCGCTGCGCCCATTCGAAGAATCCGTACAGCGTCTCCGGGTCGGCGGCGTCGCTCTCGGGCTGGATCCACGCGCCTTCACCGACGACGCGCCGCCACACATCCGGCTGACTGCGAAAATCGAGCTGCACCGCGACGTAGAGCTGATCGCGATTCGCCGACAGCGTGGCGTGAATGATCTGGTCGAGCTCGCGGTTGGCCTGCTGATCGAGCAGCGCGCCTCCGGCGGGATCGTCGGCGATCATGTAGATCATCACCGTCCAGGGCTTGGTCGGTCTCGAGCGATCGGCAGCGGCCGTCTTCTTGGACATCAAAGAACCCTCAGGCGGTCATGATTGCCGTCACCGTCGTCCGGTAAACGACGTCTTGATAGGCCTCGAACATCCGTTCGATGGGAACGACTGATGTGGCGAGGGCTGCGGCGTTGTACTGACCCTTGTCGAGCAGCTCGACAAATCGCGGGATGTCGCGCATTGGACTGGCACCGCCCGCCTGACCGGCGTGGTGCGTCCGGCCGCCGATCGTGAAGAGTACGGCAGGCAACGTAATATTCCCGCGCGGCAGGCTCGTCGTCACGATGTGTCCCCCCGGTGCGCACATCTCGTAGGCCTGACGAAGCGGAAGGATACCTGTGGGATCGGGTCCGACCTCGACTTTGGGCGGCGCTTGATCGGCGCCCGCCGCCTCGAGGACGAAGTCAGCGCCGGCGCCGCCGAGCAATCCGCCCGAATCGCGTCCACCTGCCCACAGCCGGTTGTTCGGCCCCTTCGACAGTTCGCGCACGCGCTCGACGAGTTTGTCGCCTTCGACGTTCGGATCGAGCGCATGCGTCGCGCCGACTCTCATCGCGAGCTCGCGCCGCACGCGCACCGGATCGATCGCGATGATCGTCGAGGCGCCCGAGATCTTCGCGCCCTGCACGCCACTGAGCCCCAGAGGACCACAGCCGACGACGGCCACGATCGATCCCGGCTCGACGAGCGCTTGTCCACCGGAGCCTTGGCGGAGGAGGACCCCGTGCGACGTCGTGGCGCCCAGTCCCGCGACGGCGACGCAACTGCACACCATTCCGAGATCGGCCGCCTTCGCCTTCGTGAACACCGGGACGACCCACTCTTCGAACGTGACCATGACTTCGGCAAGGCCACCGATGTGTGAGTTTGCGTAAACGGGCGTGCCGTCGCGCATGTCGGCAATCGGCACGAGATCGTCGGGCCCCTGACGGCCGAGGAACTGGCACATGTCGGCGCGACCGCGCAGGCATTGATAGCAAGACCCGCACTGCGGCGTGCCCGAGACGCAGACACGATCGCCCACTTGCACGCGACGAACTTCGGGCCCTACCGCTTCGACAACCCCCACGCCGCCGTGCCCTTGAATGAGGGCCATCGTGCTCAGTCGCCCGCCGAAGTTCGGTCCGAGACCGAGCACAGCGCCCGTGTTCGAGTAACAGAGATTGGTCGCTTCGGTGCGGACGACGACCTGACGTCCGCTGATCGGCCGGAGCGTCAGCTCTTGCAGCGTCGTGCGGCCGCTGCCGCTGCCGCGCGAGATCCAGCCGCGGAACCGGCGAGCGGTCACGACGGCGGCACGTTGAGACTGTTCCGCGCTGGGATGTAGAGCGGACGCTTTAGCGTCCGCGGACACGCCGATCGCCGCCACTCCTGCCGCAGCGGTCAGTCCCGTTTTCAGCAGGCTCCGTCGAGAGGGGCGCGCGTCGTCGGCATCCATACGAACCTCGCGATCAGGGATTGGTCAGGTACGATTGCGGAAATGGCCGAGGCCGCACAACTGCGAGCAGGAGATGTCCCACTGACCGCGTGGTGATCGGTGGAAAAATCCGGCGGAGCACGTGTGCTCGCATCTTATCCATGCGCCTCGTGCAAGGGCAAGCGAGTGGACCGCCTTGGTGTATATTTCCGCCTCGTTCGCGTACGGCTTGAAGTAACGCTTTTTATCGAGGAGTGAAGGCTCATGCGCTTGTGTTTGTCTCGCGTCGCTGTCCTCTTGCTGATACCGCTTGCGGTCTCGAGCTGCAACACCGCTCCGCCGGCCCAGGCGCCCTCGCTGAACGAGGTGCCGGTGGCTCCGGCCGTGTCGCAGGTTGAGCGCGGCAAGATGTTGATCATCGGCGGCGGTTGCCATGACTGTCACACGCCGAAGAAGATCGGACCAAACGGCCCGGAGGCCGACATGGATCGCATGCTGTCCGGTCACCCCGAGAGCGAGGGCGTGCCTCCGCCATTCAAGCCAATCAAGGGCAACCCGTATGTGATTCACATCAACGGTCACCTGACGGCGTGGAGCGGCGACTGGGGCGTGTCCTTTGCGGCGAATTTGACGCCGGACATGAACACCGGCCTGGGCATCTGGACCGAGGACATGTTCGTGACCGCACTCAAGCAGGGCAAGCACATGGGCAAGAGCCGGCCGATTCTGCCGCCAATGCCGTGGAACTGGTACGGCCAGCTGCCCGACCAGGATCTCAAGGCGATGTTCGCGTATCTGCGGTCGATCAAGCCGATCGCGAATCGCGTACCCATCCCGCTCACGCCCGACGGCAAACCGATCGAACAGCCCTAATGCATCATTTCGGGCGTTTCGACGAATCGGCACTCAACGCGCACCCGACGTTCGAGGGGCACAGCGAGGGCTACCGCTGCGTCTCGCTGGTCGATCATTCGACGGGATCGGTGCATACCGGCCTGAGCATGAACGAGCTGGCGCCGGGCGGGTCGATTCATCCGCACATCCACTCGTTCGAAGAAGGCTTTTACATTCTCAGCGGCGAAGCCGTCGTCACGATCAACGGTTCGAGCTATCTGCTCGGTCCGGGTGATTACGCCGCGATCAAGGTCGGCACGCCGCACGCGTGGCATGCGGCGTCCTCGTCTGCCGTGCGCTGGCTCGGCATGTCCGCGCCGCAGCCGAAGCCGCACGGCGGAGTGCGGGACACGTTCTTCGCCAAGGATCGCACCGTGCCGTCGCAGGCCTCGCGCCTCGATCCGGACAATCTGAACGGCAACCTGCTCGGCCACTTCGACGTCAGCCAGATTCCCGCGCCCAGCGAGCGCAAGGCCCTCGGCCTTCAGGGGCTCGAAGGCGTCTTTCTGAAGTGGATGATCGACGAGAACTTCGGCGCCCGTCACCATCGATTCCTGTTCATCGAGTATCAGCCGGGCGTCAGCATCGCGCCCCACGATCACACCTTCGAGGAGGCCTACTTCATCCTGAGCGGTGAGGTCCAAGGCACGCTCGACGGCAAGGCCTATCGTGCAAGGGCCGGCGACGTCCTGTGGACGAGCGTCGGCTGTATCCACACGTTTGTCAACAACAGCACCGAGCCCGTGCGCTGGCTGGAGACTTTCTCGCCGCAGCCGCCGAAGGAAAACGTCTTTCGGTTCGTGGCCGAGTGGGAGACGAAGGCCAGAGAGTTGGAGGGGACATCATGACCGCTCAGCGTTCGCGCCCGTACACCGGAGCCGAGTATCTCGAAAGCCTGCGTGACGGTCGGGAAATCTGGATCTACGGCGAACGCGTCAAGGACGTCACGACGCATCCGGCATTCCGCAACACGGCTCGCATGATCGCGCGGCTCTACGATGCGCTGCACGACCCGTCGAAGAAGGACGTGCTGACGATGCCGACCGATACCGGCAACGGCGGCTTCACCCACAAGTTCTACCGACCGTCACGAAACGCCGAGGAAATGGTCGCGGCCCGCGACGCCATCGCCGAGTGGGCCCGCATTTCGTATGGCTGGATCGGTCGTAGCCCCGACTACAAAGCGGCGTTCTTGGCCACGCTCGGCGCCAACTCCGACTTCTACAAACCGTACGACGAGAACGCCAGGCGCTGGTACAAGCAGGTCACCGAAGAGGTCTCGTTCGTCAACCACGCGATCGTCAATCCGCCAGTCGATCGCGACAAGCCGCTCGACGAAGTGAAAGACGTCTACATGCACGTCGAAGAGGAGACCGACAAGGGTCTCATCGTCAGCGGTGCCAAGGTCGTGGCGACGACGTCGAGCCTGACGCACCTGAACTTCATCGCCAACAACGGCGCGCTGCCGATCAAGACCAAACCGTTCGCGTTTGTCTGCATCGTGCCGACCGGCGCGCCCGGCGTGAAGCTGCTGTGCCGTCCGTCGTACGAGATGACCGCCGCGGCGATGGGCACGCCGTTCGACTATCCGTTGTCGAGCCGGATGGACGAGAACGACTCGATTCTGATCTTCGACAAGGTGTTCGTGCCGTACGAGAACGTGTTCGCCTACGGGGACATCGAGAAGGTCAACAACTTCTTCCCGCGTTCAGGGTTCCTGCCTCGCTTCATGTTCCAGGGCTGCACCCGTCTCGCCGTGAAGATGGACTTTCTGGCCGGGTTGCTGCTCAAGGCCGTCGAGGCGACTGGCGCCAAGGACTTCCGCGGCGTGCAGGCCAACGTCGGTGAAGTGCTGGCGTGGCGCAACTTGTTCTGGGCGCTCACCGACGCGATGGCCCGGAACACGATGCCATGGACACCAGGCCATGTGTTGCCGAACCTGGATGCCGGGTTGGCGTATCGAGTCATGGCGAGCATCGCGTATCCGAAGATCAAGGAGATCATCGAGAACTCGCTGGCCAGCGCGCTGATCTACCTGCCGTCGAGCGCCCTCGACTTCAAGGTGCCAGAGCTGCGGCCGTATCTCGATCAGTTCGTGCGCGGCTCGAACGGCTACAGCGCCGAGGATCGCGTGAAGCTGATGAAGCTGATGTGGGACGCGATCGGCAGCGAGTTCGGTGGACGGCACGAGCTGTACGAGCGCAACTACTTCGGCAACCACGAGAGCATCCGTTTCGAGACGCTGCTCGTGGCCGACGTCACCGGCGCGACCAAACGCTACAAGGGCTTCGCCGAGCAGTGCATGGCCGAGTACAACCTGGACGGCTGGACGGCGCCCGATCTCGTGCGCTCGGACGACGTCAACGTCATCATGAAGAAGATGACGACGACGTAAACTCCCAAATCCCAATGCCCAACTACCAACCACTCCCAATTCCCAACTTCCAATTGAACGTTGTTGGGAGTTGGGATTTGAAAGTTGGGAGTGGTTGGGAGTCGGTGGTTGGCGGTTGGGAGTTCCGCCCATGCAGATAGATCCGCGCACCCTGCGGCAGACCCTCGGGCGGTTTGTCACCGGCGTCACGGTGATCGCCATGGAAGTGGACCGCGACATCCGGGCGATGACGGCGAACTCGTTCACGTCGTTGTCGCTCGATCCGCCGCTCGTGTTGGTCTGCCTCGGCAAGGACACCAAGACCGGTCTGCTGATTCACGAGGCCTCCGGATTCGCGGTCAGCATACTCAGCCACTCGCAGCGCGACCTGTCGTCGTACTTCGCCGGTTTGTGGAGAGAACCGACACCGCCGCCGTTTACGTTCGTGAACTGGGACGGCGGGCCCAGGCTCGAGGGTAGCGCGGCGGCGATCGGCTGCCGCGTTCACGCGATTCACGAAGGCGGCGATCATTGGATCGTCGTCGGCCAGGTGGTCGCAACCTATCGCGATGAAGACGCCGGCGAACCGCTCGTCTTCTTCGGTGGTAAGTATGTCGGATTGAACACGTGATAACTCCCAACGCCCAACTACCAACTCCCAACCACTCCCAACTTCCAAATCCCAACTCCCAACAACGTTCAATTGGAAGTTGGGAATTGGGAATGGTTGGGCGTTGGTAGTTGGAAGTTGGGCGTTGATCTAGGATCCCCACATGCTGGAAGGTGTCGATCGACTCATTGATCTGACAGGACCTCGTACGAGCGCGCTGAGTGGCGCCTCGCAGAACGACGTGCTCGCGGCTGTGGGCCGGTGCGACGCGGCCGCCCTCGGCGCGACCGACGGACACTTTGCCGTGACCGCCCGCGACGGCAAAACTGTGCGGCTGGCACGGACGATGGGCATTCCGCTGCGGTACTTCGTCGCGAAGATGTACCACGGGCCGTTTCTCGTCGTCGCCGAGCGGATGGATCAGATCTTTGCCTGGTGCCGCGACGAACGCATTGCCTGGCAGTTCGATCCCGCCTACACCCGCATGGTCCCAGCGCACTACATTGTCGAGCTCGATCAGGTTGGCTGCCCAGATCCCTCGCCGCGCTATCACCGCTTCTTCGAGCCAGCGGTCGGGCTCGGCTCGTCGGATCCCGGTGAGGCCGGCGCCCGCTACATCGCCGCGGCGTACGAGTCGGTGCTGCGGTGGCTGAAGACGATTCCGGGCCAGGCGACGGTCGCGGTCGCCTTCTCCGGAGGCGTAGACAGCACGTCAGTGCTGCTGATGGCGGTGCGCGCAAACGAGGCACTGGGCGGAAGCCCGGATCGGATTCGCGCGTTCACGCTCGACATGGGCGGCGGCAGCGATGCCGCGCAGGCCGAACGCGTCGTGCGCGAGCTCGGGCTCGAGCGGCAGTGGGAACGTGTGTCCGCGTCGCCGGCCGATTACGACCTGGAGGCGGCGATCCGTCTGATCGAGGACTATCATCCGCTCGACGTCGAATGCGCCGCGACATCGGTGTGCCTGCTGCGCCGCATTCGCGAGCGGTACCCGGAGTTGACGTATCTCCTCGACGGCGACGGCGGCGACGAAAACCTGAAGTCGTATCCACTGGAGGACTCCGACCTCACGCTCTCGAGCATTCTGCGCAACCCGCTTCTGTATCAGGAGGGGTGGGGCGTCGATGCCATCAAGCACAGCCTGGCGTACTCCGGAGGTCTGTCTCGCGGCTACGTGCGCACGTACGCGCCTGCGGCGGCGTCGGGATTCGACGCGTTCTCGCCGTACACGACGCGCTCGGTGATCGAGGCGGCGGTCGCGATTCCGTTCGAGCAGATTCTGGCTGGTGATGTGTCGCGGCTCAGCACGTTGAAGCAGGAGGTCGTCAGCGCCGGCATCCGTGCGACGCTCGGCATCGATATGCCAATCAACGAGAAGCGTCGCTTCCAGGATGGCGCGACGGCGACGCCGCACGAACGTGTGACCAAGGCGTGGTGCCGGCGAACCTTCAACAGACTCTGGCAGGACCGTCAGAAGGAAGCCGATTCGCTCGACCGGCGCTCCGGCAACGAGGTGGTGCCCGCCGGTGGAGTACGGTGACCGCTTCGTCCTAAGCCATCGTCGCGCGAAGCATCTCGTCGATCCCGTTCGTCCGTACGCGACCGCTTGGGAAGAAGAGCCTGACGAATCGGGTGCGTTGGTACCCACCTCCGTCGTCTTTCTGACCAACCGCGAGTGTCCGTTCCGTTGCGTGATGTGCGACCTGTGGACGAACACGCTGGACGAGGTCGTCCCGCGCGGTGCCATCGCTCGGCAGATTCACACCGCGCTCGCTGACCTGCCACCGTCGCGGCATATCAAGCTGTACAACGCCGGGAGCTTCTTCGATCCGCAGCAGATCCCGGCGGAAGACGATGAGGAGATCGCGGAGGTCGTCGCGAGCTTCGAGCGCGTGATCGTCGAAGCACATCCGGCGTTTCTCTCCGGCGTCTACGCCGATCGATGCCGTCGCTTTCACTCATTGCTGCGCGGTCGGCTCGAAGTGGCGATTGGGCTGGAGACCGCGCATCCGCAAGTGCTCGAGCGTTTGAACAAGCGCATGACGCTCGACGCATTTCGCCGCGCCGCCGACTTCCTCCGTGATCACGAGGTCGCGCTGCGCGTGTTCGTGCTGCTCAGTCCGCCGTTCATGCCGGCGGCCGAGGCCGTCGAATGGGCGTGCCGCTCGATCGATCTCGCCGCAGAGTGCGGCGCCACCGCGTGCTCGGTGATTCCAACGCGCGGCGGCAACGGCGCGATGGAGGCGCTCGGCGACGCATTCGCGCCGCCGCGGCTGCCGGCGCTCGAGTCGGTGATCGAGTACGGACTTGGACAGCGTAGGGTTGGTCCTTTCGGACCGGCCACTCGGATGCGAGTCTTCGCTGACCTCTGGGACATCGAGCGCTTCTTCTCATGCACCTGCTCGTCAGGCCGTGCTGCCCGGCTGGCCGCAATGAATCGCGAGCAGCGTGTCCCGCCTGCAGTCGTGTGCGAGCTCTGCGGATCTCGTGTGCGGCTTTAGCGGGACCGGCAGGCGCTGGCTTGCGCCGGTGCATTGGTCCGCACCTCGTTGAATACAGTGAACCCCGCCTCGATCGCCTCAGGCGTTTCCCAGGCACCGTGTGAGGTCGATCCTGGTGTGCGACGCGCGAACCGCGAGTAGAAGTTGTACACGTCGGCGTAGCTCCTTAACGACGGTTCGCGAAGGATTTCAATCGTATGCATCGAGCCGCTGCTGACCATGGACAACATGCTGATCTTCGCGCCGGGAGTGTGGACACCCGATCGGAAAGGGTTGATCTTCGGCTACGGCACCATGTCGGAAATTCGCGTCGGGTGGTTGTCTTTGGAGAAAGGCAGCATGGGACGCGACCATGGAGGCCGTGGCTCGACCGCGACGGGACAGCAGGAAGCGTGAACATCTCTCCCGACGCTCGGTGGGTGGCCTATCAGTCCTCCGATTCTGGAAAGTACGAAGTCTATTTGGAGCGGTTTCCCGATCTGGGCGAGCGGCAGTCAGTCTCCGGTGAAGTGGGTGGGTGGAACCCGGTGTGGTCCCGAGACGGGCGTGAACTCTTCTACCGCCGGCTCAGCGATGGCGCGATGATGGCGGTTCCGATTCAGACGACGCCGACACTTCGCGTAGGAACGCCGGAGAAGCTGTTCGATGATCCCGGCACATTCCAGATGCGCCCGCCGGTGCCAGGCGGCGGGTCAGGGCGCTATTGGGATCTGGCCCCGGATGGGCGTTTCCTGATGGTCAAGGCCGTTGCGGCGGCAACCAGCGCTGAACCGCAGGGGTTCATTCACGTCCAGAACTGGACCGATGAACTGAAGCGGCTGACGCAACCGCGCTGACACCAGAGCGTAGAATCTCGAACGATGCCGCTCGTTGTGTGGCGCCAGTAACAAGGTAATGTTCGATCTCGCCATCGTTGGCTCAGGGTTCGGCGGATCGATCCTCGCGATGATCGCGCGGCGGCTCGGCTACCGCGTGATGTTGCTCGAGCGCGGCCGTCATCCGCGCTTTGCGATCGGCGAGTCGGCGTCGCCGCTGGCCGGCGTGCTGATCGAGCAGCTCGCGGATCGCTATGACCTTCCGCGTCTGCGGCCGCTCTCAGCGTTCGGCACCTGGCAACGGACCTATCCGGACGTCGTCTGCGGTCTGAAGCGCGGGTTCACGTATTTCAAGCACGAGATCGACCACCGGTATTGCACCGCGTCCGATCGCGCCAACCAGCTGCTCGTCGCCGCGAGTCCGAACGACGAGCTGTCAGACACGCACTGGCTGCGCGCCGACGTCGATCACTTCCTGGTGCGCGAAGCGATTGCGCTTGGCGTCGAGTATCTGGACGACGTCAGCCTCGATGGCGTGGAGTGGCACGCTGACGGCTCGGCCACGCTGAGCGGCACGAGGCGAGGCACTCCACTCCACATCCGCGCCGGTCTCGTCATCGATGCCAGCGGACCGCGCGGGTTTCTTAGCCGCGTACTGGGCATCGAGGAGCAAGGATTCGACGGGTATCCGCGGACGCAGGCGCTCTTCTCGCACTTCGTGAACGTCGCGCGCTGCGACGAGATGCCTGATTTCGCCGTGTCCGACGCGCCGCCGTACCCCATCGACGATGCGGCACTGCACCACGTGTTCGATGGCGGCTGGATGTGGGTGCTGCGATTCGGCAACGGTGTGACCAGTGCCGGCATCGCCGCCACGGATTCGCTCGCCGCAGAACTGCGGCTCGCCGATGGTGAACCGGCGTGGCAGCGTTTTCTTGCACGATATCCGTCGATCGCGGCGCAGTTTGGTGACGCGACCGCGATCCGTGAGTTCACGTGGATGCCGCGCGTCGCCTACCGCGCGTCGAAGGCGGCGGGCGACGGATGGGCGATGCTGCCGTCTGCGGCAGCGTTCATCGATCCCCTGTTCTCGACCGGGATTCCATTGACGTTGCTGGGGATTGAACGCCTGGGGCAAATCTTAGAGGCAGGTCTAAAGACCCGCCTCTACAACGTTCCCGTCGATCGTCGTGGAGGCGGATCTTTCGACCCGCCTTCGTACAACGACACCATCCTCGCCGAGGCCGATCACACGGCGCGCTTCATCGCCGGCTGTTACGCGGCGTTCCCACGCTTCGAAGCGTTCACCGCGTATTCGATGTTCTACTTCGCGGCCGCAAGCTTCAGCGAGATGCAGCGACGGCTGGTGCCCGAACGCGCGTCAGGCGGGTTCTTGCGCGCCGCTGACACCGCGTTTGCGTCGTCTCTCCGAGAGCTGTCGCCAGCAGCAGTTCTTCCTGGCGCTGATTACCTCCGCCGCATCGCCAACGTGACCGACGCGATCAACATCGCGGGTCTGTGCGATCGCGGAAAGCAGAATTGGTATCCCGTCGATCTCGAGGACACCATTCGCGCCGCGCACAAACTGGGTGTGACGTCGGATCGCGTGCGGCAGGGATTAGAATTCGCGAATGCCACACCCACGACGCACGTTTCTCACCACCGCCGGGATCGGCCTGTTCACGACCGGCATGGCTCGCCTGTCGGCGGCCCGCCTTCGCCCCCAGGCTTCGGCGGCGCAGGCTGAATGGACCGCCGAGCAGAAAGCCAACGTTCAACTCGTCACTGAGTTCTGCGCGTCCTGGTCCACGCGTGACCTGAAGCGGATCCTTCCGCGACTGTCCGATGACTGCGTCTATCGGATGAGCGAGACGACTCCCGCTGTTGCCGGGCACGCCGGCGTGACCGAGCGACTCGGCTCATGGATGCCATCGTCGGACCTCGGCATCGAGTTCAAGATCCTCGACACGTGGGCGGCTGGTCCGATGGTGATGAATCACCGAATCGACAGCTTCAAATCCACGAAGCGGCCGCTGACCTGGGAGGGGATCGGGATCTTCTTCGTCAAGGACGGGAAGATCAAGGAGTGGTCGGACTACACGATCCGCGTTACGCGCTGACGCTCTTCGCCTGCTTCGTCACCTGCTCTTTGATGAGCGAGACCATGCCTGCTGCGGCCGGCGTGAGATAGCGGCCGCGTGCCGTGATGAGACCGACCGACACCGAGAGCGAGGGCTCGGCGAGCTGTGCGGCGTGGAACCCTTCGCCCCACTGCCGATCCGGCAGACAGCCCGACGGCAGGATCGCGATGCCGACGCCGGCAGAGACGTGATGGATGATGCTGATCAGTCGATCGACCATCACCGTGTAGTGCAGGTTGAAGCCGGCCGACACCGCGGCCGCATCAGTCATCCGACGCAGGAACGTATCGCTCGGTGCCGAGACGAGGGGCTCGTCGCGCAGTTCGGCCAGCCGGATGCGCGGCCGTTTCTTCGTCGCCAGCGGGTGTGAGTTCGGCACCAGCACCAGCATCGGTTCCTTCCGCAGCGGAATGCTCTCCATCGTTTCCGGCAGCGAGTTGATGTAGCCGATGCCGAAGTCGGCGCCGCCGTTGCGCACGTCCTCGACGATCTCCGACTGACGGCCTTCGCGGATGCGGATCTCGATGAGCGGACGCGTCTCCCGATAGCGGCGGACGAGGAACACCAGTGGATTGATCGCGAAGGACGAGTAGGTGGCGATGGTCACGCGGCCGCGCTGCTCGTTCGTCACCTCGCTGAGGTTGCGCACGGTGTGCTTCAGATCATTCAGCATCCGCTCGGCGACGGCGACGAACTCGCGACCGGCGGCCGTGATCTCCACGCGCCGGGTGTTGCGTGCAAAGAGCGTCACGCCGAGCACGCGCTCGACGCGTTTGATCGTTCGCGTCAGCGCCGGCTGCGACGTTTTCAGATACGCCGCGGCCGCCACGAAGCTGCCGTATTCGGCCAGCGCGAGTACGGTCAGCAACTCGCGCGCACGGAGATCGGGGACGTCGGATGGATGCATGTATGGCGGCGCTCCACTTATTCGCGGCTCGCAATTGTATCTGCTATCACGCTAACTCTGAAATAAGCAAGCCATGGTAATGTTCATGGTTCGGGCCGCCTTCGCGCTGGCGCGCCATGGCGCCCAGGCACGAACGTCCCAGCAACGGTCTGTGCGGGCTGTGGCGTATAGGCGCTTACAGGGAAACCACATGAATCTGACGAGATTGGGTGTCAGCCTGCTGGCGCTCGCGGCGTTTGCCGCGCCGGCGAACGCGCAGGTAGGGGCCGACTTCAGCGGGGTCTGGCAGCCTCGCTATCAGGAAGACCAACCGGAGCGCATTCCCGGTCCGGAGCTGCGCGACTACCTCGGGCTGCCGATCTCCGACTCGGCCCGACAGTTTGCCGACAGCTGGGACCCTGGCCGTATTGCGCTGCCCGAAGAGCAGTGCCGCGTCCACGTGTCGCCCTACATCTACCGGGGACCCACGAACCTCCGCATCTGGGAGGAGCGACATCCGAAGACGCAGGACCTGATCGCCATCAAGCACTACCACAGCACTTATGAGCAGACGCGCACGATCTGGATGGACGGACGTCCGCATCCGGGTCCGAACGCGCCGCACACGTGGATGGGATTTTCCACCGGCCGCTACGACGGCGACATGCTGGTCGTCGAAACGACGCATCTCAAGCAGGGCTGGATCCGGCGCAACGGGATTCCGATGAGCGATCAGGCCAAGCTCACCGAGTACTACATGCGCTTCGGCGACATGTTTACGATGCTCACTATTCTGATCGACCCAGTGAACCTGACCGAGCCGCTCGTGAAGAGTCAGGAGTACTACCGCAGCGCGCGCGAGCTGCCCGCGCAGACGTGGTTGTGGGTCTGCGATCCGGTCGTCGAGATTGCCACCCGTGAGGCGGGCGAGGTGCCCGCGTACATGCCCGACGAACATCCCTTCAAGGATGAATTCGCGCGTCGTCATCAGCTGCCCGAGATCGCTGTGCGTGGAGGCGCCGCGACCATGTATCCGGAGTTCCAGGAGGTGTTGAAGAAGAATCCGCCTCCGCCGCCGTTACCGCCACCGGCAAAGGGGGCGAACCGCGTCACCGGTCCACCGCAGGGCCAAGGGCAGGGTCGCTGAGATGACGACGTTTCGATCCAGGCTTCTTCTCGTCTTCGCGGCCGTGGTCGCCGGAGCCGCGATTGCCGCCGGCGGCAGAGCGATCGCGCAGCAGCAGGACTTCGACAAGGTCCAGATGGATCTGGTGCAGGTCCGGCCCAACGTCTACATGATCGTCGGCGCCGGCGGAAACACCACCATCCAGTTCGGCGATGAAGGCGTGATGGTTGTGGACACGCAGTTCCCGCAGGTCAGCGCGAAGCTGCTCGCGGCAATCAAGTCGGTCACCGACGCGCCGATCCGCTACGTCGTCAGCACGCACGTGCACGGCGATCACATCGGCGGCAACGAGGCGATCGCGAAGGCCGGCCGCACACGCGCCGGCGGAAACGTGGTCGGCGACCTCGGCGCGGCGGCAACGAGTACTGCCGGCATCATCGCGCACGAAAACGTCCTGAAGCGGCTCAGCATGGATCCGCCGAAGGGTCAGCAGGCGGTGCCGTTCGGTAACTGGCCAACCGAGACGTTCTTCGGCAACAAGCGCGAGTTCCTGTTCAACGGCGAGGCCGTGCAGATCATCCACGAACCCGACGCGCACACCGACGGCGACAGCATCGTGTTCTTCCGCAAGAGCGACGTGGTGGCCACCGGCGATCTGTTCACCACGATCATGTATCCGTTCATCGACGTGGCCAACGGCGGAACGATCAACGGCTATATCAAGGCGCTCAACGCCATCATGGACATCACCGTCGCGAGCAACGTCAACGAAGGCGGCACGATGGTGGTGCCGGGTCACGGCCGGCTCTCCGACGAGCAGGACGTCATCGAGTACCGCGACATGGCGACGATCGTCCGCGATCGGATTCAGGAGTACGTGAAGCGGGGCCTGACGCTGGATCAGGTGAAAGCCAAGAAGCCGACGCTCGACTTCGATCCGCGGTACGGCATGGACACGGGCTTCTGGACGACGGCGATGTTCGTCGAGACGATCTACAAAGAGATGGTCAAGGAGAATCCGCCGCCCGCGCCGGCAAAAGGCAATCAGCGGAATCGGAATCAGTCCAAGGGGAGCGGGGAATGAAGGCGCGAGGAGTATTCGCGGTGTTGGTCGCGCTGGCACTGAGTGGTGCCACTGTGACGATCGCTGCGCAGGGGCGTGGCCGCGGCGGATTTGGTCCACCACCACCGACTGGACGCGCTGGTGCACCGGTGGACATGACGGGGACGTGGGTTTCTGTCGTGACCGAGGACTGGCAGTGGCGCATGCGCACGCCGTCGAAGGGCGACACGACCAGCGTGCCGTTGAACCCCGCAGGGGCGAAGGTTGCCAACGAGTGGGAACCGTCGATGGACGGCCGCTGCGAGGCGTACGGCGTTGGCGGCATCATGCGCATGCCGCTGCGGCTGAAGATCAGCTGGCAGGACGACCTCACGCTGAAGATCGAGAGCGACGCCGGACAACAGACGCGCCTGCTGCAGTTCGCGAAACCGGGAGCCGGTCCAGTCAGTGGAGCGGCATCGACGCGAACGCTGCAGGGCACGTCGGTTGCTGAATGGCAGCGCGGCGGCGGCGCGTTTGACGCGTTCCTCGAGCGCGGCGCGGGTGCGGCGCCTCCGAGGTGGGGCGCGCTCAAAGTGACCACGACGAACGTCCTGCCCGGTTGGCTGCGGCGCAACGGTGTGCCCTACAGCCAGAACGCGCAGATCACCGAGTACTTCAGCAAGGTGACGCACCCGGAAGCGGGCGAGTGGTTCGTCGTGACGACGGTGATCGACGATCCGACCTACCTGGCGCAGCAGTTCGTCACCAGCTCGAACTTCAAGAAAGAAGCGAACGATTCCAAGTGGAGTCCGACGCCGTGCAAATCGAGCTAACGGCAGTGTAGGGCGGGTCCTGCTTTTTGGACCCGCCTGGGATCTAATAAGATCTCCGGCATATGTCGAAGGCAAGAGTCCTTGCCCTGATTGGCGCGAGCGTCATGTTGGGCGCCGCGGTCCTCGGTGCTCAGACCTATACGCCACCCAAGACACCCTGGGGACATCCAGATCTCCAAGGCATCTACTCCAATGACGATGAGACCGGCACGCCGATGGAGCGGCCGGCCCAGTTCGCGGGCAAGACGCTGGCGGACATCACGCCAGAGGAACTGCAGAAGATCGTCAAGCAGCGCAACGAGCAGTTCGTCGAGGGTGTGAGCGGCACCGAGTTCGCCGGCGGGTTGCGTCCGCCCGCGCATCTCATCTTCGATACCTTCGATCGCAAGAACAGCCGCGCCTGGCTCGTCGTCGATCCACCTGACGGCCGTATCCCGCGCCGTACTGACGCGCCGCCACGACGACGCACTGGCGGCGTCAGCACGAACGCCAACCCGCGTGGCCCGTTCAACAGCTGGCTCGACATGGGCCTCTACGATCGCTGCATTACGCGCGGAATTCCCAACTCGATGATGCCCGCCGGGTACGGCAGCCGCTACGACATCACGCAGAGCCCGGACTCGGTGGTCATCCGCTACGAGATGATCCACGAGGCGCGTGTGATTCCGCTCGGCCGTCCACGCGCGGCAGGACCGCGCAAGTTTCTCGGCGATGCCCGCGGCTGGTGGGAAGGCCACACGCTGGTCGTCGAGACGAGCAACTTCCTGCCTGAGACCGCACCGCAGGGCGCCACCGAGAACGTGGTGATGACCGAGCGCTTTACCGCGGTCTCCCCGACCGTTGTCGAATGGCGGGTGACGTTTGAAGATGCGAACACATGGACCCGGCCGTGGACCTACGTGATGCCGCTGACCAAAGTTGACTCCTCTCAGCAGGTGTTCGAATACGCGTGCCACGAAGGCAACCACGCGATGCGCAACATCCTCAGCGCAGCGCGAGCGGAAGAGAAGAAGTAGATCATCCAAGGAGACTCGTGAAATCCACTATCCGTTCGTTCGACCTGGCCCATCTGGGCCATCTGGAACTGTTGTCACCCAAGCCCGAACAGAGCCTCGATTTCTTCGTCAACGTCATGGGCATGACGGAGACGGCGCGCCAGGGCGACTCGGTCTACCTGCGCGGCTGGGACGACTACGAACACCACACGCTCAAGCTCACGGCGTCGAAGGTCGCCGGCATGGGGCACTTCGCGTTTCGTACGTCGAGCCCGGAGGCGCTGCAGAATCGGGTCGGCATCATCGAGAAGGCCGGATTTGGCAAGGGTTGGACGGATGGGGATCTCGGTCACGGTCCGGCGTACGCGTTTCAGACGCCCGACGGCCACAACATGGAGATCTACTGGGAGACCGAGTGGTACAAGGCGCCGCCGCACCTGAAGCCGTCGCTCAAGAACCAGGCGATGCGCTTTCCGGCACGAGGCGCAAGCGTCCGCCGTCTCGACCATCTCAACCTGCTGACCTCAGACGTCGTCGTGCTGCAGAAATTCATGGAGGACGTGCTCGGCATGCGCACGACCGAGATGATCGTGCTCGACAGCGGCGAAGTAGCCGGCGTCTGGGTCACGAGCAACAACAAGACGTACGACGTTGCCTTCACGCACGATCACTACGGCGCCCATGGTCGCTTCCATCACGCCACATGGGCGGTGGATTCGAAGGACGAGGTGCTCCGCGCCGCGGACATCTGTCTCGAGCACGGCGTCCACATCGAGACCGGACCTCATAAGCACGCGGTGCAGCAGACGTTCTTCCTGTACGTCTACGAGCCCGGCGGCAACCGCATCGAGTTCGACAGCGCCGGCGCCCGGCTGATGCTGGCGCCCGACTGGCAGCCAATCGTGTGGACCGAAGCCGAGCGGAAGAAGGGGCAGGCCTGGGGTCTCAAGACGATCGAGACCTTCCACACGCACGGTACTCCGCCCATCGAGCAGTACACCGGCCCCCGGGATTAGATGCAGACCTCCATTCCATGCATGTGGATGAGAGGGGGTACCTCGAAAGGTGGGTACTTTCTCGCGTCGGATCTTCCCAGTGACATCGCGCGTCGCGACAAGATGCTTCTCGCGGTCATGGGTTCGCCGGACCCACGTCAGATCGACGGCATGGGCGGCGCCGATCCACTGACCAGCAAGGTCGCCGTCGTCTCGAAGTCCGATCGTCCCGGCATCGACGTGGACTACCTGTTCCTTCAGGTGTGGGTGGACAAGGCCGAAGTGTCGGACAAGCAGAACTGCGGCAATATCCTCGCCGGCGTTGCGCCGTTCGCGATCGAGCGAGGCCTGGTCCGCGGGTGTGACGGCGTCACCAAGGTTCGTATCTTCATGGTGAACACGAACCAGACCGTCGTGGCGACGATACAGACGCCCGGTGGCCAGCCGGAGTACGAGGGCACGGCGCGCATCGACGGCGTCCCGGGCACCGCCGCGCCGATTCCTCTCAGCTTCTCCGACACCGCCGGCTCCACATGCGGTTCGCTGCTGCCTACCGGCAAGGCGATGGACGTTATCGACGGCGTGCCAATCACCTGCATCGACAACGGCATGCCGGTCGTGGTGATGCGCGCGGCCGACGTGTCGCGCACCGGCTACGAAACGCGCGAGCAGCTCGACAACGACACCGAGCTCAAGGCGCGCATCGAGTCGATCCGCCTCCAAGTCGGTCCCCTGATGAACCTCGGCGACGTGAAGACGCAGACCGTGCCGAAAATGATCCTCGTGGCACCGCCGCGCGCGGGTGGCGCGATCTCGACGCGATCGTTCATTCCGCATCGCGCGCACGCGACGATTGGCGTGTTTGCGGCCGTGAGTGTCGCGACGGCGTGTCTGCTGCCCGAGAGCCCGGCGCACGGCATCGCGCAGATTCCAGACGGTGACACCAAGTTGATGATGGTGGAGCATCCCACCGGGGCCAGCCCGGTGTCGATGACGACTGAGAATCGCGAGGGTGAGACGGTGGTGACCGAGGCTGCGATCATCAGCACCGCGCGGGCGCTGTTCACCGGGCACGTGCTGGTGCCGGAACTAAAGAACGAAGAACTAAGAACGAAGAACCAAGGACGAAGGACCAGCTAAGCGCTGACGCGCAGGCTGTTCTCCCCGACAATCGGCACTGAATCCACGAACGCGCGCCACCGCTCCTCAGAGCTGGCGCGGTTGTGTGAGAGCGCGGCGCCACACCACACCGTGGCGGCATTCTTCCCTGGCATCATCCATTTGCGTCTCGCAATCACCGCCACGCCGACGAGCGGAACACGCACAGCGAAATACGGCGGCAGCGAGGCGCGCCGATCTTTCGGCACTTCGAGCCGCAAGCCCTCGGCGCTGACGTTGACGATGCCCGAGGGCAGACCGTTGACCAGCGCTTCGAACCGTTGCACCGTTTTCCGTGGCGATCGCCGAACCGGCCGGTCGTCGATGAGCGCCATCGACACGAAACAGGACAGCACCGGTTTGTCGATCGGCCGCGTCATGTACATCGTCTGCCCGTTGACCGCGGTCGCCCGCCGTTCCATGGCTTCACCAATGAGAATCGTCGGGATCAGCTGATTGCGCGTCCGTGCCGCGGATTGCAGTGCAGTGCCCACGGCCCACGTGGCGTCTGCGATGAGCATTTCGAAGGGACGCTGCATCTCCGCAGCAGCGGCGGCAGGGTTGGTGCGGTAGACCGGCTCGAAGTTGTTGCCTTTGAGCCACTCCACCACCGTCGCGGCCTCGATTGGATCGGGAAGTGCGACGATGACACGTGGACGGCCCGGCACATGAAATGAGCGTGCAGTGACTATGCCACGCAAAATCTCAGGGGATTCCCCTAGGTCGCGCGTGTGCGAGATACGGATTGCGCAGGCGCGCGGATAAAAACGTAACGGTGTAGAGCCCACCTGCAGCGTGCGCGTTCAGTAATACGTCAACGTCTCGATCCCTGTCCCCGCCTGAAATGTGCGCACGGCTTCACCCTTCTCCAAATCGATGACCGTCACGCTGCCGTCGCCATGATTGGCGGAGAGGGCGGTCTTCCCATCGGCGGAAAATGCGAAGCCCATTGGATCCTTGCCGACGGTGACCGTGCGCTGGGCCGCGTGCAGATCGGCCGCGTCGAAGATGTTGATCACTGTCGAACCGAGGTTCATCGTCAGCAGCCGTTTGCCGTCGGGGCTGTAGTAGGCCTTGTAGGCGCCGCCCTGTCCCTGAATCGCGATGCGATCGACGATCGTGTCCGTCGCGGGGTCGATGACGGCCAGCCCGGGTGCCGTGTGCGCCATCACAATTACGCGCTTGCCATCGGGAGACACCGCAATGCCCTCGGTGCCGCCTGGCACGGCAATCTTCGATGCGACCGTGCCGGTCTTCACATTGATCACGGTGACGAACGGGTCGTTCTTGTTCGTCGCGTAGATCTTGGTGCCGTTCGGCAGGATGCCGATCCAGTGTGTCGTGCCGTCGGTGTCGATCGCTTTCGTCATCTTCCGCGTCTTCGGATCGATGATGAGCAGTTTCTTGTCGAGATCGCTGGTGACGTAGACCATGCCGTCGGGTCCGATTTGAATCCCGTGCGGTGCCCGATAGGGAGACGTGTCAATGGAGCCGACCACTTTGGCAGCATCCATGTCGAGGATGACGACTTCGTGGCCCGGGTTCGGATTGCGCCCGAAGATGCCGTCGCCGTAGAGCGGCACGTATGCGGTCTTCCGGTCGGCGGTCAGCACGAAGTCGTGGGGACGCGTCGCCACCGCGATGCTCGACCGCTCCTTGAACGTCGCCGGGTCGAAGAAGCGGATGGTGCCACCGAGCTTGTCGATGAGCAGCAACCCGCGCGTGCCGGTCGGATGATTGGCGTCAGCCAGCACACCGACTGACAACGCGATCGCAGAAAGGAGAGCGAGTGCAACTCTACTCATTGAGTCTCCTGATTCATTTCCAGAGGAACGGCCGGTCCCCAGGCACCTTGACGGACACTGTTACGTGAAAGAGTTCCACCTGGCTGTCGTGTCGGCGGACCATGACGGTCCGATTCTACATCGTCAGAAAGAGCACGACTTGTGCTGGCGGGGCTGTCGCGTGCGTGTGAGTGGTCGAATAAGTCGTTGATGAAGTTCTTGCGATCGCGCCTGCGCTCGAAGGTCGCATAATCTGACGACCTGACATGGAGATGTCGCTTGAGCAGATCATCGACCTCTACGACTCGGCGGCGCCGCTCGAGCGGGCCGCGACGATTCCCGCGCCCTGGTACACCGATCCTCGAGTAGTGGAGCTCGAGCTCCGCACCGTGTTTCGGCGAAACTGGCTGTTCGCGGCGCGTGTCGATCAAGTGCGCGCCCCCGGCGATTACGTCACCTCCGAGCTTCCCGGTGGCGAGCCGATCGTCGTGGTGCGCGGTCAGGACGAGCGACTGCGCGGCTTCTTCAACGTGTGCCGTCATCACGCGGCCGCAGTGGTGACCGACGCGCAGGGCTCTGCGCGCCAGTTCAGATGTCCGTATCACGGCTGGACCTACGCACTCGACGGGGAGTTGAAAGGCACGCCTGACTTCACGGGCGTGTGCGACTTCGATCGCTCTGCAAACGGGCTGGTTGCGCTCGATTGCGCAGTCGCCGCGACGTTGGTGTTCGTCGTTCCGGAAGGATCGTTCGCAGGGGCGACGCACGCGTCGCCCTTGCAGGAGTTCCTCGGCACCGATCTCTTGCGTCAGCTCGACGCGCTCGATCTCGGTCGGCTGCACTGGATGGAGCGACGCAGCTACACGCTCGACTGCAACTGGAAGGTGTTCGTGGACAACTATCTCGATGGCGGCTACCACGTGCCGCATCTGCACAAGGGACTCGACAGCGTCCTCGACTACACCGAATACACGATCACAAACGGCGAACGGTATTGCCTGCAGTCGAGTCCGATGGTGACCGACGATGGCGCCGACGCGCGAACGAAAGCGGTCCGCCAAGGCGAACGGGCGTACTACTACTGGATCTATCCGAACTTCATGATCAACTGCTATGGCCACGCGATGGACACCAACCTGGTGATTCCACGCGGCGTGGACCGAACCGAGGTGATCTTCGACTTTTACTTCGCTGACGTGTCCCCATCCGCGCGGGCCGCCAATCTCGAGAGCATCGCGATCAGCGAGCAGATTCAACAGGAAGACGTCGGGATTTGCGTCTCGGTCCAGCGTGGCCTGAAGTCGCGCGCGTACGGCGCCGGCCGTCTATCCGTGCGCCGCGAAGCCGGCGAGCACCTCTTTCATCGTCTGCTCGCGCGCGATCTGAAACGGGGATGACAGGCGTCTCTCAGGGAAAGCCGAGAGGCAGGCTGCTGCCGATCCTCGGCATCGGCTTTGGTCTGGCCGTCACCGTGGGGAATTCCATCGGTGCCGGAATCCTGCGCGCGCCGGGTGAGATCGCCAGCCATCTGCCTGTCGTCTGGCTCTACGTCGCCGCCTGGGTCGTCGGCGGCCTGTATGCGCTACTCGGCGCACTGCAACTCGCCGAGCTCGGCGCGATGATCCCGCGCTCGGGCGGTCAATACGTGTTCTCCCGGTATGCCCTCGGCGAATACCCTGGCTTCATCGTCGGATGGAGCGACTGGATCTCGACCGCTGGAACCGCGGCGGCCGTCTCGATTGTCATTGGCGAGTTTTCAGTCGCGCTGTTTCCGCAGTCGGGTGCGAGTGCCGCAGCGATCGCCACGGCGCTCGTCGTCATCTTCGCGATCTTTCAGTGGCGGGGCATCCGTTGGGGCAGCGCCATACAGAACACGACGAGCCTCCTGAAGGCGCTGGCGTTTGTGGCACTCGCGATCGCCGCCTTTCTCATCGGCGGCGGCACGTCATCCGCTCAGGCGTCTCCCGCGGCTCCCGCCGGGATGGCCCTCGTCGCGGCATTCGTGCTCTCGCTCCAGGCCGTCATCTATACCTATGACGGCTGGTCGGCGATCAGCTATTTCTGCGAAGAGGTCGAGAACCCGGGTCGCGACATCCCCCGCTCGATGATCGGCGGGGTGCTGTCGGTTATCGCCATCTATCTGCTTGTCAACCTGGCGCTGCTGGCCGTGCTGCCGGTCGCGAAGATGGCGGGTGAGCCGTTTGCCGCAGGGACCGTGGCTGGCGTGATCTTCGGCGCCTGGGGCGACCCGGTCTTTCGCACGTTGACGATTGTCTCGATGCTGAGCGCGCTGAATTCCAACCACCTGATGGCCAGCCGCGTGCTCTTTGCGATGAGCCGCGATGGTCTCGTGACGACCAAAGCAGCCATCGTCAACGAGGGCGGCACGCCGACGATGGCGCTGCTCGCGAGCACCGTGGTGGCGATGATCTTCGTCCTGTTCGGACGCACGTTCGAGCGGGTGATCACGGTGCTCGCGTTCTTCTTCGTCGCGAATTACACGTTGTCGTTCATCTCGGTGTTCGTGCTGCGGCGGCGGGAGCCCGAGACGCCGCGGCCATACCGAGCGTGGGGCTATCCATGGACGACGGGGTTGGCGCTCGTGGGATCGATCGCGTTCCTGATTGGCGCGATCGCCAGCGATACGACGAACAGCCTCATCGCGCTCGGCGTGCTCGTGGCGAGCTATCCGGTGTTTTACGCGACGAGGTCGAGGCCGGTCCAATAGGACCGGCCCTACCGGCGGCGTGTGCCTTGTGTCTCGCCCTCCGCCGCCTGACCGACGAAGTGTGTGACCGCGCCCTGACTGTCGGTCACAAATGTGACGTGCCAGCCGCTCAGCGAAAACGCCCGTTCCGAGAACGGCAACAGCCGCTGTTTCCCAACGCCATCCTGGTCCCAGAACAACTCGCCACTGGAAACCGTGACCTCAACGACATGAGGTTTGCCGCCATCGTCCTTGAAGTCGTAGGTGCCGGCGTATGTCGCAAGCGTGCTGGCGGCGACCGACGTCGTCAGTAACTCGGGACCTTTGGCGTCCATGCGGTGGCGATCCTTCTCGTTTTCCTGACAGAGGTACTCGAGCATCTCCAAGTCGGCGACGAGCTCGAGGGGGATCGTGACCGTCCACGGCTTGGCGTAGATCTCCGGGTCGTCCAGCGTCACCTGCAGATCGAGGTGCCCGATATCGAGACGACGGTAGCGTTCTGTCATGCGCATGCGCTCGGTGTGCGGATGGCCATCCCAGTCGAGCCAGGTCCTCTCGGTGAACCCATTGCTCTCGACAACTAACGTGTCACCGTCCCAACGCCCCACCGAGTAGCCCATCCAGCTCGGGTTGGGATCCTTCTCGAGCTGACGACCGTCCATGAAGATCCGGCGATGCGTGAAGTCGTTGTACAGAATCGCCATAACCGTTGGCGTCTGAATGAACTTCGCCTCGCGGAAGGGCGACGTCACGACGGCAGGTCCGAGCGGAAAACATAGCGTTTCCATCGCGTCTTTCCCGAATTCGCGGACGCGTTTCTCCACCAGTGCCTGCGCCCATGGCTGGACGTCCTTCGTATCGAGACCCGCGCGGATGTTGTTGTAGAACCGGTCGATGGTAGGCACCCACAAACCCGAGAGGTCGGGTTTGCCGTCCGCTGTGCGCGGTGCGGGCGCAGTCAGATTGGGCTTGCCGTCGGCGGTCCGTGGAATGCCGGGGGTTGGATGGTGCAGCCACTGGGCGACCGCGTGCGCGGGCACCATGCCGAGCACAAGAACGAGCAGACCGACCCGACGCATGCCGTCCTCCTTTGACCGCTAGAAGATTAGTATGTGCCCAAGGAGGATACGTCGTGGACGAAGTACCGGTGGTGTTTTCGGGCGGAGGTCTTGTGGGCCTCTCGACCGCGATGTTTCTGGCCCAGCACGGCATCGCCTCGATTGCCATCGAGCGCCTGCGCGGCGGCTCGCCGGTGCCGCGCGCCGCGTTCTTCCACATGCGCACGCTGGAGATGTTCCGCGCCGCTGGGATTGAGGACCAGGTTCGCGAGCGTTCGCTCAAGGAGTTCGAGCCCGAAGGCGCCATCGTCCTGATGGACACACTGGCGGGCAAAGTGCTCGCCGGTCTCATTCCGAGTCTGAATGAGGGTGTCGAAGCGCTCAGTCCCTGCCGCCGCCTGTTTGTCACGCAGCCGGGACTCGAGCCGATCCTGCGCGCACGCGCGGAGCAGGCTGGCGCCAGCGTCATCGAAGGCACCGAGGTCGTCGGGATCGACCAGGATGCCGACGGCGTGACGGCGACGATCCGCGACGTCGCTACCGGCGACGAGCGTCGCATCCGCACGAAGTATCTGATTGGCACCGACGGCGCCCACAGCAAGGTGCGCGAGCTGCTTGGGATCGAGTTCGACGGCCGCGGCGTGTTCTCCAACGCGATCACGATCTACTTCCACGCGCCGCTCGCGAAGTACGTCGTCGGCAAGGCGCTCAGCGTGATCTACGTCAAGAACGCCGACCTCTCGGGCTTCTTCCGCATGGATAAGGACGGCAACTCTGGGTTCCTCGTCGTCAACACGGTGGGTGACACGTCGAAGCCTGAAGCCGCGAGCCCGGCCAACGACGTGCGACCGGAGCATTTGATCGAGCTGGTACGGCAGGGCGCCGGCGTGCCCGATCTTCCCGTCACGATCGACGGCGTGGCGCGCTGGCGCGCAACCTCCGACGTCGCACGCCGTTTCCAGGAAGGTCGCGTGTTCCTGGCCGGCGACGCCGCGCATCTGATGCCGCCCAACGGTGGCTACGGCGGCAATACAGGCATCCACGACGGCCACAATCTGGCGTGGAAGCTGGCGATGGTCTTGAAGGGCGTCGCCGGTCCGGGACTGCTCTCGACGTACGAGACCGAGCGGCGACCGGTGGGGAAGTTCACCGTCGAGCAGGCCTACACACGCTACGTCACGCGCTCGGCGACGTATCTCGGTGCCAAGGATTTCCAGCCGCTCGCCAACGACTTCAACATCGAGCTTGGTTACATCTATCGCTCACCGGCGGTCGTCGCGGAGGACGAGGTCGATCGTGGGAGCGAGGATCCTCGCGAATCACAGGGGCGGCCGGGGTCGCGGGCGCCGCACGTGTGGATCGAAAACGGGGCACAGCAGATCTCGACGCTCGATCTGTTCGGCCGCGGGTTCGTGCTGCTCACCAGTCCGGGCGGATCGGGTTGGGCAGATGCCTCACGCGCGGCCGCGCGTGAGATCGCAGGACTCAACTTCGACGCGTACGTTGTTGCGTCGGCCGGCGTGGCGACGGCGTACGGCATCGGTGAGAGCGGCGCCGTGCTTGTCCGGCCCGATGGCTTCGTGGCGTGGCGCGCGAAAGCGATGGCCACTGATCCGACGCGCGTGATCGCCAACGCGCTCGAGACATTGTTGATGCGTTAAGACCTCGATCTTTCGAACTTGTGCGGCTCGTGCAGGTGTCTCGACAAGTTTGTCTGATCGGAGCGCGTGGCCGGGACGACGTCAAAAGCCGGATAGAACGTTCGCCATCAATCGCATACGGCGATTGAACGTGCGCGAGCGCGCGCGGGAATGGGCGTTGCAACAAACGTGGCACCCATTCCATGACCACTTCGGCGGCGAGGGCGACCAGTGTCGCGCAGGACCATAGGCTCAAGGAACTGATCTCCGAACTCCATTCCAAGCACGTGTCCAAGACCGACGGGCACGTTGCCACCTACATCCCCGAGCTGGGGAATGCCAACCCCGATCACTTCGCGATCTGCCTCGTCTCGGCCGAGGGCGATGTGGTCGAGGCCGGTCATTGCGACGTCCCCTTCACGATTCAGTCGATCTCGAAGCCGTTCACCTTTGGCATGGTGCTCGAGGAGCTTGGGCGGGACACCATGTCACGCTACGTCGGCGTCGAGCCGAGCGGTGACGCGTTCAACTCGATCTGGCTGCACGGTGGCACCAACCGGCCGTACAACCCGATGGTCAACACCGGCGCCATCGCGGTGACGGCGCTGCTGCACCGGCAGTATGGCGATCGTGCGTTTGATCTGATTCTCGATCGCTTCAGCGCGATGGCCGGCCGCCAGTTGTCGATGGACAACGCCGTCTACGAGTCCGAGCGGCGCACCGGACACCGCAACCGCGCCATCGCGCACCTGCTGCTCAACTTCGATCTCGTGCACGAACAGGCCGAGGCAGCGCTCGACATCTACTTCAAGCAGTGCTCGATCCTCGTCACCACGCGCGACCTGGCGACGATGGCCGGGACATTGGCGAACATGGGGAGGAACCCCGTCACCCGTGAGCACGCGCTGCTCGACATGGGCAGTATCAAGGACGTCCTGTCGGTGATGTTTACGTGCGGCATGTACGACTACTCAGGCCAGTGGGCGTACCGCGTCGGTGTGCCGGCAAAGAGCGGCGTCAGCGGGGGAGTGATGGCCGTGGTCAACCGGCAGCTGGGGATCGCCAGCTACTCGCCGCGGCTCGATCCGCAGGGCAACAGTTGCCGCGGCATCGAGGTGTGCGTGGACCTCGCGTCACGACTTGGGCTGCACGTGTTCGACTGCCTGAACGTCGGCTCGAGCTTCCTGAGTTCCGCGGGCTAAGGCTTCCCGAGAGGGCTGTCGCCGCCGTGCTCGATCCAGTCCATGGCCTGCGTGTAGGCCTCGGCGAGGACGGGATCGTTCTTCCAATCGGCGAAGTATTTGGGCATCCCGCGCTGTTCGAAGAGATGCTCGAATGTGGCGGTGACCAGGCACGTTCGAAGATCCGCATCGCCATTCCGGTACATCTCGGCGAGCCAAGAATGTCAACGGCGGCTCGATACGAGAGGAGAAACGTCCGTCAGTAAGTGAGTGGTACAGAGCGCCGAGCGCCTCAGGATCGTCACTCCCGATCCACGCCACTACGGTGGCGAGTGGTATCGAATCGGTCTGCACCTGGGCAGCCAAAATCTCCCGGAGATGCGCTGCGTCACCGGTCAATTCTCAATTGACCTCAACGATCGAAATGCTCGTGATCCGGCCGGCGCCACCGACGCACACAACGTAGGTTTGGGACGGGCCAATGCCGAGCAGATCTCGGGCCCGTTTCTCGAGGCCCCGGCTCGGTACTTCGTAACTCAACTCGCGGAGATCCGACGAGCTGCAAGTGTCGCCCCTGTCCTTAACATCCACTTGCCGAATATGTGTGGGTGGACCAACGCTGCGCAGCAGATCCGACTCGAGCTGTCCCTTCTCGTATCGACCGACACGCTCGTGTGGGTCCTGATCGCCGCCGCCGCAGGCCACGGTGAGCAGGATGGGGACCATCGCGGCCGCTTTCCGGGCGCGAGCCTGAAGGCGGGTGGTATTAAAGCGCGAGATCCCAGGTTTCAGCGACAAGGTCTTTCCCGAAGCTGTGGTGTGGCGTCTTTGAAACACAGGTGAAGCCGGCGGCCTGGTAGAGATGACGCGCGGCGAGCAGAGTTGACTGCGTCCACAGTGTGATCTTCTCGTAACCAGCGGCGCGCGAGAAGCGGATGCACTCGTCGATGAGACGCCTGCCGATGCCAAGCCCGCGTGCTGCGCGTTCGACGTGCAAGAGCCGCAGCTTCGCCACGCTGTCGGATTGCCTCACGATCATCACGGCGCCGACTCGGGCAGCGTCGCGCTCGGCGATCCAGCACCGCTCCCGCGCCGGATCGAAGCTCTTGAGGAACTGCGCGACGATATCGGCCGCGAGTGCCTCGTAGTCCGTCGTCCAGCCGTACTCGTCAGCGTAGAGGGCGCTTTGCCGCGACACGATCCAGCCCATGTCGCCTGCGCGGTGCTCGCGCAGCGTGAACGACACTTCGTCGGATCCGGGTTGATTCGCGGCTGCCGCGGTTCCGGCGATCGCGCCGTTCTCCGGTGTGCCCAGCGATTGTCGAATCAGGCGCATCGCGTCGATGACCCGCGCACGGTCGCCCGGAGAGAGGTGCCTCAGCATGACGGCCACTTCGTCCCGCGCCAGCTGCTGCAGCGGCGCGAGCGCAGCGTGACCGCGAGCGGTGAGGGCGAGATGCGCGTGACGCGCATCGGCCTTCGACGTCGTACGGCTGATCAGCCTGCGCCGTGCAAAGCGCTGGAGGATGCGACTGAGATAGCCGCCGTCGAGACCCAAGATCTTTGCAATCTCAGCGGCCGTCGGCGCCGTGTCGCGCGGCGCCCCAGTGTCTCCGTGGTACCCGATCTCGTAGAGTACTCGCCCTTCTGTCAATGAGAACTGGCTATGGAGCAGCTTTTCCTGAAGGACGCCAATCCGCCGAGTGTAGAAACGGTTGAAGCGACGGACCGTGTCCACGTCCTGCGCAAGTGCGGAAGCAGCCACAGCGATTCTCCTTCGCAAGTGACCCGAGGGCAGGCAGTATCGATCCGATAGTTGACCGAGTCAAGTATCGGAGCGCGGCCGAGGATAGTCCATCTGTTCACTCACGTGATTGCGATGAGGGGACGACGCTCGCCGATGCGCGTGGTCTGCTCGAAGGCGTGCGCGATCTGCAGCACGCCGAAGTCGTCCTTGTATCGTCCGACGATTTGCAGCCCGACTGGAAGTCCTTCGTCGGTGAATCCCGCCGGTACGGAGATCGCGGGGCAGAGCGTGGTGCTGATCCAGTAGGCCGATTTCATCCAGTCGGTGTAGCTGTGCATCGGTACGCGGTCGATCGTTTTCGGCCAGTCGAGCTCGACGTCGAACGGCGGCACCTGATTCACGACGCAGACGATGAACGGATATCGCTCCTGGAACCGCCTCATGCGATCGACCAACTCGCGATGCCGAACCAGCGCCTGCTCGAGCTCGTGGCGGCTGATCCTCGAGCCGCGTTCGATTTCGGCGATCGCTTCCGGCTTCATCAGGCGGCGATGCTCCGCGAGCAGCGGACCGAGGATGCCGGCCGCCCGCCAGCCACGGATGGTCAGGAAGATCTCGTCAGCGCCGCCCAGATCGGGGCATGCATCGGCCACCGTGCATCCGAGACTCTCGAATGTCTGACGTTGCCGTTCGATGACCTCTCGCACCCGCCGGTCAACGGGCAGTCCGCCGAGATCGAGGCACCACGCGACGGCGGTCCCGCGGAAGTCGCGTTCGAGCGACTGCGTGAAGACTGCGGGGTCAGATGGGAAACAGTCCGAATCTCGCGGATCGGGACCGGCCATCACGCTCATCAGAAAGGCGACATCAGCGACCGATCGCCCTAGCGGGCCGTTGACGTTGAAGCCAATGCCCGGAAAAGGATCAGGCGCCGTCGGCACGAGTCCTAGCGTCGGACGCAGCGAGACGAGGTTGTTGAAGTTGGCCGGATTGCGAAGCGAGCCGCCGAGGTCGTTGCCGTCGGCGATTGGCAGCATGCCGGTGGCGAGCGCCACAGCGGCGCCGCCGCTCGATCCACCGGCGCTCTTCGTCAGGTCGTACGGGTTCCGCGTGCGGCCGAACACCGCGTTGTAGGTGTGCGAGCCCATCGCGAACTCGGGAATGTTGGTCTTGCCGATGGGAACCACGCCGGCCGCGCGAAGACGCGAGACAAATACCGACTCGCCGAGTGGCACCTCGTTCGCGAAGATGCGTGAGCCGCGCGTCCATGGAAAGCCTGTGACCGGCTGATTGTCTTTGAAGGCGATCGGCAGGCCGTGCAGCGGGCCGACTCGCTCGCCGCGCGCGAGTCGCCGATCAGCGTCATCGGCCAGCGCAAGGCACGCCTCGTCGGGCAGCTTCGATACAATCGCGTTGACTCGCGGATTGACGCGGGTAATCTGTTCGAGGTGCTCCCTCATCACCTCGCGAGCGGAAATCTGGCGGCTGCGAATCAGGTCAGCCAGCTCAGTGGCGCTCGTGAACCCCATGACCGGGCCCCGCATGGTACTTCAGGCAAGGAGAGTTGCATGTCACGACTACACGTTCGACTTGTGGGTTTCTGCCTCGCCGCACTCTGCCTGGCGATTCCCGCTTCCGCGCAGACCACACCACGAACCGAGATCTCTGGTGGCTACCAATTCGTGACGTTCACCGTCGAGGACGAGAGCGAATCGATCCCCAAAGGGTGGTATTTCGAGGTGGCGGGCAACCTGAACCCGATCATCGGGCTGCTCTTCCAGGTCGGCGGAAACTACAAGACGTTCGAGGAGTCGGTGACAGTCGGCGGTGGGACGTTCACGGCGGAGGCCGACCTCGATGTCTATCAATTTCTGGGCGGTGTGCGCATCAACGCGCGTGACAACCCGCGGCTGGTCCCATATGGACAGCTGCTTGTCGGTGGGATCAACGGATCGGTCGAACTCACCACCACGTCAACGATCCCCGGCATTCCGGCATTCTCCCAGGAGGAATCGAACACGAATCTGGGTCTCGTGGTCGGCGGTGGCGTCAACTTCGGCGTGACGGAGAGAACAGGGATCCGCTTCGGTGTGGACTACCTGCGGATTTTCGCGGAAGACGAGGGCGACGGCTCTAACGTATTTCGCTTCCACGTCGGTCTGGTTATAGGACGCTAACGTCAACTCCCAACTTCCAACTCCCAACGACCAACCACTCCCAATTCCCAATTCCCAATTCCCATTCCCAATAACGCTCAACCTTGGGAGTTGGGAGTTGGAAGTTGGGAGTGGTTGGGAATTGGTAGTTGGGAGTTGGGAATTTATTCAGGCACAGCGATAGGCTCGTCTTCCGGCCGGAGGTTGGTCATCTCGGCTTCAATCATCTGCTCGCCCGTGCCGCTCGGGACATTCTTCGAGAAGTGCACGGGCGGCAGGAACAGGGTCGCGATGAGTCCGGCAGCCGAGACGAGAAGGCCGGCGAGAAACACCCGGTGCAGGCCAATGGCGAACTGATCGCGGACCGGTTCGCTCAGCACCATGCCGGCCGCCGACAGCGCGCCGCTGCCGCCGGGCAGTGCGACGCCGGTCAGCGTACGGGTCATGATCGCGCCCATGGCAGCGACGCCGACCGCTGCGCCGATGCTGCGTGAGAACTGATTGAGCGACGTGGCCAGGCCGAGCCGCGTCCGGTCCACGCCATGCTGTACCGCGAGCAGCAGCGACAGCATCTGCGAACCCATTCCCGCCCCCAGCACCGTGCAGCTTGCCAGCAGCATCGTCCTCGTCGAGTGCGTGTCGAGCGTCGAGAGGCCGGCAAATCCCAGCGTCATCAGCACGCTGCCGCCAATCGCGGAGACGCGGTAACCCATGCGCACGGTCAGCCGTGCGCCGACGATCGACATGACGACCCAGCCAAGGAAGAGCGGTGTCAGCACCTGACCCGCCTGTGTGGCCGTGCCGCCCATCACGCTCTGCACGAAGAGCGGGATGAACGCGATCGCGCCGAACAGCGCCAGGCCGACCAGGAACACCACGACCAGCGTGCGGGTCATGATCGGGTGGCGAAGCAGATCGATCGGCAGGATCGGTTCAACCGCGCGCCGTTCGACGTACGCGAACCCCGCAATGAGGACGATCGACGCGCCAAGCCACCAGCCGGCGCCGCTGCCCGCCTCGCCGCCGAGCGCGATGAGCAGCGCGCTGACGCCGGAGAAGAGCAATGACGCTCCGAGCCAGTCCACGTTGACCCGCTTCTCACTGCGCGAGGGCGGATAGGCCAGTGCGATCACGGCCATGCAGCAGAAGCCGAACGGCACGTTGAGGTAGAAGACCCAGCGCCAATTGATCGCGTCGGTGATGTATCCGCCGACCAGCGGACCGGCGATCGACGCCACGCCCCACACGCCGCTGAACAGCGCCTGGGTGCGTGCGCGCTCGGACAGCGCATAGAGTTCGCCGACGATCGTCATGCTGAGCGGAATGATGGCGCCCGCACCGAGCCCTTGAAGCGCGCGCGCCGCGATCAGCTGGAACATGCTCGTCGCAGCGCCCGACAGCACCGAGCCGACGAGAAAGACGGCGACTCCGAGCAGGTACATCCCCCGGCGTCCGTGCAGATCGGAGAGGCGGCCCCAGATCGGCACCGACGCGGTTGACGTCAACAGGTACGCGGCAAACACCCAGCTGTAATGCGCGAGTCCGCCGAGCTGAGCGATGACCGTCGGCATCGCGGTGCTGACGACGGTGGCTTCGAGCGCGCCCAGCGACATGCCGAGCAAAAGACCTGCGGTGATGGCTCTGCGACGGGCACGGCTGATAGGGGGCTGCGCCGAGGACGAGGACATTTTCTAAGCGTACCATGACGCCCAACGCCGCGTTAAGATTCGCGCCATGAGATTGACATTCCGGCTTGTCATCGCGTTGGTCGTGATCGGATCGATCCCGTCCGCCGCGGCTGCGGCGACGTGCGAGAGTCTCACAGCGCTTCCTGTAAAGAACGGAACCGTCACGATGGCGCAGACGGTCGCGCCTGGTACGTTCACGCCGCCGGCCGGCCGCGGTGGCGGTCGTGGCGGTGCCAATCCGTTTGCTACGCTCGGACAGTTCTGCCGCGTCGCCGTCACGCTCAAGCCCTCGCCGCAATCGGACATCAAGGCAGAAGTGTGGATGCCGGCGAACGGATGGAACGGCAAGCTGCAAGTGGTCGGCAACGGCGGTTTCGCCGGGACCATCAGTTATCCCGCGATGGCGACCGCGCTCGCCAAAGGATATGCCGCCGCGAGCACCGATACCGGCCACACGGGTCCATCGAGCAACACCTTTGCGAATGAGGATGTTCTTGTGGACTTCGCGCATCGCGCGATTCACGAGACAGCGGTGGCGGCCAAAACGACCGTCAACGGGTTCTACGGCAACGCGCCGCGTTTCTCGTATTTCGCCGGGTGCTCGACGGGTGGCCGCCAGGCGCTCACCGCTGCCCAGCGCTACCCCGACGACTTCAATGGCATCGTCGCCGGCGCGCCGGCGAGTCACACGTCCACGCAGGCGTTCGGTCAGATCTGGTTTTCGCAGGCGCTCTCCGATCCTGCAGGCGCGTTGCCGGCCGAGAAGCTCACGCTTGTCCATGACGCGGTTCTGAATGCGTGCGATGCGCTCGATGGCGCGAAGGACGGCGTGCTCGAGAACCCGCTGGCGTGCACCTTCGATCCAAAAGTCCTCGCGTGCAAGGCAGGAGCCGATCCCGCGTCATGTCTGACCGACGCACAGGTGACGGCGGTCCAGAAGGTCTATGCAGGTCCGTCGAATCCGCGTACCGGCAAGGCAATCTACGTCGGGCTCGAACGCGGCAGCGAGCCCGGCTGGAATCCTGTGCCGGTCGGCTATGCGGTGGACTACTTCAAATACATCGTGTTCAAGGATCCGAGCTGGGATCCGAAAGCGCTCAACTACGACGCGCACGTCGCGCAGGCGGCAACCGGCGGCAATCTGATCTTCGACGCGAACAACGCGGACATGAGCGCCTTCACCAAACGCGGCGGCAAGTTGATCCTGTATCAGGGCTGGGGCGAGCCGGGAATTCCGCCGGCGAATCTGGTCCGTTACTACGGTGAGATTCAGACCAAGACCAGCAGTGCCAAAGACGCGGTGCGTCTCTTCATGGTCCCGGGCATGGGCCACTGCGGTGGCGGAACCGGCGTCAACACGTTCGACATGGTGACGCCGCTCGATCAGTGGGTTACGAGCGGCAAGGCGCCGGCGCAGGTTCCCGCGTCACGCGTGCGCAACGGTGTGTCCGACCGGACACGTCCGCTGTGCGCCTATCCACTGATCGCGATCTATAACGGATCAGGAAGTCTCGACGATGCAGCGAACTTTACGTGCGCTCTACGGCCGTAGAGCGCGGGCTTTAGCCCACGCGGACAGTGTTCAGATTCCCAGCATCGACGGCGCCGTGAGGTGCAGGGCGATGATCGCGACGAGCAGCGCGGTCAACCCGACGAGCAACAGCAGCCCGCGGAACACGCGGTGCACGGCGCGGAACTTCTCGGCGTTGGCGCGCGCCATCAGGTAGGCCTGTAGCGCCATCTCGCGATCGAGCTGACCGACTTCCGCCGTGCGCCACAGCTCGTAGTAATCGTCGATGTCGGTGGCGAGGATGTCGTCCATCAGCCGCAGGCCTGGAATCCCGCCGTCGGCGCGCGCCTCGCCGGCGCGATGCATCCGGCCGGCTCGCGGCCGCAGCGCCATGATCGCGTAGACGAAGAAATACAGCGACAGGATGACGTATCCCGCCACATACACCTGGACAAAGGTGTGGTTCAGCCCGTCGGCGTCGATTTGCGGGGCGCGGATCGCGATGAGCACATTGACCGCGTTGAGCGCGCCGAGGATGACCAGCGCGAACCGCGTCTTGCGGTCGGCCAGCTCGGTGACGTCGAGCAGATGATCGACATGATCGGACAGCGCGCGATAGCGCTCCCACGGGTCGAGCGGACGGTCCTCCATGAACCGCTCGAGGTCCTTCTTCCGCTTTCGCTCAGCTTTGGCCTCGTCATCCGATTGCACGATGCTCATGGCGAATGCATTGTGCCTCGGGATAAGGCACGAGTGCGAGTACGAGCAACGAAATGTCTCAGAGGGTGAAGCCCGACGGCGCCATCGCATGAAAGGCGATGAACAGCGCCAGAATCCCGGTCAGGCCGACGAGGACGAGCAGGCCCTGATAGACGCGGCGAAGCGCCTGGAACTTCTCGGTGTTCGCGCGTGCCAGCAGATGCGAACGAATCGCCAGCTCGCGGTTGATCTGACGGAGTTCGGCCTGCCGCCAGCTGTCGTAGTACGCGTTCGCGTCGGTGTTCGGTGCACCGGCCAGCAGCGTCATGCCGGTGGGCTCACAGTGCGCGGTGGCGCCGTCCATCTCCTGCGATCGCGGCCGCAGCGCGAGAATCGCAAACACGGCCGCATACAGCGAGATCAACACGTAGCCGGTGATGTAGGACTGCATCAGCGCCGGGCTCGCCGATTCCGCGCCAAGCTGCGGTGCACGAACGGCGATGAGCACGTTGACCGCATTCAGCGCGCCGAGGATGACCAGCGCGAATCGCGTTTTGCGGTCGGCCAGCTCGGTGATGTCGAGCAGATGATCGACGTGATCAGCAAGCGCGCGGTAGCGTTCCCACGGATCAAGTTGACGGGTCTCGAGCAGCCGCTCCGCGTCCTTGCGGCGGCGGCGCTCGGCTTTCGATTCGTCCCCGAACGACGTGCGCGCAAACGGCGACGAGAGTGTGGCCTGCCCGATACTCCCGCCGCCGAGATCAGATTGCATGGTGCTACTGCTTGGTTAGTGACACGTTGAGCGGAGTCGTTTCGCCGCGTCGCACGGTGATGTCGGTGATGTACGTCCGATATCCGTCCTTGCGAATTTCGATGGTGTGGGTTCCGGCGCCGAGCTCGACCACGAGACGATCCTGACCTTGCGCGCCCGTCCACAGCTGGCCGTCGATCGTGATCGCTGCGTCGCCAGGTTGAACGCGCAGGGCAATGGACCCGAACTCGCGCGAGACGTCCCCGGGTTCCACTCTGGGGTTGCCGGGATCGGGAGGCTCAGGTCGTCGCGGGTCACGAGCATTTGGACGATCCGGTCGCGGGTATGGTTCGGGTCTCCGACTTGACCGAGGCTGAGCCACGGGACGTGTGGGCTCGGGCTCACCTGCACCGAGCGGCTCCATCTCGTGACGCATTTTGAACGTCGATGTCGGCTGCAGGTAGACCTTCTGCGTAAAGCTGCGATGACCGGGCATGAACAGCTGGATTTCGTGCTCACCCGGTTCGACGTTCAGCCGCTGGAAGGTGCCGTCGAAGTTGTCCACCTTGCCGGCGTAGTAGCCGTCAACGAAGACCTCGGCTTCGCGCGGTTCCACTTGCAGTCGAACCGACGAGCCGTAGTACCCGCCGTAGTAATAGGGGGCCGGGTATCCCCAGGGGTACCCCCCGTAGGCATAGGGATACCCGTACGCATAGGGGTAACCGTACGCGTAGGGATAACCAAACGAGAAGCCGAGCGAAAATCCGTACGGGTAGTACCACGAGTTGTAGAACCCGTAGTTGTACGGCCGGTAGAAGTACGCGGGGCTGTAGTGGCGAGCCCCGACGACGCCGGGCCCGCCAGCGCGCGCGACAGGTACAGCCTGTCTCGCCTGAGGCGGAGGCACGCGTGACGCACCAGTGGCCACGCGGCGGGACTGCGCGTCGGCAACAGCCGGCGCGGCGAGCATGGCGGCGAGGCTGAGTGCAAGAACGGTCAGCCGAACGATGGACCTCTTCACAAAACCCTCCCCGATCAAGAACCAAACACGCCGCTACGCAACGGTTGTGCCGGGGAATAACGCCCCGGAACGGCCGATTCAGTAGCCGTGCGGCGACATCGTGTCACGCGAAGAGGACGTCGCCCGCGGAATAACGATCTCAAACACAGCTCCGTGATCGTTCCGTGCCGTGATGGTTCCCCCATGTCGCTCGACGATAGCTTTGACGATCGAGAGGCCCAATCCGCTGCCTCCCGCGGCTTTCCGGGCTGCATCAGCTTTGTAGAAGCGCTCGAAGATGAGCGGGAGATGCTCGTCAGGAATGCCTGGACCGCTGTCACGCACAGTGAGCCGGATCCCGGCTGGATCCTGATCGCTCGTTAACGTGATCTGTCCGGCATCCGGCGTGTGACGGAGCGCGTTGGCCGCCAGGTTCTGCAGCGCCTGCTCCAACCGATCCGGATCGCCGATCACATTTTCCGCGCCGGCGTTGACCCTGAACTCCAAGCGCACGTTTCGTTGCCGCAGCTCGCGCTCGTGCCGCGCCGCCACGCGATCGAAGAGCGCGGCGATCTCAACGCGCTCATGACTCATCGTGCCGCCGCCGCCTTCGAGGCGAGCCAGATCGAGCAGGTCGCCAACGATGCGCTCGAGACGATGGGTTTCCTCAGACACGATCTGCAGATATCGCTCGCGCGTCGGTGAGTCGATCTCGAGATCGGGCATCGACAACGTTTCGATGTAGCCGCGCATCGCCGTCAACGGTGTCATCAGCTCGTGCGAGACATCAGCCAGCAGCTGCCGCCGTGCCGCGTCCGCGCTCTCCAGCGCCCGCGTGCGATTGGCGAGTTCGTCAGCCATGCGGTTGAACGACCGCGCCACCGCAGTGACCTCGTCGCCGCCCTGCTCCGGAGCGCGAGCGTCGAGATCGCCCGCGCCGAGCCGCTCGGTCGCTGCTTGTACCGCCTTCAGCCGGCGCCTTGCGGGACCGAATATCACGAGTGCGATCAGCGTCGTTCCGACCACCAGCATGCCCGTCGCCACCAAGGCGATCGTCGGACCGAATTGCTTGACGATCCGAGAGAACGGAGGACCGCCAGGCAGGACCACGATGCGACCGACAGGTTCGCCGTTGACGAGAATCAGGGCGAACTCACCGCGGCGAAGCGGTCGCGGCGGTCTCGGGCCTCGGTCGAGCGCAGCAGGTGGACCCTCGCCGGGGCCAGGTCCTGCGCCGGGACCGAGTCCTTCGCCCCACGCGCCGCGCCGGCCGAATCGCCGCGGCCCTCGGGCTTGCATGAACTCGAGTTCGGCGCGCACCGCCTCCAGCAGCTGCGGCGGCACATCGTCGTGGTTGGCGAGGATCTGCCCGTCGCGCATGATCACGACGAACGTCTGCAGGGTGTGTCCGAACTGTTCTTGAATATAGTTTTCGATGTCGAGGCCCCTGTTGTCGGAGAGGGCCGTTCCGAGGTCGGAGGCGACGAGCGCGGCGAGTCGGCGCGGTGAACGCGCGGGCATCGAGCCGGCGATGCGGTCGGTCATCCACAGAAAGATGCCGCCTTCGGCCGCAAGCATGATCGCCAGGAACGCGATCAGCCCGAGGCCGATCCGCCAATAGAGGCTTCGATACCAGCGCGGATTAGACACTAGACATCAGCGGCTTTGTAGCCTGCGCCCCATACCGTCAGAATGATCTCCGGTTGCGCCGGATCGCGCTCAATCTTTTTACGCACTCGTTTGACGAGCGTGTCCACGCTCCGCACGGTCACGAACGTCTGATCCTTCCAGACCTTGCTCAACAGCGCCTCTCGGCTGAAGACGATACCCGGGCTCGACACAAGGACGTACAGCAGCTCGAACTCGTTGAACGTCAGCTCGACGTCCCGCGTGCCGACCAGGACTCGCCGCCGCGCCGGGTCGATCTCAATGTGCTTGTAGGTGACCGGTGCCGCGCCGGCGCCGTTCGCCTGTCGTGACGCCGCCACGTGCCCGCGACGTAGCAGCGCGCGGATGCGTGCGAGCAGCTCGCGGATCCCGAACGGCTTCGTGAGGTAGTCGTCGGCGCCGCTGTCGAGACCGAGCACCTTGTCGGATTCCTCACGCCGCGCCGTGAGCATGAGGATCGGCGTTTCGGCGTTGGCCGACTCGCGTCTGATCGCGCGGCACACGGTGACGCCGTCGAGTCCCGGCAGCATCAGGTCGAGGATGATCAGATCGAACTTGCGCGTGCGGGCGAGCGAGAGTCCGGCGTCGCCGTCGGTCGCCTCAGTCGGCGCGAGCCCTTCGAGCTGGAGGTGAAGCGACACCAGCTCGCGGATACGAGTCTCGTCCTCGACGACCAGCACGCTGGGACGTTCGGGCTGGGCGCTCGTCATCGTCTGGGCCGCGCGAGAGGCCTCATGACTGGTAAGTGTACTGCTGGGTGATGCCATCATTCATACCGCAGCGCATCGATCGGATCGAGCGCCGCTGCCTTTCGTGCGGGATAGAAACCAAAGAAGATTCCGACGGCCGCGGCGCATCCAAACGACATCAGGACAGCACCCGGCGTCACCAGCGCCGTCCACTGCATGACGCGGCTGACCGTGTACGAGGCCGCAAAGCCAAGCGCCACGCCGAGGGCTCCGCCGGCGAGACTGAGGACAAGCGCTTCGACGAGAAACTGCAGCAGGACGTCTACGTCGCGGGCGCCGACCGAGAGACGCAGGCCGATCTCCCGCGTCCGCTCGGTCACTGACACGAGCATGATGTTCATGATGCCGATGCCGCCAACCAGCAGCGACACCGCGGCGATGCTCGCCAGCAGCCACGTCATCGTCGTCGTCGTGGACGTCAGAACGCTCGCCATCTCCTCGAGGCTGCGGACGGTGAAGTCGTCAGGGGCGCCCGCCGTCAGCTGATGACGCGTGCGCAGCAGAACGGTCAGGTTGTCTGAGACCTGATCGAACGGAACACCGTCGGCCGTCGAGAGTGTGATGTTCTGCAGATGGGTGATCCCGAGCAGCTTCTTCTGAACGGTCGAATAGGGAACGATGATCGTGTCGTCCTGGTCGGGTCCCATCGCCGCCTGGCCCTTGCTGGTCAGCACGCCGAGGACGCGGAACGGCTGGTTCTTGATGCGGATGGTCGCGCCCGTTGGATCGGTACCGGGGCCGAAGAGCTGATCGCGAACCACCGATCCGAGCACGGCGACCTTGGCCGCCGTGACCACATCCTGGCTCGAGAAGAACGTTCCGAACTGCAGGGACCACGCGCGAATCGCTGGCAGGTCAGGACCTGCGCCCTGCACCTGCGTGTTCCAGTTGGAGGCCTCCGCCACGATCTGCTGACGCGCGTTGGCACCAGGTGAGATGTAACGGATGCCGGGCACTTCACGTGCGATCGCGTCTGCATCTGCAGCGGTGAGCGTCGTCGTCGCGCCGCTGCCCTGGCGGACTGGACCGAACTGGTTGGAGCCGGCCGAAATCGTGACGACGTTCGTGCCGGCGCTGCGAATGCGGCTCTCGATCGACGACCGCGCGCCGCTGCCGATCGCGACCATGACAATCACCGCGGCGACGCCGATGATGAGGCCGAGGGCGGTCAGCGCCGTTCGCATCGCATTCCTGCGCAGGGCCGAGACGGCGATGTTCAAGGTCACGAGTGCTGACATGGTTACCTCGTCCGGCTAAAGCCGGACACTACGCTGACCGTTCCTCCAGCTCCGCGTCGAACTTCGCGAGTTCGTCGCTGGCGACCCGGCGTTTCGCGACCGGCTGATCGAGTCGGACACGTCCATCGCGGAAGCCAATGATGCGGGTCGCGTACTCAGCGATATCAGACTCGTGTGTCACCAGGACGATGGTGATCTGCCGTTCGGCGTTGAGCCGCTGAAAGATCCCCATCACCTCGATGCTCGTCCGCGAGTCGAGGTTGCCGGTTGGCTCATCGGCCAGGAGGAGCGAGGGATTGTTGACCAGCGCGCGGGCGATGGCCACGCGCTGCTGCTGACCACCTGACAACTGATTCGGGTGGTGATCCATTCGGGATCCGAGACCGACGGCTTTGAGCGCGGCAGCGGCCCGGTACCGCCGCTCCTTCGCTGAAATCGCCGGACCATAGAGCATCGGCAGCTCGACGTTCTCGATCGCCGACGTGCGCGAGAGCAGGTTGAAGCCCTGAAAGACGAAGCCGATGTCGTGATTGCGAACGGCCGACAGCTCACGCTTGGACAAACGCGACACATCGCGTCCGTTGAGGAGGTACGTGCCCGCTGTCGGCCGATCCAGACAACCAATCAGGTGCATGAACGTGGACTTGCCGGATCCGGAGGGTCCCGTGAGCGCCACAAACTCTCCCGGATCGATCGACAGCGAGACCCCGCGCAGTGCTGGCACGTCCACCTCGCCGACGTGGTACGTCTTCGCGAGGTCTCGCACGAGAAGCGCGTGCGCGCTCATTTCCGGCCTCCGCCGTTGCCACCGTTACCACCACCACCGCCACCGCCGAAGCCACGCCGGCCCTGCGGAATCAGCGGTGAGGTGCTCGGCGCGGCGGTTGTGGACGCCGACGGAGTGGACACACCGGTGACGACGCGTGTGCCAGCCGCGAGATCCCCACTCGTCACCGCCGTCTGCGTGCCGTCGCTGATACCGACCTGGACAGGCACACGCTTCAGCGTGTTCTGTTCGAGCACCCATACAGCGTTGCGCTGGTTGCCGTCGCTACGCTCGCGTCGCTGCGAGGGGTCGCCGGCCTGCGCGCCGCGTCCTGTGTCGCGTCCTGATGGCGACTGACCTTGCGGTCGCTGCACTCGTTCAGGCGCTTTCTGCCCGATCGCCTCGAATGCTTCCGGCGTCGGGCGGAATCGCAGCGCCGCATTCGGCACCTTGATCACATCGTCGGCACGGCCGGTTTCGATGGTGACTGCCGCGGTCATGCCCGGCTTCAACTTGAGATCCGGGTTCGGGACGTCGATCACCGTGACGTAACTCACGACGTTCTGTTCGACGACTGGCTGCAGGCGTATCTGCGACACGGTTCCGTTGAACGTCTCGTTCGGATAGGCATCGACGCGAAACCGCACCGGCTGCTTCATCTGAATCTTTCCGATGTCCGATTCATCGACGCTCGCGTTGACGCGCATCTCCTTGAGGTTCTGCGCCAGCACGAAGAGCGTGGGCGCCTGCATGCTTGCGGCGACGGTCTGGCCGACATTGACGTTGCGCGCGATCACCACGCCGTCGATCGGCGCGCGGATGATCGTGTGGCTCAAGTTCACCTGCGCCTGATTGAGCGACGCCTGCGCCTGGAGCAGCTGCGCTTCCGCAGACTTCACCGAGGCGTCAGCGGCGTTGGAGGTTGAGACAGCCGCGTCGAGGTCGCTTTTGGCAATCAGCTCCCTCTCGGAGAGATCACGGGCGCGCCCGAGTTTGACCCGCGCGTCCTCCGCCTGGACACGCACGCGCTCGACTTCCGCCTTGAGTCGTGTCACGGTCGCGCGTTCCTGCGCGACCTGGGTGTCGAACAGCGAGGGATCGAGCTGCGCGATCACCTGGCCCTGACGGACCTGCGAATTGAAATCTGCGCCGAGAGTTTTGATCGTGCCGGACACCTGTGTGCCGACCTCGACGGTGGTCACCGCTTCGAGCGTGCCGGTGGCTTCGACGGTCGCCACGACATCGCCTTGCGTGACCTCTACGGTGTTCAAGGTCGGCGTCTCAGCCGCGACATCGCTGCGGTAGTAATAAATGCCTGCCGCGACTGCGAGGACGATGGCGGCGATGCTCAGCCAGAGACGTTTACTCATTCGGCTTCCCCTGAACTGATAGACGACCGGCGCATGGCCAGTCAGTGGCGCAGATGTGACAAAACGAAGTCCGCGTCGGCCCGCCGAGCTGTCACCGAAGTGTCACGCCCACACCCTGTTGTTGCCATGACGGTACCGTCCAATCGAACGAGCCAGCGGATTTGCCGTCCGGCAGGAGGAGACATGGGTCGTTTTGGAACATGGACAGCGGGGGTCGCGGTGGTTGGGCTGCTCGTGTCGGGCCTTGCGTTCGCGCAGGGGCCGCGCGGTGGGCCTGGTGGTCGCGGTGGCAGAGGTGACGCGTTCGGGCCGGGCGGACTGGGGATTCCGCTTCGTCAGCTGAATCTCACCGAAGCCCAGCGGACGCAACTCGAGCAGATTCGCGATCAGCATCGCGCCGACATGGAGAGCGCGACGAAGAAGCTCGCGGCTGCACGTCAGGCACAGCGCACAGCCATCGAGAGCGTTCCAGCAGACGAGGCGAAGATCACGTCATTGACCCAGGGCATGACGCAGGCCGAGGTTGACGTGGCGATTCACACCGCGCGTCTGAACACGGCGATCTGGAATGTGCTGACTGAGGCACAGCGGACGGAGCTGACGAAGCTGCGCGCCGAACGTCAGGCCCAGGGCGGCGAGCGTCGCGAGCGCCGCAAGTAGGTTCCATAGGTTCCGTTGGTTCCGGGGGTTCCAAGGGTTTCAGTTCAATGGGTTCCGTGAACCTATGAACCTCTGAACAAAAACCTCCGGAACCTCTGGAACCTATGGAACCCTCGGAACCGATTAACCGCGATAGTTCCCGAACTGGAGCGCGACGCCGAAGTCCTGTTCGCGCAACTGCCGCATCGCTTCCTGCAGGTCGTCCTTCGAGGGTGAGGTCACGCGCAGCTGATCGCCCTGGATCGAGGCCTGCACTTTCTTCAGCTTTGCATCCTTCAGGAACTTGACGATGTCCTTGGCCTTCTCGACAGGGATGCCTTGCTGCAGCGAGATCTCCTGACGCACGGTGGTGTTGGCGGCTGGAGTCACCGCTCCGCGCGTGAGGTTTTTCGTCGGCACGTTGCGCCGCACCAGCCGCGTCTGCACGATCTCCCACAGCGCGTTGAGCTTGAAGTCGTCGTCGGCGACGAGCACCAGCTTCGATTCTTTTGTGTCGAATTCAATCGACGCCTTGGCGCCTTTGAAGTCGTAGCGCTGCGCCACTTCCTTGCGCGCCTGATTGAGCGCGTTGTCCACTTCCTGCAGATCGACGTTGGAGGTGACGTCGAACGAGCACTGTTGCGCCATGCACGGTTCATGTTAGCGGCCGCGATCGAATCGTTCAAGTCGGCCGGCAACGTACATACAATGTGCGCGTGCCTCGCGATCAGCCTCCACCACGCATCGGCATCTCGCGATGTCTGCTCGGCGATGAGGTCCGCTACGACGGCGGCCACAAGCGCGATCCGTTTCTCGTCTCGACCGTCGGCCGCTTCGTCGAATGGGTGCCGGTGTGTCCCGAAGTCGAAGTCGGCATGGGCACGCCGCGTGAGCCCATTCACCTGGTCGCCAGCAACGACGGCGGGCCGCCGGTGCGCCTCGTCGGCGTGAAGAGCCGCGAGGACTGGACGACGCGGATGACGACATTCGCGGCGTCGCGCGTGCGCGAACTGAAGTCAGCGAACCTCGCCGGATATGTGCTGAAGCACGATTCGCCCAGTTGCGGTCTCGACCGCGTGCGGGTGGCAGGCGGGGAACGGATCACGCACACGGGCCGCGGGCTGTTCGCTGAAGCGCTCGTCGGGGTGCTGCCGGACCTGCCGGTCGAAGAGGAAGGACGACTACACGATCCAGCGCTGCGCGAGAACTTCGTCGAGCGCGTGTTCGCATATCAGCGCCTGCGCACGCTGTTCAGCGGTCGCTGGACGATCCACCAGCTGGTCGTCTTTCACAGCATGCACAAGCTGCAAGTGCTCTCGCACTCGCGGCAAGGTTATGCGGAGCTGGGCCGTCTGGTCGCAGGCGCGGTGAAGCAGCCGCGTCCGGCTAAAGCCGGAAACGCGCGGCGCGACCTGAGCACGACCTATCAGCGCCTGTTCATGACGACGCTGTCACGCCTTGCGACATCGAGCCGGCACGCCGACGTGATGACGCACGCCATCGGTCACCTCAAGCGGCTGATTCAGACCAGCGATCGCGACGAACTGCTTGCCGCCATCGACGATCATCGCCGCGGCATCGTCCCGCTGGTCGTTCCGATCACGCTACTCCGGCATCACGTCCATCGTCATGACGTCGGCTACCTGAAAGACCAGACGTATCTCGAGCCGCATCCGAGCGAGTTGGCTCTCAGGAATCACGTCTGAACGGGAACGGGTTCCGTGGGTTCCGGGGGTTCCGTTGGTTCCGAGGGTTTGGGTTCAATAGGTTCTGGAACGAAAACCCACGGAACCCTTGGAACCCTTGGAACCTCCGGATCGGTTCACGTCGTCTGTCTCAGCGCATCAATCGGATTGATACGGAGCGCGCGTCTGGCGGGCTCAATGGACGCGATCAGTCCAGTGCTGAGCATGACGGCCGCGGTCGCGACCAGCCAGCCGGCGAACTTCGCGAGGTCGTCGGCATCGAGTGCGATGACGAAGGCGAGCAGCACGAAGGCCCCGATCGCGACGCCGCTCCCCATGAGCACCATGGCGCGCGACAGGATGCCTGCGAGCAGGTGACGCGGGTCTTCACCAAGCGCCATGCGCAGGCCGATTTCCCGCGTCTGCCTCGAGACGCTGACCGAGAGCAGTGAGAAGATGCCGAGCGCCGACAGGAACAGGACCACCGAGTTCACCGTGACCAGCGCGGCGGTGAACACGTCCATCTGACCGTTCTGCCACTGGTCCAGCGGCCGCGCGTCCTGGACGGACCACACCGGATTGACATCGGCGGCGATCACCGGCAGACGCGCGACCAGCGTCGCCGGATTGACGCGCGTGCGCACCGTCATCACGAGCGGAGAGACTGTTCCCGCCGACGCAGGCTGAAAGACCTGCGGCACCTCGTCGCCTTCGTCGTCCGGGTCCAGGCCGATGTTGCGCACGATCCCGACGATCTCGAGCCACCTGTTTTCGGAAACTGCAGCGGCGGGCGCCTCTGCTTGAGACGTGGCGGAACTGTCGGAGTACCGCAGACGGGCACCGATCGGCGACTCGCCTCCTCCGCGGAGTCGGAAGCCCCGCACGAACGCCTCGTTGACGATCACGGCTCCTCCGGTGGGAGTCCAATCGCCGCCGTTGAACCCGCGTCCGGCTAGGATCGGGCGATCGAATATCTCGAAGAACCCGGGCCCCACCCCCAACGACCACACCTCGAAATCGAACGCCGCCCCGGCGCCCGGCAAGAGCTCGACGTCTGCCTCCCGGCGTCCCCTTAGCGCGGATCCCGGCACCCGGTTACTGAACGTCACCGCTGCGACGCCGGGTTCCTGCGCCACGCGCTGTTCGAGCTCGCTGTAAAGGCGCGCGCGCCGTTCCTCGAGCGCCGACGCCGACCGCTCGCCGACGGGTGGATCCACATCGATGCGCGCGGCGAGATATTCGCGGGTTGGAAACTCGGCGCGGATTCTGCTGGTGCGCATCACCTGGCTCGCGCCCTCCATGGCGACCGGAATGCCAATGGCCGTCAGCGCCACCTGCGCAATCATCGCGCTTGTCCAGACGCGGCCGAAGCGCAGAGTGGCGCCGCCGGTGCCAAGATTCGTGAGATGCGATTGCACCTCTGCTCGCGTCGCTCTGAGTGCCGGCAGCAGTGACACCATCACCGCAGTGACGATGGCCAGCCCGCCTGCATACACGATAGTGGTCAGTGCCAGGCCGGGATTGATCCAGAACGGCAGGCCTCCCTCATCCGTGTACGCACCTTGGGTTCCCCACCTCAGAATCTGGTCCGCGGCGAACAGGCCCACTCCGGCTGCCAGGACCGAGAGGACCAGCGCCTCCACAAACAGTTGAAAGATGATCCGCCCGCGGGTCGCGCCAAGTGCCGAACGCAGCGCGATTTCACCGTCTCGCGTCGCGGTCCTCGCGTAGAAGAGCGTGCCCACGCTCATGCATGCGATGAGCAGCACGAGCAGCACAGGGAGGTTCGTGATCGCAAACTGCGCGATGTCCGACAGCTCGATGTCCGCATCGCCTGGTTCCCCTGGTGGTATCGTGCGCGACCGGAGATGCTCGTGCGTCGCCGGCAGGGCCTTGGCAGTCTGTTCGCTGAGCACGCCCAGCTCGGCGTCCGCCTGTGCTCGTGTCATGCCGGGCGCCAGCCTGCCGATGACGCTGATCGCGTCGCCTTCGAGCGGGCCGTACGAGGCGCGGAGCTGGAGCGGTGACCACGCGTGGTAGTTGAACGGGTAGCCGAAACCCTCCGGCATGACGCCGACAACGGTGGCGGGCTTCTCGCCCAGCCGCACATTCAGTCCGATGACGTCCTGCCGGGCCCCGAGCGATTGCTGCCACACGTCGTATCCGAGGACGACAACGCCAGGTGCTCCCGGCATCTCATCGGAGTCGAGCAGCGCGCGACCGAGCAGAGTGGAGACACGTGCCGCGCGGAACGCTGCTGCCGTGATCTCTACCATCTGGATCCGCGTCGGCACGGCGCCGTTGACGATGAGATTCCGGGGGGCGGGACGGAATGCGCCCAGGTCCTCGATGGTTCGCAACTCGCGCCGCCAGTCGAGGAAGTCGCGCGCGACGCGGAACTCGTACTCGTTCGTCAGGATGTTTCGCGTGTCAATCGAGACGAGACGGTCGCCGTCCGGCAACGGAATCGTGGGCGAAAAGAGCTCTTTACTCAGGTCGTACCATCCCGCGCCGATCGCGATCGCAATGGCCAGCGCCAGCGAACCCGCGACCGTCAGACCCGGGTACTTCACGAGCATCCGGAATCCGAGCTTGTAATCCTGCAGCATGTGTCCTCGTCGGATGCTCAAGCGCCGTGCCAGCGTATCGCGAAAAGAACACAGGAAAACCTGAACATCGCCCGGCAGGGCTGTTCGTTGTTGGGACGAGCCCGTTCGTTTACGAACCGGACCCCACAGCGTTGTTCGCGGTTTCAGGCGGTTCGTCGCGCGAGCACGGCGCGATAGAAGGAATATCCCTTCATTGAGCGCGCGGCATCGCCGAAGTACCGCCCTCGATATTCGTCCGCCGACAGATCCTCGAGCAAGGCAAAACTGCGTGCCGCCAGATAGCCCGGCATCTCACGCGGCTCGAACCCGCACGTCCACGGCTCACCGACCTCGTGTACGCGCTCGAGGATCTCGGCGCCGCCGTCGAACTGCAGCGATCCATCGAGCAGCCCGCGATGAACGTAGGTAAAAAACAGTTCGCTTCCGGGCACGTGAGTCACTGCCGCGCGGTGCGGCGCGGCGCGGCCGATCAGGCGAATCTTGGCCGCCTGAGTCAACGGATGATCAACCTCGAACACGCGAGCCGTCGCGATCTCGGCGATACGGTAGGCGCGCGCATCGAATCCGACGCCGAGGATGAGTACTTGTCGCGCATCGTTCTTCAGCGCGAGGCGAAGCAGGTCGTCGACAAGTCGTGTGCGCGCAACCGCTGACGTCCGTGCGCCCGGCCATTTGCGATCGATGATGCGAACGATACGGCGGCGAATGAGCGGCAGACGAGCCAGCAGCAGCAACAGTCGTCCGCGCCCGCGCAGAAAGCCTTCAGCGTAAGGATCGGCGAACAGCCGAACGCGCGGTGACTCGAGGGTTTCGAGCGCGCGAAACAACGCCACGACTTCAGCCGTCTGGCTGCCGCGATCCCTCATCACGGCTCCTTGGGCATCCGAGGACCCGACTGGCACTTCGCGCACCAGTAGGTGCTGCGCGCGTGCGGGCCCTGTTTCTGTCGTGAGATTGGCGTGCCGCACCGGCGACAGGGTCGGCCGCCCCGCCCGTAGACCCACAGCCTTGCCGATGGATCAGCGCGGCCAGTCGTGCGCCGCATTCCCCCATAGGTCGCGATTCCAGCGGTCCGGCTGAAGCCGGACACTACATTGGCGCGCATGAAGCGCGTGGCGACGGCGACGATCTCGGCAAGCTGTTCGCGCGTCAGCCGGCTGACGCGCGTAAACGGGTTCACACGCGCGCCAAACAGCACTTCCGACTTGAACACGTTGCCGATGCCGGCAATCGCCGTTTGATCGAGCAGCACGTCGGCGATGTCGGTGTCGCCCTGCGCCTGCATGCGTTCGATCGCGTCTTCTGCGCGAAACGTATCGGACAGCGGATCCGGTCCGAGGTTGCTGACGACGTCGTGGTCGAGCAAGTCGCGCGCAGACATGAATTCGGCCACCGGCACGGTGAACGCGACCGCGTGCATCGCAGCGGTCTCGATGACGATGCGCATGTCGCGGTGTGGCCGTTGCCAGCGCTCGCCCGGGCGGTAGATGTGCCACGACCCGTTCATGCGCATATGTGTGCGCAGGACGAGGTCGCCTGAGAACCAGATCAGCAGGTGCTTGCCTCGCGCTTCGACGAGTTCGACCTTGCGTCCTCGCAGCGGCGTGTCGGCATCGACGCGAGTGAGCTTGGGAAGAACCGATTCAAAGCGCGTGACGGCCTGACCGCCAATCGCGCGCTGCAGCGTCGCTGCTGCGCGGTGGATGGTATCGCCTTCAGGCATGGCGATGAACCGTGTCGTTCACTGTTCCGGGTTCTCGGTGCCCGGTTCGTGTTCAGGTTCGGGGTTCGCATGAACACGAAGCCCGGGGACAGGGCGGCGCTGAAGTCCCATCGCGGTCATCAGGAACCCGGCTTCGACAAAGAGCGATGCCGCGCGATGCGTCGTCGCCGGCGCGCCGTCGATCTCGCTGAGGAACATGCCGCGCGGCGCGGAGAGTTCGGCCAGCGCGCGTGCCGCAGCGCGAATGAGCCGGGACCGCTGCGGTTCTTCATCAGGCGCGAACAGCAGCAGCTCGCGTTCGCCTCGCCGCAGGTAAGCGGCGAGGAATCCGTCCACGAGCACAACCAGCGCGCCCGCCGTCCGCGTCGGCCCACCACCCGCAGGGTAGGCCGGGTCTTGTTTTGTAGACCCGGGTTGTGGCCATTTGACCGCGGCTCCGTACGGGTTGGCCGGATCCGTGGCGGCGACGATCACCGATCGGGGTTCATCCGGCGGCTCACGCATCGAGCGCAGCTGATCGAGCGCCGCCGGCATCGCAAACTGCGCACCGCCCAGTCCGGCGACGAAATAGCCGCGACGTACGCGTCCGGCGTCCTCCATCGCCTTGAGTACCTGATACACGCCGGAGAACCCACCAGCGATCCCTTCGCTGGCTGTCGTTTCGCGCGTGACGATGCCGTGTCGCGTGAGGAGTTGTTGGGCGGTGGCCGTGGTCCATTCCGTGGCGGAAACTTTCATCGCCGCGGCCTGCCCTGAGCGAACGAAGTGAGTCGAGGTGGCGGACCATCGTCCTTCGGCGGTTTGCGGGACGAGACGACGAGAGCGGAATGAGGGTCCGCGCGTTCGCCGTGAGCTGCGAGCATCAGCCGGACGGATCAGCGCGCGCAGCGCATGCAGGGTGTCGTTCGTCACCAACCCGCGCCAGACGAGTTCCCACAACGAGTCCACGGTCTCCTGCGGGAAGCCTTCGCCCGTCCCTTGATGGATCGCGGCGAAGAAGGAGGCGCCGTGTTCGCGCAAATACTCGAGCACGTCAGCAGATCTTCCACGCGGCGCTGCGTCGGGCGTGTCTTTGGTTTGCCCGAGCGCCGGCCCTTTCAGTCGCGCGAGGTGATCGGTCAAATACAGCGCGACGCGTCCGTCGCGATCGCCAAGCGGCTCGACGCCGAGCCAGACCACTTCGCCCGCCGCCATCAGCGCGTCGAGCATTGCCGGCTGATAGTCGGCCACGCGCGACGGCAGGATCTCGCGCTCGAGCACCGACGCGGTGAGCGGCGCACCCTGCAGCTGCTCGATTGCATCGAGTAGCGCGTCGGCGCCTCGTCTCGCCGAGCCGATGCCGTGCCACGAGATCAGGAATCGTCCGAGCGCATCGATCTCGACCGGCTCGACCTGCTGCCGCAGGCGCGCGAGCGACCGGCTGCGGAGCCGGCGAAGGACGTCGGCATCGACCCACTCCCGGTCAGTGCCCCCGGGACGGAACTCGCCCTCGATCAGACGTCCCGCGTCGCTCAGTCGCGTCAATAACGACTCCGCAACGGCGATGCCGAGGCCGTAGCGCTCGGCAAACATGTGCGCGTTGAACGGCCCATGGGACCGCGCGAATCGCAGCACGAGATCGCCGGTAGGATCGCGCACCGGCTCGAGCAGCGACTCGGGAAGGCCAAGCGGCAGGGGAGCGCCGAGCGCGTCGCGATAGCGAGCGACGTCTTCGACCGCGACATACCGCCGCTCGCCAGCCATTGGCAGCGCCACGATGCGACGCGACTGCTCGAGCACGTCGATCTCGCGCCGCGTGTCGCTCATCGCGCTTCGCGCTTCGATCTCGTCTGGCGTCAGGTCTCCGATCTGGATCAGCAGGTCGTGCAGGCCGTCGGCCGACCGTATCCGGTACGACGGATCGAGATGCTGCAGCTGCCGCTCGACGAGATCGAGTGCTTCGGGATCGAGCAGCTCGCGCAGTTCAGCATCGCCAAGCAGCTCGCGCAACTGCGCCTGATCGACCGAGAGGGCCTGCGCGCGACGCTCCGCGAGCGGGGCGTCGCCGTCTTAGATGTAGTTCGCGACGTAGCTGAATAGCAGTGAGGCGGCAAACGGCGACGGCACCTTTGAATCGATCGTCGTCAGGCGAAGGGTCCGCGCCTGGAGACGACGCAGCACATCGACGAGCGAGGGCATGTCGAAGTGATCGCGAAGCACCTCGCGATACGTCTCGAGCAGCGCGGGAAACGATCCGAATCGAGATGCGACAGCGAGAAGATCGGCGGCGCGCTTGCGCTGTTGCCACAGCGGTGTCCGCATCCCGGGCCGTCGTCTCGGGAGGAGCAGTGCCCGCGCGGCGGTTTCGCGAAACCGCGCCGCGAAGAGGGAGGTGGCCCCGAGTTGCCGAAGCACGAGACCTTCGACCTCACCCGGATCGGGCAAGAGCAGCGACGGATCCGGCGCGTGCTCGACCTCAGGAAACCGGACGACGAAGCCTTCGTCGCCCCACATGACTTCGACGTCGATGCCGGTGCGGCTGCGGATCTGCGCGGTCGCCGCCATTGCCCACGGCGCGTGAATCTTGCTGCCGAGCGGCGAGAGCAGGCACACGCGCCAGTCGCCGAGATCGTCGAGGCAGCGCTCGATGACGAGTGTGCGGTCATCGGGAACGGCGCCTGCCGCGGCCTGATCCTCCAGATACGCGAGCAGGTTGTTGGCGGCGGTGGCATCGAGATCGTGTTGCGTGACGAGGCGGTCGGCGGCTTTGGCAGCCGGCAGGCTGCGCAGCTCGCGTACCAGCTTGCCGATCGCGAACCCGAGCTCCACTGGCCGGCCCGCTTGATCGCCGTGCCAGAACGGCATCTTGCCCGGCTCGCCGGGCGCGGGTGACACGAGCACGCGGTCGTGCGTGATCTCTTCGACGCGCCAGGTGGACGCGCCGAGCGTGAAGGTCTCGCCGACCTCGGTCTCGAAGACCATCTCCTCGTCCAGTTCGCCGACTCGTGTTGGACGATCGGCTCCGGCGAGGAAGACGCCATAGAGCCCGCGGTCCGGAATCGTCCCGGCGTTGGCGATCGCAACCCGCTTGGCGCCGGTGCGCCCGGTGATGCGTCCCTGTAGTCGATCCCATGTGATGCGCGGACGCAGTTCGGCGAACTCATCGGAGGGATAGCGCCCCGACAGCATGTCGAGGACGCCTTCGAAGGCACGACGACTGAGGTCGGCAAACGGCGCTGCGCTTCGGATGACCGCGAACAACTCGTCCACCGACCAGGTGTCGAGCGACGCCATCGCGACAATCTGCTGGGCGAGGACGTCGAGTGGATTGCGGGGATACCGCGTCGATTCGACGCGGCCCTCGTGCATGGCGCGCGACACGGCGGCACAGGCCACGAGATCACCGCGGAACTTCGGAAAGATGATGCCTTCGCTGACCGCGCCGGCCTGGTGCCCGGCGCGACCGATGCGCTGCAGTCCGCTCGCGACTGACGGCGGCGCCTCGATCTGGACCACCAGATCGATCGCGCCCATGTCGATACCGAGCTCGAGTGAAGAGGTGGCGACCAGCGCTTTGATGCGTCCGGCCTTCAGCAGATCTTCGACCTCGCTTCGCGCGGCGCGGGCCAGCGAGCCATGATGCGACCGGACGAGCGGCTCTTCGGCCAGCTCATTGAGCGAGCCAGCCAGGCGTTCGGCCAGCCGCCGGCTGTTGACGAACAACAGCGTCGAGCGATGCGACCGAATCAATTCGAGGAGACGCGGATGGACCGACGCCCAGATCGACGGCCGCACCGGACCCTGCGCCGCGGGGCCGCTCGGCAGCTCGATCGGCGTGCCCTGAGCGGAGTCCAAGGGCGCCGCGAGACGGGCCATGTCCTCGACCGGCACCTCGATTCGCAGCGCGAGCGCCTTTTTTTCGGAGGCGTCAATCACGGTGACGCGCCGGTACGTGGCCGGGTTCTTGTCGCTTGCCCCGCCGGAGCCTCGAGGCGAAGGCGGGTCAGTAAATTCCTGATGCACCTCGGACTCGACTTGCTCGACCGCCAGGAGCACCTTCTTTCGCGACGTCTTGGGCTTCGCGGCCCTGGATCGGCGCACTGATCTGGGCTCAGCCCCGCCAAGAAACCGTGCAACCTCCTCGAGCGGCCGTTGCGTGGCGGAAAGGCCGATGCGCTGCAGGGGCGCGACATCGCTCGATGACGCGCGGCGGAGTTCTTCCAGGCGCTCAATCGACAGCGCGAGATGCGCGCCGCGCTTGCCCGGTACGAGCGCGTGGATCTCGTCGATGATGACCGTGTCCACGGTAATCAGCCGCTCGCGGGCATTTGAGGTAAGCAGGAGGAAGAGCGACTCCGGCGTCGTGATCAGAATGTCGGCGGCGTCACGGAGGAAGCGCGAGCGCTCGAGTGCCGGCGTATCACCGGTCCGGATCGCGATCTCCGGCATCGTCAGGTCTACGCCCTGTGCCCGCGCGATGTTGGCAATGCCGGCCAGCGGTGCGCGCAGGTTGCGTTCGACGTCAACGGCCAGCGCCTTGAGCGGAGAGATGTAGAGCACGCGGCAGCGCGACGCCTTCGGCGGTGCCGGCGTGAACATCAGCCGGTTCAGGCACCAGAGAAATGCCGCGAGCGTCTTGCCGCTGCCGGTCGGCGCGAGGATCAGCGTGGATTCGCCGGCGGCGATCGCCGGCCATCCCAGATGTTGCGGTCGAGTCGGGCGGGGGAACGCGCCGCTGAACCAGTCACGCACCGCTGGATGGAAGATCTTCATGAACACGGACGCTCACACCGATGTGCTTTGGGCATTGTGCATTGAGCATTGGGCATTACATAATTCAAGGATATGGGTGATGCCGGAGAAGGGCTTGTCGATGCGGAGTCTCGCCTCGCCGAGCGCATGGAAGAACGAGAACAGGAACGCCGCAAGGCGCGTCAGGGTACGAAGGGTCCCGACCCTGAACAAGTTCGGCAGCTCGAGTCGCTGAGACTCGCGCGGACCGAGATGCAGCGTCAGCTCGAGCTGGCGACGCACGCGGCACGGAAGCAGCAGTTGTCCCAGGCGATAGCCGAGCTCGACAAGCGAATCACGACTTTGTCGAAGTAGGTAGGGAGGGACGTGAACGCCCTCCACTACCATCAGGCCACCAAACACCATTTCAACCGGTTCGCTCGATCGTTGGGCTATCTGGACTGGGCAACACAGCCCGATCCATTTCGACGCTACGACGGCGCACCGGTCGTCCCGCTCTTGCGCCAACACATCGATGGTGAGCGGCGCTATGTGTCGCTGTACCGCGGCCCGTCCGAAATGACGGGCCCTACACCATGTCCCTTCGACGACCGCGCGATCGCGGAGTTCCTGCGCTGCTCGATGGGACTGTCCGCGTGGAAGCAGTACCGCCAGACGCGCTGGGCGCTGCGCGTCAACCCGTCGAGTGGCAACCTGCATCCGACCGAGGCGTATGTCCTGCGTCACGGCGACGTGTATCACTACGCCCCACGCGAGCACGCGCTGGAGCACCGAACGCGACTCGATCGAACGGCATGGGACGCGTTTGCCGGCGGGCGCGACGGGTTTCTCGTCGCCCTCACCTCAATCCTGTGGCGCGAGGCCTGGAAATACGGCGAGCGTGCGTTCCGTTATTGCCAGCACGACACCGGCCACGCGCTGGCGGCGATGCGCATGGCGGCAGCGCTGCTCGGCTGGACGCTGACCATCCTTCCACGCTGGTCCGACTCACTTCTTTCGACACTGCTCGGCGTCGATCGTGACGGCGACTATGACCAGGCGGAACGGGAAGAGCCGGAATGTCTGGCGGTGGTCACGAGCGGAGACGTCGCGCCGTGGCTGTCGTCGGATCCCGAACCGCTCGTCGCCGCCGCGCGAGTGGCGGTGTGGCACGGTCGCGCCAATCAGCTCAGCCTCGAACACGTACCGTGGCCAATCATCGACGAGGTTGCTCAGGCGACGCGTTATCCGGGCGTCGCCTATTCACATTCAAATCCCAATTCCCAACGACCAACTTCCAACCACTCCCAACCTCCAACTCCCAATTCCCAAGAGGTTCTTGCGAGGGAAGTGATTCTGAAACGGCGAAGCGCAGTGGCCTTTGACGCGCAGTCAGGACTGGCGCGCGACTACTTCTTCTCGATGCTGGCGCGCTTGCGTCCAGGCGCGCCGCCGTGGGACGTGATCGACTGGCCGCCGCACGTGCATCTCGTGCTGTTCATCCATCGCGTCGAAGGGATGGCGCCTGGCGTGTACGCTTATCTGCGTGATCTTGCCGTGCTCGACGAGTGGCGCGCCGCCATGCGCCCTGAGTTCTTGTGGCAGAGCGTCTCGAACGACACGAACGATCCGAACGATTCGAACGGCTTGTTCTTGTTATTCCCGTCCGACGTGACCTTCACGGCGAATCGGCTTTCCTGCGACCAGGAGATTGCCGCTGACGGGTTCTTCAGCCTCGGCATGATTGCGCGGCTCGAGTCGTCTCTGCAGCAGTACGGCGAATGGTTCTACCGGCGGCTCTTCTGGGAATGCGGAATGATCGGCCAGGTGCTCTATCTCGAAGCCGAGGCCGCGGCCGCGCGCGGCACCGGCATCGGCTGCTTCTACGACGATGCCGTGCATGAGTTGCTGGCGTTGTCAGACGATCGCTGGCAAAGCCTGTATCACTTCTCGATGGGCGTACCCGTCGAAGACCCGCGGCTGACGACTGAGCCCGGATATCCCTGGGAAATCGTTCCGAACGCTGATTGACGGCGGTTCGGGCGTCGGCTACGGTATGAGTCACGTCAGGAGGAGCCTATGTTCCGGTACGGACTTGCGGCGTTCCTGGTCCTCGCCGTTGCCTCGGTCGCCAACAACGCGCAGACCTCGGCTCAGAACGCTCCCGTCACGTTCAATAAGGACGTTCTGCCAATCCTCCAAAAGAATTGTCAGAGCTGCCATCGTCCCGGGCAGATGGCGCCGATGTCGCTCCTCACGTTCCGCGACGCCCGGCCCTGGGCCCGCGCGATGAAGAGCAAGGTCGAGAGCCGCCAGATGCCGCCTTGGTTCGCCGACCCGTCGCATGGCGAGTTCGCCAACGATCGATCGCTTGCGGCGCGCGACATCGAGACGATCGCAAAGTGGGCAGACTCCGGTGCGCTTGAAGGCGACGCCAAAGACGCGCCGCCGCCGGTGCAGTGGCCGGCTGACGGCTGGCAGATCAAGCCGGACATCGTCGTCCGTGGTCCTGAGTTCCGCGTTCCTGCGCACACGCCGAACGACGTCGTCGAGTGGGTGACGTTCCTGATCCCGAGCGGATTCACGAAGGACACGTGGATCACGTCGCTGGAGATCAAACCGAGCGAGATGGCGGTCACGCATCACATTTGTTTCACGTTCGAGCCGCATCGGCCCAACGCGAAGTACTACGTCGCGAACTGGTCGGAGTCGGCACGCGACGATGAGGGTGTGGCGATTCGCAATACCAACACACCGCCACCGTCACCACGACCCGGAGGACCTGTCCGTCCCGCGTCAGGTCGCACGGCGGCTGCCGATTCCGGCGGTGGCTTCAACTGCTGGGTACCTGGGCGTGCGGCTGACGACTATCGTCCGTTTGGCGCCGGGAAACTGGTTCCCGCCGGCAGCGACATCTCGTTCCAGGTGCACTACACGCCGAACGGTAAAGATCTCGTCGATCGACCGCTGATCGGATTCACGGTCGCCGACAAGGCGCCCGAGAAGCGATGGATGTCGTACGGCATCGTCGGCGGGGGGCCGGCCTTCGCGATTCCACCGAACGAGGCGAGCTACAAGAGCCCGCCGTTCGAGCTGGAGTTCATCGCGGACGTCGAACTCGTCGAGTTCATGCCGCACATGCACGTGCGCGGCAAGTCGATGACGTATCGGCTCGTCTATCCGGATGGCCGTGAAGAGATCCCGTTGAGCGTGCCGAAGTACGACTTCAACTGGCAGTTGCTCTATCAGCCGAAGAAACCGCTTCGTGTCCCGAAGGGCACCAAGATGTACGTGGACGCCTATTACGACAACTCGCGCGCCAATCGGCATAACCCGAACCCCGAGCGGACCGTGTATCTCGGCCGCATGACGTGGGAAGAGATGATGGCGCCGTTCTTTGGCGTGCTGATCGATTCGAACACCGATCCCGCCAGTGTGCTGAAGCTCGGACAGTACCTGGTCTCCGGAGGCGGTGCGTGAGAACGCGGTCTGCGCCCGCGGCCGCGTGGCTTGCCAGCGTCGCCGCGATCGTCGCGATGACGGCGATCGCCGCGGCCCAGGGTGGGGGCAAGCCGGCCACGGGCAACCCGACGCCGGGAATCGCGCAACCCGATCCGCCGAACCCCGCGAATCGAGTCACGTTCAGCGGTTGCCTGCAAGCGGTTGTCCGTAGAGCGGACCCTTCAGGGTCCGCGGATCCCAACACGCCGAGCAACGCGCGCTTCGAGCTGACCAAGGTCGAGCGGAGCGAGGTCAAGACCTATCGCCTCGAAGGGATCGACAGTCAGTTCTCGCCATTCGTCGGCGCGAAGGTCGAAATCACCGGAGAGATCACAGGTCCCGCGAACGCGAATCCGCCGACGCTGCTCGTCGAGTTCGTGCAGAGACTCGCGGCGAAGTGCTCGTAACGCCTGTGCGATTGCTGTCATTCGCGGTCGTGATCGTCTTGCTCGTGACAGGCGCAGAGGTCCTGGCACAGTCGAATCCGTTCGACGGCCTGGACACCCGCGGTCGGGCGTATACCGATCCAGCGCTCTACGCGAAGTCCAAAGCACAGTGGCTGGCTCGCGTTGAGGCGATGCCCGACAACGTGGACGTTCTCGAGGGTGCAGCAGATTTCTTCATCATCCGCGAGCGGCCGTTGGCGGCAGAATTGTTTGAGCGCGCACGGGCGCTCGAGCCGAACAATCCGAAATGGCTCCAGAGGCTCTCCCAGCTTCACCGGCTGAACGCCGCGTCAGGTGACGTGGCCGAGGCCAGGCTCGCGTTGTCGCTGATGGAGCGGGCGAACGACATGAGCGCGGGCGTCAACCAGGCTGCCGCGCTGACCGATCTCCCTGCGATGGCGTTTGACGCGGGTGATCTGCAGAAAGCGCGCGCCTACGCCGAGCGCCTGCTTCGTGAGGCGACGAGCCAGCAGGGCGGCTGGAACTATGGAAACGCGGTTCACAAGGGGAATCTGATTCTGGGGCGCATCGCAGCCGCTGAAGGACGTCTGGCCGACGCGGTGACGTTTCTACGAGCGGCAGGGGAGACACCAGGATCGCCGCAGTTGAACTCGTTTGGTCCCAACATGACGCTGGCCAAAGACCTGCTCGAGCGAGGTGAACGCGACGCCGTGCTGGCCTACTTCGAGGCGTGCCGCGTGTTCTGGAAGATGGGCGGAAGCCGTCTCGACTCGTGGATCCAGGACGTGCAAGCGGGCAGCGTCCCGAACTTCGGCGCCAACCTTCGCTACTAAGGGCGACGCACCCGCCTTCGCGCGGAGCGCTTCGACGAGGTCTCGCCGCAGCCTTGGCGGAGGCGGATGCGTCGCTCTACCGCAGTCGGATCTGGACGTCCCTCTTCACCGTCGGCCGATTGCCGGCATTCACCTGGGCTTCGACGTGGATCACATACAAGCCCGGTGCGACGTCGTTCAGCGGGAGCTGCGCTGAGAAGCCATAGCCGCCGCGCGTGCCTTGCAGTTCGCGCGACGAGCGCTCGTCTGACACGCTTCGAACGACGGTGCCGCCCTCCGCGCGCAGCTGCGCGGTGAGGGCAACGGTATGAGGTGTGGCATCCTTCAGGGTCTCGTAGACTTCCGCATAGAGTCCCAGCCTGTCGCCGACATCAAACACGCGAGTCGAAGTGACGTTGCCGGGCAACGTGGATACGAACGCGGTCTTCGCGTTGGACGTCATGATTTGCGACGTCGCTGCCGATCCAATCGCCACGCCGCTCATAGCCAGCGGATCCTTGGTGAAGTCGGGCACGTCGATGTCGTACACCACGCTGCCGGCCTTGCTTGCTCCGTTACCGCCGGCAACGCGCATCTGATAGCGGCCCGGAGGGAGCGTCGTCTCGACCATCATTCGAATGCCGGTCTTCAGGACCTGCTGGTAGGTCTCCGGCCGCAAGGTCAGACGTGCGGTTTGCGTCTGACCTGGATAGAACTTGTTCTTCATGTCCGTCGAGAAGTAGCTCACTTCGAATGCACCGACGTGAGTGCCGTCTTTCTCGACAAGTCCGAGTTGAGTCGCGTCCACTTCAACGGCCATGACGACAGTCGCATCACGTGACGTGCCCTTGAACGGCGCAGCGAAGACGCGCATCGGCAGACCGTTGACGGCGACCGTGCTGCGCAGTGCTTCCGCGACTGCCACGCTGACGTTGGATGACGGCTTCGGGGGATCAGGCGGCCGCTCGTTGCGGAGCGGCGCCATGTACCCGGTCCGACCGCGGACGATAAGACCCGGCCGTTTCACCCGAACATCGAGCTTGCGGAAGCGGCCATCGCGGCGGTCGTTGGTCGAGGAGAACCCCAGCACGTAGTAGCTGCTGTTCTCTTGAACGATGCGGTCGAATGCGTTCTCGAAGCTGTTCGAGCTGCTCAACGCGAAGCCGCCGGTCGCGCTGGCGAGCGTCGTCAAGCTCTGTCGTGCCTCGAGACGGGCGAAGGCGGCGCCGAGTCTCGCGTCCGGATCGGTGGATGGTCCCGTCTCGCTCTCGGCGAGACCGCCCTCCTCGGTCAGGCCACGCGGATCGATCGGATAGATCACGACGTTGTTGCGCGTCGCGACGGTGATCGCCCGATGGAGGTCCTCCTCGGGGAGTGACATCGTCCCTCCTCGATAGTCCACCACCCGGAAGATGTCGGACGGGTAGCCCTGACTGAAGAGCAACAGCGCCTTGCGCTTGCCGTGCACCGTGGCCATGTACTCGACGACTTGGCGGAAGCTACTCATCGCCTCTCGCAGTGTGAGATCGCGTTCCGGATTGAAATTCGATGGCGGGGTCGCTGATTGGCCACCACCCGGCGTCGCTGGTATAGCCGGCGCCGGCGGCGGCTCTGAGCCGAATCCACCTGAGAACGCATCCACCGACTGCAGCAGCAAACGGGGATTGCTGGTCAGCCCCTGCGCCTTTGAGTGATCGGCACGGCCAAGAAAGACGACCGCGCCGAGATCGTTCGGCGCGAAGTACTGCTCGAGGAACCGCCGCACGAATCGTCGCGTGCGCAGGATTTGTGCGCCAGTGACCTGATCGAGCGCAATCACGTACAGCCGCCCCTCGCCTTGATTGTTGGACTGCACGTCAGGCTCGATGGCGTTGGCGGCGAACAGCGGGCGCTCCGCTCGCACGCGCGGAATGTTCACGAGCCCGAACGACGTGATCGTCTGCGGCCGGCCGTTCTCGAGGATCTCGAAGTCGTCGATGGTCAGGTCGGTGACGACGTTGCCTCGCGCATCGGTGACGGAGGCATCGATTTCGATCGCTTCGACCTGGACGCGGAACGTCGGCTGCTGAGGGGCCTTTCCGATGAGCACGTGCACGCAGCAGGCGCACACGACCAATACGATCGCGACTCGGGAGGTCATGACGTTCCGTTCGGGCAGGCTGGCGAGGGGCATTTTAAAGGATTTCGCGGGCCCGTTCGGTGCCGTCGGCGGTGAGATGGCGCGGCCAGTTCTCTGGCCGCGGCGGGGGATCCGCATTCACGGCCTCTGTGAGGATCGAGCGCCAGGCCTGCAGCGCGTGATCGAGCGTTGCATGCCGTTGCCACCACGCGTGTGCCGCCGAGCCGAGGCTGCTGCGCAGCGATGCGTCGTTGGCGAGCCTGCGCAGCGCCAGGGCGAGCGAGTGCTCCTCGTCTCGGGGATCAATCGACACGACGACCGGCGGCTCGCCGGTCCAGCCGCGGGGCTGCCACGTTTGCGGATCGAGGGCTGGCAATCCCGCCGTGCTGTCGGTTTCGAGGACGACGACGGCGCGTGCCGCCGCCATGGCTGTGAGGGCCATCGTCAGATCGTCGGGCGGCGGCCAGCTCGTGGCGAGGACGACGTCGGCGTTGTCCAGGATCAGGTCAGGCGGGCCGGTGATCAGCTCGAGTCGTGCCGCTGCGCCGCGAGCTCTGGCGAATGCCCGCTGCAGGACCCCATGTCGCGATGCATCGAGCGACCCGACAATCGGAGGCTGGTCCAAGGCCTGGCCTGAGGCCTGGCCCCGAACGTGACCCCCAACCCCCAGCGGTGCGTGACGGATGCGCGCGGACGGGTAGGCGCGCTGCAGACGCGCCGCGGCGTGCGCATCGGAGACGACGGTCACCCGCGAAGCGAGGATCGGCGCGGCGGTGAGTTCCCAGTCGCCGAACGCGAGCTCGGCGGCGAAGTCTCGTTGCCGATGCTGTCGCTGGAGCGACTGCATGCGGCTGTCATGCAGCGACAGGCTCCGCAGACGGAGCACGCCGGGGACGTGCAAGAGATACGGCCAGATGAATGCGTGAGCCGGCGTATCGGCCACTTCGAACACGCAGAGGTCGAACGGCGCACGAGAGTCCAGGCGAACGAAATCGTGGGCGCGGGCCTCGTCGAACGTCTCGATCTCATGCGCAGAGCCGAGCGCGCGGACGAGCGCAGCGGTGTCGTCGAGCCCATCTGACACATGTGTTGCCGCACGAAACCACGCTAGCCGCATAATTGACGTTTCCCGGTGGGTTCTATAGCATGAACAGGTTTGCGAAACTCTTCACAAGCGCACAGAGCATCGTGCGCGCGTGAGCGCGTGCGAGTGTTTCCCTTCGGGTTGAGAGGCAGATGGACGGCTGGCTGGGCGTAGTCATCATGATCGGCCTCGGCATTGGCTTTGCCGCGACGATGATCGGGGCGTCCCTGCTGCTGGGTCCGAAAAATCCCACGCCCGAGAAGCTCGCGCCCTACGAGTGCGGCATGCCCGCCGTCGGCGACGCGCGCGAGCGGCACTCCGTGCAGTTCTACCTCGTGGCGATGATCTTCCTGCTGTTCGACATCGAGATCGCGTTCCTCTATCCCTGGGCGTTGGCCTTCCGGGACCTGGGCTGGACCGGATTTTTCCAGATCCTCACGTTCTTCGGAATCCTGTTCGTCGGCTACGTCTATGTGTGGCGCAAGGGTGTGCTTGATTGGGGTCCGGCGGTGCGCCGGCAACGCACACAGACCCAGCCACGGAAAGTGGCGTAGCCATGGCTACCACAACGGAACAACACAACCACGGGCTCGTCGATCCGGAACTGTCGTTTCTGACCACGAAGTTCGAATGGCTGGTGCAGTGGGCGCGCCGTTCGGCGATCTGGCCGGCGCAGTTCGGTCTGGCCTGCTGCGCGATCGAGATGATGGCGATGGCGGCCAGCCGGTACGACATCGCTCGGTTCGGCGCCGAAGTGTTCCGCGGCTCGCCGCGCCAGTCGGATCTGATGATTGTCGCCGGAAGGCTGTCGCGAAAGATGGCCCCCGCGATGCGGCGCGTGTATGACCAGATGCCCGATCCGAAGTGGGTCATCTCGATGGGCGCGTGCGCGTCGGTTGGCGGCGTGTTCGATAACTACGCGATCGTGCAAGGCGTCGATCAGGTCGTTCCCGTGGACGTCTTCGTTCCCGGGTGCCCGCCGCGGCCGGAGTCGTTGATCTACGGCATCGTGCAACTTCAGCAGAAGATCGAACGCTCTCGCGCCTAGTCCATGGAAGCCTTCGCAATCCTCGAGATTCTTCAGTCGGCCGTCCCCGGCGCCTCCTACGAAGTGGGGTACAGCGTGGACATGCCGACGATCTATGTGCCGGCGGACAAGTTAGTGGCGACGTGCGGTGCGCTTCGCGATCTCCCGCCGCTGCAGTTCAACGTGCTGGTCGAGGTGACGGCCGCGGATTATCTCCCTCGTGATCCGCGCTTCGAGGTCGTGTACCACCTGCTGTCAGTCCCGAAGAAACAGCGTCTGCGCGTGAAGGTGCGCGTCGGAGTGAACGGCACGGTGCCGACGGTGCAGAGCGTGTGGCGAGGTGCGGGCTGGCCCGAGCGTGAAGTGTGGGACATGTTCGGCATCGTGTTCGACAACCACGGCGATCTGCGGCGATTGCTGATGCCGGAAGACTGGGAAGGCCATCCGGCTCGCAAGGACTACCCGGTGCAGATTCGCAAGGCGGCGCAGACCTACGAACCGCTCGAGGTCAGCGAGGCGGAGTTCAGGGCCAACATCGAGCGCGATCGGTTGAAACGAGCGCACTAGGCCGGTCCACAAGGACCGGCCCTACCGCAGACCGCAGACCGCAGACCGCAGACCGCAGACCGCAGACCGCAGACCGCAGACCGCAGACCGCAGACCGCAGACCGCAGACCGTAGACCGTAGACGATGGCCGAGATCAGAACCGAAACGATGACCGTCAACATGGGGCCGCAGCACCCCAGCACGCATGGCGTGCTCCGTCTGGTGCTGGAGCTCGATGGCGAGGTGATCCAGTCGGTGATGCCGACGATCGGCTACCTGCACACCGGCATCGAGAAGACCGCCGAGCAGAAGAAGTGGCAGCAGGTGGTGCCGCTGGTCGAGCGCATGGACTACCTTGCCGCGCAGTCGAACAGCCTGGCCTACGTGCTCGCCGTCGAGAAGCTGCTCGGTCTCACGATGCCGAAGCGGGTTGACGACAT
>Ga0111538_10000175_pt1 | contig 75708 bp, 70 predicted proteins | sample SoiMethybrSBSTD1_FD_79669 | JGI IMG/M metagenome (GOLD analysis project Ga0111538, IMG submission 79669) | Bulk soil microbial communities from a Populus tree surrounding site in Tennessee, USA - Soil MetaG P. TD hybrid SBSTD1 (version 2)... | ecosystem: Environmental > Terrestrial > Soil >...
CTCCGTGCGGCACCTTGAGCTCGAGCACCATGATGGTGATGATGATCGCGATGACGCCGTCGCTGAACGCCTCGAGTCGTCCCTTGGTCATCCGCCGACAATAGCGCCGCCGGGCGCCGCCGTGCGACGATGGCGGCGATGACGAGCGAACAGGTCTGCGAGCACATCACGTCACTCGAGTCGGTGGTCCATCCGAAGCGCCTCGAGTGCGAGGAGTGCGTCGCGATCGGCGGCCGCTGGGTCCATCTGAGGACCTGCCAGGCGTGCGGCGGCACCCGCTGCTGCGACAGCTCGCCCAACCAGCACGCCAGCAAGCACGCCCGCGCCAGCGGCCACCCGGTCATCGCGTCGGCCCAGCCGGGCGAGCGCTGGCTCTACTGCTACCCGGACGAGTCGTTCGTCGAGTACTGATCAGCTGCGGTCGGTCTCGCCGCGCAGCCGCGGCCCGTGCGCCTCGAGGAGATCGCTGCGCGAGACGATGCCGACCAGGCGCCCGGCGGCGACCACCGGCAGGCGGCCGACCCGCTCGCGCACCATGAGGTCGGCGGCGTCGCGCAGCGACTCGTCGGGCCCCACCGTCAGCGGCGGGCGGGTGACCAGGGCCGCCAGAGTGGCGCCCAGCTCGGCGGCGGGGGCGAGGACGTCGCGGCGGGTCAGGACGCCGACCAGCTCGCCGCCCGCGCCGAGCAGCGGGAAGCCCTGATGGCCGGATCCCGGGCGCGAGGAGGCGAGGAACGCGCGCGCCTCGGCCACCGGCATCGAGGCCGGCAAGGTGACCACCGCGCGCAGCGCGACGTCCTTCACCAGGACCTGGGCCAGGTGATCGGCGGCGTACTCGGAGGGGACCCGGACCCCGCGCCGGGCGATCTTCTCGGTCATGATCGAGTGGCGCATGAGGGCGCAGGAGACCAGGTAGGCGGCGGTGCAGCCGCCCAGGAGCGGCAGGAGGCCGAGCGGCTGGCGGGTGGCCTCGAAGGCGAACACCACCGAGGCGAGCAGGGCGCGCGAGGCGCCGGCGAACATGGCCGCCATGCCGACCAGCGCGCCGATCCGGGGATCCATCCCGAGGGAGGGGAGCAGGGCCGCGATGCCGGCGGTGACCGTCGCGCCCAGGCCGCCGCCGATGGTGAATAGAGGCGCCAGGGTGCCGCCGGAGGTGCCGCTGCCCAGCGACAAGGTCCAGGAGACCAGCTTCCAGGCGCACAGGAGCGCGAGCGCGCGCCCGGCCAGGCTGCCCGACACCATGTGCTCGATGTTGTCGTAGCCGACGCCCATCGTGTGCGGCGAGACCAGCCCGATGAGGCCGACCGGGATGGCGCCGAGCGCCGGCCACCACATCCAGTGGATGGGCAGTCGGGCGAAGCCGTCCTCGACCGCGTAGACCGCCTTGGTGACCGCGACCGAGGCGACGCCGACCAGGCCTCCGACCAGGACGTAGCCGAAGAGCGCGGTCGGCGGCGGCTGCGCGATGTCGATGACCTGGAAGGCCGGGGAGGTGCCGAGGAAGGCGATACGGACGGCGGTCCCGGTGACGGCGGCGAGCGCGACCGGGATGACCGAGCGCGGCCGGTACTCGAAGAGGAGCAGCTCGACCGCGAGCAGCACGGCGGACACCGGCGAGCCGAAGGTCGCCGCCATGCCGGCGGCGGCGCCGGCCGCCAGGAGGGTCTTGCGCTCCTCGGCGGTGATGCGGATGAGCTGGCCGACGAACGAGCCCAGGGCGCCGCCGGTCGCGATGATCGGCCCCTCGGCGCCGAAGGGACCGCCGGTGCCGATCGAGATGACCGCCGACAGGGGCTTGAGGATGATCATGCGCGCGGGGATCCGGCTCTGGTTGACCAGGACCTGCTCCATGGCCTCCGGGATGCCGTGCCCGCGGATCGCCTTGGAGCCGAAGCGGGCCATCAGCCCGACCACCAGGGCGCCGGCCACCGGGACGGCGACCACCCAGCCGCCCAGAGCGTGATCGGCCGGCGAGACCAGGTCGGTGGCCAGGCGGCCGAAGAAGGCGGCGTTGGTGATGAGGCCGATGAGGGCGGTCAGGGCCTGGGCGAGCAGGGCGGCGATGACGGCGACGGCCGAGGCGACCGCGGCGATGGCGACCACCCGGCGGTTGATCGGCGCGCTCTGGCGGGAGGCCGCCACCGCCTCCAGCCCGGGCAGCATCGAGGGGGCCACCGGCAGGCCGTCGGTGGTCGACGCGCGCTCGATGGCGTGGTCGTGCCTGGGCTCATCGGCCACGGCGCGATCCCCGGCTGCGCTGCTCGTCGTCGAAGAACATCGGCGGGGCGCCGCCGCCGGCGTCGACGGCGCGCACCAGGGTGGCCAGGACCTGACCGAAGGGGCGCAGCCGGGCGGGCGGCAGCCGGCGGAGCGCGGCGACCAGCCGGACCTGGACCGGCTCGGGCGCCCCGGCCAGGAGGGCGCGGCCGCGCCGGGTGAGCGACAGGACGACGCGGCGGCCGTCGGCCGGGTCGCGCCGGCGGGTGACCAGGCCGCGCTCGACCAGGCGCGCTACCACCACCGAGACCGAGCTGGGATCGGTCAGGGTGCGGGCGGCCAGCCGGCGGATGGAGACGTCCGGCTCGGCGGCGAGCTCACCGAGGACGAACAGCTGGGCGCCGGTGACCGCGGCTCTGCGCTCGATGGCGTGCGAGCTGACCCGGAGGGCGCGGACCAGGCGCCGCAGGTTGTCGAGCGCGCGGGCGGCGGCCGCGTCGGAATGCATGGGATCCCATGTATCACGGCGGCGGCTCGCGCGCGAGGGCGGCGCGCATGGCGACCGAACCGACCACGATGGCGCCGCCGAGCACTGCCCAGGGGCCCGGGATCTCGGCCACCGCCAGCGCGACCCAGAGCGGCGACAGGATGGGCTCGATGATCGGGATGAGCATGGCCTCGAGCGCGGTGGCGTGCCGGATGGCCCAGGCGAAGGCGAGGTAGGCGGCGCCCTGCTGCACGAAGCCGAGCGCGAGCAGCGCGGCCCAGCCGGTCGGCCCGGGCGGGGCGCCGATGAAGAGGAAGGGGGCCCCCAGCACGGCGCCGAGCGCGTTGCCGAGCAGGACCGGGCGCAGCGGGTCGACCGGGTGCTCGTCGGTGTGGGCGAGCGCGACCCGGCGCAGGGTCATGGCGCTGAAGGCGAAGGCGACCCCGGCCCCGAGCGCGACCAGGTTGCCGGCAGCGTGGCCGGGCGCCAGCTCGTCGGCGAAGAAGAGGGCGATGCCGCCGAGGACCAGCCCGATGGTGAGCCAGTCGAGGCGGCTGGCCCGTTCGCCCAGGAACCAGCGGCCGAGGAGCGCGATCCAGATCGGCGCGGAGTACTGGATGAGGATGGCGTTGGCCGCGGTGGTGAGCTTGTTGGCGACGATGAAGAGGCCGGTGGTCGCCGCCAGAGAGGCGGCGGCGGCCCACTCGGCGCGGCGGATGCCGCGCAGGCTCGGCCGGCGCGCGAGCCACAGGAGCAGGGCGGCGAAGGCGGAGCGCGCCGACCAGATGGCGATCGGGTGCCAGTGGACGAACTTGATGAGCAGCCCGCCGGTGCTCCACAGGAGCCCGCACACGGCGAGCAGCAGGAGGGCGCGCCGGTGCTCCGATCGAGTGGTCGCCGACGCCGTCACTCGTGAAGCGATGATACGACGATCGGGCTCAGCGGCGATCGATGCCGATGACCGCCAGCTGTCCGGCGCGGTCGCGCGCCAGGTGGACGTAGACCGGCGGTACCTCCTCGTCGCCCCGGTCGGCGGCGATCTCGACGATCGAATAATCGTCGCGGGTCGCGCCGGTGGGCAGGTCGCGCAGACAGACCCGCGAGCCGCTCCGGGGGGCGGCGGCCGCACGCCCGAGCCAGCGGCCGTCGAAGTCGAAGGCGCCGGCGCGGTAGCGGGTCGCCCCGGCGCGGCCGAAGCGGTGGCGGACCCAGAGGTCGTCGAAGCAGAGCGCGAAGCGACCGCCCGGCGCGCCGCCCGAGGCGGCGAATTCCTCGAAGGGCGCCACCCGCGACAGCGCCCAGCGCGCGGCGATGGCGCGGCGCTCGAGCAGCACCCGGGTGACGTAGTCGGTCGCCCGCGGATCCGAGTAGCGCCCGGCCTCGACCGCGGCGCGCACGTGGGCCGGGGTCAGCTGGAGGAGGATGACCGCCGCCCAGTAGTCGTCGAAGCGATCGGCGGCGTCGAACGGGGCCCAGCGGTAGTGCGGCGTCCAGCGGCCCGGTTGGTAGGTCTCGCCGTCGAAGAAGCCGACCCCGCGGAGGGTCGACACCGGCAGCCGGCGCTCCCAGGGCGGGACCCAGAGGCCGAGGGTGGCGAGCGACTTGAATCCGGCGGAGATGCCCCAGGCCGTGCGATGACCCATGTAGACGAGCTCGTCGACCCGGGCCAGGACGCCCAGCGACCCGCCGAAGTCGAGGAAGTAGTGGACCAGGTGCTTGCGCTCCTCGTCGTAGGCGCTGAAGGTGTTGTGCGCCTTCACATCGGTGTGGTCGACCCAGGAGAACAGGAGCCGCTGCCCGCGCAGCACCCGCCGGTTCTCGTGCGGCACCGTGTCGTTCGGGTCGCCGGGACGCGTCCCGGTCGGCATCATGCCGCCGGCGGGGACTCCGTCGATGAAGCGGCTGGCGAGCGCGCGGCAGTGTCCCGACGCCGGCCGCACCAGGGCGGTGAAGCGGTCGAGATCCGCCTGGGTCATCGGCCGCTCGTGGCCCGCCTGATCCTCGTACTTGGCGTCGTCGGCCAGGACCAGGGTGTCGCAGGGAAAGTCGACGACGTCGTTCTCCGGCACGTTGTAGCCGAAGGCCCAGGTGAGGCGCTGGACGATCACGTCGGCCGACGACTCGGACTCGGGGAACCCGCGCTCGTCGAACTTGATGATGAAGCGGTCGCCGCGGGCGTCCTTGATGGTGACCCCGACGGCGGCGCCGCCGATCTTGATGCCGTCCACCCGCCAGGGGCCGCTGCGATCCGGCCGGCCGCCGCGCCCCGGGCCGCGCCGCACCTGGTCTGGCGTGATGCGCCCGGCCCGGTTGACGAACCAGGTGGAGTCCGGCACCTGGTCGAGGCTGTTGACGTCGCGCGCCCGGAGGTGGCGGCGCAGCGTCAGAGCGTTCATCGCCGGCGCCGCCACACTGGTCTGGAAGTAGTACTCCACCAGCCCCGGCTGGGCGAAGCGCGGTGGCTTCATGGGGCGCCGGTCGTTGACCAGGGTCACCGGCGGCCGGTTGACGAAGCGGAGCTGGCCGACCCCGTGCGGGCCGCCGCCGCCGCAGCCGGCGAGCGCGGCGGTTGCCGCCAGGAGCGCGCGGCCGGTCACACGCCCCCCAGGACGAGCGTGAAGCTCCACTCGCCGGTGTCGGAGCCCGCCACGACCGCGCTGGCGTCGTTCGCGTCGTCGCCGGCGAGCCGGAAGGCGGCCCCCGAGCTCAGGTGCAGCTGCCCGGCGTCGAGCTCGTCCATCCCGGCGTGCACGCCGCCGACCTCGACGAACAGCGAGGCGCGGGCGTTCATGCCGACCGCCCACTCGTAGGCGACCTCGCCCGAGGTGGCGACCTCGTCGCGGAAGCGTCCGCGCGAGAAGGCGCGCAGGTGGTCGGGGCCGCCGAGCGCGGGGAGGAGGACGAAGGGCACCTCGCGCCGGTCGGCGGTGACCGCGTCGAGCCGGGCGCGCAGGGCGATGACGCGCGTGCCGCGGAACAGGTCGAACAGCCGCTCGGCGGAGCCGCCGTAGCGCGCGGTGGCGAACCCATCGCCGCCGCTGTAGGCGCCCCAGGCGCGCACCCGCCAGCCCGAGGCCGGCGCGAGGCGCGGGATCCAGGGATACGGCACCACGCGCGCGTCGTAGATGGCGTCGAGCCGGCCGGTGGCGATGGCGAAGGCGTCACCGAGCCCGGGCAGCGCCGCCGGATCGTAGGCGAAGGCGGCCGGATCCTCGGGGGTCAGATCGTGTCGCTCGACGCGCGCGGTGGGGTGCAGCCGCAGGCGGCCCAGCTCGACCGGCGCGCCGAGCTCGGCCGAGGCGGCGCGATCCTCCAGGATGCTCTCGGGGCCGGGGCCGAAGGGATCGAGGTCCATCCCCTCGGCGAGCGCATGGTCGCCGATGCCGGCGAACACCAGCTCGCGGTCGTGGGCGTACTCGCCGTCGAGCTCGAAGCGGGCCGGGCCGTCGGGCAGGGCCGCCAGCCCGAGCCGGCCGGTATAGCCGTAGCGGCCGAACGCGACCGCGGTGACGTCGGCCTGCATCCAGCTGCCGAGCGAGCGCCCGACGCGCGCGCCGGCCGACGGGCCGAAAGGAGATTCCCAGGCCAGCATGGCGGCCACGGTCCACCCGCTCCTGCGGTTGCCGCGCCCGTAGACGTTGGGCCCGCGCGAGTCGAGGTAGCTGTCGACCCGAGCGGCCAGGAGATCGGGGCCCCAGAGGCCGAGCGCCACGATGGCGCGCGGAGCCCAGAGGAGGGCGTTGCCGATCGAGCGCAACGCGCTGCTCGACGTCGCGTGCTCGCGCAGGTGGCCGGATGCTCGGTCGGCGGGCGGCGCCGCCGCCAGCTCTGCCGCATCCGGCTGCTCGCCGTCGGCGCTGTTGCTCTCGCCTTCGCCGGGATCAGGAACCGGGTTCGCCGAGCGGCGCTCGCTGCTGCCGGCGCCTTCGGTGTCGCTGACGGGAAACGCTCCCGCCTGCGCCGCGGCGCTCCTGGCGGCCACGCCCGACGCGAGGGCGGCAGTTATTGCGATGAGAGAGCGTCCGCGAAACCGGGTCGTTATCCTTTCTCGATGCGTCTGCGTTCGGCTCACTGTGTCGTGCTCGCCGCAGTCACTGCCGGCGCCTGTCACAGGCTAGCCATCTGGGAGGGAGAAGTCCCGGCCATTTCTCCCGTGGAGCGCAAGGCGTTCAAGACCTGTGGTCCGGCTCAGCTCACCGCCATCGGCGGCAAGCGCCTGCAGCGGCTCCCGTACCTGCAACAGGTCACCGGCAAGTCGGCGGTGGTGGCGTTCGCCGCCTGGCCGGGAGACATCTGGGTCGAGGCGAAGCGGGACGGCAAGCTGGTCGCGACCGCGCGGGCGCGCTATGCCGGGAGCGACGAGCAGCGCCGCCGCAGCTTCATGCACCGCGATCAGCCGCAAGCGCTCTCACCCGACTACTTCTTCGTGCAGCGCGCCGACCTCGACGGCCTCGAGCCGCACACGCTGTACTGCTATCAGGTGATGTCGCGAGACGGTCCGCTCACCGAGCCGGGGCCGCTCATCACGGCCGCCGCGCCCGGGCAGGACGAGCCGGTCAGGTTCGTGGTGATCGGCGACACCGGTTCCGGGTCGGCGGCGCAGCAGGCCATCGCCCGCCGGATGGGCGCCGAGCCGTTCGACTTCATCGTCCACCTCGGCGACCTGGCCTACGAGGAGGGCTCGGCGGAGCAGCTGCAGACCCGCTTCTTCGAGGTCTACAAGGACTACCTGTCGTTCGCGCCCGTCTTCCCGGTCATCGGCAACCACGATCGGCGCACGCGCAACGGTGGGCCGTACCTGGAGGCGTTCGTCCTGCCGCCGCCCGAGCGCTACTACTCCTTCAACTGGGGCGACGTCCATATCGTCGCGCTCGACACCACCGGGGGCTACAAGGAGCAGATCGAGTGGCTCAAGCACGACCTGTCGGCCAACCGGCAGCGCTTCACCATCGTGGTCGGCCACCACCCGATGTACACCGGCTCGATCCGCGGCCCCCACCTGGCGCTGCGCAAGCGCTTCTGGCCGCTGCTCGCCTTCTATCAGGTCAACCTGGTCGTGATGGGCCACGAGCACCACTACGAGCGGTTCGCGCGGCGGAGCGGCATCATCCACATCGTGAGCGGCGGCGGCGGCGGCCGGCTCACCCGCATCTACTCGAAGGCGAGCACGGTGGTCACCAGGACCGTCCACCACTTCCTGGTGTTCGAAGTGAGCAAGAACAAGCTCACCATGCGCGCCATCGACATCGAGGGGAAAGAGTTCGACCGCATCGAGCTCGAGCGGCGGCAGCGGAGGCCGCCGGCGCCCGAGCCGGACCGGGATCGCTCGCCGCTCGACGTGCCGGTGGCGTCGGGGCCGTGATCGCGGCTCAGATGGTGACGTCGACCTCGTAGGTGCCGTCGCCGGCGCTGGCGGTGCCGGTGACGTGGGTGGTGCCGGGCACCCGCGAGATGGTGTCGGCGTCCGGTCCCTCGATCTCGCCGCTCATGGTGAGCTCCAGGGTGACCTCCCCCTCGAGGTCGCCGTCCATGAGGTAGTCGCCGGTCAGCGTGCCTGTGAAGGTGCCGTTCGGGATGTCGCGCAGGCTGAGCTCGAGGTAGGGCAGGGCCGCCTCGTCGGTGTCGTAGGTGATGTCGATCTCCTCGTCGGAGTCCTCGTCGACCGCGAAGGGGCCGTCGTTGTAGCCGACCATCGCGACGTAGAGCCGCATCTCCTTGTTGGGCGAGACGCCGGCGTCGACCTGGCCGCTGATGACGATGGTGCCGTCCACCTCGCCGACCCCCGACTGGTCAGGGATGTTGGCGTTGTCGGCCGCGTTGTAGCCGTCCATGCCGAGGTTGATGGACTTCTCGATCGAGTTGTCGAGACCGAGGTAGGCGCGGCGGGCCTCCTCGTCAGAGGAGACTTCGTCGTCGTCGCCGCCGCAGGCAGCGGCGAAAAGGCAAACGGGCAGTGCGATCATGAGTAGGCGATGCATGATCGAGATCGTACCGCCGTCGCTCGACCCGGGAACAGATGCGGCGCGCGCGGAGTGCGTCCGTGTTCGTGGGCCACGGTGCGACATGTCCTCCTGTACGATCTCTGCTCAGGAGCGGTCGAGCAGCGCGAGCGCCTTGAAGACCGCCTCGCGGGTGCGCGCGGTGCCGCGGGTGCGCGCGCCCTCGAGCAGGCGGCGGCCGCGGCTGCCGGCGCCGGCGCTGCCGATCATGCCGAGGCCGGTCGCCGCGTTCACCTGGACGTTCTCGATCGGGCTCTCGAACGCGTCGCACAGGGTCTCGCCGGCGTCCTCCTGGACCACGATGAGATCGAGGATGCGCCGCGCGTGGACCTCGCTACTGGTATCGAGCCCGCGCACCAGCGCGGTCAGCACACGGCCGCCGCGCGGCCGCAGCACCTCCGCGCAGGCATCGGCAACCTCCCGGTCTCCGCTCAGCGCCCCGACCAGGTAGTCGGCGGTGTCGCGCACGGCGGCGTCGCCCAGCTGATGGAGCGCGCCGGCGGCGCGAATGCGCACGCGCATGTCGTCGTCGCGCAGGAGGACGGCGAGCGGCCGCACGACCTCGCGGCTGGTCAGCCCGAGCACGCCGAGGGCGGTGGCGGCGTTGGCCCGCACCACCGCGCGCCCGTCCTGCAGGTGGGCGATGAGGTCCTCGGCCGCCAGGGCGCCGCGCGCAGCGGCGAGGTCCTCGGGGGCCAGGAGGCGGCTCTCGAAGCCGTCGACCTCGACGGTGCCGGCGCCGGCGCGGCCGCGGTCATCGAGCGCCTCGAGCGCGGCGAACACCGCCTCCCGCGTGCGCTTCCAGCCGCCGGTCCGGGCTCCCTCGAGCACGCGGCGCCCGTGTCCGACCCGAGCCGGACCGAGCATCCCGAGTCCGAGGGCCGCGTTGACCTGCACGTTGACCGCCGGGCTGAGGAAGGCGTCGCACAGGATCTCGCTGGCGTCGTCGAGCGCGCCGATGATCTCGACGATGCGCCGTCCGTGCTCGGGGCGGTCGGTCTCGAGCGCGCGGACCAGGGCGGGGGCGACGCGGTGGCCGCGCGCGCGCAGGATGGCGGCGCAGGCACTGGCCACCTCCGGGTCACCGTCGGCGAGCGCCGCGCACAGGCCGTCGGCGGTCTGGTCGACCGCGTCGTCGCCCAGCCGGTCGAGCGCCCGGGCGGCCGCCAGCCTCACGCGGGCGGCGTCGTCGCGGAGCACCACGCCGATCGAACGGGCGGCGGCCAGCGCCGGCTCGCCGGCCAACCCGAGCGCGGTGGCGGCGTTGGCCCGCACCGCGTCGCGGCCGTCCTGCAGGTAGGCGCAGAGGTCGTCGATCGAGGCGCCGGTCTGGCCGAGCTCTTCCGGCGCGAGGAAGCGGTGGTCGAAGCCATCCACCTCGACCGGGGCGGGGCCGGCGGCGCCGAGCGCGCCGAGGAGGTCGAGGGCGCGGCGGACGGCGTCGCGGGTGCGAGCGTCGCCGCGGGTGATGGCGCCGGTCAGCGCGCGGAGACCCGGGCCGATGCGGTCGCGCCCGAGCAGCCCGAGGCCGATCGCGGCGTTGACCTGCACGTTCACCGCCGGGCTGGCGAACGCTCGGGTCAGCACCTCGGCGGCGCCGGGCAAGCGGCCGAGTAGCTCGACCACTCGCCGGCCGTGCGCCTCGTCGCCGGTCTCGAGCCCGCGGGTGAGCGCGTCCATGACCGGAGCAGCGAGCGCGGCCAGCGTGTCGGCGGCGGCGTCGGCCACCTCCTGGTTCGAGTCGCCCAGCGCGCCGACCAGGTCGTCGGCGGCGTCCGCCGCGCCGTCGCCGAGCCGCCCCAGCGCGCGGGCCGCCTCCCGCCGCACCGAGGGGATGCCGTCGCGCAGGAGCAGGCCGACCGCGCGCGCCGCGCGCCCCGCCTCCGCCCCCTTCACCGCCAGGCTGCGGGCCGCGTTGATGCGCACGTGGTTGCGGCCGTCGCGCAGCGCGTTGATCATCTCGTCGATGTCGATGGCGTCGATGTACTCGCGCAGCTCGGCGGCCGCCAGCTTCCTGTCCTCGAACTCCGGGATGCTGGTCGACAGCCCGTAGGTCGCCTCGACCTCCGGCTGGGCCACCACCGCGAGCATCGCCTTGCGCGCCGCGCTGCGCACGTCGGGCACCGGGTCGGTCGCCTCGAGCCGGGTGAGCAGCGCCATCGCCGCGCGGCTGTCCGCGCTGCCCACGCGGGCCAGTCCGGCCACCGCGTTGATCCGGATCCGGCTGTGCTCGTGTCCGGCGGCGCGGATGAGGAGCGCGACCCCGCGGCTGTGGACGCGAGCGGCCACCTCGACGATGGTCCGCATCGCGAGGTCGAGCGGCACGTCGAGCGCGCGCACCAGCTCGTCGTCGGCGACCCCGACCAGGTCGGCGAAGAAGGCGAGGACCCGGTCGGTCACCTCGGGCCGGGTGCCGTCCAGCGCCTGCGTGATCCGGCCGATGAACGGCTGCATCCGCTCGCCCAGCCGCGCGATCGCCTCGGTCGCGGCGGTCGCCACCGAGGCGTCGCTGTCGCGCAGGAGGTTGACCAGGTGGAGGGAGGCGTGCTCGATGGCCGCCAGCCCGAGGGCGGCGTTGGCGCGCACCATCGCGCGGCCGTCGCCGATCATCGCCAGCAGCTGTTCGCGATCGAGCTGCCCCTTGAAGCTGGCCAGGTCGTCGAAGCGCAGCCACCGCTCCTCCATGCTGGCGGGAGACCCGGCGCCGGATCCCGACCGGTGATCGATCGGCTTGCGATCGGTCCGGACGACGTGGGCCGTCTTCCGCGGCGGCCTGTCCGAATCGTCGCTCACGATCCGGATCATTCTAACCCACCGATCGCTCGGGGCGGTTCAGAGGTCGCCGCCGCCGCCCCCGTTGCCGCCGCCCCGCTTCGTCTTGCCGAGATCGGCTCCGAGGGACCGGAGCGCCTCGTCCGCGCGCGCTCGGGCCCAGCGCAGCCGCTCCTCGCCCGGGGCAGGCGGCGCGCGCGCCGGCACGCGGTCGGCGCCGATGCGGTCGAGCATCGACAGGAGTCCGTCGAGGATGGTGAGCGGATGCGGCGGGCAGCCGGGGATGAAGAGATCGACCGGCACGACCGACGCGGCCCCATCGTGCACTTCATCGTGTCCGGCGAACGGGCCGCCGGAGATGGCGCAGGCGCCGACCGCGATGACGATCTTGGGCGGCGGAACCGCCTGGTAGGTCTTCTCGAGCGCGAGCTTCATGTTCTCGGTCACCGGGCCGGTGATGAGCAGGCCGTCGGCGTGGCGCGGCGAGGCGACGTACTGGATCCCGAAGCGCCCCAGGTCGAAGACGATGGTGCCGAGCACGTTGACGTCCGCCTCGCAGCCGTTGCACCCGCCGGCGCTCACCTGCCTGAGCTTGAGCGAGCGGCGGAACAGGCGCAGCATCGTGGCGTCGAGCGCCTGCACCCGCTGGCGCACACCGCGGCGCACGAGCAGATCGTCGCGATGGCGGGCCGCCATCCGGTGGTTGGTCGTGAAGCCGATCGCGCCGGTCGGGCACGCGGCGGTGCACTCCGGGCAGAACAGACAGCGCCCGAGATCGAGGCCGACGCCGCCGGCGTCGATCGCCAGCGCGTCGGTCGGGCAGGCTTCGATGCACTCGCGGCAGCCATCGGCGCAAAGCGTCGGGTCGATGATGGGGTGGCCGCGGAACCGGTCCGGAAGCGCCGGCACCTGATCGGGGAACGGCACCGTGCGGTGCCCTTGCTTGAGTCGTGCGAGCAGGATACGGAGCATCGTCCACCTACAGGTCGTGTCCGCAGTAGGACAGGTTGAAGCTCTTGTTGCAGAGCGGGAAGTCGGAGATCTGCTGGTCGCGCAGCGCCATCGCCAGGCCGGTCCAGTTGTGGAAGGACGGGTCGACGACCTTGTAGGCGGCGAAGCGACCGAGGTCGTCGGTCATCGCCACGTGGCAGACCTCGCCCCGCCAGCCCTCGACGAGCGAGACCGCGAACATCGATCCTCGCGCGGGCGGACATTCGCGCCGCGCCGCCCCGCGCGGTAGCTCGCCCAGCTGCCGGCGCACGTAATCGATGGAGCGGGTCACCTCGAGCCAGCGCACGTAGGCGCGGGCGAAGACGTCGCCGGTCTCCGCGGTCGACACCGGGATGTGGACCATCTGGAAGATGCCGGCCGGGTGGGTCTTGCGCACGTCCCGCCGCAGGCCCGAGGCGCGGGCGGGCGGCCCGACCAGGCCGAGCTCGCGCGCAGTGTCGGCGGTCACCCGTCCGGTGTCCTCGAAGCGCGCCATCACGGTCGGCGTGGTCCACAGGAGCTGGGCCGCGTCGCTGACGTCGCGCTCGGCCGCGTCGAGCCGCGCCAGGAGGTCGGCCACGCGGGAGCCGTCGAGGTCGAAGGCGACCCCCCCGGGTCGCACCATCCCGCGGCCGAACCGGCTGCCGCACAGGAGGGCGCTCATGTTGAGGAAGTCGCCGCGCAGGCGCCCGCAGAAGGAGGCGGTGGGCAGGAAGCCGACATCGCCGGCGAGCGCTCCGAGATCACCGGTGTGGTTGGCAAGGCGCTCGATCTCGAGCGCCACCCCGCGGAGCGCGCAGCCGCGCGGGACCGCGTGGCGGCCGCCGAGCGCCTCGGCGATCTGGCAGTAGGCCGTCGCGTGGCCGACGGTGGTGTCGCCGGCCAGGGTCTCCATGTGGTGGATGGTCCGCTTCCCGGGCCCGCCCACCATCCGCTTCTCGATGCCGCGGTGCTGGTAGCCGAGCGAGATCTCCAGGTGGAAGACGTGCTCGCCGTGGCACTGGAAGCGGAAGTGACCCGGCTCGATGACGCCGGCGTGGACCGGCCCGACCGCAACCTCGTGGACCTCCTCGCCCTCGACGCGGAAGAAGTCGGTCACCCCGACAACCGGAGCGACGCCGGCCGGGCGGCCCCAGGCGTCGCGCCCCGGCCGCTGCGAGGCGTGGTAGCGGACCGGCTTGAGCCACGGGTGACCGGCCGGCACCACGCCCCATTGCTCGGCGATCTCGCGCTCGAACAGGTGGACCTGCGCGCACGCCGGCGTCATTGCTGGGTACTCGTCCCCCGCCAGATCGGTGCGTGCGCACTCGAGCAGGCCGGTGTCGTCGTCGGCCAGCACCACGTAGAGCGCGAAGCCGCGGGCGGAGAGGGCACCGAAGAGCGCGCTCACGCGGCGGCCGCGCGCGGGCGCGCCGATGACCGCTTCGCTGAAGTCCGCGAGCTCGAGGCACGGCAGCTCCTCCAGAGGCGCGGCGCCGCCGTTGGCGAGCGTGAGGAGGGAGTGCCGGCTCATGCTGCCCCCTCCACGTAGGCGGCGGCGGCATGCAGCGCATCGTCGAGCGCGGGCGGTAGCCAGACCCCGAGCAGCGTCACGGCGGCGAGGAGGAGGAGAGGCGGGCCGACCATGCCGAGCGTGTCGCGGTAGCCGGTCTCTGGCAGGTCGTCGCGCGGTTTACCCTGGACGACCGCAAGAACGGTCCCGCCCATGCCGACGAAGACCACGAACAAGAGCACCAGGAACGCCGCCGCGATGCCGTAGCGGCCCTCGCCGATCGCGCCCCGCAGGATGGTGAACTCGCTCAGGAAGGGCCCGAACGGCGGCGAGCCAGTCACGGCGAAAAAGCCCGCCAGCAAGAGCGCGCCCGAGACCGGGACGCGGCGCAGCGCGCCGCTCACCTGGTCGATGCTCTTGGAGCCGTAGGCGCGGTGGATGTTACCCGCTGCCATGAACATCACGCCCTTGGTGAGCGCGTTGACGACGAGGTGGAGAAGGGCGCCGAACATCGCCAGCCCGCCGATGCCCACCCCGAGCACCAGGATGCCCATGTGCTCGACGCTCGAGTAGGCCAGCAACCGCTTGTAGTCGCGCTGGCGCGCCATGAAGACGCCGGCGACGGCCATGGACAGCAGGCCGATCGCCACCATGAGGTCGCGGGCGAACACCGCCTGGCCGGCAGCGGCGCAGATCTGATAGAAGCGCAGGAGCGCGAGGAAGGCGCAGCTGGTGAGCCCGCCGGCCAGGAGCGCGCCGACCAGCCCGGGCGCCTCGCCGTAGGCATCCGGCTTCCAGGTGTGCATGGGAGCCAGGCCCATCTTGGTGCCGTAGCCGACGAACAGGACCACGAAGGCGGTGTGCAGCCAGGGGCGCGAGAGCAGAGGGGCCTCGCGTACGAGGTCGTCGATCAAGAGCGACGCGTGGCGCCCGGCATGCAGCGCCGAGTAGGCGAGGAAGAAGGTGCCGAGCAGGGCGAGCGCGATACCGACGCCGCCGATGAGGAGGTACTTCCAGGTCGCCTCGAGCGAGCGGCGGTTGCGGTTGAAATAGAGCAGGGGTGCAGAGACCAGCGTGTTCGCTTCGAGAGCGACCCACATGAGGCCGAGGTGGTGCGACAGGATGATGAGGGTCATCATCGCGAGGAAGGCGAGCAGGGCAGCGCAGAAGATCCGGTGTCGCTCCTCCGGCCGCTGGCTCAGGTAGCCGGGCACGTAGAGCGAACAGGCGAAGTAGAGGCCGGAGATGAGCGGAAGCACGATCCGGCCGAGCGGGTCGAGCGCCAGCCACCCCCGGAGGGCGACCGGGTCAGGGTCCGCCAGCGCGACCACCACCAGCGCGAGGTGCACTGCGGCGCCGAGCGGAACCAGCCACGAGCGGTCCATCCGCGCCGGCAGGACCAGGGCGGTGAAGGCGAGCAGGAGCGGGGCCAGGAATAGCGCGATGGCCACGGCTCACTCCTTGAGGGTGTCGAGCTCGGCCGCGTCGATCGAGGCGAACTCGCGGTTGATGTGGTTGATGACGATCCCGATGACGAAGATCGCGACCAGGAGGTCGAGCAGCACGCCGATCTCGACCAGCGAGGGCATGGCGTCGTGGAGGGTCAGGCCCATCGCGAAGATGCCGTTCTCCAGCACGACATAGCCGACGACCTGGGTGATCGCCTTGCGGCGCGACGACAGGATGAGGAACCCGCTCAGCACGGTGGCGAGCGAGGCGGGCACCAGGAGCGAACCGCGGTGCTCGGGCGCCAGCGGCAGGTGATCGGCGAACAGCACCGCCCCGCCGGTGGCGATCGCCCCGAGGAGGAGGGAGGAGAGGAAGCTGATGTACGGCTCGATCTCGCGCCGGATCGCCGCGTCGCGCAGCGCCGTGTTCAGCATCCCGGGGATGGTGAGGCCCTTGATGGCGGCGGCCGCGGCGCCGACCAGGATCGGGCGAAGCGCGGGCGATCCGTGCACCGCGACCGTGAGGACGCCCAGCAGTACCCCCTGGGCGGCCGACGCCTTGATCGCGGTGCGCAGCCGGCTGGTGCCGAGCATGAGGAAGTTCAGCATCAGGATGAGGACGAGCAGTGGGTCGACGGCGGCCGACATCGATCACCTCATCAGCAGGATGGCGCCGAACGCGGACATCAGGCTGGCCGCGACCAGGAGGTTGGGGATCTGTTGCAGGCGCAGGCGAGCCATCACCGATTCGACGAGTCCGATGACGATGGCGATGAGCAGGCTGGCGGCCACGAACACGGCCCAGGCGACCCACGGGTCGAAGCCGCCCAGCATCGGCGCCGCCACTCCGATGACGACCGCGCAGAAGACGAACAGCTTCATGGCGGCCGAGTAGAGGATGAGCGCGAGCGGCGGGCCGCCGTGGTCGAGCACCATCACCTCGTGGATCATGGTGAGCTCGAGGTGGGTGTTGGGGTCGTCGAAAGGGATCCGGCTGTTCTCGGCGAGGAGGACGACGAACCAGCTGAGCAGCACCGCCGCAAGCGCCGGCGTGGCGCTCGCCCAGGTCGCGGCGATCGCCGGACCCAGCATGCCGGAGAGCGAGTAGGAGCCGGAGGCGCGGGCGAGCACCAGCAGCCCGAAGAACAGGGCCGGCTCGGCGAGACAGGCGAACGTGGCCTCGCGCGCGCCCCCCATGCCCTCGAAGGCGGAGCCGGTGTCGAGCGCGGCGGCGATGGTGAAGAAGCGGCCGAGACCGAGCGCGTAGGCGAACAGGACGAAGTCGCCGGCGAAGGCGATCGGCGCCGGATGCCCGCCGAGCGGCACCAGGAGCGCGGCGAGGAGCGTGGTCACCAGTCCGACCGCGGGACCGGCGAGGAAGACCCAGGTGGTGGTGCGGCTCAGGATCGTCCCCTTCCGCAGCAGCTTGACGAGGTCGTGGTAGGGCTGGAGCAGCGGCGGGCCGACCCGGCCGGCGACGAATGCCTTGGTCCGGTTGATGACCCCGATGAGGAGCGGCGGCAGCGCGAGCACGAGCACGAGGTGGATGACGAGGTGGACGAAGCGCATGGTCAGGTCCAGAGCAGGAGCGCCAGCAGCGTGCCGAGGATGTAGAGGAGATAGAGGTGCGTGTTGCCGTGCTGGATCGGGCGCAGGCGGGCGAGGGTGCGACCGGCCAGCGAGAAGCCGGGGATGATCCCGCGATCGAGGACGGTGTCCGGCAGGTGGCTGTGGAACGCGGCGCGCTCCGGGAACGGACCCTCGAGGCGGGGCGCGTGAGTCGATGGCCTGAGCGCTCCCGACATGAGCCGGATGATCATGTCGGCGAAGGAGGAGGCGGTGTACTGCATGCGCGCGTCGGGGGCCGCGTAGCCGCAGTCCCAGGTCCCGACCGGCCCACGCGCGCCACGCGCGCGCCAGGCCAGCCACCAGCCGGTGAGGGCGAGCGCGGCGAGGAGCGCCGCGCTGGCGATCGAGATCGGAATCAGCGGTGAGACCTCGCCGATCGCCGGGAGACCATCGCCGCCGCCGCCGGCCCACGCGCGCGCGGCGCCGTCGAGCAGCAGCGCGGCCAGCGGCGCCCCCAGGCCGATGAACGCGCACAGGCCGGCGAGCGCGGCCATGGGCGCGAGCATGGCGCGGCCCGCCTCGTGCGCGCGGCCGACCGCCGGAGAGCGTGGCTCGCCGAGGAACACCGCCCCGAAGACCTTCACGAAGCAGGCGACCGCGAGCGCGCCGACCAGGGCGAGCGCCGGCACCGCCAGGGCACCGGCCAGCCAGGGGCCGCCGCCGGCCGAGGCGACCCGGAACAGGCCGAGGTAGACGAGGAACTCGCTCACCAGGCCGTTCAGAGGCGGCAGGCCGCAGATGGCGACCGCGCCGACCAGGAAGGCGAGACCGGTGCGCGGCATCCGCCGCCAGAGGCCGCCGAGCCGATCGATCTCGCGGGTGCCGGTCGCGTGCACCACCGAGCCGGCGCTGAGGAAGAGGAGGCCCTTGAAGAGACCGTGGTTCCAGACGTGGAGCAGCGCTCCGGCCAGGCCGAGCGCGACCAGCTCCGGGCGGCCCATGCTCTTGCCCAGCACGGCGACCCCGAGCCCCATGCAGATGATTCCGATGTTCTCGACCGAGTGATAGGCGAGCAGGCGCTTGAGATCGTGCTGGCCGATAGCGAAGGCGACCCCGAAGACTCCCGATACCGCGCCGAGCGTGACCAGCGCGTAACCCCACCAGAGAGGCGGCGCCGGTGACAGGGCGGTGAGCCTGACCAGGCCGTAGATGCCGGTCTTGATGAGGACCCCCGACATGACCGCAGAGACGTGGCTCGGCGCGCTCGCGTGCGCGCCTGGCAGCCAGATGTGGAGGGGCATCACGCCGGCCTTGAGTCCGAAGCCGCACAGGGCCAGGAGGAAGATGGCGTCGGCCATCGGCGAGTCGAGCGCGCTCGACCAGGCGTCCATGTCGAGCGACCCGGACGCGGCGCCCAGGAGCGCGAACATGGCGAACAGGCAGAGGGTGCCGGCGCGGGTGGACAGGAGATACACGTAGCCGACTTCGCGCACCGCCGGCTCGGCGTCCTCGGTGCTGACCAGGATGAACGCCGCCGCGGCCATGATCTCCCAGCCGGCGAGGAAGAGGATGGCGTTCCGCGCGACCACGAGGAGCAGCATCCCGGCGGTGACCGCGCCGTAGAACGCGCGCAGCTTGCGGCCGTCGCCGGGGCGCGACCGCTGCGGCCAGTACTCGAGGCCGTACCAGGCGCCGAGACCGGACAGCAGTCCGATCTGGAGGACGAACACGGCGGACAGCGCGTCGACCCGGATGGCGAGCCGGCCGCCGGGGACCGGCCAGGCGGCCGACAGCTCGCGCGACCAGCCGAGGGCAAGCCCGCCGAGCGCACCGGCCGCGGCGCAGCCGGCGGCGAGCGTCATGAGGGCCACGAAGAGGCGCTCGGCTCCGCCGCCCTCACGGGCGCAGAACAGGCCAGGGATGCCGCTCGAGCCGGCCAGGGCGATGGCGGCGACCAGGAGCCACTCGCTCATGGCCACCACCAGTCGCGCACGACGACCCAGGCGAGCGCCCCGATCGCGGTCGCGACGATGTAGAGGATGTAGACGTGGACGTTGCCCTGCTGGAGGAAGCGGAGCCGCGCAAAGCGCTCGCCGCAGCGGGCCAGGAACGGCTGGTAGACGCCGCGCGTCAGTGGATCGGCCACATCGCCGGCGAAGCAGGCGGCGGTCGGGAAGGCGCCTTCCGGCGAGCGCAGTCGGTGGCGGGGGCGCAGCCAGCGCGGCACCACGCGGGCGACCAGGAGCTCGGAGAAGCCGGCGGCGCGGTACTGCATGCGAGCGGACGGCGCCGCGTACCCGCAGGCCCACGTCTCGGTCCGGCGACTGCGGCCCGCCGCGCGGACGACGAGCGCGACGGCCAGCAGCAGCGCTGCGAGCAATGCTGCGTTGACCGCCGCGAGCGGGACGAGCAGGGCGGCCGGCTCGCTCGCGGCGCCGGCGCCGAGCTGGGCGAGCAGGGCTCCCTGGGCAGGTGGCACGATCAGCGGCGCGACCAGCCCGCCGGCGACGCAGGCGGCGGCGAGCGGCAGGATCGGAACCAGCATCCCGGCGGGCGACTCGTGGGCGGCGGCCGCACCGTGGCTGCGCGGAGCGCCCGAGAGCGCGATTCCGACCACCCGCACGAAAGACAGCGTTGCCAGTCCACCGACCAGCGCGAGGGCGGCCGCGCCGCCGACGGCGAGCAGGGCAGGGGCCGGGGCGCCGGCCACGGCGACGTCGGCAAGCCCGCGGTAGAGCAGCCACTCGCCGGAGAAGCCGGCCAGCGGCGGCAACGCGGCGATGGTGAGCGCGCCGGTCACCAGCAGGCCGCCGGTCCACGGCATTCGCCGGAGGAGACCGCCGAGCTGCTCGATGTCGCGGGTGCCTGTGCCGTGAACCACGCTGCCCGCGGCGAGGAACAAGAGGCCCTTCATCGCGGCGTGGTTCCACAGGTGGAGGAGCGCACCAGCGAAGGCGATCGCCGCCAGCCGATGGTCGCCGTGGCCGCGGGCCCAGAAACCGAGCCCGAGGCCGAGGAGGACGACGCCGATGTTCTCGACGCTCGAGTAGGCGAGCACGCGCTTGAGGTCGCGCTGGTAGAGCGCGAGCGCGATGCCGGCGAGCGCCCCCGCCACGCCGAGGACCATGAGGGCGACGGCGAACCAGGGGCCCGGCGCGACCAGGAGCGCGACCCGCAGGATGCCGTAGACGCCGAGCTTGATGAGCACGCCGGACATCAGGGCGGAGACGTGCGACGGCGCGGCGCCGTGCGCCTCGGGCAGCCAGACGTGGAGGCCGATCACGCCGGCCTTGATGCCGAACCCGAAGAGAGCGAGGAGCAGGATGACGACCGCGCCCTCGCCGCGCCAGGCGGCGGCGACGGCGGCGAAGCCGAGGTCGCCTCCGGCGCCGCTGCCGAGCACCAGGAACAGGGCGAGGAGCGCAATGACGGCCACATGCGACGCGATGAGGTAGGCCCAGCCGGCGCGCCGTACCTCGGCGTCGTGATGCTCGCGGGTGACGAGCAGGAAGGCGAGGAGGGTCATGACCTCCCAGGCGAGCAGGAAGAGGAGCGCGTGGCGCGCCAGCAGGACCAGCGACATCGCCGCGATGAGCAGGTCGAGCTGCGCCGCCGGCAGAACGGCGCCGGTCAGGTAGCGCCGACCATACGCGGCCGACAGTCCGCCGATCGCGAACAAGGGCACCAGGAAGCAAGCGCTCAGCGGATCGACGCCGATTGCCAGCGCGCCGCCGGGGACCTGCCAGCCGAAGCTGGACTCTCCGGTCCATCCGCCGCCGAGCACCAGCAGGGCTCCGGCGAGGCCGAGCGCGCCACCGGCCAGCGCGCCGCCGGCCGCGAGCATCCCTGCCAGGCGGGGATGGCGGACGAGCGCGAGCGCGAGGAGGCCACCCCCGGCGACCAGCGCGGCGCCGGCGACCACCAGATCGAGTGGCGTCATGTCAATCCGCCGCCTCGTCGTTCTCCGCGGGCGGCGGCGCGGGTGCGACCTCGAGTCGAGCTGCCTCGGCGGCCAGCGCGTCGGCCGGCACGCGTCTGTCGAGGGCGGCGCGGAAGCGGTCGTCCTGCAGCGCCCGCGCCAGATGCGCCAGCATCTGCAGGTGGGTCCTGATGGTCGGGCTCACGATCAGGAGCACGCACCGCACCGGCGCTCCGTCGGCGGCGCCGAACGGCACCGGCCTGGCGAGGTGACAGACGACCACCGTGGGAACCGCGCCCGGCGCGACCACCGGCTGGCGCACGTGCGGGATCGCGATCCCGTCGCCGATCGCCGTCGACTCGCCTTGCTCGCGGGCGATGAGGACGTCGAGCAGGAGCTCGCGGTCGATGCTCGCGGGGACCGGCGTGCGCTCGATGACGGCACGCAAGGTGGACTCGCGGTCGTCGCCAACAAGGTCCACGTGAACGCCGCCCGCCCGGATCGCCTGAGCCAGGCTCGGCGCGCGATCCTCGGGATCGAGTCCGGCGTCGAACGCCTCGAGCGAGACCGGCAAGCCGCGACGGGTCGCCCACTCCAAGAGGTCGGTCCGGTTGAAGCGGACCTGGTCACGGACGCGCTCGAACGGGATCTCTCCCTCGTCCACCCAGCCGTAGATCCGCCGCTCCGTTGCTCCGAGCAGCGCAGCCGCTTCTCGCACGCTCAAAAGCATCGCGGGCGAGAGCGCCCTGTGCGAGAGTCGTGCCACGCCTATCCCGTCGGACTCAGGCTGGCGGAGAGCGCAGCGGCCCACGTCGCGCCCGAAGGCGCGCGCATTTTTCGCACCTCGAGGCCATCCGTGCGCGACCCGAATGTGCGAGATCTGCATTCAACCGGAGGGCGTCGGCAAATGGTCTGCGAAATCCGCACTTCTGGACGTCTCCGGCGCTGTTCGCACCAGGCGAGCGGGGCCCATCGTTCCGGCACGGATCTTCCAATGGCATCGCCCGGGTCGATGGGACGGTCTGCTTCCGAGGACGAGCGAGAGCTGATCGAGGCGGTCGCCGCCGGCATCGCTCACGAAGTGCGAAATCCGCTCAACGCGCTCCAGATCAACATCCAGATCCTCGACCAGGAGCTGCGGCTGCTGGTCCCGGATCGCGCGGCGCACGTCTACGCGGTCCTCGGCAAGATCTCGCGAGAGGTGAATAGCCTCGACAACTTCGTCTCCGAGTTCCTCCGCTATGCGCGGCCTCCGCGCCTCAAGCTCGAGCCGGTCGCAGTGCGTCAGGTGCTCGGCGACCTGGTCACCTTCCTCGAGCCGCAGTTCGCCGAGAAGGAGGTGAAGCTCCGGCTCGCGGCGGCCGGCGGCCCCAAGGTGATCCGCGCCGACAGCTTCCAGCTCAAGCTCGCGGTCCTGAACCTCCTCCTGAACGGCCTGCAGGCGACCCCGCCCGGCGGGTCGGTGGAGATCGCGACCGGCGAAGAGGGCTCGCGGATCGCCATCGAGATTCGCGACTCGGGCGAGGGCATCCCGCCGGACCGTCTCGAGCGGGTCTTCGACGTCTTCTTCACCACCCGCGAGGGCGGCACCGGGCTGGGCCTGCCGATCGCGCGCCGGATCATCGACGAGCACGGTGGCAGCCTGTCGCTCATCAGCACAGCCGGACGGGGGACCACCGCTCGCATCCTCCTTGCGGGGCCGGGCAAGTAGGATGCGATCGATCCTTCTGGTCGAGGACCACGCGGAGAGCCGCGCCAGTCTCGCCTACATGCTGGAGAGGAGCGGCTACCAGGTTCACGCGGTCAGCAACGGGCGCTCGGCGATCGCGGTCGCCCGCCGCGAGACGCTGCACGGCCTCATCCTCGATCTCAAGCTGCCCGACATGGAGGGCCTGTCGGTGCTCGAGGCGGTGCTCGATCTCTCGCCCGGCCTGCCCGCCATCGTCGTGACCGGCTACGCCACCGTGGACGCCGCAGTCGAGGCGATGAAGCATGGCGCCGCCGACTTCGTCAGCAAGCCGATCCAGGTCGACGCTCTGATGGCGCTCCTGGCGAAGAACATCGAACAGGCGGGCGAGCGCGGGGTGGTGCCGACGCCGCGCTCGGAGGCGGCGGCCCAGATGGAGCAGCTCGGCATCATCGGCCACTCGCGCCCGATGCTCGAGCTGTTCGATCTTCTCAAGCGGGTGGCCCCGCATCAATCTACCGTCCTCGTGGTCGGCGAGAGCGGTACCGGGAAGGAGCTCGTCGCGCGCGCGCTGCACGCGCTGGGGCCTCGCTCTTCCGGTCCCTTCGTGGCGGTCAACTGCGCGACCCTGTCGGAGCAGATCCTCGAGAGCGAGCTGTTCGGCCACGAGCGGGGCGCCTTCACCAGCGCCGACCGCACCAAGCAAGGCGTCATGGAGATCGCCGATCACGGGACCTTGTTCCTCGACGAGGTCCACGAGATGGGGCCCGGCTGTCAGGCGAAGCTCCTGCGCGCGCTCGAACGCCGCGAGTTCAGGCGGGTGGGGGGCACCAAGAAGATCTCGGTCGACCTCAACGTGGTGGCCGCCTGTAACGTCGATCTCGAGAGCTGGGTCGCCGCCGGCAAGTTCCGCGAGGACCTGTACTACCGGCTTCAGGTGGTGACTATCGCGGTGCCGCCGTTGCGAGACCGGCGCGACGCCATCCCGGTCTTCGCCGACCGGTTCCTGGCTGACATCGCGCGGCAGGCCGGTCGTCCGGCCAAGCGCCTGTCACCGGAGGCTCTGGCGCAGCTCGCGCGTTACAACTGGCCGGGCAACGTGCGCGAGCTCCGCAACCTGATGGAGAGCCTGTCGCTCATTGTGCCGCGCCCGGTCCTCGACCTCGACGATCTGCCGCCGAGCATTCGCGGAGCGACCTCGACCGAGATTCGCCTGCACGTCGGCATGCGTATGGAGGATGTCGAGCGCGAGGTGATCCGGCGCAACCTCGAGAGCTTTCCGACCATCAAGGACACCGCGCGCTCTCTCGGCATCGGCCTGAGGACCCTGCACGAGAAGATCCAGCGATACGGGTTGCGGCGGACCCGCTCGTGACGTGTGTTGCGAGTTCGGCGCCCCGCCGTGGCCGCCATCGCGCGCCGGGTGCGAGAACCGCAGCTGCATGGGGCAGGCGCGCCGGCGGCGGCGCGGAAACCGCACCCGCGAGCCAGCCGGCCGGCGCAGGTCGGTGTCGTCAGGGCGGGCGACACGTTGGCACGCGCCTCGCAAGCGCGGCTCCTGCGTGTCATCCGAGCGTCACGAGAGGCGGCTGGAGCGGGGCGCCAGCGGCGCCGTGCTGCTGCTCGACCTCGCGCGTGGCTGGCCGATCGACTTCGTCGATCGCATCGGCAACCTCGGCTTCCTCGTCGTCCGGGTGGATGACGGCAAGCTCCTGCCCTTCTTCGTCCTGGCCGGCGGCGTCGAAGCGATCGTGCTCGAGGTGTCCAGCCTGGGAATGACCGAGACGCTCTCGCTGCGCAAGTGCCGCGAGCACGCCCCGAGTACGTCGGTGGTGGTGGTCGCGGCGGACGACGGCCGAGCCGGTCTCACGCGCGCGCTCGAGGCGGGCGCGACCGCCTTCCTCCGCTTCTCCGCCTCGGCCCGCCAGATCCGCCAGGCCCTCCTGAGCGGCGCGGCCTGCGGATACATCTCCCCCATCGAGGAGCTCCCATGAGTGTCCGGATCTTCAGCCACGGCGAGAAGCGTGAGCTCGCCGGTCAGATCTTCCGCGCCGTTTCGCTCGACCGCGTCGACTTCTCCGGCGCCGACCTTCGCGGCGCCCGCTTCGAGACCGTGTCGCTGCGCGGCTGCGACCTCCGGCACGCCGACCTTCGCGGCGCGCACTTCGTCGACTGCGACCTGCGCGGGGCAAGGCTCGACGATGTCGTGTTCGGCGATAACCGCTTCGACGGATCGTGGTTTGCCGGCGTGTCCGGCCTTGCCGTCGAACAGATCCGCCGCATCTTCCGCTGCGGCGGCCTGTTCGTGACCGTCGGCGAACCTCCGACCGCCGGCGTCGGCGACGCATAGGTGCACGGATGACCGACCGGACGATCGACCAGCTCTTCCCGGCGAACATCGCCGAGCTGAGCGCGCGGCACTTCACCCCGGTTGCCGTCGCCCGGCGAGCCGCTCGGCTGCTGGCGCCCACTCCGCACCACCGGGTCCTCGATCTCGGCGCGGGAGCGGGGAAGCTCTGCCTGGTGGGAGCGGCGATCACCGGCGCCAGCTTCACCGGCATCGAGCAGCGCCGGCACTTCGTGCGCGCGGCGATCGAGGCGGGCGCCCGGCTGACCCTTCGCAACGTACACTTCATCCACGCCGACATCCTCGACGTCGACTGGCGGCCCTACGACTCCTATTACCTCTTCAACCCCTTCGCCGAGCACCTGATCGGGCCGATCGACGGGACGCGGCAGGCTCGGCCGCCGCTGTTCGGCTTCTACGTGCAGGCCGTGCGCCGCCGGCTGCACGACGCCGTCCCTGGCACGCGGGTCGTCACCTACCACGGGTTCGGCGGCAGCATGCCGCCCTGCTTCCGGCTGGCCGCCTGCGAGGAAGCGGGCAGCGACGAGCTGGAGCTGTGGATCAAGGACGACGACGCCCGCAGCTGATCGCTCACCACATGGAGCGCAGCTTGGCGCCGACGTCGACCACCGGGGAAGCGGCCGACCGGCGTGCTGGACCGTCGCCCGGCTGGGGCCGGGCGCGCGCGCGCTGTTCGAAGTGGGTGAGCACCGGGTCGGGCAGGAAGCGGCTGCGCGGCGTGTAGACGTGGCGGTCGCCGTGGCGCGCCTGCTGCCGGATGAACATCCGCTGCGGGTGGACCAGGTGCAGCTCGTCGCGGGCGCGCGTCATGGCGACGTAGAGCAGGCGCCGCTCCTCGTCGATCTGCTCCGGCTTGCCGGTCGACAGATCGGACGGGATGCAGCCGTCGGCGACGTTGAGCAGGTAGACGACGTCCCACTCCTGGCCCTTGGCCGAGTGGATGGTGGAGAGGATCAGGAAGTCCTCGTCGAGCAGGGGTGGCCCGGCCAGGTCGCCGGTCGACTCCGGCGGGTCGAGGGTGAGCTCGGTCAGGAAGCGCTCGCGGCTCGGATACTCGCCGGAAATCTGTTCGAGCTGCTCGACGTCGCCGGCGCGCACGTGGGCGGCGTCGTAGATCTGCGCCATCAGCGGGTCGTAGAGCCCACGGACCAGGTGGATCTGTCCGGCCCAGGCGGTGCCGGGATCGCTCAGCCGGACCATGAGGTCGGCAAAGGCCGGCCATACCTCGCGCGCCGCGGCCGGCGGCTCGAAGCCGGCCAGCGAGCCGAGCCGGGCGCCCGGACCCCCGCGCGCGACGTGCTCGAGCGCCTTGCCGGCTGCCGCCGGGCCCACCCCCGGCAGCAGCTGCAGGACGCGGAACGCCGCGATGCTGTCGAGCGGGTTCTCGGCCCAGCGCAGGATGCACAGCACGTCCTTGACGTGGGCCGCCTCGAGGAACTTGAGACCGCCGTACTTGACGAAGGGAATGTTGCGCCGGCCGAGCTCGACCTCGAGCGCGTCCGAGTGGTGCGAGGTGCGGAAGAGGACCGCCTGCCGGTGGAGGTGGACGCCGGCCTCGCGCTGCTCGAGGATGCGCTCGACCACATAGTCGACCTGGCACATCTCGTCCTCGACGGTGGCCAGGACCGGCCGCTGCTGCGACGGCCGGCGCGAGAAGAGCTCGATGGCATGCCGCTCGGCCGCCTGGCCGATGACCGCGTTGGCGGCGCGCAGGATCGGCTGGGTCGACCGGTAGTTCTCCTCCAGCGCGACCACGCTGGCCGGGCGATCGAACTGGCCGGGGAAGTCGAGGATGTTGCGAACCGTGGCGGCGCGGAACGAGTAGATCGACTGCGCGTCGTCGCCGACCACGGTGAGGCCGCGTCCGTCCGGCTTCATCGCCCGCAGGATGCCGGCCTGGAGCGCGTTGGTGTCCTGGTACTCGTCGACCAGCACGTGGTCGAAGCGCGCCCCGATCTCGCCGGCGAGCGCCGGCTCGGCCATGAGGTGATACCAGTAGAGCAAGAGGTCGTCGTAGTCGAGCACCTGGCGGTCCTGCTTGGCGCCCACGTAGCCGCGGAACAGGGCCCGGAGATCGTCGTGCCACTCGTCGCACCAGGGGAACGACTCGGCGAGCGCGCGCTCGAGCGGCTCCTGCGCGTTGACTGCCCGCGAGTAGATGGCCAGGCAGGTCGCCTTGCGCGGGAAGCGCTTCGAGCGCGCCGCCAGCCCGAGCTCGCCGCGCACGAAGTTCATCAGGTCGGCCGAGTCGGAGCGGTCGAGCACGGTGAAGGACGGGTCGAGGCGCACCGCCTGGTGGTGCAGGCGCAGGAGGCGGTTGGCGACCGCGTGGAAGGTGCCCGACCAGCGGAGCTCACCGGCCCGCTCGGCGATCCCGGCCCCGGCCACGATCCGCTGCGCCCGCCGCGTCATCTCGGCGGCTGCGCGCCGGGTGAAGGTGAGCAAGAGGATCCTGCGCGGATCCGCTCCGCCCACGATGAGGTGAGCCACCCGGTGGGCGAGCGTGCTGGTCTTGCCCGATCCGGCGCCGGCGATGACCAGGAGTGCCCCCTCCGCCGTGTGCTCGACCGCCGCCCGCTGCGCCGGGTTGAGCCGCTCGAGGTAGTTCGTCGTCCTCTGCTCCATCGCGGGCATCCGGGATCGAGCCTCGCAGGGTACCCGGAGGGTCTGACGTTGTGACGCGCGCGCACGGTGAGTAGGCCTGCCACGCTCCGCCGGGGGGCTCCGCACCGGTGGCGCGAGGGGCGGCGCGGCGCTGGCCGGTGGCACGGGCTTCGCACCCGGCACCGCTCGATGCGGGCGGCGCCGATTGCTCTCGTCTGGCTCGCGCCCCTGGTCTGGGCCTGCAGCCTGTCGCTCGAGGGGGATCACTTCCGCGGCGACTCACCGTCCGACGAGCGGGATGGCGGCGGCGGCGGCGGCTCCGCGCGGGTCGACGCACGCGCTCCCGGCGAGCCCGATCCCGAGGCCGACGGGGCTCCCGAGGCGGCCGACACCTGCGGCGAGACATGTCGCGGCGGCGACTGCGATCTCAGCTGTCCCGAGCGAGCGTGCGACTGCGAGCTCGACTGCGCCGCCGCCTTCAAGACCTGCAAGCCGAAGTGCGAGCACCGGAGCGACTGCGCCATCGACTGCCGCCAGGTCCACAAGTGCGAGGCCAGCTGCAAGTACTCCAACTGCTCGATCGATTGCACCGGCGCGCGCGAATGCGATCATGTGAAGTGCGACGGCGGCTCCGGCTGCCTCCTCGATTGCTCCGGCGCCGAGCGCTGCGAGTTCGAGGACTGCGATGGCCCGGTGACCAGCTGTCCGGGCGATATCCTCGCCTGCAACCGGGACTGTCCGTGAGCTGAGATCGACCTTGGCTTCAGCGGCTGGCCACGCGCCGTCGATGCGACTTGCTCGCCTTCGACGACGAGCTGGCCGACTTCGCCGACCGGGCCGACGCGCGCGACTTGCCGTGCTTGCCGCGCTTGCCGCGCGACGCGTGGTGCTCGCCGCGGGCGCGCGGGGTGTTGACGTATTCCCAGTGCCACGGCTCGCCGCGCACGGTCCGCTTGAAGCCGAAGCGGGTGGCGTTGCTGGTCAGCCAGGCCAGCGCGCCGGGCGAGCCGACCGCGATGTCGAGCGCGCGGCCGCTCTGGTGGTTCGAGTGACCGGGGCGCGCCGCCTTGTTGCCGTGCCCCTTGCGCCAGGCCCGGTAGAGGACCGCCTGCTCCTGGCGGGTGCGGAAGCCGCTCAGGATCCAGAGATCGATGCCGCGCTCGGCGGCGGCGGCCCGCATGTCCATGAAGGCCTGCGCGGTCTGCAGCTCGACGTCGGCGCCGCTCACCGAGATGACGTCGATCTGGCTGCGGCGGCCGTTGCGATAACCCGACGCGCCGCGCGGATCGAGCACGTCTCCCCAGCCGCGCTGCTTGAGCTCGGTGGCGCGTTCGAGGAGCTCGTTGGAGCCGAGCTCGGTCAACAGCACCGGAGCGATCGCCGGCGCTGCCGGGGCCTCGGTCGATCGCGCAGAGCGGACCGCGAGCAGTGTGGCCACTCCGGCAACACCGGCTGCCAGGCGCAACCGGGGGCCGACCCAACGTGGTCGGACATCGACTGCAGGCGCAGGCAGGGTTGTATCCACGGCCCCGCGCCATGGATTTGCAAGGTGTGGACCAGGCCTACACCGGCGCAAGCTCGCGATCGGATGAGCTTGCTGCCTCGCGCCACCGGGGCCACGGGCCTCGCCGGCGTGGCCGGCGCCCCCGGGGGATCGTCACAGGTGGACGAGCTGGGTGGAGACGTCCCAGAGGCGGGTCGCCGCGGCGGAGTCGCGGGCCAGACGTGCCGGGGTGACGAGGCGGTTCTTCTCGTAGTAGCCGCCGGTCTTGCCCTCGACCTCGGGGCTGGTGGCGAGGTAGACGATGCGGTCGCCGCCTTCCTCGGGGCTGATCATGAAGAGCTTCGCGATGGCCAGGACCGGGCGGGCGATGGCGGGGGCGTGCGACCAGATGTGGGTGGCGACCGCGCCGGGGTGGAGCGCGTTGACGGTGACGCGCTTGCCCTCGAGACGGCGCGCCAGCTCCGAGGTGAACAGGATGTTGGCCAGCTTGGAGCGCGCGTAGGCCTTCATGATGCCGTAGCCTCGCTCGAACCCGAGGTCGTCGAAGTCGAGCGTGCCCTGCCGGTGGCCGATGCTCGAGACGTTGACGATGCGGGCCGGGGCGCTGGCGACCACCAGGTCGAGCAGGAGGTTGGTCAGCAGGAAGTAGCCGAGGTGGTTGACGGCGAAGGTCTGCTCGATGCCATCCGCGGTCACCTGGCGCTTGGGACTGACCGAGCCGGCGTTGTTGACGAGGATGTCGAGGCGCTTGACCCGCCCGCGCACATCGTCGGCCAGCGCGCGGGTGGCCGCCTGCGATGCGAAGTCGCACATCAGCAGCGTCACCGCGCTCGAGCCGGAGCGCCTGGCGATGTCTGCGCGCGCCGCCTCGCCGCGGGCGGGGTCGCGCGCGACGATCAGTACCTCGGCTCCGGCGCGCGCCAGCTTGACGCTCGCCTCCAGCCCGATGCCGTTGCTGGCGCCGGTCACCAGCGCGGTCTTTCCAGAGAGATCGGTCGTCGTCGTCGATGTCATGCGTGCCTCAATGGGGGATGGTGCGGTGCGGGCGAATGGCGACGCCCTTGCGGAAGCCCTCGATGCGGGCCTGGACCTCGAAGATGGACTGCGTCTCCTCGAGCAGCGGCAGATAGAGCGACGCCCGCGCGATCGCCGCCAGGTCGAAGGCGAAGTAGAGCGTCATGAGGGGATTGATGAACAGCTCGCTCTTGCTGGTGCGCGCGCCGAGCGGGACGTTGCCGAACTGCCCGGCCAGTGCCGCCGCGATGCTGCCGTTGACGATGCTCGGGCGGCCCGGCGTCCGCTCCTCGGCGAACGCGACCGCGTCCATGAAGGCGGCCACCTCCGGCATGTCGCCGAGGAGCGAGAAGGCGCCCAGGAAGGCGCCCGCGCGCGCCAGCGCCGCCACGTTCTCCAGGAAGTGGGCGTGGCAGACACCGTGGAAGGTGTCGACGCCGAAGCCGAGACACACCACCAGCCGATCGGCGGCGACCTCGAGACCCGACACCGCCGCCAGGCTGACCATGTCCTCCGCCGGGGTTCCCAGGCCCGACTCGTCGCCGCGCATCAAGATGTCGGTGCCGCCGTCGACCAGGACGATCGCGTCCGGCTCGACGCGCTCGACCAGCGCCTGCCAGGCGCGTCGCAGCGGCGCCACGCCGACCTTCTCGAAGGCGTGGACCGCGGCCGGCTCGCCGCGCGCGCGCAGCCACTCCGCCAGCCGCCGCTCCGGGAAGTAGCCGTCTTCCCCGCTGGTCTCGGCGGTGACCTCGGCCAGGTGCGGCGCGATCCAGCGGGCGTCGGTGCCACCGAGGTAGCTGAAGGTGAGGTTGGCCAGGTGGACGTCCTTGCCGGCGCGGCGCAGCGCGAAGTAGAGCGGCAGGCCGGCGAACACGTCGAAGCCTCCGCCGGCGCCGGCGACGATCACCCGCCGGCGGGGCGCCAGCCGATCGAACAGCGGCAGCGCGGCGAGCGAGAAGGCATCCGGCACGGGCGCAGTGTAGCCGCGCGCCGGTGGAGGTGGGCGGGATTCTGTCAGTCGGGAGCCTGCGCCTGCGCCAGCGCCTGCAGTCGGTCGCCGGCGAGGATCTGGTCGGCGCAGGCGGGGTCGAAGGCAGCCGCGATGAGCGCGCGCGCCAGCTCCACGTTGTCGATCGAGCGAAAGCGATCGCGGAAGCGCCGGGCGCCGAGCAGCCCGGCGACCGCCAGGAAGCCGTCGCTGGCCCCGGCCGCGACCCGCTCGAGCGCGCGGCCGTCGTCGCGGCCGGGTCCCGAGATGAAGGACGGCCGCGCGATGGTGTAGGGCAGGCCGCTCGTCGACACGCTGGCCTCGGCGTGCGCGCGCGATGCCAGGTACTTGCTGCGGGCCGACTCGCTGGCCCCCACCGACGACAGGTAGACGAAGCGCGGGGCCAGACCGGCCGCCCGCACCGCGTCCACCAGGAGGGCGTTCAGCCGCACGTCGACCTCCTGGTAGATGTTGCCGCCGTCGACCTGGTCGCGCCGCGCGCTGGCGCGCGTCACTCCGATACACGAGAAGACCAGCTCCGGTCGCCGCTCGGCCACGACCCCGGTCAGCGGGGCGAGCTCCCACGCCACCTCGGCCACCTCGGCCCCCCACTCGCGGAACTGGCTCGCCCAGCGCGCCGCCGACGGCGAGCCCGGCCGGACGTGGGCGGTCACCTCTTCCTTGCGCTCGCACAGCTGGCGCACCACCTCCCGTCCGGTGTAGCCGGTCGCGCCGGCGATGAACGCCCGTGTCATGGCGCGATGGTCGCTCAGTCGAGCGCCGATTGCACGGCGAAGTGGGCCACCGACTGCGATCGAGCGCACACGCCGGAGGCTCAGGACCCGAACCAGGACAGCCAGCCGCCCGCGACCTCGCGCAGCCGCTCGCCCGCCAGGTGGTAGACCCGCTCGCGCCCGCGCTTCTCGACCGAGACCAGTCCGGCCTCCTCGAGCACGCGCAGGTGGCGCGACGTGGTCGGCCACGAGCAGTGGAAGCGGTCGGCGATCTCGCCGGCCGTCATCTGCCCACCGCGCGCGTTGAGCACCACCAGGATGTGGCGCCGCTGCGCGTGGGCGAGCGCGGTGAAGACCGACTCGAGGTCGGCGAGCTTGCGCGAGGCTTCAGATCTGTACGAGCTCGACGTGAGGGAACTCCATGTCGCTGCAGCAGACGCCCATCGGCTCCCAGACCTGGGCCACCTCCGGCAACTCGTGGGCGCGGTTGGCCGCGCTGGCGTCCTTCCACGGGAAGATCTCCACGTAGTAGACGCCCTGCTTGTCCTCGCCGCGGAACACGAGGTGGGGCGGCTGGTCGGCGACCAGGCCGAGGCGGGTCATGGTGGGCCAGTGCCTCTCCAGGAGCTTCACGAACTCCGGCTCCTTGCCGGGCTTGAGACGGTACTTGCAGAGGCTGATGCTGGCGGGATTGTCGTTGCTGTGGCTCATGGGACGTCATTTAGCCAAAGCGCTAAATATTGTCAAGCCGGGTTTTCACTCGATCGCCCGGCGGTCGAGCCGCGGCGTCTAGACCCGATCGGCCGGCGGTGGCCGGCGCCGCTTCTTCGCCTTGCGCGGCGGCTTGACGTACTCCCAGTGCCACGGCTCGCCCGACACGGTGCGCTTGAAGCCGAACCGCCGTGCGTTCGCCTCCAGCCAGGCATAGGTGGCGGGCTCGCCGAGGTAGAGATCGAGAGCCCGGCCGCTCTGGTGGTTGGAGTGACCGGGGCGGGCGGCCCGGTTGCCCCAGCCCTCGCGCCAGGCCTGATAGAACATCCGCTGCTCGTCGTGGCTGCGGAAGCCGCTCCTGATCCACAGCTCGACGCCGTCCTCTTCGGCGGCTGCCGCCATGGCGAGGAAGGCGCGCGCGGTCGACACCTCGACGTCGGTCCAGCCGAGCGTCACCACCTGGATGCGGCGCGGCTGCCCGTTGCGATAACCGACCGCCGGCCGGGCCTCGAGGGTGATGGTCTCGGCCGCCGCCGGCGCCGCGAAGGCCATGAGCGCGAACACAACCGCGATGCGCATCGGGTCGACACAGTGTGATCGACACCTCGCCGGGGCGCCACTCAGCCGGCCCGGCGGTCCATCGCCATCGTCTCCTCGAACGAGCCGGGCGCCACCGCCGTCGGCGGGTGAACCCCGCGCAGCATGAGGCCCTGCCCATGCGAGCGGTGGCCGTCGCCGAGCTGCCGGTCGGCCGGGTCGCGCACCTGGACCAGCACGGTCTTGCGGGTCCGCTGGCTGCGGTTCGGGCCCGAGCCGTGCACCAGGAGGTAACTGAAGAACAGGACGTCGCCGCGGCGGGCTGGACAGGGCAGGGCGCCCTCGACCGGGTAGTCGTCCGGGTCCAGGTGCAGGTGCTCGCCGACCGGCAGCGGCCCGCCGCGGTGACTGCCGGGGATGACCCGCACGCAGCCCATCTCCTCGCTGGCGTCGGTGAGATGCAGGACGGCGGCCATCATGGTGTGCCGCTCGTGCGGGAAGTGCGGGTAGTCCTGGTGCAGCGGAAAGGGGGCGCCGACCTCGGGCGGCTTGAGGAACAGCTTGGTGTGGTGCAGCTGCACGTTCGGGCTGCCGATGAGGTCGCTCATCGCCCCGGTGAAGCGATCGTGGACCAGCGCCTTGGTCCATTCTGCACAGTAGGCCTGCAGGTCGTGGGTGTGGAGGACGACGGTGCGCTCCGCCCGCTCGCGCGCTCGCCAGCGCGCTCCGGCCCAGGTGGCATTCAGCTCGGCCCCGGCCGCCTGCCGGTGCGCCACCACCCGGTCGAACGAGGCTTCCAGCCGATCCAGCTCCTCGACCCCGAAGAGGCCGGAGACCATCAAGTAGCCCTGCTCGCGGTACCGCCTCACCTGCTCGAACGACAGCATGTTCTCGACTCCTTCTCGATCCGGCGCGCGCAACACGATAGGTGCGTACCGCGCGCGATCCAACGGGACGGAGTCTGGGCTTTTTGGTACAAAAGCAACACATGCCCGACGGGCCCAGGTGGTATGCGCGCGAGCTCCCGACCCTGCGCACGGCCGGCGAGTTTCCCCACGACGACCGCGATTTCGCCCGGCGCCACGGCCCCGCGCCGTACCACGCGCTCCACCTCTACGACTACGCCGGCGTGATCCGCATCGGCGGCCGCGAGCTCCGCTTCGCGCGCGGTGACGTCACCGTCACGCCGGCCTGCGTCCCCGCCCGCTACCACCTCGACGGCCCCGGCCGCCACCTGTGCGTTCACTTCCTGCCGCCGGCCGGGCGCGCCGGAGCGGCCGTGCGCCTCCCGCTCCACCTGTCCCTGGCGGGCCTGAGCGAGTTGGCGCGCGACAAGCTGCGCTGGATCGCCTCGCTCTGGCGGGATGACTCGCCGCTCGGCCGGGCCGGCGCCTCGGCCGCGCTGCTCGATCTCCTGCTCTGGCTCGCCTCCTCGGCCACCCTGTCCGACCGGCTCGGCGCCGGGCCGCGCACCCGGGCCGCGGTGGAGCGGGTCGCCGCCATCCTGACGGATCGTCTGCACCAGCCGATCGAGATCGGCCGGATGAGCCACGAGGTCGGCCTCAGCCGCAACCACCTCAGCCGCTGGTTCCGCGCCCGCTTCGGGGTCAGCATGGCGCGCTTCCTCCTGCGCCGCCGGATGGAGGTGGCCGCGCACCTGCTCGAGACGACCGACCTGCCGGTCTCCCTGATCGGCCAGCGGGTCGCGCTCGGCGATCCGCACCACTTCAACAAGCAGTTCCGCAAGGCGACCGGGATGAGCCCGACCGCCTTCCGCCGGGCTACTCCCCGGCCTCGCGCAGGGCGTTGAGCCCGTCGCTCGCGCTTCGCCGGACCCGGGCCGAGGGATCCTGGATCGCGGCGCGGAAACGGCGCGCGGCACCGCGGTAGTCGCGGGCGTCGAACAGGATCCAGCCGAGCGCCGCGCTCGCCTCGCCCGCCCGGGTCGAGCGCGGGTACGCGGTCAGGAAGCTCTCGAACGAGCGAGCGGCCCGCGCCGCCTGCCCGGCGCGCGCCAGCGCCACCGCCTGCCAGTAGCTGGCGTCCTCCGCCAGCTTGCTGCCCGCGCCGGTCGCCAGGCTGCGGGCGAAGGCGCTCGCCGCCTCGTCGAAGCGCTCGGCGCGCAGCGCGTTCCAGCCGTCGTCGAACGCCTTCTGCGCCTCGCCGCGCGCCGGCGGGGCGGCCGGCGGGGGCGGCTGCGACTGCATCTGGCGCACCGGTGCGCGCTCGACCGGTGGCCGCGGCCCGACCGGTCCCGGCGCCAGCACCGGCTCCGGCGGCGGCGCCGGCTCCGGCGCCGACTCGCGCGGCAGCTGCCAGACCGCGCCCGACTGGAGGACGTGGATCCGGCCGGCGCCGTCGCGCACGTGGACCACGCCGTGCAGCACGCGCACGCCGACCAGCCGGTCGCTCGCCGCCGTCACGTCGAAGGCCGTCCCCACCACCGCGACCTCGCCGTCCGAGGTGATGACCCGGAACCGCTCGCCGGTCGCGAGCGGCTCGACCTGAACCGTCAGGGTTCCATCGACCAGCCGCACGATCTCGTCCGGCTGGGGGCTCATCAGCATGTATCTGGCGTCGCCGTGCACCATCACGGTGCCGCGGCGGACCGCCGCCACCGGTCCACTCTCGCCGCGCGGCCAGAGGAACCAGGCCAGGAGCGCGGCGGCGGCAGCCGCGGCCACCGGCGCCAGGTGCCACCAGCGGATCGCGCGCCGCTCGGGGCGGGCGCTGCGGCCCTGCGCCGCCAGGATGGTGGTGCGGATCTCCTCGCGCCGCTCCGGGCTGGCCGGGGTCGGCTCGATCGCGCGCCCGGCGGCGACCAGCGCCTCGATCTCTGCCAGCTCGGCGCTGCACCGCGAGCAGCCGGCGGCGTGGACGCGCAGCGTGGCGACCGCCGGCGTCCAGTAGGCGCGCTCGAGCTCGACCGGCGATGGACATCGGTTCATGGGTAGACTCCCCCCAAGGATTCGCGCAACCGCGCGCGGGCCTGGAAGAGACGCTTCCAGATGGTTCCCTCGCGCACGCCGAGCAGCCTGGCCACCTCGCCGCCCGCGATTCCCTCCAGGTAGACCAGGACGAACGCCTCGCGCAGCTTGTCCGGCAGCGCCGCGATGGCCGCCTGCAGCCGCGCGGCGCGCTCGCGTTCGAGCACCTCGTCGGCGGTGTCCGCCTGCGCCCCGCTCCGCTCCTCGGCGAACGCGCTGGCCAGCCGCTTGCGGCGGATCTCCGACCGCACATGGTGGCGCGCCACGTTGCAGGCCACACCGAACAGCCAGGTGCGCACCTGCGACTCGCCGCCGAACCGGCGGGCGGCGCGCGGCACCGTCTCGAACGTCGCCTGCACCAGGTCGTCGAGGTCGCGGTCGTCGGTGCCGGACATGCGGGCGAGGAAGCGCCGCACCCCGTCGGCGTGGCGGTCGTAGAGCGCGCCGAGCGCCGAGGTCTCGCCGGTCGCACAGGCGGCGACCAGCGCCTCGTCCGACATCTCCGATGGGCGGCCGGCCACCCGCCGGATCGGGATGACCCGGCTCATAGTCCTCCGTACACCAGGCCGAGCCCCATGCCGAAGAGCCAGGTGGGCGCGCCGGCCAGCGGGAGCTCGTCGTTGAGGTCCTGGTCGATCTCGCCGATCTCGGCCTGCGCGTACGGCGCCCAGCCGACCGACAGGTCGAGGCGGAATTCCCACGACCGCGACAGGCGCGCGGTGCCGGCCACCTGGCCGCGCAGCTGGAGCGCGATCGCCTCGTCCTCGCACTCGTCGCACACTTCGTCGCGGTGCGCGCGCAGTGCGCCCAGTCCTGCCCCCAGCCCCGGGGTGAGCGAGAAGCGGCCGCGGTCGATGCGGATCGGCAGCTCGGTCATCAGCAAGAGGTCGATGGCCGTGCGATACGACTGCAAGAGCTCGGTCGGCCCCTCGACCTTGGTGTCGACCGCGTAGCGCAGCATCACACCGGTGCAGACGGCGCCGAGCTCGACGCACCCCTGCAGCCTGGCGCCGGCCCACACCGCGTTGTCGTCGCTCAGGGTGGCCTCGGCCAGCGCGGCGATGTCCAGACCCCGCCGCGGCCCGCCGGCATCCGCCTCCTCCGTCGCGATGACGTGCGGCGCGTCGCGATCGACGGCGGGGCGGGCCGGCGCCTGGCGCGAGGCGAGCAGCGGATCGAGCAGGTCGCCGCGCGCCCAGGACTCGACCGTGGTCGCGGCGCCCTCGACGTCGTCGACCAGTCGCTCGGACACGCGGCCGTCGCCGTCGACGATGGTCACGCGCACCCGCTCGTCCTCGCTCGCCACGACCGCGCGGATGGCGCCGCACTCGCTCGCTCCGGCCACCGGCACGCCGCGCTCGCGGAGCAGGGCCACCACCGGGCCGACCAGGGTCGGTGCGCCGCTCACCTGGGCCACCGCAGTGCAGCGCGGCCCGGCCACCGCCAGGCGGCCGCTCGACCCGCTGCCCGCCGCGACCACCGCCGCGGCGACGATGATGCCCCCCTTCGCCATGGTCACGGGATATCGTACGAGATCAGCTCTTCGTTCACGTCCGGTTCCTCGGTCAGCACGATGCCGATCCCCGGACAGTAGTGCTTGAACTCGTTGAGATCGGGGTCGACCGCCGACAGGTCGTTGGTCTTGAGGCATCCGGTGTAGGTCTGGCTGCCCACCTCGATCGTCTCGTCGAGCGACGCCACCTCGGCATAGTCCTCGGCCTCGCCCTCCAGGTACTCCTGGCGATAGACCAACCCGACCTGCGGATCGCCCAGCATGACCACGCCGGGCAGCGCGCCGTCCACGCCGGAGGTCCACGAACCCTCGGTGGTGGTCGGCTCGCCGTTCTCGTACTCGGTGGTGTCCTCGCCCATGTACCAGACGTTGCCGTCCTCGTCCTGCGCGTACCAGTCCCAGGTGTCCTCGGCCAGCTCGCCGTCGATCATGACGGTGTCGCGCACGACGCGCGCGTCGACGCCCCAGACCGAGTGGGTCTCCTGCTCGACGGTGACGACGATCTCCTCGAGCCCGTCGGGCCCGTCGGCTTCGTACATCCAGCTGGCGCCGACCGGCAGCGGGAACAGCGGATTGGTGATGTCGGCGCTCAGCTGATCGGCGGTGACCGCCGGCTCGTAGGCGACGTCGGGATCGAACGGCGCCGGATTGCCGCCGTCGTCTCCGTCGTCGTCGGAGCCGCAGGCCACGGCCAAGAGGGCCAGTGCGAGAAACGAAGCGCGCCAGGCAGTCGTCTTCATGGTCTCCTCCATCGCGTCCTGATACCTGTTGGTGCCCGGCCGGCTGGGTGACCTTGCTGAGGGAAAAATCTAGCCGGAACGGGCTCGTGGAATGGTGTGTGACGGTCGCACCTCGTCGCGTCGGCCGGGCGGCGGGGCGCGACTCGCGAGCGCAGACGCACGCTCAGCGGTTGTAGGGAAAGGCGTTCACCCAGTGAAAGCCGCGGCCGACCAGGAGGAACTCGCTCTCGTCCATCTTCCGCAGGCGCAGCGAGATCGCCACACCGGCGAGATCTCCGACCAGCCGCAGCTCGGCGCCGGCCGGCGTCGCGGTGAGCCGGCCGATCCGCCGCGGATCCTCCCGGTCGGTCAGCGCGAGGATGTGCTGCTCCGGGTCATAGCTGGCGCCGTAGCGGATGATCGCGCCGTCGCCGGCGACCGCCAGGAGCGAGACGCGGCTCAGCGCAACCTGTCGCCAGCCCGACGGTTCGGCGGGCGCTACCGGCGCGCCGGCGCGTTCCATCGCGAGAACCCGATAGGCCCCGTGCAGCGGACTCTTCGCGGCTCCGTCGCCGAACTTGTGATAGGAGTCGAACGACAGCCAGGCGATGTAGCTCACCATCGCGGTCACGACCAGCACCTTGGCGATGCGGATCGGGCGCCGCCAGCGAGCCCACCCGGGCGGTGCGCCGAGATCGGCCGGCGTGGTGGCGCGGTTCAAGATCAGGAAGTCGATCACCCGGCGCGCGTCGGGCAACAGGAGGAACCCGGCGATCAGCAGGAGGTGGGTCGAGTAGAGCTTGACCGGGACGTCGTAGCAGTAGTTGAGAACGACCACGTGGCCGAGCACGCCGAGCAGCACCAGAGCACCGAGCGTGGTCGTCCGCCGGAACAGGAGCAGCGCGCCGCCGGTGACCTCGGCGAGTCCGGCGAACAGGGTGTAGGCGGTCGAATGGCCCATGAAGGTCCAGAGCAGGCCCATCGGGCTGGTCTGCCCGATCGGGATCAGCAGGCGACCTGGCGTCGGCTCGGGGAACTGCGACTTGAGGATCTTGACCATCCCGTAGAGGAACATGGTGAAGGCGAGCAGATAGCGGAGGTAGATGCGGAGCGCCTCGGCGAGCTGGCGATAGGCCGGCCGCCTGCGATCGGCGAGCGACCAGACGAGCGTCCCGACGCCGGCGACCACGACGAGGACGACCAGCTCGACGTAGGAGAAGAGCTGGTCGCCGCTTCCGTTGTCGACCCGGTAAGGGACGTCGATTCCCAGCAGGGCGCCGCCGAGGCGGGAGACCAGCCAGCTCCAGGCCGCCAGGTACCGGGACACCAGCCAGGAGAGGAGCGGCACCTCGCTGACGGTGGTCGGCACCCCGTAGAGCACGAGGTAGATGAAGGCGAAGCGGAAACCGATCAGCCTCGCCAGGCTCCACGGTTCCGGGCGGTCGGGGTCTGGCGGGGTCACCGGATGGGCAGGGACCATGTTGGCATGGAACAGTTGCCCCCGTACCGGCAGGTCGGCTGGCCGGTGGTCGCTCCAGACCACAGCATAAGTCAGCGTCCTCGCGAGCCGGTCGGCTGGCATGGAGCTTGGTGTGAGAGGCGGCGCGCGCGTGCTGCCGGCCACCCGCTTGATCCTCTCGACCCTCCTGGTCGTCCTGTCCCTGGCGGACGGGCCGGCCCGGGCGGAGGTTCGCTCGGGCAGCCAGCGGCCGCGGATCGAGCGGAGCTGGAGCCGGCCCGGCCGCGGCCCTCGCGCGACTCGCCTTCGGCCGCCCAGGCGCGCGGTCCGCCGGGCGTCGCTCCGGCCGTCCCTGCGAAAGGCACCCACCGGCCGGCTCCTGGCCACCCCGGCCGCTTCCGCCTCGGCCCGCATCGATCTGATCCGCGGCGCCAGGGGAGAGATCAACACCAGCGCCTACATCTTCGGCGACGACCGGGTGGGGCGCCTCGCGCTCGCTGAGCTGCGCGCCGCCGCCCGCTCCGGCCGCCGGGTGCGCCTGCTCCTCGACGGGGCTGGCAGCAAGCTGTCCCGCGCCGCGCTCGCCCACCTGCTCGACGAGGGGATCGAGGTCGGCATCTACAACCGCTTTCGCCCCGGCAAGCTCCTGCGCCCGGTCAGCCTGACCTATCGCCTGCACGACAAGCTGCTCATCGTCGACGGCGAGCACCTGGTGCTGGGCGGCCGCAACGTGGAGGAGGGCTACTTCGGCTTCTCGCGGCCGGGCTACACCCACTTCGACGACATCGACGCCTACGCACACGGCGAGGCGGCCGCCAGCGCCAACCGCTACTTCATGGATCTCTGGAACGGGCCCCAGGTCGAGCGCCTGCGCCGCGAGGATCTGCGCGTGTCGTCGCGGAAGGTGGCGCGCTACCGCAGCGACATCGACCAGGCGGAGCGGGTGAGCGCGCGCGGCCGGTTCGAGGACTTCCGAGCCCGCTGGCGGCAGGAGCCGAGCGCGCGGCTCGAGCGGGTCGAGTTCGTCCACGAGGATCCGCGCACGCTGAAGAACGGGGTGGCGCGCACCCAGCGCCGCCTCTTGCGGGTGATCGACGCGGCGGAGAGCGAGGTCGAGATCCAGACCCCGTACCTGGTGCCGGACCGCGAGCTCCTGGGGGCGGTGGCGCGCGCGCGCGAGCGCGGGGTGACCGTCCGCTTCGTGACCAACTCCCTGTCCAACGCGAAGGGGCACGAGCTCCTCGCCCAGTGGGCTTACGAGTCGCAGGTGCGCGCGCTCGCCTCCGCCGGCGCCGAGGTGTGGGAGGTGAAGGGGCCGCGGGTGATGCACGCCAAGACGGTTGTCGCCGACCGCAGGCACGTCTACATCGGCAGCTTCAACATGGACCAGCGCTCCCGCAAGCTGCAGAAGGAGACCGGGATCCTGGCCGACTCCCCCGACCTGGCGGAGAGCACGCTCCGGCACGGCGAGACCTTGCGCGCCGGCGGCATGCTGGCGGCAGAGGGCGGCCGGGTGACGGCGCTCAAGCGCAAACAGTGCGGCCGGGCCTGCACGTTCTTCGCGCGCTTCATCTATGGCCCGTTCACCCGGCTGACCGGTCTCTACGGCCAGCTGTAGCGGGCGGGCGCGCGCTCGAAGGGGCCGGGCTCTCATGTTGTAGAGTTGCGGCCATGGACAAGGTCGTCGTCATCACGGGTGCGAGCGCCGGCATCGGAGCGGCTCTGAGCGAAGAGGTGGGCCGGCGCGGCGGGCGCGTGGTGCTGGCGGCGCGCCGCGAGCGCGAGCTGGAGTCGGCGCGGGCGCGCTCGGGCGCCGAGGCGATGGCGGTGGTCGCCGACGTGACTCGCCGGGAAGACTCGCAGCGCATCCTCGACGCGGCGCTCGCCCGCTTCGGCCGGGTGGACGTGTGGGTGAACAACGCCGGCCGCGGCATCACCCGGCCGGTGTCGCAGCTCAGCGACCAGGATATCGACGACATGATGCTGGTGAACGTCAAGTCGGCGCTCTACGGCATCCAGGCGGTGCTGCCGCACTTCCGCGAGCGGCGCAGGGGCCACATCATCAATGTGTCGTCGATGCTGGGTCGGGTTCCCTTCGTCACCTTCCGCTCGGCCTACAGCGCCGCAAAGCATGCGCTCAACTCGCTGACCGCAAATCTGCGCATGGAGCTGCGCCCCGAGTTCCCCGACATCCACGTCAGCTGCGTCCTGCCGGGCGTGGTGGCGACCGAGTTCGGCAGGAACGCGCTCCACGGCGGCCCCGACTCGCGCAGCTTGCCCTACGCGCAGCCGGTCGAGGAGGTGGCGGCGGTCATCGCCGACACCATCGACAGCCCGCGCGCCGACGTCTACACGCGGCCGGAGTTCCGCGCCCAGGTGGCCGGCTACTACGGCGCCGAGGACCTGGGTGAGGTCGAGTCGCGGCCGCCGTTCGCCGCGCCGCCGCGGCCCTGATGTAGGATCGCAAGAACGGAATGGGGGACGCGAGCCTCGGCCGGTTGGTGGCCGGACGCTACGAGCTCGTCGGTGTGCTCGGCGAGGGGACCTTCGGGGTCGTCTACGACGCCGTTCACCGCGTGATCGGTCGGCGGGTGGCGGTCAAGATCCTGCGCGAGGACATCGGTCGCGACCCGGAGCTGGTGCAGCGCTTCCAGCTCGAAGCGCGCGCAGCCGGCGCGCTCGGGCACCGCAACATCGTCCAGATCTTCGACGCCGGCCAGATGGAGGAGGGCGACCGGGCCCACTTCCTGGTGATGGAGCGGGTGGAGGGGATCAGCCTGGCGAGCGAGGTCCTGCGCGGGCCGATGGTCATCGCGCGCGCAGTCGACATCGCGGCGCAGGTGCTGTCGGGGCTGAGCGCCGCGCACCGGCGCAGCATCGTTCACCGCGACCTCAAGCCGGAGAACATCCTCCTCGGCGTCGACGAGGAGGGCAAGGAGGTGGCCAAGATCGTCGATTTCGGCATCTCGAAGGTGCTCGACCCGGCGCGGCTCGGGGTCGCCGCCGACGTCAGGGTCACCGCGCACGGCGAGCTCCTCGGGACGCCGCTCTACATGGCGCCCGAGCAGGCGGCCGGTGAGGACGACATCGATCAGCGAGCCGACCTGTGGGCGCTCGGCTGTGTCCTCTACGAGATGGTGTGCGGTCGGCCGCCGTTCCTCGGCGAGAGCTTCACCCAGATCCTCGCCGCGCTCCTGCGCGACCCGCCGCTCATGCCGGGCACGCTGCGCGCCGAGATCACGCCGGCGCTCGAGGCGGTGATCATGGCGGCGCTGAGCAAGGACCGCGCCGACCGCCCGGCCGACGCCGTCCAGATGCGCACCATGCTGCTCGCGGCGGCGGCCGAGCGGCCATCCGCGTCTCCGTTCGCGGTCAGCGCCGCGGCGCCGGCCGGCCCCGACGAGGCGGCGCTGGTCGCCGCGCTCTCGCGCGCGGTCGCGCTCGAGCTGGCCGACGGCGGGGGAGGCGGCCTGCCGCCGCCGCCGGCCGCCCCGCCGCCGGAGCTCGAGCCCGAGCCGCCGATGGAGATGGATCTCGCTCCGGTCGCGCCGCTGCGTCCGCGCTCGGCGCCGGTGCGGGCGCAGACGCCGCCGCCCGACGTCTTTGCCCCGCCCGACGCCGTGGAGGCGCCGGTGGCTCTGCTCGACGTCGACCGCGGCCTCCTGCGCACCAGCCAGCGGCGGACGACGGTCGACTCGCCGATGCCGGCGCGGGTCGCGATGGCGGCGAGCCCCCGTCGCGGCGTGTCGTTCGCCGGCCTGGTGAGCGCGCTCATCATCCTGGCGCTCCTGGCCGCCGGCGGGCTGGCGGTCTACCGCTACCTGACCCTGGGCTACATCTGGCGGCCGGGCGGCGGCGCGATCGAGCTCCAGCTTGCCATCACCCCGACCGAGGCCGAGCTGATGCTCGACGGCGCTCCGCTCGACGCCGATCACGTCACCGTCGAGGACGGCAGCCGGCACGAGCTCACCGCGCGGGCCCCCGGGCGCCTCGCGCTTCGCCGCGAGCTGGTCGGCTCGCGCGACATGGAGCGCCGGGTCGACGTCCGGCTGACCAACGCGCTCCGGCCGCTGGGCTCGCAGGTGGCGCCGGCCGCGCCGACCGTGCCCTTGCCGCGGCCGAGCGGCAGCGCCGCCGATGTCGATCAGGCGCTGGGCAAGCTCGACCTCTACCGCGCCTGCCTGGCCCTGGTGGCGCCCGACCTGGCGTCGGCGCGCGCCGCCTACGAGAAGACCGCGCGGGGCGTGCCGACCATCGAGCTCCTGGCCGCCACCGAGGTCGATCAGTGCCGCGCCGACGTCGAGCGCGCCGTCCGCCTGGCCCCCTCGCTGGGCCCGGTCGATGCCGTCGCCGCCGACTTCGTCGACGCGATGTTCGAGGTCGACGCGCGGGCTCGCCGTCTCGCCACCTACTACCAGTCGGGCGAGTTCCGGGTGGACGGCCGCAAGCTCGGGCGCAAGAACCACGAGCCGCTCCTCCGCGCCTATGGCGTCGCGCAGGCGCGCGCCGCCGAGCTGATGGATCTCGTCGAGCGCGCGACCAGCGACTGGCAGGCGCACGAGCTCGATTTCCTGCGCGAGCGCGACGCCGGCCACCGGATGCTCCGGCGGGTGGCGCTGGCGGCTCGCCGCCGCGCGCGCGCGGAGCTGCGCCCCGGCGCCGACGACCGGGCCGCGGCCGCCGTCGAGCTCGAGCGGGCACTCACCGCCGCGCGCGAGGCGAGCGTCGCCGCCGGCCCGGCGGCCGATCTGCTGGCCGCTGCCGCCGCCGCGCCGGCCGACGGTGCCGCGGCGGCCGACTGGGCTGCCTGGCACGATCGGCTGGTCGCCGTGTTCAACCAGCTCGAGACCCGCTAGAGGTCCGACCAGTCGTTGGCGCCGTCGTTCGGATTGTCGGCCGGCTTGAGGCGCGCGAGGTCGAACGCCCCTGGACGGGACCCGCGCCGCGCTTCGTCACCGCGGTACGACACCGCGTTGCCGTCGGACACCACGCCGCCGACCCAGTCGGCCAGCGCCGGCAGGAGCTCCTCGTAGACGAAGGCCCGGACCGCGTCGGTCTGGGCCGCGGCCATGTCGCACTGGAGGACCTTGAGCGGCCGGCGGTCGTAGAGCTTCTCGAAGGTGCCCTTGGGAAACTCGTCGACCCGAACGGCGCGGAAGCAGGCCCCCTGGAAGCTGGCCCCGTTCCAGCCGCCCTGGGTGGGCGACTGGAAGAAGAGGATCTCATCCGGCTCGACGCCGAACGCGTTGCGGAAGAACTCCGATGCATTCGGCAGCTTCTCCGCGTGAAGCACCAGCATGAGTCCAGTCTAACCCAGCCCCCCGCGTGGTCGCATGGGCGGGAGATCTCGCATGTGGTCCGATGTGGGCTCGCGGGCCGAAACCCGTGAATCGAGGAAGACTCACCCGATGAACGTGCCGATTGCCTCGCGAAGCGGAGCGGCCAGCCAGTAGGCGTTCCAGCTGGCGATCGCGATGCTGGTCAGCGCGAGCGCCGCGCTGAACAGGGCGAGCGCCGCCCGCGCGCGACGAGCCCGGGGCGGCGGCCGGCGAAAGACCACGCCGCGGTTCCGGTCGAGCGGGACCGGTCGCCGGAAGCGGGCCGGCGGAAGCACGCGCAGGTCGAGCGCGCGCTCGGCCGCCTGGTGCTCGGCGACCAGCGCGGCCGAGACCAGCAGCTGGTGCTCCTCGACCGGGACGGTTCCCTGCGCCAGGCGCGAGCGCAACGTCGGCCTGCGCGCCGAGCCGGGCGGGGCGTCCGTCGTCGCAGGCTCGGCGAGCTCCCCGTCCTCGTGGTGGGCTGACCACTTCGCTTCCACGCCCAGGGGAAGAGCAATCCGCGTGCCGGCAGGCGCAGGCTCCATCTACCCGGTCTGCGAGCCCGGCGCCGGCGCCGGGGTCAAGTGACTGCGGGGGGGAGGGGGCGCGCGGGGACTGACGAACCCTGCTGGCATAAGATCTTTCCGTGAGGCGGCTCATCGCACTTGCTGCGCTTCATGCCGCCGTCGGCTGCCGGCATGACCCCCCGCCACGCACCGGAGAGCCGCCCGCCGGCCCCGCCCTGGCGGCGGCGTCCGATGCGCCGGCGCGCGCGGCGACGCGCTACAGCAACATTCGCGGCGCCGACTATGTCGGGCCGTCGGTCTGTGGCGAGTGCCACGCCGACAAGCACGCCCGCTGGCAGGACAGCCTCCACCGATCGATGAACCGCCTGGTGTCGGACGGCCCCGCGGTGGTGCGCGGCGACTTCTCCGGCGTCACGCGCTCCTACGGCGGCGGCGAGGTGCGGTTCGACACCGGCCCGGCCGGTCCGACGATGTCGTTCTGGCGCGACCGCGCGCTCGTGCGCCGCTTCCGCGTCACCCGCACCATCGGCTGGCGCTACCTGCAGGAGTACGTCGGCGTCCAGACCGAGGGGCCGGAGCCGCCGGGCGATCCGATCTACGCGACCGAGATCCGGCTGCCGTTCGGCTACTGGTTCCGCGGCCGCGGCTGGTTCCACCAGCAGTACTACGACTCCTGGTTCGGCCCGGAGTGGGACGAAGGCGGGCGGCTGGCGATCGATCCCTACGCGGTCGACGCCGGCTCGCCGTGGGCGGCGCGCTGCGCCTGGTGCCACAACACCTTCCCGTTCGAGCTGCGGGCCGGTCGCGCCGGCTCGCTGGGCAACGGGCTCGAGCAGTTCGTCGCGCTGAAACCCGGACCGACGAGCGCGCTGGCCGGCAACCTGCTTCCGGTCGAGCGGCTGGTGACGGTCGGGGTGAGCTGCGAGAGCTGCCACCTGGGCGGCCGCGAGCACGCGCTGGCCGGCGCGGCGATCCGGTTCGATCCGGCGAGCCCCGATCTGGTGGCGCGGCCGGGCGCGCCGGATCTCTCGCGCGGCCGGCGCGATCCGGTGGTGGTCAACGCGATCTGCGGCCAGTGCCACTCGACGCCGTCGCCGCGCTACCCGGGCGGCGCCGTCACCCGAAACTCGACCGAGGCGCTCGACATGGCCGGCAGCGGCTGCGCCGGCGCGATCAAGTGCACCGACTGCCACGACCCGCACACCGCCGGCCCCGGCCCGGGCGCGCCCGACCAGATCCGCCACCTGGCGGCCTGCGCGCGCTGCCACCAGGAGGTCGCGGCCAGGGCCGAGGAACACTCCGGGCACGCCGCCGCCGATGCCAGCTGCCTCGATTGCCACATGCCGCGCGTGGTCCAGGGGCTGAGCGACGTGGTGCGAACCCACCGCATCGGCTCGCCGGCGCCGGCCGCCGACCTCGAGGCCGCCGCACCCAACGCGTGCAACCTGTGTCACCTGGATCGATCGATCGGCTGGACGGTAGCGGAGCTGGCACGCCGCTGGGGGCGGACGGTCTCGGTCGACCCGGATCGCTACGGCGGGCTCGACCGGCCGGTCGGCGACGCCTGGCTCGACAGCGGCGACCCCCAGCTGCGGATCACCGCGGCCGCCGCCTACGCCCGCTCGCCGCGGCTCGGGCGCGCCGCGCTGCCGCTCCTTCTCCGCATCCTCGACGATCCGATCGCCTACGACCGCATGCGCGTCCTCTTCGCCATCGAGGAGATCACCGGCCGCGAGCTGGCCGGCTACGATCCGACCGCGCCGCCGGCCCGCCGCGCCGCCCAGCTCGGCCGCCTGCGCGCGCGGCTCCTGCCTACCAGTCGAGGATGCGCCAGCCGCGCCGGCGGGCCGCCAGCCGCAGGCGGGGATCCGGCCGCACCACCCGCGGCTGGCCCACCCGCTCGAGCATCGGCAGGTCGGAGTAGGAGTCGCTGTAAAACGTCGAGCCGCTGAGATCGATGCCGCGCTCGCGCGCCCAGACCTCGGCGCGCGTCACCTTGCCGCGCCCGTAGCAGAGCGGTCGCTCGAAGGCGCCGGTCAGCCGGCCGCGGCCGTCGGTGGGGAACGAGTTGGCGAGGAAATCGTCGAAGCCCCAGCGCTCGGTCGCCGCTCGCGCCTCGTACGACGAGCTGTTGGTCAGGATGACGAGCAGGTGGCCGCGCCGGCGATGCTCGGCCATCGCCTCGGCTGCCCGCGGGCGCAGACGGAGCGCCACCTCGCGCTCGAACCAGGCCCGGGTCCGCCGGTCGAGCGCCTCGGCGTCCACTCCGCGGTAGTGATCGAGCGCCCGGCTCACCGCGGTCTCCATGTCGATGGCCGCCAGGTGATAGAGCGCGGTCCAGAAGACCGCGCGCGCCATCTGGCCGCGGCTGATGTGTCCGTGTCGCCGCTCGTGCTGCGCCCACAGGAGGCCGCTGTTGACGTCGATGAGTGTCCGGTCGAGGTCGAAGAAGGCGACGGTCCGCGCCATGCGCGCGGAGCGTAGCAGGTGTGAGTCCGCCTGCGGGAGCTCCCCGGGGATGAGCGACACGCTGCGGCCATCGCGCATCGTTCACTCCTTGCGCGAACCGAAAGCAGATCGCGCGCAAGGCTCCGTGTTGGTTCCCGGTGCTCCGCCCGGTGAGCGGGACCACCGGTTTCGCATCGGATGGCACGCCGCCTGAAAGGTGCGTTGCACCCCGCCAGCAAGGAGAGCACCCCGATGACGTCGTCAGTCTTTCTCCCGCGTACCGCTCTGGCCGTCACTCTTGCCGTCCTCCTCTCCGCCTGCACCAGCGGCGTGAGCGAGCGCGAGGCCGAGTCCGGCATCCCGTGCCCGGATTGCGACAAACCGGACGCGGCGCCGAAGCCGCCGGACATCGACGCCGCGCTTCCGCCGCCGCACATCGACGCCGCGCCGCCGCCGGACATCGACGCCGCACCGCCGGAGGAGTCCGGCTGCACCCGGACCCAGGGCTACTGGAAGAGGCACAACGAGCACGCCACCTCGCCGGGGCTCCAGTTCGACTGGCCGGCGCCCTACGACGAGGACGACCTCCTGTGCGGCCAGACGCTGCTCGACATCCTCTACACCCCGCCGCAGGGTGACGCCTGGTACATCCTTGCCCATCAGACCATCGCCGCGCAGCTCAACATCGCGAGCGGCGCCTCGACGACCGCCGAGGTGGACGCCGCGCTCGCCAGCGCAGAGGCCTGGCTCGCGGACAACTGCGGCGGCTCACCCGCCTCCGAGTCGCCCGACGCGCTCGAGTGGGCGGAGACTCTCGCCCACTACAACCAGGGCCAGATCGGCCCCGGCCACTGCGACTGAGCCGAGCCGCACATCTCAGGTGGCGCGCTTCACTTCCAGCTCACCGGAGCCGGGCTTGACGACCAGGTGCCACTTGGTCCCGTCCGGGCCGGTGAAGCTGGCGGTGTGGTTGGTGTTGGTGCCGGCCTCGGCGATGAGGAACTTGAGGTAGTCGCGGTTGTGCTGCGACAGCTCCTTGAGCGCCGCGATCCCCTCTGCGTCTCCGACCAGCTTCACCGGGCGATCATCCTACTACGCGGCGATGCGCTTGAAGTCGGCGACCATCTCGGTGACGACTTTCTTGGCGTCGCCGAACACCATCATGGTGTTGTCGAGGTAGAAGAGCTCGTTGTCGACTCCGGCGAAACCGGGATTCATGCTCCGTTTCACCACCATCACCGACCGCGCCTTGTCGACGTCGAGGATCGGCATCCCGTAGATCGGTGAGCTCTTGTCGTGGCGGGCCGCCGGGTTCACCACGTCGTTGGCGCCCAGCACGATGGCCATGTCGGCCTCGGGGAAGAGCGGGTTGACGTGCTCGAGCTCGAGGAGGTCGTCGTAGGGGACGTCCGCCTCGGCCAGGAGGACGTTCATGTGGCCCGGCATGCGGCCGGCGACCGGGTGGACGGCGTACTTGACCTCGGTGCCGCGCGCGTTGAGCACCGCAGCCAGCTCCTTGACCGCGTGCTGCGCCTGGGCGACCGCCAGGCCGTAGCCCGGCACCACGATGACCAGGCGGGCGCCGTCGAGCATGGAGACCGCGTCCTCGACCGTGTAGGCCTTGACCTGCTTGACCGGCCCGGTCTGCGCCTTGACGATGGTCTGCCCGACCCCGGCGAAGAGGACGTTGGCGAACGACCGGTTCATCGCCTTGCACATGAGGATGGACAGGATGAGCCCCGACGAGCCGTCGAGCGCGCCGGCGATGATGAGGAGCTTGTTGTTCATCACGAACCCCATCGCGCAGGCCGACAGGCCGGCGTAGGAGTTCAGGATGGCGATCACCGTCGGCATGTCGGCGCCGCCGATCGGCAGCACCAGGAGGATGCCGAACAGGAGCGATGACCCCATGAGGGTCCACATCACCGTCGCGTTCTCCGGGTGCATGGTGAGGAAGACGCCGGAGCCGATCGCGACCAGCAGGGTGGCGATGCTGATGACGTTGCGCAGCGGGTAGATGATGGGCTGGGTCGGGATGATCTCCTGCAGCTTGCCGAACGCCAGCATCGAGCCGGTGAAGGTGAGGTAGCCGAGCAGCATCTCGGCGCACAGCGCGCCCATCGCGAAGGTGCCGATGTGCGGCGCGTACTGCAGGTACTCGGCGGTGCCGACCAGGCCGGCGGCCAGGCCGCCGAAGGCGTGCGACAGCGCGGTCCGCTGCGGCACGGCGGTCATCGGCATGAAGACCGCCATCGGGATGCCGATGATGGCGCCGAGCGCGATGGCGCCCGAGACCCAGCCGAGCGAGGTGGTGGTGAGGCCGGTGTAGGCCAGCGTGCCGGCCACCGCGAGGAGCATCGCCAGGCTGCCGGCCCAGTTGCCGCGCCGCGAGCTCCTCACCTGGCTCATCCACTTGATGGACAGGATGAAGAGGGCGGCGGACGCCAGGTAGACGAACTGGGTCTTCATGCCGCCCCTCCGCCCTTGCGCTTGAACATCTTGAGGATGCGCTCGGTGATCATGAACCCGCCGATGGCGTTGATCGCCGAGCAGCAGATGGCGGCGGCGCCCAGGAGCGTGGTCGTCCGGTTCATGCCGCCCGCCGTGACCAGGAGCAGCGACCCGACGATGGCGATCGACGAGATCGCGTTGGTCAGCGACATGAGCGGCGTGTGCAAGAGCCGCGACACGCCGCGGATGAGCTCGAGGCCGAGGAAACTGGCCAGGACGAAGACGAACAGGTTCTCGATGATGTCGGCAGAGGAGATCTCGTGCACGGCCCTACCTCCAGGGGGCCGTACTCTACTCGCAACACCGGCAGAAAAGAAGGCGACCGCCGCCCAGGGGAGGAGAGGGGGAGGAGGAACCCCGGGCGGCAGTCGCCGGCGGACTGAGTCGGGTTTTACGGGAAGATCGTGGGGCAGGCGTCGAAGCTGTCACCGCTGGCGGGATCGGTCGGCACGTCGAGCTCGGGCTCCGCCTCGTCGATGGCGAGGAGGAAGGCGATGAGGTCGTCCGCCTTGCGCGGGTCCTCCAGGATGACGCTCATGTTGGCGTTGCCGGCGTTGGTGTGGAAGCGCCAGCGCGGGTCGGCGAGCAGCGCGGCCAGATCGGGCGCCTGGCCGTGGTGGAGATACGGGGCTCCCAGCGCCAGGCCGTAGAGCGAGGGCACGTTGTAGCCGGCGCGCCCTTCGGCGTTGACCGGGCTGCCCTGGAAGATCCGCTTCTCGAGGGCGCTGGTCCCCGCGGCGTCGCCCAGGAGGCCGAAGGTGCCGACGTTGCGCAGCACGCAGGCGACCTCGGCGATGGGGATGGCGGCCGGCTCGGCCGGGCCGGTCGCATCGGGCGCGGCGATGACCGGCTGGGCGGAGGCGAGCTTGCGCGCCAGGTCGCCGTTCTTGTAGCTCCAGGTGTCGGGGAAGAAGGCCGGGATGGCGAAGTCGGCGGCGGCGAGATCGCCGTTGTTGTCGACGCTCGGGCTCCAGAAGCGGCGCGAGATGGTCCAGCCCGAACCGCCGTGGCACTTGGCGCAGCCGCCGTCGGCGAACAGCGCGCGGCCGCGCTCGACCGCGTCGGCGTCGGCGGTGCGACGGGCCCGCGGCGGCCGCAGGGCGCGGACGAAGCTGTCGATGTCGTCCCAGTCCTTGTGGCCGCACAGGGCGACCGCCGGGTCATCGGCCAGGACCTTGAGCGGCTTGGCCAGGCCGCCGATCGGCGTGCCCTCGGGCGCCAAGGGCACCTGGGTCTCCTTGTCGAGCTGGTTGCAGTCGTCGGCGTTCGCCGCGGTGGTGATGGCGCCCAGGCCGCCCGAGACGTCGCGGGTGTTGCGCTCGAAGTCGTGGTGCTCGTCGAAGATGCCGGTCCAGTTGAAGATGCGCTGCGTCTGCGCCCCGGCGCCGTGCGAGAACGAGCCGTCCTGCGAGGTCGACTGGCGCGGGCCGGCGTTGAACGACCAGGTGATGTTGTCGCTCAGGCCATCCGGGTGGCAGGAACCGCACGACGACCAGCCCTCGCCGCCGGCGGCGCCGTTGTCGCCGCGGAACGACCAGCGGCCGCGTCCGGTGAAGTAGAAGCGGCGGCCGCGCGCGACGGCCTGCTCGGCGGCGGTGGCGGGCGCCGGCGACGACTCGGTGGTCGCCACCAGCGACTGGGCGGCGAGGTCGACCACCGCCATCCGGCGCGACACCCAGCAGTTGACGTAGGCGCGCAGCGCGTCCTTGTCGACCACCACGCCGGTCGGGTTCTGGCAGCGGCCGAGGCTGTCGTTGCCGGCCAGGTCGATCTCGGCGTTCTGGGTCGAGCCGATGGCGACGCCGCCCTCGGCCCAGTCGACCCGGACCATCAGGTCGGCGGCGCGGGCGACCACGTACGACACGGTGGTGTCGGGGACGAAGTCGATGTCCGACAGCTCGCCGGGGACGAAGCCCGGGGCCTCCGGCGAGGCGGTGGGGACGGCGTCGTAGATGGCGCGGGCCAGGTTGGTCGAGCCATCGGCGCCGCGCACCTCCTCGCCCGACGCCAGGTCGGCCGCGTAGACCACCGGGTAGACGTTGTTGTCGTAGCGGAACGGACCTTCGGGCGAGGCGGAGACCGAGGTGACGTAGACCCGGCCGTTGGCGGTCGCGAGCGCCGCCAGCTGGTTGGGCGAGGTCATGAGGGTCGGGTTCTCGGCGACGCCGCCCAGGTGGAAGCCGCTGTCGATCGGCGCCAGCGAGATGGCGCTCGCCTCGTCGAGCCCGTCCAGCGCGAAGCGCCGCACGGTGCCGGTGCGACCGGTGTCCTTTGCCTCGCCGCCCGCCACCGGTCGGCCGTAGAACTCGGTGGCCAGGAGCGTCTCGTCGTCGTCGTCGTCGTCGCCGTCGTTGGTGACCAGGAGGGCGCGCGGCCGGTCGACGGCGACGTAGCCGGACACGGTCATCGATTCGGTGTCGATGACCGAGACCCGTCCCTCGGCCAGCTCGGCGACGAACAGCCGGGCGCCGGTCGGGGACAGCGCGAGCCCCACCGGCTCCGAGCCGACATCGATCGAGGCGTCGACCTCGGCGGCGCCGCCCAGGCCGGCGATCCTGACCACGGTGCCGTCGGCGCGGTTGGCGACGTAGGCGGTCTGGTCGTCCGGCCCGATGACGACCGACGACGGCTCGTCGCCGGTGGCGACCCGCGCGACCCGCTGGTCGTCGGAGGTCTGGAAGATCGAGAGCGAGTCGTCGTCCGGGTTGACCATCGCGACCAGGGCCCGGTCGCCCGAGAGCGCGATGGTGCTGGAGCGCGAGGCCCGGAGCAGCACCGGCCCACCACCGTCGTCGTCGTCATCGCCCGCACGGCTGGTCGACCCACACCCGGCCGCGGACGCGAGCAGGATGCCGGTCATGGTAATCACTGAAATAGATGAATTAATTGAAGAGTTCCTGTCCATTCCGGTCCTTCCTGTGGGGAGATCGGCCTCCTTCTCCCAGGAGGAGGCCCCGGCGTGGATGTCGCGACCCCTCATGGAGTCCATAAACAGAATTTATGAGATCCTTCCACCTACATGGACCTGCGCCAGCTGCGTTACTTCCAGGCGGTGGCCCACGCCGGCCGCATCAGCGAGGCGGCCCGCCAGCTCGGCCTCAGCCAGCCGGCGCTGTCGATCGCGCTGCGCAAGCTCGAGCAGGAGATCGGCGTGACCCTGTTCGATCGCGACCACCGCGGGGTTCACCTGACCGCGAGCGGCCGCGAACTGCTCGACGCCGTCGGCCAGGCGACCCTGCTCATCGAGCGCGGGCGCGAGCGCATCGCCGGACTCGAGAACGAGCCGGTGGGGCGCTTCGTGGTCGGCTGCCCGCAGGTCCTGGGCGCCTACTTCCTGCCCGGCTTCGCCGGCGACTTCCTCGCAGAGCACCCGAAGATCGATCTGGTGGTCTGGTGCGGGCCCTCTCGCCAGGTCGAGGCGCGCGTCGTCGCGCGCGAGGTGCAGTTCGGCGTCGTCACCCATCCGGTCTCCCACCCGGACCTGGTGCTGGTCGAGCTCTACCGCGACGAGGTCGCGCTGATGACGCGCGAGCCGCCGCAGTCCGGCTTCGCGCAGGCGGTGGCGCACCTGCGCAAGAAGCCGCTCCTCTACGTGCCGCACGTGCCGCAGGCGATGGAGATCCTCGACCTGTGCGCCGCGCGCGGCCTCCTGCCCGAGCGCCGCCTCGAGATCGGCGACGTCCAGCTGGTCCTCGAGCTCGCCCTGGCCGGCGTCGGCGCCGGCATCCTGCCGCGCCGGGTCGCCGCTCACGCCGGGCCCGGGCGATTGCACCCGGTCCACCCGCGCTTCCCCACCGTCGCCGACACCATTCGCCTCGTCTACCGCTCCGACATGCATCGGACGCGCGCCGCCACGCTGCTCAAGGACGCCATCGCGGCTCACGGCCGCTCGCTCTCCTCCGGCTGAACACAACGGTTGGCAGCCGGGACGATCGCGCGCGCAAGCGCGGCAAAGCGCGATCGAGCGGGCCGGCACGCCCCTGGCATCTCCGGCGGCCGATGAGGCGATCCTGTCACTTCCTCGCGCCGCTTCTGCTCACCCTGGCCTGCGGCAGCGAGGACGGACGACCGGCCGGTGACGGTGGTGAGGCACAAGCCAGCGACGCCGCCGCCCTGGCCGACGCCGAGCCAGACGAGCCCGCCTTCGATCGCACCGGATGCGTCGAGGGCGACTTCACCGGCTACCGCGGCGATCTCCACAACCACACCGCCTACTCGGCCGACTTCGACGGACCGCCCGACGGAACCCCGGCAGCCGCCTTCGCGCTCGCGCGCCAGAACGGCCTCGACTTCATCGCGGTGACCGATCACCTGAACTACCTGACGTCGACCGAGTACTCGCAGTGCCGCGCCGCCGCCGAGGCGGCCAACCAGCCGGGCAGCTTCGCGGCCATCTGCGGCTACGAGGCCCAGTTCCACGGCCACGGCATGTTCCTCTTCGCCTGGTCGCTCACCAGCTTCCCGACCAGCCGCTCCGAGTACTTCAGCCGCATCGAGGCGTGCGGCGAGTGCGTCGGCCAGTTCAACCACCCGGCCAACCGCCGCTTCCCCTGGAACGACTTCTCCTACGTCGCCGCGGCCGACCCCAGCATGGAGCTCGTCGAGCTCAACGGCGCGCCGGACTGGGACGCGCGGCTCGCCGCGCTCGCCGAGGCGCTCGACCTCGGCTGGCGAGTATCACCGTCGTGGAACGCCGACACCCACCTGGCCAACTGGGGCTCCGGCGAGAACCGGACGCTGGTCTATCCTGCCGCCTCGCTGTCGCGCGAGCACCTGCGCGACGCCATGCACGCCCACCGGACCGCGGCGACGAACGACCGCAACGCGGAGCTGGTCCTCAAGGCCGACGGCTGCTGGATGGGCTCGTCGCTGGCCGGCTGGACCAGCGCCAGCTTCGAGCTCAGCGCCGGCGACGGCGACCCGGCCGACGGGTTCGCGCGCGTTGTGCTGGTCGGCCCGGGCGCCGCCGAGCTCGGCACCCTCGAGTGCGACGGATCGGCAGCCTGCGCCGGGTCGATCGCCCTCGACCTGGCGCCGCCGACCTGGGTCCTGGCGATGGCGTACGAGAGCGACGGCGATCGCGTGGTGACCGCGCCCATCTGGTTCGCTCCCTGACCGGCTCGCACATCCTGACACGCGCGGCGCGCGCACATGCGCTACGTTCGGCGGCGATGCCGGCGCCAGGCACCGTGATCGAGCTCCTCGCGGCCTCGCGAGAGCCCGCGCTCGGGGCGCCCGGGCGACCCGCGCTCGATCACGCCGGGCTGGTGCGGCAGGTGGAGGACGGGATGCGGGCGCTGCGCCGACTGGGCATCGGGCGAGGCGACCGGGTCGCGATGGTGCTGTCGAACCGGCCGGAGACCGCGGCCGCGTTCCTCGCGGTCGCCGCGGCGGCCAGCGCGGCCCCGCTCAATCCCGCCTATCGTCCCGAGGAGCTCGACTTCTACCTCGGCGACCTGCGCGCGCGCGCCGTGCTGGTGGACGGTGACGGCCCGGTCGTCGAGGTGGCGCGGGCGCGCGGCATCCCGGTCATCCACCTGACGCCGGGCGAGGCCGCCGGACAGTTCGCGCTGGGCGGCGACGACGGCGGCGGCCAGGCCGGCCCGCCTCCCGCCGCCGGCGACGTCGCGCTCGTCCTCCACACCTCGGGGACCACGGCGCGGCCCAAGCAGGTGCCGCTCACCCACGGCAACCTCAGCGCCTCGGCCCGCGCGGTGGCGGCGGCGCTCGCGCTCGGGCCGTCCGATCGGGCCCTGCACCTCATGCCGCTCTTCCACATCCACGGCCTGGTGGCCGGTCTCCTGGCGCCGCTCGCCGCCGGCGGCAGCCTCTTCGTCCCGCCCGGCTTCGACGCGCTCCGCTTCTTCGCCTGGCTGGAGGAAGCCGGGGCCAGCTGGTACACGGCGGTGCCGACCATGCACCAGGCGATCCTCACCCGCGCCGATCGCAACCGGGAGGTGCTGGCGCGCGCGCAGCTGCGCCTGGTGCGCTCGTCGTCCGCCGCGCTCGCCCCCAGCGTGATGCAGGCGCTCGAGCTCACCTTCGGTGCGCCGGTCATCGAGGCATACGGCATGACGGAGGCGGCCCATCAGATGACCGCCAACCCGCTGCCGCCGGCGGCGCGCAAGCCGGGCTCGGTCGGCCTGCCGGCCGGCCCGGAGGTGGCCATCCTCGACGAGCAGGGCGGACCGGTCCCGGTCGGGGGCGACGGGGAGGTCTGCGTGCGCGGCCCGGGGGTCATGGCCGGCTACGACGGCGACCCGGCGGCGACCGCCGCCGCCTTCCACGCCGGCGGCTGGTTCCGCACCGGCGATCAGGGAGCGCTCGACGCCGACGGCTATCTCCGGCTGACCGGACGACTCAAGGAGATGATCAACCGCGGCGGCGAGAAGATCGCGCCGCGCGAGGTGGACGAGGTCTTGCTCGCCCATCCGGCGGTGGCCCAGGCGGTGACCTTCGCGCTGCCGCACGACAAGCTGGGCGAGGAGGTGGCGGCGGCGGTCGTCCTGCGCCAGGGCGCCGCCGGCGTGCCACCCAGCGAGGCGGAGCTGCGCGAGCTCGTCCGCGCGCGCCTGGCCGACTTCAAGGTCCCGCGCCGGATCGTCTTCGTCGATGCCATCCCGACCGGGCCGACCGGCAAGCTCGTGCGCATCGGCCTGGCGCGCCGCCTCGGGCTGGTGCCGGCGTGAAGATCTGCGTGGTCGGCGCCGGGGCGATCGGCGGCTTCGTGGCCGCCGAGCTGGCGCTGGCCGGCGAGCAGGTGACGGTGGTCGCGCGCGGCGCGCAGCTCGACGCCATCCGCGCCGGCGGGCTGCGCCTGGTCCGCGACGGCGAGGAGCGGGTGGCTCATCCGCGCGCGCTGGCCGAGCCGGCCGGCGCTGGAGCGCAGGACGTGGTCATCCTGGCGGTCAAGGCCCATTCGCTGCCCGAGCTGGCCAGCCGGCTGGGCCCGCTTTTCGGCCCCGACACCACCGTCGTCACCATGGTGAACGGCATCCCCTGGTGGTACTTCCACCGCCACCCGGAGCCGTGGCGCGACTGGATCCTCGACACCGTCGATCCCGGCGGGCGCATCTGGCGGGCGATCGGACCGGAGCGCGCGATCGGCTGCGTGGTCTATCCCGCCTGCGAGGTGCCGGAGCCGGGCCTGGTGGTCCACCAGTCGGACGACCGCTTCACGCTCGGCGAGCCGGACGGGACCAGCTCCGAGCGCTGCCGCCGGCTGTCGGAGGCGATGGGCCGCGCGCGCCTGGTCGCCCCCGTGCGCGCCCACATCCGCAACGAGATCTGGATCAAGCTGTGGGGCAGCGCGACCTTCAATCCGGTCAGCGTGCTGACCGGCGCCACCCTCGACGTCATCACCGGCGATCCGGATACCCGCGAGGTCTGCCGCGGCCTGATGCTCGAGATCCAGGCAGTGGCCCAGGTGCTGGGCGTCCGCTTCGGCATTCCGATCGAGCGGCGACTGGCCGGCGCGGCGGCGGTCGGCGCTCACCGCACCTCGATGCTGCAGGACATGGAGCGCGGCCGCCCGCTGGAGATCGACGCGGTCGTCGGATCGATCCAGGAGCTCGGTCGCCGGGTCGGCGTCGCCACCCCGCGGCTCGACGCGATCCTCGCCCTGGTCCGCCAGAAGGCCCGCGAGGTGGGTCTCTACCAGCCTCTGTCGCCGGTGTCGCCGGTATCGCCGGCGTCGGCTCGCTGACCGCCGGTCCCCTCCGGCGCGCCGCCCGCCACCCAGGCCGCCAGCTTGTCCTGCTCGGCGGCGGTGAGGCAGCGATCGTTGGCGGCGTCGGCCGAGGGGTCGCCGCTGCAGTCGCCGTCCTCGGGCATGCTGCCGTTCTGCACCCGGAACAGCATGCACTCGTAGACCATCTTGCCGGGGCACACCTCGGACGGTTCCTGGGTGGCGCCGTAGTCGACCGCGTGGTTGAACCCGCCGGCTGCCTCGACCGTGTGACACGGGTCGCACTTGGCGGCCAGCATCGGCTGGATCACCTGGTTGTAGGTCGGCGTGCCCGTCGGGCCGGTCGGGCCGCCGTCGTCGCTCGAGCCGCAGGCAGCGAGAAGCAGGCTGGCGAGGATGATGGCGCTCGATCGCATGAGGGATGGATACCGCCCGTCGGGCCCCCAGCGTACCTCGCGTTGTGGAAACGCGTATGAGGTTTCCGGCAAGCCCGGGAAATTCTACAGGGCTCGCGCGGCGAGGAGGGCCGCCATCACCAGTCCGGCCAGCGCCACCAGGCTGGCCAGGAGGAGCGGCAGGGAGCTGCGAGTCGCGATCGGCTCCCCGGAGAGGATGGCGCGCCGGATGCGCACGTACTCGACCCCGGCCAGCGCGGAGAACACGGTGCCGAGCACGGTGACCGCGATGCCGACCCAGGCGAAGGCACCCCCTTCGCTCCCGGCGCGCCCGGTCAGCGTGCTGACCCACGCACCGGAGCGCGCGACCACGAACCCGAAGGCCATCAGCCCGATGCCGGTGCGCAGCCAGGCGAGCAGGGTGCGCTCGTTGGCCTGCGCCAACCGCGGGTCGCCCGGGTCGAGGCGCTGGCGTTCGCGCTCCGGTTCGCTCATCGCGCGTGCGTTCTAGCACGCCGCGGCCGTCACTTCGCGTGCTTCTTCTTGGGCAGAGGCGTGAGCTCGATCTCGCTCACCTCGACCAGGAGTCGGCGCATGCGCTCGACCACCTGTGGCTCGTCGCGCGCCCGATCGCTGGAGTCGGCCGGATCGCGGCAGATGGAGAACAGCTGGTAGGTGTTTGCCTGGCGGTCCCAGATGAGCTTGTCGCAGTGGTCGGTGATGGCGATGAGGCTGCGCTCGACGCCTTCGCCGGGGATGAGCTCGGACAGGATGGGCCGCACCACCGGGTCGCCGGTGCGGAGCACCGCCGCCGCCTGCGAGCGGCCGTTCTGTCCCTCGGGTCCGGTCACCCCCACCAGGTCGACCAGCGTGGGGCCGAGGTCGGCCAGGCTGACCGGCGCCTCGACCACGCCCGGTGCGGCGCCCGGCACGTGGATGATGAGCGGCACCCGCAGCACCTGGTTGTAGAGATTCTTCGAGTGGTAGTAGTTGCCGTGCTCCTTGAACTCGTCGCCGTGATCGGCGGCGAGCGCGACGATGGTCGTGTCGGCGAGCCCGCTCTGTTCGAGCGCGGCGAGGATGGCGGCGATCTGGCGGTCGACGAAGGCGATCTCGCTGTCGTAGCGGTCGGTGGCCTTGGTGCCGAAGTCGGGCGTCTGCGGCAGGTGGTGGTAGGGATGGTGCGGATCGATGAAGTGGGTCCAGAGGAACAGGGGCCGCTGGCTCGAGCCCCGGTGCTGGAGAAGGGAGACCACCTTCAGCGCCACCAGGTCGGCGTTGTAGCGCTCCTTGCGGCCCGACTTGTACGCCTCGTTGGCGCTGTCGTCGATCTTGGCGAGGCCGGCGAGCGCGCCGGTCGGCTTGCCGAAGAAGCGCGTGCAGCACATGACCCCCTGGGTGTCGTAGCCGGCGTCGGCGAAGACCCGAGGCAGCGCGGTGGCCTGGCCGAGGCGCGCGGTCTTGCCGCTCTTGACCCAGCCCCAGGACGACGGGTAGCGCCCGTACGACATGGTCGAGATGGCCCAGCGGGTCGAGGGGGCGGTGGTGAGCGCCCAGGCGAAGCGGGTCGACCGCGCCGCCAGCGCGTCGATGGCCGGCGAGGTGGGACGCCGGTAGCCCCAGGCGCCGAGATGATCGGCGCGCACCGAGTCGATGGTGATGAGCAGGACGTTCCGTCGCGGTGCGCCGGGTGTGGCCGACGGGCGCGAGTGGAGGCGGGGCGCCAGGGCGGCGAGATCGATGTCGCGCCCGTTGCAGTTCTCGTCGCGCCCGTTGCCGACCACCTCGCCGGCCGACGGCCCGACCGCGGCGTCCCGGTCGTCGCAGTCGGCGCCGCCGACGGCGGCCGAGGAGAAACCGTCGCCGTCGCGATCGAAGGCCCGCCACATGAGCGCGATGAGCGGCCGGGTGGCGGCGCCGTGCGCCGAGACTGCGGCGCGGCCGCTGGCGGCGGCCCCGAGCGCGAGCGGCGCGGTGAGGGCGGCGATGGCGGGCGGGATGGCGGCGATGCGCAGCAGGCGGCGGCGCCGGCCGTCGCCCATGCGGGCGACCCGGAGCAGGGCGAGGGCGAACGCGAAGTGGAGCGCGGCCATCGGCCGCTCGATCTCGCCGTCCGGCACCACGAGATGCGCGACCAGCGGCACACCGGCGGCGACGGCGAGCGCGAGGACGCAGAGCAGGGCGGCACCGCGCCCGCCGGAGGTCCAGCGCGCCGCGGTCTGCCAGCCGGCGGCCAGCCCGGCCAGCCCGCGGCCCAGCTCGGCGGCGGCCATCGCGATGAGCGGTGCGGCGGTGGTGAGGATGGCGGCCTCGAGCAGCGCGATCGGGATCGCCTCGTGGAAGGCCTGGTGGGTCCAGCGCGCGACCCGGAAGACGCACACGGCGAAGAGGGCGAGCGCGGCCAGGACCACGATCGCCGCGGCCAGCGCCGACACGCGCGCGCCGCCCGGCTCGGCGAGCCCGGCGCGCCAGCGGGCGATCGGCCGGGCGCGTGACGCGATCGCCACCAGCCCGAGCAGGGCGGGACCGACGAGCGCGGCGGCGAGCCCGCAGAGCCCGACCACCACCCAGACCAGGCCGGCCAGCTGCGCCGGCGCGCGCCCGGTGTCCGGGTGGAGGAGGAGGAACCCGAGCTCGCCGAGCGCGATGGCGGTGCCGGCCAGGAGAGAGTCGGCCAGCCAGCCTCCCGCGCCCTCGATCGCACGCCGCGCCCGCAGCCACACGGCGCGCACTCTAGCCTCAACGGCCGAGAAGATTCACGTCTCCGCGGGCAAGACCTGCCGGGTCGTCAGCCGGTCTTGTCGGCCTTCTTGCCGCCCTTCGGCTTCTTGTCGCGGTCGCGCCAGGCGGTCAGCACGGCGGCTTCGCGCTCCGGCTTGAGGCCGGCCCGCTCGGTCACCTTGGCCCGGGCGGCGGCGTCGAGACCGCTCACCCAGTCGAGGGTCGCCTTCGCGGTGTCGGGGATGGTCCGGAAGCGCAGCCCCTTGCCCACCGCGCGCGCGTTCGACGTGGTGCCGGCGCCCGCCATGTCGCCGGTGGCCGGCATCCAGACCGGCATGTCCTGCCAGGGGGCCACCTTCTCCTGGTCGAGGAACTCGGAAGGCACCCAGGTGAGCCTGGGTTCGCCGGCGCCGACGCCCTCGGCCACCCCCGCGAGCAGGCCGGCCATCTCGAGCCGCTCGGCCGGCCCGAGCGCGTTGTAGGTGCCGACGTGCTTCTTCTCGATCACCAGGACGATCCACTCGGCCAGGTCGCGCACGTCGATGAGCTGCACCGGGTCGGCGCCGCTGCCGGGCGCCAGGATCTCGCCGCCGCGCGCCAGTCTGACCGGCCAGTAGGTGAAGCGGCCGGTCGGGTCGCGCGGCCCGACGATGAGGCCGGGCCGGATGGCGGCGACCCGCCCGGGCATCGCGGCCTCCGCCGCCTTCTCGCACAGCGCCTTGAGGGCGCCGTAGAACTGCGGCACGTCCTCGCTGGTCGGGTCGGGCATGGTGGCGAGCGGGGCTCCCTCGTCGGCGTTCGGCTTCTCGAAGCCGGCGTAGACCGAGATGGTCGAGATGAAGATGTAATGCTCGGTGGCCGGCGCCAGGAGCTCGGCCGACAGCTTGACGATGCGGGGCACGTAGCCGGAGGTGTCGACCACCGCGTGCCACTTTCGGCCTTTCAGCGCGTCGAGCTTTCCGTCGCGATCGCCGTGCAGCTTCTCGATGTCGGGGAAGAGGTTGGGGTTGGTCTTGCCGCGGTTGAACAGGGTGAGCCGGTGGCCGCGCGGCTGCGCCGCCTCGACGATGGCGGGGCCGAGAAAGCCGGTCCCGCCGAGGATGAGGATGTCGAGCGTGCCGTCCGATCGCCTGGCCTCCTGACCCTCCGGCGTCGGGTCGGGCGAGGGTGGCGCCGGCGCGGCGCGGTCGCCGCTGCCGCTGCCGCCGCCGCAGGCGGCCAGCGCGGCGGCGCCGGCGGCGGTGTAGCGCAGGACGTCGCGGCGCGACGGGCGGTGGCGGGCGGGTCGGCGTCTGTTCATGCGGAGCTCTCCTTCGGATGGGCGATGCGCCGCTCCTGGCGGCCGAGCGAGACGGCGCTGGCGATCCAGGCGGCGCACAGGGGCAGGGCGACCAGCGAGGTGGCTGCCACTCCGAGGCCGCCCATCGACATGAGGAGGGTGGCCCAGGCGAAGGCGGCGTCGCTGGCCCGGTAGACGACCACGTCCACCACGTTCTTCGCCTTGAACTTGTCCTCGCGCGGCACCACGGTGAAGAGGATCTCGCGGGCCGGGCGGGCCAGTCCGTAGTCGCTGGCGCGGCGCACCACTTGAAACAAGGCAAAGACGGCGAGCACCGGGGCCACCGCCAGACCGGCGAAGCCGAGCGCGGTCACCAGCGGCAGGATCGCGAGCACCCAGGACAGCCCGACCCGGCGCAGGAGCGCGCGCGCCAGCAGGATCTGGATGAGGAGCGTGATGCCGTTGGTCACCAGGTCGAGCGTGGCGAACAGCTCGGTGCGCGACTCGGTGTCGGGCAGGACGTGCTGGACGATCCAGCCCTGCTGGAAGTAGGCGATGGTGGCGGTCGCGGTCAGGAGGACGATGTAGCCGGCGATGCCGGACAGGTAGCGCGAGCGCGCCACGCTCTTCAGCCCGGCCAGCGTGGTCCCGCCGATCGGCAGGTCGCGCGGCGCTCGGGCCGCCTGGTCGCCGGCGGGGCCGCGGCCGGTCCGGTTGAGCGCCACCACGCAGGCGATGGTGATGGCGACCAGCGCGGCGGCCACCAGGAGGAGCCCGGGCACGCCGATGCCGGCGACCAGCTGGCCGGCCAGGAGCGGCCCGAGCAGCGCACCCGCGGTGCCGCCGGCCGCGATGGGTCCGAACAGGCGGCGCCCCTGCTCGTTGGTGAAGACGTCGGTCATGACGCTCCAGAAGATCGAGACCAGGAGGACGTTGAAGACGCTGACCCAGACGAAGAAGGCGCGCGCCAGGACCTGGCTGTGCGGGTCGCGCTCGATGAGCACCCGGAAGACCAGCAGGCTCAGCATGACGAGCGCGTAGCTGATGACGGCGAAGAGAGTGCGGGTGGTGCGGGTGGCCAGCGCGGCCAGGAGTGGGTAGAGGACCAGGGTGGCGACGAAGGTGCCGGTGAACAGCCAGGGGTAGGTGTTCACCCCGCCCTGGATCCCCAGCGCGTCGCGGATCGGCCTGAGGACGTAACTCGCCGACAGGAGAGCGGTGAACGCGGCGAAGGACAGCGCGAACGGCCCGATCTCGCCCGGCCGGAAATCGAGGGTTCGCCGGGACATTCGGGCTCAGTACCTGACGCCGGCAGTCGCTATTCCCGCTCTGGCCGGTCGGCTCACTGACTGAGGATGACAGCGGCGATGACCGCGGCGATGAGGACCGCGATGGCGATGACGAGCCCGCTTCGCCGGCCGGCGGTCGACGGCGGGGGGGCGGCGCGGCGGCGCTGCGCCTCGGGGACCGCGTCGAGCGCGGCGCCGAAGGCCGCCGCCGAGGGGAAGCGGGCCTCGCGGCGCTTGGCCAGGGCGCGGGCGAGCAGCGCCTCGAGCTCGGGCGAGGCGCGCAGGTCGGGCGCCGCGATCGCGAGGGGCGGAGCCGCCTGCTCGCGCTGCATGCGCATGATGTCGAACGGCGAGTCGGCCATGAACGGCTTCTTCCCGACCAGGAGCTCGTAGAGGATGATGCCGGTGGCGTAGATGTCGACCCGCTCGTCGACCCGTTCCCCCATGGTCTGCTCGGGCGACATGTAGCTCGGGGTGCCGACCGCCAGCCCGGTGGTGACCGAGTTCTCGTTGCGCAGCTTGGCGAGTCCGAAATCGAGGATGCTGACCTGCTCGCCGTGCCCCTCGACGGAGGAGACCAGGATGTTCTCCGGCTTGATGTCGCGGTGGATGATGCCGTGGGCGTGCGCGTGGGCCAGGCCGGCGAGGATCTGGCGGGCGATGTCGAGCGCGCGCGCCGGCGGCATGCGCTGGGCGATGCGCAGCACCTCGCGCAGGCTCTGCCCGTCGATGAAGTCCATGACCAGGTAGGGAGCGCCCTGATCGAGTCCGAAGTCGGTCACCGAAACGCAGTTCGGGTGGGCGAGCTGGCTCATTGCCATGGCCTCGCGTTCGAAACGGCGCATACCGTCCTCGGACGAGGCGTACGACTCGTGGAGGAACTTGATCGCGACCGGACGGCGCAGGCGGACGCGCTCGCCCCGGTAGACCACCGCCATGGCTCCTTCGGCGAGGCGCTGGAGGATCTGGTACCGGCTGTGCAGCACCATTCCTATCCGGGGGTCGGGGCCCTCTATCATCGTCGTCGTCCGGCCCTGGGGCGATCCGAGCCTACCAGAGCGCGCTCGACCCGGTATACTCTTGGTCCCAACCCATGGAGGACCCGCGAATCGGTCTGGTCCTCGACCACCGGTATCGCATCACGGAGCGGATCGCCGCCGGCGGGATGGGGGTCGTGTATCGCGCCGAGCGCATCGGGCTCGGCAAGCCGGTCGCGGTGAAGTTCCTGCACCGCACCGCGGCGCTGCTTCCCGATCCCCGGGTGCGCTTCGAGCGGGAGGCAGCGGCCATGAGCCGCCTCACCCACCCGAACCTGGTCTCGATCATCGACTACGGCTCCTGGGAGGGGTTGCCCTACCTGGTCATGGAATTCCACCGCGGCGGGTCGCTGAGAAACGCGCTCGACGAGAGCGGCTCGCTGCCGCCCGAGCGGGCGGTCTTCATCGCCCGCCAGATGCTGGCCGGGCTGGCCAGCGCCCACGCCGCCGGCGTGCTGCACCGGGATCTCAAGCCGTCCAACGTGCTCCTGGTCGGCGCGCCGGGAGAGGACCTGGTCAAGATCCTCGATTTCGGAGTCGCCAAGCTGCTCGACAGCGGCGGCGGGCCGACCGAGGTCAGCGTGGTGGCGGGCCGGGTCATCGGCACGCCGGCCTACATGTCGCCCGAGCACGCGCGCGCCGAGCCGATGGACGGGCGGGCCGATATCTATTCGGTAGGCCTGCTCCTCTACGAGATGGTGACCGGGAAGCGTCCATTTCAGGCCGAGGGCAAGCTCGGCATGCTGAGGATGCAGGTCGAGGACATGCCGGAGCGGCCGCGCGCGCGCGCCCCGGAGCTCAGCCCCGAGCTCGACGCCGCGATCTGGAAGGCGCTCGAGAAGGACCCGGAGGATCGCTGGCAGAGCGCCGAAGAGTTCGCCTCCGCGCTCGCCGCGGTGCCCGAGGGGCGGGCAGGGCGCCAGCTCGCCCCCGAGGTCGGGGCGTGGACCACGCCGCAGCCGGGACCGGCGCCGACCCCGCTGCCGGACCGGCGCCCCACGCCGCGGCCGGAGACCGACAGCGGATACGCGCACGACATGGAGCGGTTCGGCCTGGTCCGGCGGACCCGCATCGTGCGGGGCGTGGCGATCGGACTCATCCTGGGAGCCGGGGTGCTCGGCCTCATCTACCTCGCCGCCGCTCGCGGGATCATCGACGTGCCGGTCAGCTGGTTGTCCTGGATTCCATGGGTCGACTGGTCGGGGCCTTGACAAGAACGAACGGTCGTACTATTTTCTTCGTCAGCAGGTGATGAGCAAAGGTCCCGACACCCGGCGCGCCATCCTCGACCAGGCCCTTCGCCTGGCCTCGACCGGCGGGCTCGGCCAGCTGAGCATCGGGCTCCTGGCCGGCGCGGCGAAGATGTCCAAGAGCGGTCTGTTCGCCCATTTTCGCTCCAAGGAGCAGCTCCAGCTCGAGGTCCTGCGCGCCGCCTCGGACCGGTTCGTCGCCAAGGTGCTGGCGCCGGCTCTGCGCGCGCCGCGCGGCGAGCCGCGCCTGCGCGCCCTGTTCGAGAACTGGCTGGTCTGGGACCGGGACGAGTTCCCCGGCGGCTGCGTCTTCCAGGCCGCCGCCGCCGAGCTCGACGACCAGCCGGGCCCGGTGCGCGACTACCTGGTCGAGACCCAGCGCGACCTGCAGGACTCGATCGCCCAGATCGCGCGGGCCGGCATCGAATCGCGAAAGTTCAGGAGCGACCTCGACCCGGAGCAGCTCGCCTTCGACTTCGTCGGAATCCTGCTCGCGTTTCACCGGATGTCGCGCCTCCTGCGCGACGAGAGCGCCGAGCGGCGCGCGCGGCGCGCCTTCGACGGTCTCCTGGCGCACGCTCGCGTCCGCTGACCCGCATCACGACCCGTGAGGAGGTATCTCGTGTCCAAGAAAAATAGAACGACCGTTCGTACTGTTCGATGGGCGCTTCGCAGGGCCGCGGTGCGCGCCGTTCATCCCTTCTCGCCGGACGGCGCCGCGGCCATGGCCGCGCACTGGTTCCTCTTGCCGGATCTCGGCCGCGACCACCGAACTCCGGCCAACGGCAACCAGGACGGCAAGCGCTTCGACGTCGACAGCGCCGGCGTGAAGCTGGCCGCCTGGGAGTGGGGGCCGGAGAGCGGCCCGACCGTGGTTCTGGCGCACGGCTGGAACGGGCGCGGGCGCCAGCTGGCCGCCATCGCGCGGGCCATCGCCGCGCGCGGCTACCGCGCGGTCACCTTCGATCAGCCGGGCCACGGCGCGTCGGGCGGGCGCCTGGCGTCGATCCCGCGCATGGCCGAGGCGATCGCCGCGGTCAGCCAGGCGACCGGCGGGGCCCGGGCGGTGGTCGCCCACTCGCTCGGGGCGGTGGCCGCGACCTACGCCCTGTCGCGCGGTCTTGGCGCCGAGGCGGCGGTCTTCATCGCGCCTCCGGTCTCGCCGGCCCGCTGGATCGACCATTTCTCGCGCGTGGTCGGCCTGCCGGAGGCGAGCGTGGCGCAGCTGATCAAGAACGTCGAGACGCGGGCCGGCGTGCCGGCCGCCGAGCTCGACCCGCTCGTGCTGGCGCCGCACATCGACGCCGAGCTCCTGATCGTCCACGACGACGGCGACCGCGAGGTCCCGCTCGCCGCCGGCGCGGCGCTGGCCGAAGCCTGGCCGGGCGCCCGCCTGGTCGTCACCTCCGGCCTGGGCCACAACCGGCTGCTGGCCGATCGCCAGGTCATCGCCACCATCGTCGACGCAGCAGCGCCGGAGCAGCGACTTGCCACTCCGGCGCCTATCGAGCTCCGCGAACCGCACCTGGCCGAGGTGGCCGAGGCGGTCGCGTTCTAGCTCCGGGCGACTAGTAGTCGCGACCGTTCTTGCCGAACTCCTTCTCGAACTTCACGGCGCGGCCGGTCACCGGGCTGACGAAGACCTTGTCGGTCTTGTCGGTCTTGCTGACGAACACGTAGTTGCCGTTCTTGCTCAGGCCCTGCGAGTCGATGCCCGAGAACGAGCCCTTCTTGCTGCCCTTCTCGCGGCGAAGCTTGGCGTTCGCCTTCTTGGCCGCCTGACCCTGGGTGACCAGGCCGGTCGGGGTGCGGCGGGCGAGGCGGGTCGTCTTGTTGACGTTGTACGCCTCGACCTTGTTCTTGCCGATGGCCTGCGAGAGGGCGTGGGTGCTCTTGCCGCTGCGAGAATCGCGGACGGCGCGGACCTTGATCCTGGTGCTGAGGCCGCGCTTGGCGCGGTTCTTCTGGATGGCGATGCGGGAGCCGCGGCCGTCCGGCTGGCTGGCCTTGCCGGCCATGGCGGATCCGGCCAGGGCGACGAGTAGAGCGATGGGAAGTGCAACGCGGCGGGCGATGGTGGTCATGGCGGAAAGTCTCCTTCTGCGCATTAGCGGGGATTCGGGACGCACCGCGCCCTTTGCGAGCGGCGTGCCATCCGCCATGCCGCGGCGATCAACGGCTTGCGTGCCGGGCAGCCGGCGACCGCTGAAGCCGCTGCAGAAACGCTCGCTGCCTGGCCAGTCCTGCTGCCGGCGACCCTACTCGGGGCAAGGGATGTAGCCGTTGGAATAGACCCCAACGCCGCGGGAACGGAAGTCCTCGATGACGTCGGGGTCCTCCGGCGTGTGGACCCAGACGTGGTGGCCCGCCTGGTCCATCTGGTCCTGCAGTTCCTCCGTCCAGCGCGTGTCCCACCAGAGCATGATGTTGTCGACCCCGTAGAGCTCCATGCGGAAGAGGAAGTCGTCGTCGCTGCCGCGCCAGCGGTAGCCGGCCACCATCTGTTCGGGGAAGGGGTAGATGTCCGGGATGGCGGTCGCGTGCTCGTCCGACGCCAGGTGCGGGACGATCCGGTCGAGCACGCTGGTGTCCGGCGCCAGCTCGACCATCGCCTTGTTGACCTCGACGTGCCCCCACTTGGAGTCGAGGATGACCCAGATGGTCGGGTGCTCGACCAGGAGATCGATGATGTCCTCGGCGAACATGATCTCGTACTTGCCGCGCCACTTCAGGCCCTCGACGTCGGCGCGGGTCGCGTCGTGGAAGGAGATGGGGAGGCCGTACTCCTCCTCGTGGTAGTCGTGCGCCACCACGACGGCGCCGTCGGCCAGGACCAGGAAGTCGAACTCGAAGACGCGGAAGCCGTTCTGGTAGGAGATCTCGAAGGCCTCGCGCGAGTTGGAGTAGGGCTCGAGCTGCTGGAGTCCGTAGGGGGAGCCGCCGGCGTGGGCGACGAAGCCGAGCTCCTCGATCGGGACGAGCTCGTCCGGGACCTCGGGAGGCACCGAGCAGAGCGCCCGGTTGCGCCCCGGCTCCCCCTGGCAGGCGCTCAGGATGCCGAGCGCGCCCGCGAGGTGGATGGCGATGACGCCGCGCACGACTACTTCGGGGGCAGCTCGTCGTCGACCGCCTGGCCGCTCTCGTCGTACTTGACCGGCGGCAGCGGCGGCTCTTCCTCTTCCTCGTCTCCGCCGGCCTTCTTGCCCTCGCCCTTGGCCGCCGTCTTGGCGCCGGCGCTCTCGCTTTCCTCGGCGGCGGCGGTCTCCTCCTCGCCGGCTGTTTCCTCGGCGGCGGCCGGCTCGGCGGCAGGCGCTCCCTTGACCTGGGCGAGGAGCTTGCGCTCCAGGCGGCGGTTGCCCTTCTTCGCCACCACGCCGTTCTTCACCGTGAGCCGGTAGCGCTCGAGGAGCTTTCCGCTCCCCGCGTCGCGCACGTAGATGGTGACCACCTGGCGGCGCTTCTTGCCGGTGGCTTTTCCGTGCACGACCGCCACCGCGCCGAGCTCGGTGGCCACCCGCGCGATGTTGCGGCGGGTGAGCTTCTTGGCCTTGAGCTTCCTGGCCGCGTCCCAGTAGGCGTCGGCGTCGATGACGTCGAACCGGCGCGCGGTGAGCTCCTCGATCCGCGCCTGCATCTTCTCGCCGGCCCCCTCGATGTCGAGCACCACCACCTGCGGCCGCGAGGAGCCCTTCGATCGGCCGCCGCCGCCTCCGCCGCACGCGGCGGCCAGCAGCGCGACCATTCCCAGCGAAGCGAGGTGGAGGCGGCGCATGGCGCGAGGATATCGCATCCGTCAGACCCGGCGGCGACAGTCGGGAGATGGCTCCCCTGCCCGCCGAGCTCGACCCGCTCTACGCGCACTGGCTCGCCCGCGTCGATGAGATCGTCCGCGAGCGGCTCGGCGTCCTGCTCGCCGACATCCCCGGCTTGCCGCTACGCGCCGCCTTCGACGGGGGAGAGACCCCGGCCGAGTTCTACGCCGGCTGCATCGACGAGCACGTCGGCTGGCACTCGCTGCTTCCACCGCCGGGCTGACAGACGAGACGAATCGCCGTCGTTGTTCTATCCTGAACGTCTGTTCAGGATATGTCAATGGCGGATGCTCTGCTCGATCTGGTGGTGCGGCTCGGCCGCGAGTTCTCGCGCCGCGGGATGCGCGAGGAGTGCCGCCGGCTGCGCCTCTATTATCTGGCGCTCGAGCACGGCCTGGTCGCCGCCGGCAAGAGCCGCATCGAGGTCGCCTGGGACGAGGACCTGGTCATCGAGTGGCTGCGCATCCTCCGCGTGCCGCCGCATCACCGCCACTACCCGGTGCGCGCCACCACTCTCTGCATCGACTGCGAGCAGCGCCCGGGGACCGTGGTGACCAAGCTGGTCTTCCCGGGCGGCGCACGCGTCGAGTGCCTGCAGTGCGGCGCCCGCTGGCTGAAGTGCGAGTGACCTGCCGCCCGCCGCGCGGCGGTTGCTCAGCCGACCGCGGCCAGCAGGCGCTCGATGGCCGCCTGGTCGTTGTGCGCCAGGAAGTACTCGAGCTCGAGCGACTCGCGATCGCGGAAGATGCTGGCCGCCGCGTGGACCATGCCGTCGACCCGGTAGGCGACCACGCAGCTCTTCTTCTCGATGGAGCCGTGCACGGTGATCGAGTCCCAGCGCTCGACGTATCCGACGTAGCAGATGGGGATGTCGTAGTGCTGGCTCCAGAAGAAGGGGATGCCCTCGAAGCGCAGCTTCTGGCCCAGCATGTTGCGCGCCGCGGTCTGGCCCTGCCGCTGGGCGACCACCCAGTGTTCGATGCGCATGGTGGTCCCGGGGATTCTGCCCGGCCAGCGCGCCACATCGCCGGCGGCGAAGATGCCCGGCACCGAAGTCTGCAGCAGCGGATCGACCAGCACGCCGCGGTCGGTCCGGCAGCCGGCCCGCTCGGCCAGGGTCAACGACGGCTTGACGCCGACGCCCATCACCACCAGCTCGGCGGGCAGCTTGCCGCCGTCGTCGAGGGTCACGCCGTCGGCCTCGATGGCGGTCGGCTTGTGGCCGAGGCGGAAGACGACCCCCTTCTCCTCGTGGAGCTTGCGGATGAAGCCGCCCAGCTCGGGGCCGAGCACCCGCTCGAGCGGCACGCTCTCCGGCGCCACCACGGTGACCGCCAGTCCGCGCGCGCGCAGGCTGGCCGCCACCTCGAGCCCGATGAAGCTGGCGCCGATCACCACCGCGGTCTTCGCGCTCTGGGCGCGCGCGATGATCGCCTGGCTGTCGGGCAGCGTCCTCAGGGTGAAGACGTGCGGCAGCTCGGCGCCCGGGATGGTCAGCCGGATGGGCTCGGCGCCGGTGGCGAGCAGCATCGCCTCGTAGGGCAGGACGCGGCCGTCCTCCAGCTTCACCTTGCGGCCGGTGGCGTCGATGTCGACCGCGCGCGCCCCGGTCAGGAACTCGATGCCCTGCTCGGCGTAGAACTCGCGGGGGCGGAGCGGGATCCACTCCTCCGGCGCGGTGCCGGCCAGGTAGTCCTTCGACAGGTTGGGGCGATCGACCGTCACGGTCGGCTCGGCGCCGACCATCACCAGGGTCCCGTGGTAGCCCTCGCGCCGGAGCGTCTCGGCCGCCGCCTCGCCGGCGGCGCCGGCCCCGACGATGACCACCGACGCCGGTGCGTAGGCGGCGGAGGCGCGGGGCGGCACGGCGGTGCGGCCGCGCACCGCCACCAGGCCGTCCTTCTCCTCGACGCGGAAGCAGGGCAGGGCGCTCAGCGCCGGTGCGCCGACCGGCTCGCCGGTGCGCAGGTCGAAGCGCGCATGGTGCCAGGGGCAGCGGATCTGCCGGCCGACCACGATCCCCTCGGCGAGCGGGCCGGAGTAGTGGGTGCAGGTGGCGCCGACCGCGTAGATCTCGCGATTCTGGCGGCACAGCACGACCGGCAGGTCGTCCACGTGGCCGAGCAAGATGCCGCCGTCCGGGATGTCGCCGGCCGGAACGCCCTGCTTGAGATCGGGACCGCTGACCTTGCTGTCTCCTCCGCCCATGGGCGGGGAGCATACTGCAAAAGCGTTTACTGCCGGGCGCCGACGAACGTCGCCTCGACCGGGAGCTCGTGCCCGTCGATGTTGACCAGCGCCTGCCAGACGCCGCTGTCGATCTGATCGAAGGTCCCGTCGAGCACGCTGTCCCCCTTGGCGGCGTCGAGCATGGCCGCCTCGCCGCTGGCCAGGTGGAGCTCGGCGAACTCGATCGATGCGATGCGGCTCTCCACCTTGTCGACCACCAGGTCGATGCCCATCCGGCAGAAGCTCTCGATCTCGTCCCGGTGGCCGACGCAGAAGGGACCGAGGCACCTGGACGAGACCTGGTCGGCCAGGCCGGGGCAGTCGATGAGCAGCTCGAGCGCGGCGGTCAGGTCGGCGATGCCGAGCACCTCCTGCAGGCCCAGGTTGAAGCCGTCGACCGCGAAGTCGCCGAGCGGCATGTGGAAGGCGTGATCGCCGATGTCGATGCGCGCCTGGCCGTCGCCGGTGTCAGCCAGGTCGCAGGAGACGTCGCGCGCGATGGTCAGCTGGTCGACGATGTCAGGCGTGTCGACCAGGCGGTAGGTTCCGCGGAAGTCGAAGGCGACCGCCGCCAGGGTGTGGTTGACCGTGGTGGCGCCCTCGAGGGTCGCCATGTCCATCGTGCTGACGATGTCGAAGTGGTGCAGCATCCCGGCGATGTCCTGCGTCCAGCGGGCGATCTCCTCGGTGACCGGGGCGCCCTGGAAGACGCGGGAGGCGATGTACTCGTTGACCCAGTCGGCGAACTGGTCGCGCACGGCATCGGGCACCCAGTCGATCGGCGCGCCCGCTTCCTCGGCGAGGTCGATGAGGGTGCCGGCCGGGTCGTCCGCCAGCCCGTCGAGGATCGCCAGGGTATCGGTCGCCACGTCGGGCAGCGCGCCGGCCGCGTTGTACGTGCTGGTGACCTGGTATTGACCGACCACCGCCTCGGGCGGGACCTCGGCGGTGTCCTCTCCGCCGCCGCCGGTGCAGGCCGAGGACATCAGGAGAGCGAGAGCCGCGGCGAGGTGGGTCTGCGACATGAACCGACACGCAGCAACCGGCGTGCCTCCGACGTGCCGTGGAATTTCGCGGGCCGGCGTGCAGGTGCCAGAGGGCCGGCGCTCCGCTGCCCACTCGAGTGATCGGGTCGGTCGGCCCCCCCGGTGCCGGCCAGCGCCTGCGATAGGATGGCGCGCCGATGCGATCGACCCTCGCGGCCCTCGCCATCCTGGTCGCCTGCGCCGGTCCGGTCCCGTCCGGGCCGCCGCAAGGTCGTGACCGGATCGGCGGCGGCACCTCGTCGTGCCGGCTGGCGACCGGGCGACCCGCGCCGGCGATCTGGCAGGACCAGGGGGGCCGCGCCGAGGTGGTGGTGAGCGGGCGGCCGTGCGCGCGCTCGTTCGCCCTGTCGACCACCGCCCCGCTGGTCGACGCCTCGCCGGCCAGCCCGCGCCGGTTCACCGAGCGGACCGATCGGCCGGTGGTGCGGACCGGCAACGACCTGTTCGACGCCCTCTACGCGCTGGCGCACGTGGAGGCGAGCGAGGCCTCGGTGGACCGCATCCGCGACGGCTCGTTCGACCGCGGCGAGCCGCTGGCCTGCCCGGACGGCGGCTGCTACGAGACCGGCAAGCTCTGGACCTACGTCTGGACCCGCGACACCTCGTTCTCGATGGACCTCGGGCTGGCCGCCTTCGACACCCAGCGCGCGCGAAATTCGCTCGAATTCAAGCTGTCGGAGCGGCGCAGCGGCGGCGACCTCGAGATCGTGCAGGACACCGGCTCGGGCGGCAGCTGGCCGATCTCGACCGACCGGGTGGCCTGGGCGCTCGGCGCCGACCGGTTGCTGGACTACCTAGACGGGGCCGAGCGGGAGGCGTTCGCGGTCCGCGCCCTCGAGGCGATCGGCAACACCATCGAGGAGGACCGCGCGGTGGCATTCGATCCGGCGGCCGGCCTCTACCGCGGCGAGACCTCCTTCCTCGACTGGCGCGAGCAGACCTATCCGGCCTGGACCGCGACGGACACGGTGGAGATCGGCCTGTCGTACGCGCTGTCGACCAACGCTCTCCACCTGCGGGCGCTCGAGATCGCCGCGCAGCTGGCCGAGGAGCGGGGCGAGGCGGAGCGGGCGGCCCGCTGGCGCGGCTGGGCGACGGCGCTGCGCGGGCGCATCGCGCTCCGGTTCCGCCAGGACGACACGCTCGCCAGCTACACGATCGACGGCACTCCGGCCGGGCGCCAGGATCTGCTCGGCCTGTCGCTCGCCGTCCTCGCCGGAGTGGTGAGCCGCGACGAGGGGGCCCGGATGCTCGCCGCCTATCCGCGGCTCTCGTACGGCCCGCCGGTCACCTGGCCGCTGGACCCCGACGTGGCCATCTACCACAACCGCGCGGTCTGGCCGTTCGTCACCGCCTACACGCTGCGCGCGGCGCGCCAGGTCGGCCACGCCGAGGTCGCGAGCGACGGCGCGCTGTCGCTGGTGCGCGGCGCCGCGCTTCATCTCTCGCACATGGAGAACTTCGACGCCATCACCGGGCGCGCGCGGGTCGAGGGCGGCCCTCAGCTCGGCCCGGTGGTCAACTCGCCGCGCCAGCTGTGGTCGGTGGCCGGCTACCTGTCCATGGTCCACGAGATCCTCTTCGGCCTGGAGACCGGTTCAGACGGCATCCGCTTCCGGCCCTTCCTGCCCCGCGCGCTGAGGTGGAGGCTGTTTCCCGGGTCCCGCACCATCGTCCTCGATCGCCTTCCCTATCGCGGCGTGCGCTTCACCGTGGTGGTGGCACTTCCCCCTGCGCGACGACTGGCCACCGGCGTCTACTCGATCGGGCGCGTTCTCCTCAACGGACGTCTCGCGCCGGATCGCCCGTGGCGGCGCGGCGAGCTGGCCGCCGACAACCGGGTCGACATCCAGCTGGTGGATGGCGATGGTCCGGCCCGCCCCGGGGCGCCCGGCGACCTCGTGGACCCGCGCGATGGCGCTCATCTGTTCGCGCCGCCCCCGCCGGTCCTGCGCTCCATCGACGTGGTATCGGGCGACCGGCTCAGGCTGACCATGAAAGGTCGGCCGGGCGCAACCATCGCGGTCTACCGCGACGGCGAGTTGCGCGCGGCTGCGCTGCCGGCCGGCACTCTGACCTGGGTCGATTCCGCCGCCAGGGCGTCGACGTCCGGCGTGTGCTACGCGCTCGAGGCGATCGATCCCGGGACCGGCCTCCGGTCGCATCGATCGGCCCGGCGCTGCTGGGACGGCCGGCGGGGCGAGCGCAGGCGACAGGTCCCGATGTCGCGAGCGGGCGAGGCCGTGGTCCGCGTCGCCGAGCCGGGCGTCTTCGAGTGGCGCGTCCGCTACCGCAACCCGGGGCCATTCAACACCGGTGTCACCTGCGCGGTGAAACGCCTCGAGATCGCCGGGGTGGTCTCCGGGTACGTCGTCATGCCCCACACCGGCGAGGGCGCCGGCGAGATCCGACTCTCGTCGGGGCTGACCGCGCGC
>Ga0111538_10000177_pt1 | contig 75393 bp, 79 predicted proteins | sample SoiMethybrSBSTD1_FD_79669 | JGI IMG/M metagenome (GOLD analysis project Ga0111538, IMG submission 79669) | Bulk soil microbial communities from a Populus tree surrounding site in Tennessee, USA - Soil MetaG P. TD hybrid SBSTD1 (version 2)... | ecosystem: Environmental > Terrestrial > Soil >...
GCGCCGGCAATGATATTGGGACCACTCGCACCGGCTGTACATTGAAAGTTTCCGGGGTTAGGATAAAAACCAACCGCCACTTCGTTAATTACTTGCTGGATCTGCGACTGCACCTCCCGAATTGCCTGACTAAAGGCGGTCTGATTCTGCTTGCCGGCTACTAAGTAGGCTGCGCTGACAAACAAAACACCAGTAACTGCCAGCACAATCAGGACCTCAAGAATAGTAAAGCCGAGATTTCTCGGAGCATCAGAACAGTGATGATTGGCTCCCAGGCCACCCTTCATAACCCCAAGTATAGCATAAGCCTGTTGGGGCCGAGCGATGGATTGACTAGAAAAATAATTGACTGGTATACCAGTCAATAACTGCTGAGCCCCATAACACAACTACAACTGTAGCCGCGAGTAACAACGGGCCGAAGGGCAAATGACTGCCCCGCCGAGCCTTACCAGTCATTAAGAGTGGGAGAGCAATACACATGCCTAACACAGACGCTAGTAATAAAAGCAGCATGGCTTCGAACGCGCCGCCAGCTAGTAAACCCAGCACGATCCCCAGCTTTACATCGCCGAAGCCAATCCACCGACCATTCGAAACGAGGTACAACACAAGAAAAAAACCACTGAGCACCAGCGCGCCAACTGCCGAACCGAGTAATCCCGTCCACGAAGCATCAAACAAAATAGGTAGCGCGAGTACCTGGAAGATGGCCAGACCAAGCAGCGGAAAGACTATTTTGTCGGGCAATAAGAACCAACGGATATCGTACAGCGCTAGGGCCACAAAACCGACAATAAACACCAGCCAAAGCCCAAACAAAAATAATCCCTCACCCGTTAGCTCCATTGGCCAGAAAAAGTAGGACAATACAAAAAGCCCAGGTACTGCGAGCTCCACGAGCGGGCTGTCTGCTATAGCCTTACCACAGTAACGACATTTGCCGCGTAGCCACAACCAACTGGCGACGGGCACCAAGTCTTTGGGAGCCAACTCATGATGACACTCGGGACATTCGCTACGCCCCTTAACCCAATCCTTGCCCTCGTGCAACCGCCAGACAAAGGCATTCACGAAGCTGCCAAGACACAGGCCAAGCAGTATAAGCAACAGCACGATCATTTAGTTATCGTACCATAGCAAAGAGCCCCTTTCGGGGCTCTTCTGCGTATTCGAGTAAAACTCTTCTAGGAAGCCTGGCAAAGCTTAGCGCTTGGCTCATTCTTATAGAGAGCAACTATACTACGGCTACTGGCACCAGTCGTGGTACCATCACCAACGGTAGTTGTGCTACAAACTGCAGCGGTAATGAGTTTGACCGAGTTAACGTCGTCACCATTCGTCACGCCTGATGCAGCGGCCTGAAGCGTAACGCTCGATGAGCCATTGTAATAGCCCAAGTTAACAGGCACCTGGTTACTTCCGCTCGCGCCAATAGTCAATGTACCACCAGATACAGCGACTGACGCTGGCAAATTACCGCCATTATTGCTGACGTATTCTTGTACACCGCTTAAGATGTTGCCAACATCTTCGCGTCGTTGGGTGTTACGGGCATTGCGCTGCAAAGCAGGTACCGCCAGGAACACAACCAACAAGATAAGTCCCGCGATAGCCAGGACGATCAGGATTTCGATAATGGTGAAACCCTTTTCTTTACGGTTACGTATATTTGCTAGCATGTCCGAGATGCCCCCTTGTTGATTTAGTTAATGCTTATGACTGCATAATACTTATGCTTACGTATAAAATCAATAGGGTTACCCCCAGCTTGATCCATCATAAGATGTCATTATGGATACTATTGGGGCGCACCCTGAATGAACGTCTGGCCAGCCAGACCATAAATTGGAAGTAGCACGGCAGCCACCACCAAGAAGGCCACGACACCCAGAACGACCATGAGCACTGGTTCAATAATAGTCGAGATTGTTTTGACCTGATCGTCAACCTCTTTTTCGTAATAATCGGCTGTTTTGGTGAGCATTTGCTCGAGCGAACCGGATTGCTCACCAATACGCAACATGTTTGGTACTAACTCTAGGAAATTGGGGTCATTGGATAACGATTCGGAGAGAGCCTTACCGGTCTTTACCTTTTCGAGAGCCTTTTGAATAGAAGCTTCAATAACTACGTTGTTAACGGCACTGGCAGTGATCTCTAATGTTTGGATTAACGGCACACCGCTGGATACTAGGGTACTGCCGGTGCGTGCAAAACGAGCCATATACATCTTCATAAATAAAGGGCCTACTGGCCAGACATGCATCTTGAGTCTATCCACCACTTGCTTGCCCGGGCCGGTGCGTGCCCAGCGGGTGGTCAAGAAAGCAATAAGACCAAGCATCAACAGGACTACCCACCAAAAATCGATAATAAAGTGTGCCACTACTAAAAGTGTGCGCGTAATGAGTGGCAATGTTGCACCTGGAATACCTTCGTAAAGCACCTCAACCTGCGGCAAAACCTGTACGACCATAAAGCCGACAACGCCCAGCATGACGACTATAACGATTATTGGGTAGATCAGGGCGCCGCGCACTTTACTGATGATATCGGCGTCTTTTTCTTGCTGAATGGCCAATCGCTCCAGCGATTTATCAAGTGTACCTGATGCCTCACCGGCGGCAATGAGGCTGATGTATACCTTATTAAAGGCTTGCGGGTATTTGGCCATGGCCCCCGCGAGTGTAGAGCCAGACTCTACATCGCTAATAATCTTGCCGATAATGACTTTGAACGGCTTGCTGGTAGTTTGCTGATTGACTGTGCGCAACGACTGCACGAGTGGCAAGCCGGCATTAATAAGAGTGGCCAGCTGTCTAGAAAATAAAACTTTTTCTTTGGTTTTTATGCGCGAAAAACGTTTACCAAAAATACCAGTGCCCTTTTCGGCTAAGGAAATATCGATAGGTACAAGACCTTCTTTGCGGATAAGCTTAGAGGCCGATTGTTCGTCATCGGCTTGCACCTCGGCTTTTACGTACTGACCGCTCGAGGGATCCCGGGCTGTATAGCGAAAATTCAGCACGCTAGGGCTCCGCACTCTAGGCCGTACCTGCTTAATTTGCTTGGGGCCATCGCGACAACCATTCTATCCCCTCATCAACCTATCGAGCTCTCCTAGGTCGACGGCAACGGTTCGGGCTTGATCGTAACTAATAACCCCGTTGTGCACCAAAGAGACCAACGTCTTGTCCATGGACTGCATACCATATTCGGCGCCAGTTTGAATAATCGCCTCTAGTTGATGGGTCTTGCCCTCGCGAATGATGTTGCGCACCGCAGGTGTAACGATTAAAATCTCGGCGGCTGCCACTCGCCCGCCACCAATAGCTGGCAGCAAACGCTGCGAACAAACGGCCATAAGAATGTTACTCAGCTGCGCTCGAATTTGTGGTTGCTGATGGGGCGGAAAAACATCTATCATACGGTCGATACTCTGGGCAGCCGAGTTAGTGTGCAAGGTCGCAAACACCAAGTGCCCAGTCTCGGCAATCGTAATGGCCGAAGCAATTGTTTCTAGATCGCGCATTTCGCCGATTAACACCACATCTGGATCTTCGCGTAGGGCAGAGCGCAAGGCAGCAGAAAAAGAATAGGTGTCATAATGCACTTCGCGCTGCACTACCACCGAACGCTTCGAGCGGTGAGTATACTCGATTGGATCTTCAATAGTAATGATGTGTTCTGGGCGTTCGACATTGATCTTGTTGATCATGGCGGCCAGAGTGGTCGACTTGCCGGATCCAGTTGGTCCGGTCACGAGCACGAGGCCCCGAGGATATTCGGCAAACTTGCTGACAATTGGAGGAAGACCCAGCTGCTCGATAGTTAAAATTTCGTTTGGAATAAGTCTTAAGGCCGCAGCTAAATTGCCGCGTTCGTGAAAAGCGTTTACCCGGAACCGCCCTAACTCACCAAAGGCAAAGCTAAAGTCGAATTCCTTGTCTTTTAGTAAAATCTGCTTTTGATCTTCGTCTAAAATAGCAAAGATAAGAGTCTCGACGGCCTCGTCGCTTAAAATCTCTGCCCCGCCGATGGGTATGAGTGATCCATCGACCCGTATTATCGGTGGTAGACCAACTTGCAAATGAAGGTCAGAAGCCTTTTTCTTAACGACTTCTTCCAGAAGTACTTCTATTCGTGGCTGTCCTTGCATGCTCTTTCCACCTTCTTTTTAGGCAGCGTCCGCGCTGGCCACGCGGTTAATCTCTGTTAGGGTTGTATGCCCGGCCAGGGCCTTTAGGTAGCCGTCTTCGCGCATCGTGACCATGCCCTGCGCGATAGCTACTTTCTGGATCTCCGCACTGGTGGAGCGTTTGAGTATCAGCTCTTGGATCTGTTCAGTAATACTGAAGACCTCGTAGATACCCATTCGGCCCTTAAAACCACCTGGCGCCTCGGGGCTGTCTATGCCCTTAGCTAAAGTATAAGCGTTTTGCCCCTGGAGTGGCAAGCTCTGGTAACCAAGATCAGCCGCCACTTTGGCCATTGCCGCCTGATCCTTTGGAAGCAATCGACCGATGGTTTTTGTGATGGCCTCGGTCTCCACTCTATCGGATTGATAAACCTCTTTATTGGCACCGATACGACGCACCAAACGCTGACCAATAACCGTTCGAACAGTACTGGCAATTAGGAAGGGTTCGATTTCCATATCAAGCAGTCGCGGCAAGATGCCGGCCGCCGAATTGGTGTGGAGGGTACTAAAAACCAAATGTCCAGTCAGTGCCGCCTGTACCGCCAGCTCAGCGGTTTCTTTGTCGCGGATCTCCCCCACCATAACGACGTCGGGGTCTTGACGCAAGATAGACCGTAATCCATTACCAAAGGTGAGGCCAACGTCGGCATTGACTTGAATCTGATTAACGCCTGGCATCTTATATTCGACAGGATCTTCTAGCGTAATAATATTTATGGAGTCACTTTTTACCTCTTGCAAGAGAGCATACAAAGAGGTTGACTTACCTGAACCGGTGGGACCGCTGGTCAGGATCATGCCACTCGTGCCCTTCACGCCCTCGCGGATAGCCCGCAGTGCTCGGCCCATATAGCCCATGTCTTCTAATTTGAGGCTGGTGCCAGTTTTATCTAATAATCGGATGACCACCTTCTCGCCCCATATAACTGGCGAAATGGCGATACGCAGGTCTATCTCGCGGCCGGCGGCGCTAATGGTAAACTCACCGTCCTGGGGAATGCGGTGTTCGTCGATCTTTAGGTTGGCCAAAATTTTAATTCTGGATACGAGCGGCGGCTCGGTACTCTTGGGTAAACGTAAAATCTCACGCAGGATGCCATCGATACGGCAGCGTATTTTGAGTGAATCTTGTAATGGTTCGATATGTACATCGCTGGCGCCATTTTTGGCCGCGAATTCTAGTATGGTCGATAACGCCTTGCTGATCGGCGAATCCTGCACAATAGTCTTAATACTTTTACTGGTGGCGCCGACGATCGCTGGCGCCTCGGCGGTCTTGTCGGCGGTTTGCTCCATACCCGGAGCGACAATGTCGCCAAACTCACCGGCTACCTGTTTTGAAATATTGCCCTGATATTGGTGCAATACCTGGCGGATACCCGCCTCGGACGCAGCGTATACCTTAAGTGGCCGGCCAATTTTGTTGGACAAAAAGTCAACCGCCTGGACGTTGTCGGCATCTAACATGGCCACTACCAAACGATTTTGCATTTCGCCAAGTGGGACGGCCATATAACGTTCGGCAACGTCTTGGGGCAATAGGCCCAACACTTCGGCGTCAATTCTGGCGCTACTAAGGTTCACATAGGGCACCTTTGTTACCTGGGCCACTGTCTTGGTGAGAGCCTCCTCGGTAACTTGCCCGCTACTCACCAACATACCAAGCAAAGGCGTATGCTGTTGTTCCGCTTTTGCCTTAAGATCAGCTAGCTGCTCAGTCGTTAGAACGCCACTTACTACTAGATCATCTTCGACCTGCTTTTGGGCGGCAGTGGATAAGACACTCATCTAAGCGCCCTTTCTAAGGTTTGGTATTGAATGGGTTCGGGTTATTGGCATTGCCGATTTGAATGAGTTGAGTGGGGTTAATCGAGTTGGAGTTGTAATACTTGGGCGGGAGCTCCGGAAATTCTGGGGTAATTACGTCCACTACCTCCGCGGTCTGCTCACGGTTTTGCGGCTTAGAGAACAACCAGTTCGAAACTATAAACCCAAAAACGGCGCTAAATATCACTACGACACCAATCAAGGCAAAGTCTTTTTGTTTCATTTCACTACCTCGTCCTTGATATTGAACTTCTTGGTGGGCTGGAAGTATGTTTGAGCATCGATGACGGCAACCATGCTCGTTTCGTCGCCCGACAATTCCAGAGTTTGGATTTGGAATGGCCGGATGGATCTTTCGAAGGTACCCACCAAACCTTGGATTGAAGGGTAAGCTCCAGTTACCTGCACCTGGAACGGCATAGAAATAGGAATGGGTTCAGTGCTAGTCTGCTTGTCTTTTTGAATAATCTCTTCGTCGGTACCGCCAATGCCAATTATTTGCAGGTTCTGGCTTTGAACCAATTTTTCAACACTAGTGATAAGAGCCGGAAAGTCATACTTGCTTGGCAACGAATCAAGCACAATCTTGACGTTATCGCCATCTAGTTCGCCAGTCCCCTCGGGATTCCCGCCAAGGGCATTTGGATTAGCGTTGGCGAAGTCAGTGTACGACTCGCGCAAGCTATCCATGGCCGCCTGGTTGCTCTCTAACTGGGCGAGTGCTGTCTTTTTGGCAGAGATAACCCGACTTTGGTAGCTCGCCTGGCTTAGTAACGATTTTCCGCCTATCAGCGCTAACACCAGCACAAAAGCGGCAATGCTTGTCGCAATTACCATGTTGGAATTAGCTTTGCTGATCAGTGTGCGCTTGGTGAATGAAGTTGTTCGGGCCATGGCTATTGTTGCTCCGTTTGCGTGTTTTGGAACAATGCGCTCGGATCGCTAATCTCGGAACGGGTGGTAGTGATATTTGGAACGGTTAAGGTAACGGCGTACTGCTCGCTAAAGATATTTGGATCGAAGTTTAACGTTATGGTGTAAGCCGCCTCCTTACTGTTGCGGCCAAAGCTGGACAACACAACGTCAGAAAACGCCGGTTTAAGTGTCTTCGTGTCTTGATCTGTATAGTACGTCGTGAACTTGAGTGTATCGACATAGGTATTGACCGTCTCTAGCGAATTTGCCGCCCCGCTAATACTCATGGTGTGTTGGACAAAATCGGCATTTAGACGGGCGATACTAGCAGATGCTGGGGTGGATTGGGAAATATACGTAAATAACCTGGAAGCTACCGCCTTGGCGTCATGCAGGCCAGGTATGACTTTTAATTGATTTTGGACCGTCAGCATAGTTGTTAACTCGGGCGTACTTTCTATATCGCTTGCCGCAGTCGTAATGTCTTTGTCTAGGTCGCTAATGGTCTTCTTTTGAATGCCGAAGACAAACGAGCTAAGTAAAACAATAACCGTACCTGAGGCAATTACCACCAGCACCGCCACTAACATGACAACTCGTTTTTGCTGACGAGCCTTCAGGTATTGGATTTTGATGTCGGGCAGAAGATTAAACTGAATCATATCTATTCTGTCCTCTCGGCTAAGCCGGCAGCGACACCAAAGTGATTGGACACCGCCAAAAGCTCGTTTTGGCGCTCGGGCGAGAATGACACATTGCGCCAAGCGTTGCCAATTTCTACCTCTATGCCAAACTTATTGGCAAGATACAAGGGAAACTCCGGCAAAGCCGAAGCGCCACCAGTAACTACCATACGGCTGATCGTGACATCAACATAGCGACTGCGGAAAAACTTAATCGATTTGTCTATTTCGCCAGTTAATAGATCAATCGTGCCAATAACGGCATCATAAATACGCCCCTCTAACTTGTCCCTGCCCAGACCAAACTTAAACACAAACTGACGGGCCTGTTTGTCGTCTATATTTAAATTCTGTCCGGCAGCCCGGATAATCGCCTCCGCCCCCGTTGGGATGGAGCGAGTTAAACGAGGCGTGCCATTCATGGCAATCACAATATCGGTACTCTTGCTGCCGATATCGATAACTATCTGCGGCGCCAATGAATCCTGGGCAACCAAGGCCCGCGTTAAGGCTAAGTTATCTGGCTCGAAGGCAATAACGTCCAGGCCAATTGACTCAAGCAAGTCTAGACGCTGTTCAACAAAGTTGTTCTCGACACTGGATAGCAATACCTCAACCTTTGTCTTGTCTTTGGGCGAGTCACCGATGATTGCCCAGTCAATTTTTGATTTATCTAGTGGCGTTGGAATAAGCGAATCGGCCTGGTAGTGGATAGCCTTGGTGAGTTCATCGGGCGGTAGGCGATCAAAATCTACGACTGCTGTAAACACGCGCTGCGATGGGACACCGACAGCTACGTTGTTGGTGCTGACTCCCGACTGGGTGAGCAACTGCTGGATAATTTGGGCCAACCGCTGTTGGTCGGCTTTGGAATCGCTTAAGACCAGCTTGCTATCAACCGGCACATAGGCATAGCGATCAAGGCTTTTTACCGGGCCACCACCGCGCAGTTCTACGAGCCTGATCGCTGTCGTGCCGATATCCAGACCAAAGAACGCAGATACCCCACTTAGTATACTCATGTTACCTTAAAGTATAGCATAACCAGTATGTGCGGCAGCAAACATCGCACTGCCAAAATTGCCTTACAAAACTCCTTAAAATCTAGAGAACGGGCGGCAAACTTATTATAGAATCGTAGTCGGCACTTCCAGCCTGTCCGCTTGGCTGCACCAGCCATAAGGCTGGGGTGTAATTTATTACTTCTGCCGCTGCCCCACCGGCGCCTGTTTCGCCGGCCGTGCTTTGCGAGAGCGTGCCAAATGTCCTGAGCGGCAAAATCTGCTTGCCCACAATTGAACCGTTAATAGTCAGCTTAAGATTACAGTTGGCATATAGCGTGCCATCAAGCGGTATCAAGAAAGCACCAGTCGCACAGGTTCGCAAATTACCAGTAGTGGGGCTATTACGCTGCGCCACATATTGGCCATCCAATCTGGCAACGGTATTTCCGATGTAAATATTGCCGCTCACGATCAGTCGGAATTGGGGTATGGTGGCCACACTCCAACCGCCAGCATCGTTATAACTAATATCGCTATTTATAAACACATCACCGAGGACATATATGGTAATCCGTTTGTTGGCTGGCAGACTACCACCGGCTAATGTTAACGCGCTCGCCGGGGCAGATTTATAAGTACCGCTAGGCAGGGTGCCGACGTTGGGGTTAGCTGGTAAGTCTGTCGCCCCATTAGGTAGTGCGGCATAGAAATCGGGCATGCATGGTAATGGTCCGAAGCTTCCACCAAATGATCCATTGGGTGGGTCGATAGTAGTGTTGGCAAAAGCCAGACCACTCGGAGAACCCGCAGCGGCCGAGTTAAGACTGGTAGCAAAATCGGTAATCACATTGTAGGCGTAAATGCCATACTGAGAGGCCGCTCCCGACCAACCGCCGGCCGTACGTCTATTCCAACCCACAATCATGGCGTCCCACGGGGTACAGTTGGTAGTAGTCGGTGGTGCATTGCCGGCCATGATATCTCCACCGTAAGCGCGTATGTATGGCTTAGAGGCAACCACAATACACACCTCAGTTCCAAGCGGACCGCCGCCGGGTGTCGATGGATTGACATAGAGTGATCGACATACCGTGGTGTTAGCCGGCAAATTATTAACTGTTTCGGTGGGGCTGAGCGTCGTATTACCCGCAGGGAAAGTCGCCGGACAGCTTGGCGCACCCGGTGGTGCGGAGCCGGTGCTTTCGGCAGGGCTGGGAACGGCAAAGTATCCGGCATGATTATTAGCGTAAATGTTACAAGTAACTGGGCCGCTGGGAGTTGAACCAGTGTTATTTACTGCGTAGGTAAACGTAACACTATCGCCAGGTTCGGCAATACTACCCGTCACGGATGAGCCACCACTGGTAATGCTGGCGTTAATACTAGGCGTCAGGTTGTAATTATTGGTTGCGCATTCCCTTAGGAAGTAAATACCGTCGTATGGCAGTTTAAACTGCAGCGTGTTGTCGACATATACACTGTCGAGAATCCACTGATATATCATGTCTCGTTTAAAAGTGTAGTCCAACCAAATGCGTTTAGAGCTGGCGGTGGTATAGACTTCTAAAAATCCTCCCCCGGCATTAGCCGAGCCACCAAAGCCATCCGGGAAAGACGGCGAACCCGGGTTGGGCGGCACATCTACCCATGATCCACCCGATCTAGGCATTTCCTGTAACTTAACCAAGAATGGTCTCGGCTGTACGGCCCAGTTATTGCGGTTATCGTCGTCAAAGATTTCGATGCGCTTGGTGGCCGTCGGCGTAACCATGGTGCAGTCTGGAGCAAACTTCATATTCCAGGTGGAGTAATTAATATAGGGGTTAGGCGGGAACTGTGTGTTACTGGGGTTGTTACCTTGCAGTGGCGAAGTCTGGTTCATGCCAAAAGACGAAGTTGGCTGGGCGCTATCCTGGGTAATAACCGAGCCAGCTGGGCCAGTCAGCCAGAACGTATTCATGTACTTATCTGTTGCTGGATTAGCAGATACTAAAATCGAGTAGGTATACATGCCAGTGTTGGGGTCGAGGGAGTTGCCGCTTAAGTTGAGTGCCACTGTCTTAGAGTCACAGGTACCGGAACCATCAAAATCGCCCCACTGGAACTGCGGACCGCCAACAAGAGCGAATACCACTGCGTGACCACTGCTGTTAATCACGCCGTCATCTAGGGCATCGTAATTACGACCGCCAACCCTGAAGGTGTTATAGCAAATATGTGGGTTGTGGATAACGATTTGCCCAGTTGGCGTCGGCAAGTACACCCGCAAGGTGGTTTGTAAAATAGGGTTACTCGCACTCGTGGCTACCATGTAATCAACAGTTCGCCCCACACCCGGAAATGAGTTGCCGTAGCGGTTACTCTCCATAAAGTCAGCCGGGTCCGGCCCTTGGTTAGAGACGGCAGCCGCAGGGCTCATGGTGAACAGGCTACTCGCCACCGTAATGCCGGCAATCAAAATCATCAAAGAACGACGTATCGACTTACTCATAGCTTGTCCAGTTGCTCCTCTACGTCTTTGATGGCATTGATCGTACCCTCGTCGCCAGGATGCCCGGCTAAATAGGCCTCCAGGTAATCGAGTTGCTTATTGTAGTATTTCTCGGCGTTCTTTTTATCGCCCATTTTGGCATAGGCATTGGCGATTGATTGGTAATAGACATACTGATCGGTCAGATGGTTATCTTCCAAAATAGCCTGAGCCTGCAGATAATTTTGCAAGGCCTTGTCCCAGTTTTCGAGAAGTTCGTAGTTCTGACCAATTTGGCCATAGTATGTAGCCCGCTGCATTGGGTCCTGAGGTGGTGTTTCTTTTTCTAGAGCTACGACTTGGTTTTGGTATGGATTGTAAGATGACTTGGGCTCTGGCTCGGGGCTGCGGAGCATCACAAAGGCGATGGCGGCAGCTACAAGCAGCACAAATACAACCATGGCGATGATAATCGCCTTATTACTAAATTTTTTAGGCTCCTGCCCAACCTGTACCGTATCCGCCATAAGACTTATGCTTTAACTCTACTACACCCGTCCGGTTGTGCAAACACTTGCAAGGGTCCGAGGCGCCCACGTTGCTATACTGTCACTAACAATGACTGATCAATTTCTTGCACAAATCGTCGACAGCTACTACGATTCTCTGCCGAATAAAGACGTGCGCCAGCCAAGGAGCATGATTTTATTTAGCGGAGTGCCTGGTTCTGGGAAATCAACTATTGCCCGGGCCATCGAAAAAGAGCTACAAGCCGTACGGCTATCGAACGACGAGCTTCGCAGCCATATAGTAGCCATGGCCCCAGATATCACGCCCGCGGAGCGCGAAAAGATCAAACTTGCCGCAGCATCTATGCTGCTCGAACGAGTGATGCGTACGACCCATGGCCTGATCGTCATCGACGCTTCGTGCGACCGCGGGTACGATTACTACCAGTCCTATGCGGGACGTTTCGGCTACCGGGTAATAGTTTTACGGATAGATATCCCTAAGGAAATATTGAAGCAACGCATCATCACCCGCGGCACGCAAGGCTTTAAAAACGCGACCGATGAACTGGCGCAGCTGGACCAGTGGTGGCAGGATTGGGAAACGTTTGGCCAAGAGCACAAGGCTGACATGCGTATTACTCAAGAAACGTCTAACGAAGATATACTTCGAAAAATTACACAAATCAGCGGCCGACTGACCTTTCTGACATAATTTTTTAGATCTTATAGTTGCAATCGGTGCATATTTATGCTATATAATATATAGTTATTCATCGGTTTTAAAAATGACCACAAAAACAAAAAAACAACCAGATATAACTCCCCTACTCGCCACCTTGCTGCTTAGGCGCGCCAGGATGAATCCCTTTTTGCGACTAGTCCCTCAAAACATAGGGATGGTTGGCATAGGCATCGGTGCAGTGGTGACCGCCACTTTGGTGATATCTTTCTTCTTGCCGCGCAGCGTTAACTTTTCGTTTGCCCAGCAAAATTGCTTTACCAGCCCAACGGTGCTGCCACAGCTGGTTGCCAAAAAAGAAGGTAAGGTCTTTAGGGCCACGCCTACTGCCACAATTTCTATTGCTGGGTATCCATTGTATTCTCACACCACTTGCATTACTCCACAGCAGACACCAACTGCGCAAAACGCCGAACAGCTTGCCCTAAAGCCGCTTGGCATCCCCTTCCTCGCAAAAAACATCCACGTCTCTACAGGTAACCTGCCCACTGTGGAATATAAAACTGTGCTTGACCAACCAATTTCGATTAAAGATCCCCTAACCTTCCCGCTCACTAGCGCTGATCAAATCTTCGACTATCACCTAGTTGTCGGCGGCAAAGAGCTAGCCTGCGCGAAAGAACAAAATAAAATTATTTGTGATATCGAAAAACTAGGCCTAGCTCAGTCAGCCACCTACACCCTGGCCATGCAGCGTGTATTTAACGGCAAAACGCCAGTGGCTTTATTTGAACAACCAGTCAGTACCGTAGCTGCGGTGGAGATTGCCAGCTCATCGATTACGGGCGGTCAAACGGTTTTTGACATTCCAAAACAGATGACACTCACACTCAACAAAGCGGCCAAGTCAATCGAGGGTGTAACCCTAGCGCAAGTATCGGGCCAAACACGCACAAACATTCCCGTACGTGCTGATCTAAACGGCCAAACCGTAACGGTATATTTCGACAAGGCCTTGGAGCGCAGTGCTATTTTTGAGCTGGGTATCCAAAAGCTCAGTAGCGAGGATGGGGGCTACTTAGCCGCCCCCTTCGCCCTGTCATTCGCCACTTCTGGCGGGCCAAAAGTTAGAGGTGTTAATATTGGCTCATCGAAGGTAGCAACAGCCTCTAACGTTGTGATCACTTTTGACTCGTCTGTATCTGGCACTCAAAATTTGGACACATACATCAAGCTAGAGATAAACGGCAACGTCGTGCCAGCTATCTTGAGCCGCAACGGCAGGACCGTCACCATTAATCCCAACGATAACCTCCCAGGATGCACCCCCTTTACGGTTAGGGTTATCAATGGGTTGCAAAACGAATTTGGGGTGTCCGGCGGGTCAGCCTGGCAGTTTAATTCACGCACCATCTGCCAAACAGTCTTTAGCATCGGCAGTTCAGTTTTGGGCCGCAGTATTTTGGCCTACCGCTTTGGTAATGGGCCAAGCACCGTTGTGTTTGTTGGCACCACTCATGGCGACGAAAAAAGCAGCACAGCTACTTTAAACAGTTGGATAGATTATTTAGAGGCCCACTACGACCAAATCCCAGCCAACCGCAGCATAATTGTCATCCCTAATCTAAATCCCGACGGCTATGCCGCCAGCCGGCGCACCAATGCCAACAACGTTGACCTTAATCGTAACTTCCCGGCCAACAACTGGAAACAAGGCGTGACCATGCCAGGTGGTGCCTATAACCCTAACGGTGGTGGTTCTGCTCCGTTGTCTGAGCCAGAGTCCAGAGCCCTAGCCAATTACGTGGTCGGCCTTAACCCACGCCTAGTACTAACCTACCACGCCGCTGCCGGTGTAGTGATGCCCAACGACGCCGGCGATAGTGTGGCCCTGGCCAAAATATACAGCCAAAAATCTAACATCAGCTATCAGCCAAGTAGCCAAACTAACGCCATATTTACCTACGACACCACCGGCTCGTTCGAAGAATGGCTGTACGACAAACACGGCACCCCAGCCATACTGGTTGAACTGTGGACCAAATCGTCCAACGCCTTTTCTAAAAATCAAAACGCCATGTGGCACATGGCCACTCTGCCCTAACAATCCGCTTTATAGATTACTACCTCTGTTTTATAATAGCGGCATGAGTCTATCGATCGGGATTGTTGGTCTGCCTAATGTTGGCAAATCTACCCTGTTTAATGCATTGACCAATAACAATATTCTGGCGGCTAATTATCCATTTGCGACCATCGAACCAAACACCGGCATAGTGCCTGTGCCAGACGAGCGCCTGCAAAAACTGGGCGCCCTATATAATACCCAAAAAATTGTGCCAGCTACGGTAACATTTGTAGATATCGCCGGACTGGTGGCGGGCGCGAGCCAGGGCGAAGGCCTGGGTAATCAGTTCCTGAGCCATATTCGTTCGTGCAACGCAATCGTCCAAGTGGTACGTGCCTTCAAAGACGACAACGTCATCCATGTCGACAACGACCTGAATCCACAAAAAGATATTGAGGTCATTAACACAGAGTTAGTTCTAGCCGACCTACAAACCGTCGAAAAACGTCTGCCAAAACTACAGAAAGAAGCCAAGGCCAACCCAAAGTTAAAGCCGGAAGTCGATACCTTGGAGCGCGCTCAAGCCTTGCTTAACGACAACAAACCACTCAGTAGCGTCGATGACCTGCATGTAGAATACTTGGAAGATCTGCATCTGCTGACTGCCAAGCCCGTCATCTATCTCTTTAACCTAGACGAAGCCAGCCTGCAAAACGATGCCCGTAAACAAGAACTAAAGAGCATGGTTGCGCCCGCTCGTTCCCTGTTCGTCTGCGCCCAATTGGAGAGTGAGCTAAACGGTCTGGACGGAGCCGACGCCGCTGAATTACTCGAAAGCTATGGCCAACAAGAATCCGGCCTCATCCAACTTATCCATACTGCGTACGATGTGCTTGGTTTACAAAGCTACCTAACTGCCGGCGAAAAAGAAGTGCGCGCCTGGACCATCCATAAAGGCGATACTGCCCCACAGGCTGCCGGCGTAATCCATGGCGATTTTGAACGCGGATTTATTGCTGCCGAGATCGTTAATTATGACGACCTTGTGGCCGCCGGCTCCGAACAAGCCGCCAAGGCGGCGGGCAAGATCCGCACTGAGGGCAAAACCTACATCATGCAGCCAAACGACGTCGTCGAATTCCGATTTAACGTCAGCAAGTAAAATATAACTCGAGTTCTAAAACTATTGGCGGGCGTGCTGGTTTGCTGTGTCGACAATACCCTGCGCATCGATCCTTTGGTCTGTAAGAAGCTGTTCATGACGCTCGACAGCTGTCGCGTACTCCTGGCTCGCAGGATCTACTCCAATCACATGAGGACGTGCCGTCTTTCTGCTCTGTGCATCTAGCACACCCTCGGCAGCCTTAACCATTGCGGTCTCAAAACCACCTTCTTCTCGTTGACTATTTACAGCTGCTCTTCCAATCGCCACACGTCGCCTATTATTTACAGAATCTCCTCGCGTCTCAATCATTCCATGAGGAGAGTTAGGGCCATTTAACCATGAAACGTCGATCATACCTTCGCTGTTTCTTACTGATTGGTTCATAGTTTTTCGTTCTTTCTGTTTTATTTAGACACCTCAATAATAGCATATAGCTGTAAGTCTGTCAATATTATTACTCTTTACTGTTGTATGGTACCGGGGAAATCTTCAACTCAGTAAAACTTTGGCGCTGTACGGCGGCGCATAAGCATTGGAACGCGGGTGTAGGGGTTAACCGGCAATGTGTACTGGTGCTCACCCGTCCCCTGCATAGCTAGACCGCCGACCAGTGGGGCATGAGCCTGGTGCTTAGGAGAAACCTGGAACTGATGTGCCAAGTGTGGTTGGCGGATTTCCATAACTCGCTGCTGCGTGTAGTTCAAAATTTTACGCAAGCGATGGTTGCTCCAGGCGTTAAACACTAACGTGCGATTGGGCGTGATAACCCGCATGGTGCTATTCATTAACCTAGAGCTATAGTCAATTTCGGCGATCATATCAAACCGTATATCTTCGAGTGTTAGAAACATCGGTTTACGGTCCACTAAAAGCAGTCGATGATTGGTGACTGCGAGCAAGGCGAATCCGCCCTCATAACGGCCGTTGGTGCAGCCGGCAATAATTTCATCTGGCAAGATAATATTGGCGAGTTCTTTTATTTCCGATCTGCCCCAGAAACGAAAGTTACAGCCGATGCGCTTTAGCTGCTCCTCGATATAGTTGATTGATACCATTCCCCCTCCTTTTCTCCGGCCCGACAACCGGGCCAGTACTTCTATAGTAGCGGCGTCCTTGAGGTGTTGTCGCCAAGTTTCGTCACGTTAAGCGTGCGATTTGCGTCACAATTGTGGCATAACTGATTTCTATGCAATAATAGATATATGTTGACGACTGATGGCCAATCAGAGGCGCTCGTCGACCTCTTCCATAGAGGATCCAGGTTAAGTTATAAAAAGGGTGAATTCGTAGTTAGGCCCGGGGGCGACTCTCCGGGCCTTTTTTATATCCTCAGTGGTTTAGTAAAGGCCTACGACATAACCAAATATGGCGAGGAAAACCTGCTCATTATTCGTAAAAGTGGTGAGGTCTTAGGGCTCACCTGGGCCATAACGGGCGAAGATCGACATATCATTTACGCCACCCTAGCGCCAACCGAACTACTACACATTAGCCGAGACGAATTTACCGACTTCGTGCGCACAAACCCTAGTGTGGCCCTACCGCTTGTCGATATGTTGGTCGAGATGTACAAAATGCATTCCGAACGAATATTGACACTAGAATATCGTACGGTACGCGAGCGACTAGTCGCCTTTTTGCTATCGGCCGCCAAACGATTTGGCAGACCAGTCGGATCAACCATCGTGATTGATGTGCCGCTCAGACACCAAGATATCGCCAGCTCCATAAGTGCCACCCGCGAAACAACCGGCCGGGAGCTATCTGCCCTGGAGCGCCTCGGCCTTTTGAATAGCTATCACTCCCACATTACGCTTAAAAATGTCCCGAAGCTGCGCAGCTACCTTGAGTAGCTACCTCCAACGGGCCACGACCTTCTCGATTGTCTTGACCACTAGATCATGTGGCGGCACGTCTTGGACGTCGTAATAATGATCGGTGTTATAAAAATCCTCTATCACGCTCAGACAAAAAATTTCGTCGGCTAGAATGTGCATCCGGTCGACCGCTTGCACACTTGCCAGCGGCGTAGCCACGATTAACTTTTTAAGCTTAATGGGCTTTAAAAATTCGGCGGCGATATCAAGCGAAAAACCATTACTAAATCCATCGGAAACAATAATAACGATATGATCAGTTAATAAATCCCTGCGGATCAATCCTCCACGACCCACCAGACGGTGCATCTCCTGCATTTTTTGCATTTTCTCTTGCTCGATAAGATTATGGTACTCAGCAATAAATTCTTCGAGCTGTCCGGGTGAATAGGCAGTGTTATAGGTAAACGAGCCATCTTGGGTAATGCCAGCTACCGCCTCTGGTTCGCGGGGCAACAGAATGGCCTCCGACAACAGCATAGTGAGTACGCAGCGAAGTTCGAGTGCAATTTGAGCGCCTACCATAACCCCGCCGTCGCTTAAGCCAACAACCGCACACTGCTGCCCTTTATATTTTTTGGTTATCTCTTGGGCGAGTTTTTGGCCGGCTTCAACTCGACTCTTAAAATACATAAGCGTAGTCTACCATGCGGTAGGTGGTAGAGAGTAGTTGGGAGCGAAGTTAACGGCTCAGGAACTGATGGATTTGTTTGGCGGCATCGGCAACTTGTGCCCAACTGCTGCCACTGCTCAGTACGACCATTACGTAGGTACCCTTAGGCCCATACACAATACCCGCATCGTTAAGGTATCCGTCGATAAAACCCACCTTGTCGGCCACGATTACACCGGTACCGGCGGGTATTCCAGAACGATATATTTGTCGCTTCATCGCACTCACTAACCTATCGCGGTCGGCGGTTGATACCAACGTTCCGTTTTGCAACTTACGCATAAATAAAGCCAGGTCATCCGCGCTGGTATAAAAAGGCGCAAAAGTTGTGGAGGTCATGCCAATACCCTGAGCCATAGTTTGGACGTTTGACCAACCTATCTGCTCGCCGAAAGCCTTGGCGCAAGGATTGTCCGAACGGACAATCATGGCTTCAAAACAATCGCTCGCGCTCTTGCCGTTAATAGTGTCCGTCCACTGCATTTGCCCGGCCGCGATCTTTTTAAATACGGCGTAGGCCACCGGCAACTTGTACGTACTGGCGGCAACGAATTGTTTGCTGCCGTTTGCGCTGGCGCTTCGCCCCTGGCCATCGAGTTCAATTACGGCTAAACCAAAACCACCTTTTGCCGCAGCCACATCCTTAAGCAAAGCCGACAAGCCAACCTGTGTATTGCTGTAGCTGCGACTATATACCACAGTGGCAGGAATGGTTACGACTGGCAGAGCAACTGGATCGCTACTTTGGTCGTTAAGGCTCTTTTGGATCATGCTCACAGCCTTAGCCGTATCCAGCCCGCGGCCGGCGCTATTGCCACTCCGACTAATTTCGCCACCGTCGAGCAAAGATACGGTGACCGTACCCGGAGCCTTATCGATTTTGGACTGAATAGTAGCCAGGTACGCAGCAACGGCCTCTGGCTTAATACTGACACTCAATTTCATGGTGCCGGTGTCTTCGGGAAAGTCCAGCCAGCTGCCAATCGTAGTTTTGTCGACAGTCACCTTCTCGCTTGGCAGGCTTAAGGTCAAGGACGTGCTGATCACCTTTTGGGCATCGGCTAGGACCGATTTTACTTGATCGTTGCTGCGGGCTGGAGGATGTGTGCTAGGGCGCAGACGCAGCTTGGTGCTGGACGTCAGGTTTGCCTGCTTAATTGCCCGGGCAATTGTCGACACTGCATAGTCTTTGCTTGGGCGGGCTGGGTCTAAAGCCGCCTGCCCATCTTTGACTGCTACACCAGCATTCCGAGCCGGCACAAAAAGCTCGTCATGGGCTGTCTGGACAAAATACTCAAACCGGTCTTCGTCCATATGCACGACTGGCGCTGGATTGCCAAAAGCTACTTGGGCCGCTGCCGAAAAAGGTATTAATCGCCGCCAAAACGGATAATCGGCAGCGACTTTGGCAGTAGCCCGAGCATCAATATCGATACCAATTTGCTCTAGACTTTTGGTGATAGTCTTGTCATCAGACAATAGGGTAATGTCTGCCACTCGATAATATTTTTCGAGCGATTTAGTAGCCCTATCAACAGAAACGCCGCCGACAGGTTGGCCATTCACATGCGCAAACGGCAATGTACGATTAGCGGGATAGAGCAGCTGAAAAACCACGCTGGCAAGCATAACCGCGCCTAAACCAATTGCTGTCCTACGAACTAGTAATCGATGATGATTTAGCCAGTTCTTCAGCCACCGCATGAGCTACTCTTTGGAGCGTTCCAAATATGCACCCGTACGGGTATCTACTTTAATGACATCACCTTGCTTAATAAAAGCAGGGACTTTAATGGTAATACCGGTCTCGAGCGTCGCGTCTTTTAGGACAGAGCTCGTGGTGTCGCCCCGGACTACACTTTCGGCATAGGTCACCAGTAAGGGCACATTTTTAGGCAGGTCTACGTTAATTGGCTGATCAGCAAAAAATTGCAGCTGGAGGCTATCGCCTTCTTTCATATATCCGGCGCTATCACCCACCAAATCGGCAGACACCTCGAACTGTTCGAAGGTATCACCATTCATAAAGTAGAATGTATTGCCGTCAGAGTATAAATACTGGACATTTTGGGTGCTGACATCAGCACTCTCGAGTGATTCGTTACCCTTAAAGGTCTTTTCTAGTACTTTGCCGTCAATCAGACTCTTAATCCGTACGTTTACAATCGAACCGCCGCGACCCATTACTTTTTGGCCATATTCGACGACACGGTAAGGCACGCCGTCTAATTGAAACAGCGTACCTTTTTTTAAATCTGTAATGCTAAGGGCCATCGGGGTTTTATTCTATCTTAATTTCTGCACGCTGGCGAGTAAGCCATCGAACCAATCATAAAGCATATCGATATGCTGGTAATTCATAATCTGGGCGTCTTTGGCGGGCCCTTCCAGTATGTCCATAATGCGCCTCACGCGAGCCTCGATTGAATTGGCTTGCTTGCCTACCTGCAGATCGTCCTCTAAACCCTGCAACTCAGACCGAAGACGTCCGGCTACTGGGTCATTTGGTTTATCTAACAAGTCGTTGACTCGTTGCTGCATGCGTATGACTTGCTGTCGCATTGGTTCCATACTGCCCTCCTTTTCTTACTCTAATTATTGGCTACAAAAGGTAGCAGAGCGATGTGTCGAGCGCGCTTGATAGCTACAGCCAAATGACGTTGCTGGCTCTCGGTCAGTCCGGTCTTTTTGCGAGTCTCGATCTGCCCATAGACATTTAGAAAACGCTGTAGGGTCTTAACATCCTTGTAGTCAAAATAGGCTACGTCGGTCTTGTGCTTAAAAATCTTTGCCATAAAAATCTGGAACGGAGACAAACCTAGCGGTTTTTCTCGTCGCGCCGGGCGTCGGAATGAATCCGTCGCTCGGGCTGCTCTTTTCCCTCCGTTCCTTCTCCTTTCAAAATCTTGTTAATATTTCGCCCTAGGCGAATTGGGCTTTGCCCAAAGTACGCGATGAGAAACCCTGAAAGGGTGTCTCATTACCCCTAAAACGGAATGTCGTCGAGGTTGATTGGCTCATCACCTATATTTTCGACGGGGTCATCTTTTTTCTTGGAGGTCGATTTTGGCGCTGGTGCGGCCTCGTCAGATCCGCCGCTTGACTCTCCGCCGCGGCCATCAAGGAAGGTAACGTCGTTAGCCCAAACCTCTAGCTTGCTGCGTTTCTGGCCATCTTGTTCCCAGCTACTGCTGCGCAGACTACCCTGCACTAGCGCACGACTACCTCGTTTGAGATATTGACCAATCCGTTCGCCCAGTGGCCCCCACGCCACGCAGTTTACAAAATCTGTGGCTTCCTGCCATTCGCCAGATTGATTTTTGTACGCCCGGTTGAGCGCGATGCCAAAATTGCAAACACTCTGACCACTCGGGATTTGCCGGATTTCTGGGTCTCTTGTCAGGTTGCCCATTAGGGTTACTTGGTTAACACTTCGCGCCATTTCAGGTTACCCTCCTCGTTTACTCTTCTTCGGTCTTTTCTTCGTTCGACTCACCACGCTCGGCAGCTTTTTGGGCCTTTTCGGCCTTAAGCGCCTCGGCCTTGGCAATAGCCTTCAGGTCTGGACGGGTTATCAAAAAACGAATTACTTCGTCGGTAATGTTAAGCGTGCTCTCTACTTTGCTGACAGCCGCACCAGGCAGCTCCAGGGTATAGATTACATAGACCGCGTAATCGTTCTTTTTAATTGGATAAGCCAGTTTACGCTTACCCCAGTTGTCTATGTTGACGACCTTGCCGCCGTTGTCGGTAAAAATTTTCTCGACTCGGCCGGTGGCCTTTTGCAGATCTATTTCTAGATCTGGATGGTATAGAACCGCAACTTCGTACTGGTTCATGCTTCCTCCTTTGGACCCCGCCCATGGCATCTGCACCGCCATTCACCTAAGCCAGGCAAAGCCCGCCTTTGCTGAATGTCTCTTGGCGCGCTGACTGCGTTGCTAGCTCCGGTACTCGTTCGCTGTACCTATGTACAGTTCACTCCGTTCCTCGCTAGCGCCTTGCATCGCGCTCAAGTGCAAATCCCATGGCCCATTTTATGGGTTAGGGAGCATCTCGAAATGGTCGAGACGCAGGTTAGTTAATAACAGAGGTAATTATACTACGAGATAGTGTTCTGCGCAAATTGGAACCTGTACAAGGAATGACTACACAGCAACATTGTGCTAACGTCTTAAGTAATATGTCACACAATTCTTCTCCCGCCCCCGGAAACCTGCAGCCATCTCTCGCCGATCGGACTTTTGAGGCGAGCCGACAGTTCTTTGAAGCCATGCAGGTACCGCCACCCCACGCGGAGGTACGCCAATGGGCCGATGGCGCGAACACCTTCTGGACTGATCAGCCGGGAGCAACATTTTCCCAACACGGCTCTATTGGCAATTTAATCGTAACGGTTGATGATGGCACACAACAGGGCGCAAAGTACTGGGTCGGTTCTGTCCATGCCACACCGGACGAATGGGAAGCCAAGGCGACAGGAAAAGACGAAACAAAGAACGCGTCATTAGTGGTTGAGCTACCTCCGCAGGACGCCCAGACTCAAAAGTTTGTAGAGACCAGGAACGGCAAGAAACCATACTGGTCTGTCACATGGACGGAAGACGGCGAAGGCCGAATGACAGTGGTAGTTGGGGGAGAATTTCAATTACCCGGCCATCCACCGCGAAGGGTGCGATCTGTTTCGAGCGACCTAGGTGATTTTGCAACGCTAAGTTATGACTACCCTCCGGCCAGAGCCATGTTGCGCACTAACAATCCGGATCGACGCCTCAATCTCGCCAATCCTTTCGATAGTGCAGAGGAAATCGCTTCAGGGGCAGTTGGCCGAGTAAGAAGCAAGCTGCTTGGTCTAGACAAAATCAACTACCCCGTTCGATAAGTCCCCGAACCACCTTGGGCATGTAGCGCATACCCCTACCACTTAGCGCTTGATCCTGTTACCATAAACGGGTGCAGCATACACCCCTGATCATCTCTGGTTCAATTGCCATCGACCGCATTATGAACTTTTCTGGACGATACCGAGAGCACATTCGCCCAGAAAAACTCGATTCGCTCTCTATATCCCTCTTCATAGATACCCTACAAGACGCCTACGGTGGCGTGGGCGCCAATATTGCCTATTCGCTAGCCCTGCTTGGCGATGAACCAATTCTGCTCGGCTCTGTCGGCAAAGATGCCGTTGTCTATATGGAAAAGTTGGCTCATGACGGCGTGAATATCAAGCATGTTTTTGAAAGTAGCTTACCCACTGCATCCTTTAATGTCATTACCGACGCCGACCAAAATCAGGTGGGCGGCTTCTACCCAGGAGCCACGCTTGATAGCGACTCGCTAAGCCTTGAACCATGGAAGGACCAAAACCCAATTGTGGTCGTGGCACCCCACGATCCAAAGGCTATGAAACGCCAAGTTGCCGAATGCAGCCAGTGGCACCTGCGCCTCTGCTACGACATTGGTCAACAAGTCAGTAATTTACCCGCCAAAGACATGGAAGCGGGCGTTAAGGCGGCAGAAATACTTATCCTCAATGAATACGAGCTAAACGTTTTGTCTAAAAAGACGGCCATGTCGCCAGAATCTATTCGGGCTTTAGTGCCAATAGTTATTACGACCTACGGCAAAAAAGGGTCAATCATTGAAGGTAAGCGAGTACCCAAGGCTATACGAGTAGGCATCGTAGAGCCAAGACAGGTTGCCGACCCCACTGGCGCAGGCGACGCGTATCGGTCTGGTTTTCTATATGGCTTGGCACGAGATTGGCCGCTTGAGGCTAGCGCTAAGCTTGGTGCGGTTTGCGCCACCTACGCCATCGAATCTATGGGTACCCAATCACATAGTTTTAACTTAGAAGATGTGAAACGCAGATATAGAGCGACTTTTGGAGAATCAGTTCCAAATTAATTACATAGGCTTCTCGGAGCAGAGGGAGAATATATGACGGATTATAAAATTGCGGACATCAAATTAGCCGACTGGGGACGTAGAGAAATTACGCTGGCCGAGAAAGAAATGCCCGGGCTCATGAGCATCCGAGCAGAATATGCGCGGTCCAAGCCGCTCAAGGGTGCACGGATTGCCGGCAGCCTGCACATGACCATTCAAACCGCAGTACTGATCGAAACCCTACAAGATCTTGGTGCCGAAGTACGCTGGGCTTCATGCAATATCTTTAGCACGCAAGATCATGCAGCCGCAGCCGTTGCCAAGGCCGGCTCGCCAGTGTTTGCCTGGAAGGGCGAAACCGAGAAAGAATACTGGTGGTGCACCGAGCAAACTCTCAAATTTAAGGGCGGCAAAGGCCCCAACCTATTACTCGACGACGGCGGCGACCTTACAAAGTTAGTCCACGAAAAGCATCCGGCTATGCTAGCCGATATTAAGGGCGTGTCAGAAGAGACCACGACCGGTGTTCATCATCTATACCAAATGCTAGAAGCTGATACGCTGCAAATTCCAGCCATTAACGTCAACGACTCTGTTACCAAAAGCAAGTTCGATAACAAATACGGTTGCCGCGAATCGCTGGCCGACGGCATTAAACGAGCTACCGACATTATGCTTGCGGGTAAGGTTGCGGTCGTGGCTGGGTATGGCGACGTTGGAAAGGGCTGCGCGCAGTCACTGCAATCATATGGATGTCGGGTGCTAGTGACCGAGATCGATCCTGTCTGTGCCCTACAGGCTATGATGGAAGGGTTTGAAGTGGCAACCATGGAAACCGCGGTCCGTGAGGGAAACATTTTCGTTACCACCACTGGCTGCCGAGACATCATTACCCTAGACCACATGAAAAAAATGCAGGATACAGCCATTGTCTGTAACATCGGCCACTTTGATGTCGAAATCCAGGTTTCGGCTTTAAATACTATGAAAGGCATCAAAAAGAGCGAGATCAAACCACAGGTCGATCTGTACACCTTTCCCGATGGGCACCGCATTATTCTGCTGGCCGAAGGGCGCTTGGTGAACCTAGGCTGCGGTACTGGTCATCCATCGTTTGTCATGAGCAATTCGTTCTCTAACCAAGTTCTGGCCCAACTAGAACTATGGACCAAAGACTATCAGGTCGGCGTTTACCGCCTACCTAAGGCCTTGGACGAAAAAGTGGCCTTACTGCATCTAGAAGCACTGGGCGGCAAGCTCACCAAACTCAACCGCGAGCAGGCAGCCTACCTTGGCATACCAGCAAACGGTCCCTTCAAACCAGAACACTATCGCTACTAAATTCTAAGCTTCCTCGGCCTCGGCGGGCGGAGCGGGAGCTGGAGCCGGGGCAGCGCTTTCTTCTGCTCGGCCAAAGACTTCATCTAAACTACTGACTAGTACTTCGCGCGGACGAGCGCCATCGGCAGGGCCCACAATTCCCTGTTCTTCCATAGTTTCTATCAGGCGCGCGGCGCGGCCATAGCCTATGCGCAGACGGCGCTGCAAGAGGCTGGTGCTGGCCTTACGACCCTCGATAACACAGTGAACGGCGTCTTTAAACATATCGTCATCGGCATCTGACCCGCCATAGTCGGCCACAATTCCACCCTTACCGTTTAGCTGTACGGGCTGGCTAATAATTTCGTCATTATATTGCGGCGGCCGTTGCATACGAATAAAATCGGTTACTTTGGCTGTTTCGACATCGGTGATCAGAGCACCTTGGACGCGCTTTGGTTTAGGCATATCGGCAGTCAAAAGCAGCATGTCACCTTGGCCGAGTAACTTTTCGGCGCCCACTTGGTCGATAATCGTACGGCTATCTACCTGGCTGGCGGTTGTAAAAGCAATCCGGGCTGGCACATTGGCTTTAATAAGACCCGTAATAACGTCTACACTTGGACGCTGAGTGGCCAGCACTAAGTGAATGCCCACAGCCCTGGCTTTTTGGGCAATGCGCACAATCAACGACTCGACGTCACGAGCAGCCATCATCATTAGATCGGCTAACTCGTCAATAACGATCACAATATAGGGCATGCCGCCCTCTTGCTTAACGCTGTTATATTCACCAATATTACGCTTGCCCGCTTCTACCAAAGCTTTATAGCGGCGCTCCATCTCGGCAACCGCCCATTTAAGTGCGCTAATACACTTCTCGGGCTCGGTAATTACTGGGGTTAACAAATGAGGAATATCGTCATACGGCTTGAGCTCAACCTGCTTTGGGTCCACCAAAATGAGCTTAAGATCAGATGGACTATTGCGATACAGTAGACTGGTCAAAATGGTATTGATCATGACCGACTTACCAGACCCAGTTTGTCCAGCAACCAAAAGGTGCGGCATGCGGTCCAAATCGGCAGCGACGGCCTTGCCGGCAATATCCTTACCAATCGCAAAGCCCAAGGGACCCTTAATCTCGTTCCATTCGCCAGACTGAAATACAGCGCTCAACCGGACGGTGGCCGATTTGACATTAGGCACCTCTATACCGACTGCTCGCTTACCCGGAATTGGGGCTTCCATACGGATGGAGTGAGCCGCCAGGTCAAGGGCCAAATTATTTTCTAGAGCGGTAATCTTGGTCAATTTAACACCGGTGGGCGGCTTGAGCGTGTACTGGGTGACGCGTGGCCCCACGTTGGCACCCTCCATGTCGACATCGATATTAAAGTTGGAAAACGTTTCCTTAATGGCTTTGGCATTACCCTCTACATCACCAGCGTCAGCTTTATCCTGTTTTTGGTCGAGCAAATCTATTCCCGGGAATTGCCAACCGGGGTCGCCAGCGGTTGTTAATGCTTCGTGATCATCTTTAGGTGCCAATTTTTCGGCGGTATTGCGGAGCGATCCAAATGGACGGGCGTGGTGTTCAACCGGCACTCCCTCGTTCAGCTTAAAACCGCTCGCCTGGGCCTGAGCCTGAAGTTGCGACAGCTCGCCCTCGGTGTCTCGTCTAAACAGGCTCTTCAAATTTAGGAGCACCTTTGGCGAAATACCAAAGGCTAAAAAGACCGCCAGCATAGATAAGATGAGGAACAAGAGCGAGGCCGGAAAACTGTCCAAAGCCTGTAATACTACACCACCAACGACTTCACCAATCTTGCCACCATATCCGCCCTGCCATGCACCGTCTACCTTGGCGGCAAAAGAGGTAAAGAGCCAGCACGACAAGAACAACAAAATAGCTAGCATGCTGAGCAACTTATCGAGCGGAATGTGATGGTCTTCGCTCAAAAATTTATAGACACCCCAGTACACAAAAGCCACAGGCAACAGAAAGGCCACGCCACCAAATAACCAGTACCCAGCATCAAACATGCCCTTAGGCAGTAATCCACCAGTGCCAAAACCGCCCAACATCACAAACAAGGCAAGCACGAACAATAGTACTGCGCCGGCTAAAGGCCAGAACGGTGACTTTTCTACTACTTCATCTTTTTTGTGTCCTTTGGCGGGACTCTTTTTCTTTTTGGCCATAGTGGTTTTTATTATAGCAGCTCTCTTATAGAGCTCATCGTAACACTTTAGATTATAGCAAAAATTACAACTATAGTCAAGATCCACCCCCTAAAATGCGGCTAATCTTCCTTGCTGTTTTGGCCGAGCAACTTCTCTCGCATGCGCTGGAAACGCTCTTGCTGTTCGCGGGCGACATCTTCGACGGATTGCTGCGGGCGTGAGACGCCATGGACCGTCTTGGACTCGCCCTTACCACCAACAACATTCACGACCGGGATAACAATCGGGCTGCGGTTGGTTTGGCTAAATAGATAGTGCGTAATGTGGTCCTTGAGTTCTACCTTAAATCGATCAAGGTCAATACGCTTAAAACGCTGGGTTACAGCCCGACGAATCTCGTTTCGTAAACCGTTCATCAGTTCTTCGTTATCACGCATATAGATGAATCCACGACTAATGATGTCTGGGCTGGTTAAGAGATTACCGGTCTTCTTGTCGACAGTTACGACTACTGATACCAATCCCTCACCCGCCATCAGCACCCTGTCTTTCACCACAATACTATTCACAATGGAACCAGTCTGGTCCACAAGCAGCGCGCCATGGGGCACTTCGCCAGCGCGTTCCCAAGAATCGACTGTAAAGTTAATGCTTTCACCGTTACCGGCCATAATGATGTTCTTACGCGCCCAACCCTCTTCTACAGCCATCTCGGCGTAGTAGCGACGATGCAAGGAGCCAGCGTAAATGGGAGCAAAAAACTTGGGCCGAATAATGTGCAACATTTCCCGGTACTCATCGCGCCTTGCGTGCCCCGAGACATGCAATGGCCCACAACCATCGATCTCGTGCGTTGGCTGACGAAATAGGTGGACACCAATATACGCCAACGCGTCACCGATCTTGGCGTAACGAATTTCGTTACCGGGTATCGGGGTTGAGCTTACAACAACCGTATCGCCTTCGCGCAACTTAATAAATTTGTGAGTACCCTCAGACATGCGCTGCAAGGCCGCACCAGGTTCGCCCTGGCCGCCTGTACAGATGACCAGCACCTGACTATCTGGTACATTAGGCATTTCGCGGAGAGCCAAAACCGTACCCTTAGGAATTTTTAAAATACCCTGACGGACGGCGATTTCGGCATAGCTCATCATGCTGCGGCCATCGAGTGCGACGCGCCGACCAGAGGCGACGGCAGCGTTTACGATCATTTGCACGCGGTTCATATTGCTAGAAAAGATCGCCACAAACACCCGGCCCTCGGCCCGTTTGACGATTTCGTGAAAGCTGGGTTCGAGCGTGCTCTCGGTTGGAGTACGGCCAGGCAATTGGGCACCGGTGCTGTCACTCATCAATAGCAGTACACCCTGGTCGCCTAATTCGTGCAAACGCTTGGCGTCGGTAGGCATTTCGTCGAGTGGCTCTGGGTCTAGGCGCCAGTCGCCAGTGTTGATAATCCGCCCAACGGGAGTATCCACGACAATACAGCTCGATTCTGGCACCGAATGAGTAATCCGAACCAGCTCAATCGTAAATACGCCTAAGCGCAAACGCTCGTGGTTGTCCATATTCATGACTACCAGTTCTGGAGTAAATTGCAGTCCGGTTTCGGCGCTGGCGTCGTCGAAAGTCTTTTGTACAACTCCTTGCGTAAAGCGCGAGCCATAAATAGGCGCCGGATATTTTGGCACGATGTGCTTTAGTCCACCAATGTGGTCAAGGTGCCCATGGCTAACGATGTAACCCCTAATTTTGTGCTTGATACTATCCAGATAGGCGGGGTCGACTACAGCGTAATTGATACCTGGCAGGTCAACGGCCAGATCATTTCCGCAGTCAATGATAATTGCGTCATTTTGCCATTCAAGAACCTGCATGTTCTTTTCGCCAATGTCGTCCTGACCGCCTAAGTACGTAATTTTAAGCTTATTGGAGTCGTCGGTTATTTGGTTAGCCCGGCGTGGTTCGGGAGCGTTCGCCGCAGCATATTGATTGGCGATCTTTTGAGCATCAGCCTGAATGCGCTTCTGGGCGCGCACGGCTGCACCACGTGACATGCCCGCGCCATTAATTTTTAGGCCACCATCATCGACGGGGCCACCAGGACGCTGGCCTGGGCCGCCATTTTGGCGACCAGGACGTCTTGGTCGGTTAGTATTTTGTTGATTATTATTGTTCATTAAAGTATTTTCCTTTCGTGTTGATCAGAGATTAATGTTAAAACTATGTAAGTTTGGTGATGACACTAAAGTCATCGATAAGTGTTTGGCGCAGCCGACCATTATAAAGCGCTGCCGCTGGATGGTATAAAGGCAAAATCGTCCAGACCGTTTTGCCCTGCTTGTCAACGCGGAACGTTTGCGGTTTGCCATGCGCCTGACCAATTATCAAATCAGGCAAGAAGCAGTTAGCGCTATGCCGTCCCAAAGTGACGATTAGCTTGGGCTGGATTACCTCTATTTGCGCCAAAAGATAGGGCCAAAAAGCTGCCTTCTCTGCTGGTCGCGGATCACGGTTGTTTGGCGGACGGTATTTTAAAATACTGGTAATATAGACATCTTCGCGCTGCAACCCAATAGTAGCCAGCAATTCGTCTAAGAATTTACCTGCCGCGCCGACAAATGGTCGGCCTGTCAGGTCTTCGTTTTTACCAGGCGCTTCGCCGATGAAAATGATCTTGGCATTCGGGTTGCCCTCGCCGAATACCATATGCTTGGCTGTATTGGCCAAATTGGGGCAGATATTGTTTTTTGTAATATCTGCCTTGATTTGCTCAAGACGCTCTAACTTTGTCACGTACTAGAGTTACCCTGTTTATGCGGCAAGATAGCAACAACTAATTCGCGTAGTCCCACAATCACCCAAAAGACCGCCAAAAACCACTGCAGTAGGCTACCACTGTCTATAGCGTACGAGGCTAGTGCCGAGGCCAGCCCTAGAGCCAACAATCCAAAGACTACTTGGACCCACCGTTGCTGCCAAAAATTCGAGCTACTAAGCTGTTTTAGCTTTTCCATCTTTTATATCACGTGCAGCGGCCTTCATGCTTAGCTGCAGCCTCCCCCTATCGTCAATTGCGACCAATTTGACAGTTACTAAATCACCCTCTTTTACGACGTCGCTGGGTTTATTTACCCGCTCCTCAGACATCTCGCTCACATGCACCAGGCCGTCTTTGCCAGGCAAAATCTGTACAAAAGCCCCAAAATCCATGACGCTTACTACCGGTTTGTCGTGATAGATCGTGCCAACCACTGGATCCTCGGTAATGTCCCGAATCCAACGCATGGCCTTTTCGATGCTATTGCCGTCTGGGCTGGCGATCATCACCGTACCGTCGTCTTTAATATCGATTTCGGTGCCAGTCTCGCCGGTTATACGTTGAATCATCTCGCCACCCTTACCAATAACCTCACGAATTTTATCTGGGTTAATCTTGATTGTCTCGACACGCGGCGCATAGGGGCTTAGTTGTTTGCGTGGCTCGGCAAGCGTGGAAAGCATATGCTCGAGGATATGTGCCCGACCGGTCTTACCCTGGAGCAGAGCCTCTTTGAGCACTTCCACCGGCAACCCATGGACCTTCATGTCCATTTGTAAGGCAGTAATACCCTTGCTAGTACCTGCGGTTTTAAAGTCCATATCGCCGGCAAAGTCTTCGGCATCGGCAATGTCGGTTAAAATAACCATCTTTTTTCCGTCGGTTACCAAACCCATGGCTATACCGCTCACCGGTGCGGTAATAGGTACGCCAGCATCCATAAGGGCTAAACAGCTACTGCAGGTGGCTGCCATGCTAGTGCTGCCGTTTTGGCTCATAATTTCGGTGACCGAACGAATAGTGTACGGAAAAACGTCTTCAGCCGGTATAACTGGCAATAGTGCCCGTTCGGCCAGGGCACTGTGGCCGATTTCGCGTCGACCCGGACTGCCAAGACGACGAATCTCGCCAACAGTATAACCCGGGGCGTTATAGTGGTGCATAAAGCGCTTTTCTTCGTTACGCTCCATGGTATCGAGCAACTGTACATAGCTGAGTGGTGCCAAGGTGACAATATTCATTCCCTGCGTCAGACCACGCGTAAATAGGCTTGAACCATGCGCTCTGGGCAAAAAACCAACTTCGCTAGAAAGAGCTCGCACTTCGGTAAGCGCGCGGCCATCGGGGCGCGCATCTTCCTCTAAAATACCCTTCCGCACATCCTTATTGGCGGCGGTCGCAAAGGCATCTTCGTACTCTCGTTTAATAGCCGCCCAGCCATCGCCGAACTTTTCGGCAAAGTGTGTCAGCAAGCTTTCTCTGAGTAGGTGCATGCGTTCGTGGCGCTCGGCCATCGGGGCGCGCAGTTTAGCGCCCATTTTGCCAGCCAAGAATTCGTCCACCTCTTTTTGAATCTCTTCGCTTGGCAAGCTGAGCGTATAGTCCTGAGGGGTGACGCCAACCTTTTTAACCAGTTGTTTTTGCAGCTGAATGGCCGGCTGAATCGCTTCGTGGGCCCAAGCCAAGGCATCGGCTATCTGTTCTTCGGTTACTTCGTTGGCACCGGCCTCGACCATCATAATGGCCTGTTCGGTACCGGCGACAACTAGATCAAGATCGTTTGTCGTAAGGTCGGCCAAGGGCAAAAAGGCCTCTGGCTTGCCATCCTTTAGGCCAACGCGCACTCCGGCCACAGGGCCTTCAAATGGAGCACCAGTCAACATAAAGGCGGCCGACAGGGCAATCATAGCAATCATATCGGGCCGAAACGCTGGATCGGTGCTTAGAACCGTCGCAATGCCCTGTACTTCGTGTCGGTAGCCCTTCGGCCATAGCGGACGAATGGGGCGATCAATAATACGGCCAATCAGTACCGCTTCGTCGCTTGGTTTGCCTTCGCGCTTTACAAAACGGCTGCCACTGATCTTGCCCGCGGCGTAGAATCGCTCTTCGTAATCGATACTGAGCGGAAAATAATCGAAGCCTTCAATGGCGGCGTCGGAAACCATAGCCGTACCCAGGACCACCGTATCGCCATACTTAACGATTACGCTGGCGTTAGAACGAAAACCAACTCGATGTACCTCAAGGATTAATTTACGGCCACAAAAATCGGTCTCTACGCTAATTATGTCTTTGCCTGTAGGGTTTAGGGTCTGTCCCATAGGTTTAAAAAGCCTTTCTGTTAGATTCGGCTAGCGAACACAGTTCAAATATACAGCACCCTTGTGCTTATCGGAGCTAATATATCTGTTCTCTGTCCGCTACAAAACGAATCTAAAATACTTAATGTGCACAAGCTTAGGGTCTCGAGAGTTCAAGACCTGATAGTCTACGCACTGAGGAATTGCCCAGGAATAGTGCAGTTTGGGCGAAAACTAAGTACCGAAGCGGAGACGTACATACCGTACGATGAGCATCGGAACGCAGGTTTTCGACCAAAATGTGCATTCATGGGTGATTCCCTTAACGGCGGATGCCAAGTTTGGCAATAAGGTCCAGATACGCCTGGCCGTCTTTTTTGGCAATATATTGCAGCAACCTTTTCCGCTTACCCACCAGCTGCAATAAACCGCGCCGGGCAGCAAAATCTTTTTTGTTGATCTTAAGATGATCGGTGAGTTCTTTAATCCGTTCGGTCATAATGCCTACTTGTACGCTGGCACTGCCGGTGTCGTTTTTAGAAGCTTGCAGGTCGGACACAATAGCCTGCTTTTTCTGGGCTGAAATCATATTAGCGTCATTGTATCAGATAAGAGGTTACGATGCAAGGTATGTTTGCCCTAATAAAAAAGCGCCTTTTCTGGCGCTTTTTTGGTCGTATGCGCTCTATTTATTGTCTTTATCGGCTTTTACAAGTGCTTGATCTGCTTCGGCTCGTAGTTCTACCTCAAGGGCAAGTACTGCAGCATTGAATGTTCGCCAGTTAGTCACAGCATCAACAATGGTGTTCTGGGCTTCAGCGTCAACGTATCTATCTGCAGATAGAGCAGCAGCACCAACATTTGGACCTAAACTGCGTTCAGCAGGGCGTTCCTTGGGGTCATCAGGCTCGGTCAATGAATCGAGAGTCGGTACAAAATCAGTTGCCTCACCACCAGCAACATAGACACCGCCTCTAACAGGCGTAGCTGCGATTGCACGAGCTTGAATAAGGATGATTTCCATATCTTGCTCGGCCTCTATTGGTCTGACCTGTACACTTTCCATGGCCCCCATAATAGCACTATCGAGGGTTTTAGTCAACTATTTTCTGCACAATATCTTCTGCTCGCAATGTCTCAATACCAGATAGCGCATCGGCTATGTTAAATGGTCCTACCTGGGTGCGACGTAAGGAGGGCATATACGCCCCTACACCGAGAACTTTGCCCAAATCCTCTACCAAAGACCGTACATAGGTACCACTCGAAACTTCTACCTGACACCGTACTTCTGGGTAGGAATAACTGAGTAGTTTGAATGAATAAATCGTTGCCGGACGGGGCGTCATCTCTGGGATTTCGCCTTTTCTGGCTAACTTATAGGCCCGCTGGCCGTTTATTTTGATAGCCGAGTATATGGGCGGCGTTTGCATAATGTCACCCTGGAACTGACTCATGGCGGCTAATAGCTCTTCTTTGGTGGGGCGAGCATTAGATACAGCTGTTTTTTCGCCTTCTTCGTCCCCTGTGGTACTGGTCTGGCCTAAGCGCATGGTAACTTCATAGGTTTTATCTAGTTTGGTGTACTCTGGCACCTTCTTGGTGTAGTTGCCGAGCATCAACACCAGTAAACCAGTGGCCAAGGGGTCTAATGTGCCCGTATGCCCCACTGGGAAGCGTTTTCTTGGCGTATCACTCAGCCCGGACTGTTCGATCACCCGCCGAACTTTATTGACCACATCAAAACTAGTCCAACCCCTTGGTTTGTCGATAAGTAAAATACCGTTCATGTAGGCCATAGCATAAGCCTAAGTGTTAAAAATCGCTAGAGGTAACTACGAAACGCCTGGGGGCATCATCGGTGGAGGAACCGGAGGTGGTGGGTTGCTTGGCGGTGGACCAAATGGCGAGGGGTTGTTCGGTAGAGTACCTAGCGGTTGAGCTGGCGAGCTAGGTGGATTTATGATCGGCGGCAAGGAGCTGGAACCGGGCATCAGGGGATCCTGAGGTGGTGCATATGGTGCGCCACTCGGTAGGGCGTCAGGAGACATCCCAACAGGCATGCCTGGCATTGGCGCTGCGGCGGCGGGTGAAGATAACGGCATAGCGGCAGGGTCTAAATACGTATGAGCGGTGGGATTTTGGCTGGGCGCCAGATCGGACCCTGGCGTAGCATGCTGCAAAATGGGCGAACTGCCGAGCGGCGCTCCACCACCAAACTCGGTTGGCGCCGCAGCAATACCTGGACCGGTATTGGCAGACAACTGCCCACCAAGACTCGGCGGCTGCAAAACCATGTGAGACCCTTGCATGTGTTGCGCCGGATCGACAGTCGCCGCTCCGTTAGCGCCTAGGCGGTGCAGCGTGCCTTCGGTATCGATATTAATCTGAGGGGCTGGGGCTTCTTCTGTTGAATCCTCTTTTTTTTCTGTATCGTCGGGTTTATTTAATTCTTCTAGATGAGTGATACGCAAAGCGCCCTCATCGGATTGGGCGGCGGTCGAACCGGGTGTAGCTGTTGCCTGGGCCAATGTTCCCCCGGGCTGAGCCTGAGCAATCGATACCGCAGCCGGTGGCGGCTGAGCTGCCTCTAGTTTGGTGACTACTAATTGTTGGTTCGCACCAGCGGCCATAAGTTCGGCACTAGCGCTCATCGTTTGCGGGAACGTCTTGGCGTTACTAAAACGCTGGGTCTCGGCCACAATACCGGTCAATAGCGATGTAGCTATCTGGCCGTCCACAATACGTTTGTCAATTGCCGACACCAGCTGCCAAACCAACTCGCACAGGCTGCTGGACCGGGCATCCAACCAGTTAATGCTGCCTAGTTCTCCGCCCGGCTTTATATTTACGGTAGCAACAGTAGCATCGTGCAAGATACGTCCATGAGCGGTTATAGCTTGGTCGACATCGGCCGGGTTGTGAATGCCCAAAGCCAATACCACATCGACATTAAAATCACCTTGGCTAAACTCTAAATCAGCTTCACCCAGCGAAGTGTGATAAGGCGTAATAAAAATTTTGACAATCTTGTCTTCTACCTTATAACGCAATTTGTCCGCCTTGGATTTGTCTAGGGCAATAATAAAATCGCGCAGCGAATCAGTCGTTTTTTCTATGGTCTTTTCGGGCTGGAGAAACTCGATGGTCGATGGTACCGCACCACTAAATACTGCCGTGGCATGCTTGCCGAGCTTATTGAGCGCCAATGTCAAACCCAAACAAGCCGCTAACTGATCAACTGACGGGTTGGAACTGACTGTCACCAATACGTTGTTGGCCAGCTTAACTTTGTCTATTACCTGTTGTTTTTGTGCGTCCATGTTTGTTTATGCTCGAGTAGCCCTCTTAAGCCCCAGCCTAGCACAAACGCTTATGGTTGTCTACGTTCGAATAGCTATAGCCGAACCTTAGCGCTTGTCAAAAGCTGTTACCTCTGGTACTATTACACGCATATATAGTTATCAAAGGTAAGTAAGGTCCATACATGCCCATCATCAAATCAGCAAAAAAACGCGTTCGTGTAACCAAAAAAGCGACGGTTCGCAACGTTAAGACCAAGCGCTCCATGAAAGAAGCTGTGAAGGCCTTTGCGGCCTCTATTACCAGTGGCAAAAACGTCAATAAGGCGCACAGTCAGGCTCAGAGCGAAATTGACCACGCAGCCAAGATGGGCGTCATGCACAAGAACAAAGCTGCGCGCAAGAAAAGCCAGTTAGCCAAGATGGCCAAAGCAGCCAGCGCTGCCCCTGCCCCCAAGAAGACGCCAAAAAAGGCGACTGTCGCTAAGAAACCCACAGCCAAAAAGCCGTCCCCTAAAAAGGCATCAGCCAAGAAATAACAAATTATGAATAAGCCAAAAAGAACCGCAACCAACATTGCGGTTCTTTTTTATAGGAGCCAAGTGTATGAGCATTGACACATCACCCGAAACGCCTAGGTGGATAGTGGCCGATACCTTATTCGTTGATCTCGGCAAGGGGCAAAGCGTTACCGTGGGCGAACTCGAAGAAGACGACACGCCCTACTACACGCAGTTAACGGACGCTTCTTTTACCAGGCGAGCAATCGACGAAGAGCGGGGCATTGGCCAAGAAGTAGTCGCCTTGTTGCGGACTCCATTTGGCAGCATTATAAATCTGGTACGCGTATCTGAAAGGGACCATACGGGACGATGGGACGATGCTGGCTACATAATAACCGATGCGACAGAAGAACCCGCTGGCGATGCCAACATACTGGGAGCAGTACCCAACTTGTCCAGGGAACCGCTGGTCATCGGGTTCGGAGATGGACTTGGAACATTAGAAATGGGTATAGATCAACTAAGAGATCGATGGCACATTACACAGAGTGGCTATTTCCCAAGCGCCAACACCAGCCATATTTTAGTGCCCACATTCACCGAACGAGCAACCACAGAGATGGTGCCAGATGAACTATGGCTACCAAATAGCGCGGCCGCAGCCGCGGCCCTAGGTATTAGTGCTCCCCGGCCAAACCCGGGCCAGACAACTGCATAATATACAGCTGCAGGGCTTCATCTACATCGATACTTATGGTCTTAGACTGCAGATCTATCCGCAGCAAATCGGCAATCAGTTCTTTTAATTTGTCTAGGCTAAGACCGCGCACTAAACCCTGACTTTTGCGCACCACAAATGGATTAAGTTTGGCCGCGCTGGCAATGTCATCCACGCTGCGCGGTCCAGCGGCTTTAATAACCGCCAGCACATGTAACTGCCAGGCCAGCATGGCCACGATAGCCTGCGGCTCAACTTTAAGTGCCCGCTGCTCCTGATACAGTTGCAAAGCTCGATTGATGTTACCGCCAAAGGCGGCATCCAGTAGTTCGAAGACTGTGCTCTGGGGTGTTGGCTCTGTTAATAACTCTATAGTAGCCCGAGTAATTGCTGGGTCATATATCAGCAACTTATCTAGCTCTTGCTTGAGCAGTTGCTGGTTTGCACCCACTCGATCAATCAAAAAACGCGCATCGCTAAACTCCAGATTGCCACCCTGCTCTCCCGCATAATCACTCGCCCAATGAGCCAGCCCGGAGGCATCCAGTTCGGCAAAATCACGAAAGTCGGTGGCTTTTTTGAGCGTCTTGTAATATCCCAAACGCTTATCTAGTTTGGGCTCAACAATAACAACATCGGTACTGTCAGCTACTTCCTTTAGGATGTCTTCTATCTGTTCGGCAAAGGTTTTTTGCTTGCCTGGCTGATATAAAATTACGAGCTTGCGTTCGGTTAGGAATGGCAGGCTACTCAGGCTTCCGCGCAGGCGAGCCGGATCGGACTCCTCGCCATCATAGCGTTCCACAGCTAGGTCGCCATGTTCGGCAACAAATAGATCGATCAGCTTTGTAAGCTCGACCTTACGCAAAAAATCATTGGCTCCTGTTAATGTCACCATCACCGTAAGAGCCATGATAGCACCTAAGCCGTTACTATAGGAGGGCCCAGATTGCTGATTATCTCATTCGGTACAGGGGTCTGAAGCCCTACGCCACCGAGACCCAAAGCGTCGCGGATGTCGAACGTATCATTTGCAGGCCATTCAACAACAGTGCCCTCAAACTGTGGGCTGGTTGTCACGAACTGGACGGTTGTCGGGTTACCATCAAGTCCCTTACCCACAATCGCGGTAACACCCAATAATCGAGCGGCAGTTAGGCCCGGATCCCTGCTGCCACCTATCATTCGCAGTTCAGCGCCAGCTGGCGGACGTACTGGACGCGCAACTCCTGCCTTGTCGACTATCAACCCTATGAGGTCAGACTCTCCTCGCATCCTTACCGGACGAAAAATAACGTTCCTTTTAGCTCCACCATCTGGAGGAAATAGCAGTACTGCCTCTCGGGCCGTTATGTCTGCATCAGCGGGCAATTTAATCTCCGGATCCGGCTGCGCCTCGCCCGTACAACCACCCAATAAGGTCGCACCAGCTAGACCTGCGGCGCCGCCTAGCAGCCGCCTCCGACCGACCTGGGCGTTATAAACTTCTGACATTCTTACTGTATTCATGTCATACCCCGATAAACATCTGCCAAGTGTACCACGAGCATATTACAAACAAATAGCCGCCAATCATACGTCCTATAGCCTTTTTGTCTGGCTCATATTGACATTAGTACTTCGAGGTGTTATAGTAATTCTATGAACCAAAATCAAAATCAACAAATAGCACCCCCAGAATTCCTAGGAGAAGAGCCGCCAACTGCCGCAATAGTTGGTGCATGGCAGACAGCCGACCACAAACCACCTGCCGACTGGCCGGGCAATCCCAGTAGAACCGTCGAGGTAGATCCTACTATGTTTGGTAGTCTAGCTTCCGGTTCAAAACCCAAGACAACACAAGAAACTTCGTATGCCGGAAGTGGTTATGGGCATCGCCCAGATGCGACTCTAGGCGAAATCGATTATCCAAGCGTTACAAAACCTACTGGCAGGCGCTAACCTAACCACTGCTCTGGATTGTGGTACCATTGCTCTATGGCAAAAGGCACCAAACCCATCATCACCATCTGTGCTAGTTGCGCTTTTTATCGTACGGTCAACGACGTCCAAGATACACTCACCGGCATGGGTTTTACGGTGCTGGTACCCAAATTAGCCACCGAAATGAAACAAAACAACGACTACGAAGTCGACCACTACAAGACATGGTTTGCCGACCCGAATGATCTACCTAAAAAGGCGGCGCTGATGCACGGCCATTTTAACGAAGTAGCCAAGGCCAACGCTATCTTGGTTGTGAACGAAGAAAAAAAGGGCCGCCAGAATTACATCGGCGGCAATGTGCTCATGGAAATGGCCCTTGCCTTCCACGAGGACAAACCCATTTTTGTCTTGAACGAACTCCCAGACGACACTCCCTACGACGAAGAACTACGTGGCATGATGCCCACGCTTCTACATGGCGACGTTACCAAGCTGCCCGATGCTTGGAAAAGCTTGGCAAAGAATCACAAAGCCTGACATTTAGGGCATAAGTGAGTACCCCGGCCGGCGACGCGAGTTTTGATAATAGTGGTACCGCAGCGAGAGCATGGTTGCCCATTACGACGAAAGACGCTAGCAAAGCTAAGATAGCTACCGCGGCGGCCTTTGGCATCCACATAATTACGGTCGGTTGAACCACCCTTTTCTATGGCCAAACGCAAAATGGCTCTAAGCTCATGGTATAACTTAGTAAGTTTTGCCCGTGTCAGATCTCGCACCTTAGTTTCGGGGTGGATTTTGGCCGCCCAAAGCGACTCATCGGCGTAGATATTGCCAATGCCAGCTACAACCGTTTGGTCAAGCAGCACTGCTTTAATGCCACTTTTGGAACGGCGGTTTAGCCGACTTATAAAATCGGTGGCCGAAAAATCGGCAGCTAGCGGCTCCGGCCCCACTTTTCGAAAAAAGTCCAGATTTTCGATTTCTGACGTGGGCAATAGCCGCATCCAGCCGAACTTGCGCTGATCGTTAAAAAACAGCTTGCTGCCATCACTATATGTCAACGTCACCCGCGTTGAGGCGTCGGGCAAATCACCTACCAAGCTGTTACTGGGGTGACCGGCGCCAAAATGCGCCTCTGAACTACGAAAAACCAACTGCCCGGTCATTTTAAGATGAATAACCAGCGAATAGTTGGTATCGAGGTCAATTAGTAACACCTTTGCCCGGCGACGTACGGCCAAAATCCGGGCGCCTTGTAGAAATTGCGCGACGTCCTCGGCAGCGTTTGGAAAACTTTTGGGCCAATTATAAATGACACTAGCAATCCGCCGCCCAGGTAATAGTGTACTTAACCCAAGGCGAACGGTCTCTACTTCTGGTAGTTCTGGCATAGCTATGATTGTAACTCAAGCTAGCGCAGAGCCAGACGACCGACTTTGGTAGCCGCAGCGACTCGGCTAGCTACAGTACGCACTGCTTCGGCAACAACATTACCAGTGCTGGGTGCGGCATGCCGCCTACCACCTTTATGTTGTCGATGAGGCATAGCCAATACATCACCTGTGGTCCAAAGAGCCCTGGCTTCGGGATCGGTAATGGCGCTGCGTCTAACTCCCTCTCGCATAATTTGTCTTGCCCTGGGGCTAACTTGGTCTATGGTTTTTTCGCCTAATATAACTGCATCCAATTCGTTCACCGCCGCTCTAACACGTCGCGCTCCAAAGGTAGCCCGCAAGCCTGTCATTTGGCCACCAACTGCGCGACTAACGGCGCTCATCTTTGCAAAATCCCCACGCCCTTCTTCGAGCTTGGCCAGAGCTTGGGGATTGATGTTCGCAGCTGCCCGGGGGGCTTTAGGAGCCTCGGCCCGTGCGGCTTCAGGAGCGTCGATAGGTTTGGCCGGAACAGCTCGTTTTATCTTAGAAATATCGAGTGGAGGACCTTGTAAACCACCTTTATTCAAGACGTGAGTAAGCAAAAGTTGTGCGTTATCCTTGTGGTAACCCTCGGGCCCCTCTGCATCCATTTCTGTTGCACCGCGTAATATGGCTTCATAACTGGGCGAAAGAGAGGGTGGTTCTGCGGCGAATCTTGAAGACGGGCCCTGTTTTGTCGACAATTGCGAAGCTTCGTCGGCAAGCGCATGAGCCGTTTTGAGTGCTTCCTCGTAGGCTTCGTCGCCATACTTAGACCTAAGAGCTGTTTCGTGGCGATCTAGCGTTCCTACAGCATAGAAGGACATACCATATTTAGGCGGCAGACTAGTTATAGGTGGAGTATTTTCAACTGGGTCCCTTGGGCTTAAATCCGGGGTTTGTTCATCAAGTGCAACGCCAGGACTTCTAGATGGCAAGGCCACCTGTTCCGGGCGCAACGTGGGGTCAAGCAAGGCGTTGGGTGATTGGGACATATATTTTTATTTGTATTTATTTTTATCGTACATTTTTACCTTATCATAAAATCGCCGATTAGTCAATCGGGGCTACTAGCACCACCTACGCTATACTATCCGCATGGAAAGCGTTGCAGATGTACTTGGTCGCTATAACCCTGGACAGCCAGATGCCGTACAAGCTATTAAAGACTACATCGACAAGCAGTTTCATTTGCCAGCGGGGGTAATGATCCAGGGCGAGCGGGTTATTATAACGGTCAGCAGCTCGGCTTTTGCCAATAGCTTACGCTTTCGAGTGCGCGATATTCAAAAAATTGCCGGGGGCAAAAAAAGCATCACCTTCCGGATTGGCTAATCTACAAATCTACTTTACGAACCAGCTTTGAGTATTCGGGTATCTGGTGACGAAAGAGCTGGATGATCTTTGCTTTGTTGCCCTTGAATGTACCACCACCACAAGTTGTGGTCCAATAGCGTTGCACGTCTTTGGAACCGCGAGTAATACTAAATATCTGGCGTTGGCCAGCCGCACAATAGCCACGTTCGTCGGCACGCTTGGGGTCGTCTATACCCTTGGTATAACCAAGTAATTCAATGGCACGCAGGAAGTTGGCATAGGCCTCTTCGTTGCTGACAAAACTTTTAGATTCGGCCAAGGTATATTCGTAGCCGTTCAAGATTTCTATCCGGCTTTCGGAGCGACTAACGGTAATACGAATAGCCCGGTGCTCTTGGTCGGCATTTGTTTCGCCGTCAATCATGAGCTGCACGATGGTGCCAGTGCGGGCATAGTTAATCAGTGGTGTGGGCTTTGTGCCACCATTGCCACTAAAACCACGCAGTATGAGCAAAAAGACCAAAATAATTAGGCCTATGCTTGCTAAGAATGCTAAGAAATATTTCATACCTTGTCCGAACCTCAGTGATTCGATGCAAATTATATCATATATACAATGACTTTACAAGAACTCACCTAGCTCATCGGGCGGCAAAACGTGGCCGATTAACCGATCTAGTGGCACAACGGGATGATCCTCCTGCGCTGGCAAGCCATCCCGGTAGCCCATGCCCTGAATTACGGCTGAGGTGATAATTGCCTCATATGCCCTGCGCCCAACATGGTACATGCTCAGTGACCCAACCACCGGCTCTGCTGGTTCGACCCCAGTCGCCCGGCGAATGCCCGTTACTATACGCAGAGCCCCGGCTTGCTGTTCGGGCGGCAATTCGCGCGCCATAGCCTGCATCTGTAGATACACGTTGCCGCTCGACGAATCGCCAAGTACAAGGCTTACTTCGGCCATTGCCGGCCGGCCGAGGACCTTGGCAATCTCTATGTTCCCTTCTATATGTAACGAATGGAAATCACGAGGATCCGACACCCAGTACTGCCTGAGCTTCCCATCTGGCTTGCCTGCAGAGTGACGCGTAAATCCGGCTGCAAGTGGTGTGCTGCGAGCTCTCGACCTCCCCGTGCCATCCGGACCGTCGGTAACTAGTATTACATTACGTGCGCGCCCGGTCTGATTTATAAGCAGTCCGTTGCACCAGGCAATCTCTGCTGGGGTTGGGTCGTTGGGCACACCCTCACGTACGTATCGAGCCATCCGGTTTTTCCTCGGCTACAGATCGCCCCAATTTTTACCCTGGGTCACGTCCACCTTTAGACGAACCGGGAGAGGATAAATTGATTCCATAGTCTGTTGCAGAATGGTGGCCACTTTGTCGGCGTTCTTTTTGGGTGTTTCGACCAAAATACTGTCGTGGATCTGCAAAATTTGCTGGCCCAGGTCGCCAAGAGCGTCTTCTACGCGCAGCATGGCTAGCTTCATGAGATCGGCTTCGGTGCCTTGGATGGGCATATTTTGGGCTGCCCGTTTGGCGCCTTCGCGGACCATAAAGTTGCTACTTTTAAGATCGGGCGTGGGACGACGACGGCCAAACAGCGTCTCTACATAACCACGCTCTAGAGCCTCAGCCAAAGTGTGGGCAATATAATCGCCAATCGGTTTGCGTAAATCAAAGTACTTATCGATAAATTTCTTGGCGTCCACGAAAGTCATGCCGGTGGCAATACTTAATCCATGGGGGCTCATACCGTACATTATGCCAAAGTTTACCACCTTGGCGTTTCGGCGTTGCAGTTTTGTGACTTGCTCGACTGGCACGCCGTACACATCAGCCGCGGTTTTGGTATGCACATCTATGTCGTCGTTAAAGTCCTTCATCAGTTCCTTATCGTCGGCCAAGTAGGCCGCCAGGCGCAACTCGAACTGATTATAGTCGGCGCTTACAAACACATTGCCCTCGGCCGGCACAAATGCAGTGCGGATAGCGTTGCCAATTTCGGTTCTGGTTGGAATATTCTGCAAATTTGGATCGTGACTACTCAGCCGGCCAGAAGCCGAAATATCCAAAGCAAAAGTGGTGTGCAAGCGCCCATGCAAATCGACGAGTCTAGGCAATACGTCTATATAGGTACTTTTAAGCTTGGTACATTCGCGGTATTCGATGATTGCATCGGCAATTGGGTGCAGTGCTTTTAGCTTGGCCAGTTCTGCCGCACCGGTGCTGTAGCCGGTCTTGCCGCGCTTGATCCCTGCAGTTGGCAGACCAAGTTTCTCGTACAAAATCATGCCCAGCTGCGCCGGGCTGGAAATATTAAACTCCTGCCCTGCTTGCGCATAAATGCGCCGCTCGATAACCCCGATCTTCTTTTCGAAGTCTTTACTCATGGTCTCTAGGTACTGGCTATCGAGCAAAATCCCACGATGTTCGACTTTGGCGAGCAACCAAATGCTGGGGAATTCGATCTCGCGGGCTAGCCTTGCAAGTTCTGGCATGGTTTCGAACCGCAGACGCTGCTCTTCGTATGCCTTCCAGATGGCAGCAACAACTTCACCAGGTTCGTTACTGTCAACAGGCTGATCCACAAGATCGGTCAATTCCCTGGAACGCTCCAGGCTATTTAACAAAAAGGCGCCAATACGCGTATCGTGCAGTACATTAGTCGGGGCTGGAGTGTCGGTCGCCAGTAAAGCGCGGAATAGCGTTTTAAGATCGTGCCCGATGAGAGGACACTTGGCGCTAGTCGGTTCGAGCGCCCGCGCCTCGTCCAGCGACAAAACGCTGTACGTGCTTGGTTCCAAGCTTACCCACAGCTCGGAGGCATCTGGGTGCATGGCCAAGACGCGCGGTTTGTCGCTCAGAAATGCCTTTTTATCAAGCGGCACTTCCTGGGCAAATTCCAGTTTGTCGGCAACGTTGGCGGCAGCGATCTCTTCGCGAGTTTCGGCACTCGCACTGGCTTCTGCCTGGCGCAGCAGACTACGGAACTCTAGTTTACGCAGGCAGGCTAAAAATTCTGGGGTAACACCATCTTGCAGCTTGGCTTTATCGAACTCCAGCTTAATGGGCGCGTCAGTAAACAACGTTACTAATTTTTTGCTCAATAGTGCCATGTCTTTATCTTTTTGCAGCTTGGCTTGAATGGCTGGTTTAATAAGGTCGAGGTTGTCGTATACCCCTTCTAAGGTTTGGTACTGGTCGATAAGCTCTAGCGCTGTCTTTTCACCTATACCGCCCACGCCCGGAATGTTATCTGATGCATCGCCTTTGAGCGCCTTTACATCCACCCATTGGTGGGCGCCAACGCCATATTTCTCTTCAAAATGAGCCACGTCAAATAGTTCAATGCTACTTAAACCTTTTTTGAGCGTATAGATGTGAGTATGCGAATTAACCAACTGCAACACGTCTAAATCAGACGTTACCAAAAACGTCTCAATATTTTTGGCTTTGGCCTGAGTAGCAAAAGTAGCCATTATATCGTCGGCTTCGTAATCATCCAGTTCGTATAGCGGCCAGCCCAGGCTTTGCAATAGCTCTTGTAAAATTTCTACTTGGTCATAAAAATCTTCGGGTGCTGGCTTGCGACCGGCTTTATATTCTGGGTACAGTTTTAACCGGGCCCGAATGTTAGTGTGTCGTTTGTCCCAAGCGACGCACACATAGTCGGGCTTTAGTTTTTTGACCACTTCGAGCGCCATAACCGCAAAACCGTAGACACCACCTGTAGGTCGACCATCCTTGGTCGATAAATTCGGCATAGCGTAATACCCACGATAAAATACGCTCTTGCCATCAATAACTACCAACCGCTTGCTCATTACCCCAGTATACCTCTTAGAGTCATCGTGCGGTACTCCTTAACCACGCCTACAAATATTCCAGCAGGTCTGGTGGGGCTGCCTTCCTCAACGTGGCCATGGCTTTCCTGATATTCCGACCAACAGTACTTAAACTCACGTCACAGGCTACAGCGATTTCTTCAAATGTACGCGGGTCGCGTTTACCAATGCCAAAATACATACTTACATATTCTCCTTGCCGTCCCGGCAGAGATGCGAGCACTTCTGCTAACCGCCTCTGTAATCCCAAATAGGCCACCAAGTCCATAGCACTATCGGCTTCGTCGTCGACAATAAAATTAGCCAGAGTTTCATCGCCATCCGCTACGTTGGCATCAAGCGATATGGTCGATCGGGCATAGCGTTGCAGCTCCACCACCTCATCGGCCTCGAGATCCAACTCTCTGGCAATTTCCTCTATGGTCGGTTGTTGCCCCAGTATTTGTTGAAGACCACCTTCTACCCTGTTAATATCCCTGATTGCCTGCTCTTTACGCTCCGGAAGGCCATGGATTCTAGCAGCAGCCCTGGCAACATTGCGTCTAATCCACTTAGTAGCATATGTACTAAATCTATAGCCTAATGTGTAATCAAATTTCTGCACAGCCCTCTCTAACCCCGTATACCCTTCTTGCATAAGCTCATCAAAATTCGGTCCGTTTGTATAACGCCTCACTATCGATTTAATCAAACCCACATTACACCTAATCATCGTGTCGACTGCGCTTCGGCCATCTCTTTCTAAGGTCTGTAAGTCTAGATAGCGTTGTCTGGTGTCAGCGTCGGCGTCCGGGGGTGGTGGACCCACGCGGGCAAGCTCTTCGCCAGCATACACCCCAGCCTCGATGCACTTAGCCAGATCAACCTCTTGCTCTTTAGTTAGCAGTTCTTTGTAGGGTCGGCTATGGTGCGGACCGCCAAGTTCTTCCGTTTCGGAAGCGGCTTCCATTGCAGCGGCATCAAGCAAATCGTCACCCATAGCCATTTCACCAAGCGCAAACTCAACCTCAGCTTCAGCAAGCGGCGGAGCAGCTTCAAGCTCGCCACCAGCAGGCTGCCCCCCAGTTATCGGGGGGTGATACTCCCCGGCGTACACGGCCATAATCCGGCAATAATAATACAATTATTAACTTTTGTAAACAGAGGTAGCCCCCTATGGCCAATCAAAGCATATGACAACGATGCAAACTTTACTACATATAACAGATGTCGCTTTGCGTTGACAGGCCGAGCAGCTATTCCTACACTTCACCCGTCAATTAAAAAGGATGGGCAAAATGCAAAGTCTTATCAGTACCGATCAACTCGTAAACTATAACGCAAACGAGGCTGGGCCGATTATTCTGGCGCTAGCTTTCGTGATTGGACTAGGCGGCATATCAGCTGCAGCACTCATCATGTGCCACGGCTGGGATCACATAAAGAGCGCTGGCTTTAACTGGAGCCAAAGGCGGGTAGAGATTGTCTGCCGATAATCCTTTGGTTCTAGGGCGTTGCCCATTTATTGTAGAGAGCGACATTTTGTCGCTCTCTACCGACTTTAAGGTCACGAACACTAAACTTATCGACATGGCACTTGGTATCTCGCACGGCTTGCAGCCCCAAGGCGCAAATTTGTTACGCCATCTTACCAACGGCCAAAGTTATAGCGCGCTATCAGTCCAAGCTCAGACAGAAAACGTCCAACCCGCGCAGTTGCATGAGCTACTCGGTTTTTTGAATATTATTGGCGGGCTCCGGCGGGAGCGCAAGCATCCCTGGCGAGCGCGAATTGCAAGAGCTCGGCATATAGCTTTACGGCTTACATATCCCCTATTGTCGTGGCGTCGGGCAGCCACCCCCGGATCGATCGCATTGGCGGTCGTACGAGCTAGTTATCCAGTTAGCATAGCTTGCGGTTTGCTAGTAGGCTGGCTAGCGTTTGTTGGCCTGCTGCCAACGTGGCGCATTGCATACCTGGCAACTTTGGGCCTGGGCGTTTTCTGGGGCAGTTTATTCTTACATGAGCTGACACACAGTGTCGTTATTAGCCGCTACGGTAAACGTCCGGCTATACTACAGACTGGTATGCGTCTGGGGCTACTACACAAACCGCTACCCAAAAAAGCCGAGGTACTTTGCTCGCTAGCCGGTCCATCTACAGGACTGATCTTCGGATGCCTCTGCGCATTGGTGGCGACTCTAACAAACGACCAGTTATTAGTAACTCTGTGCATTTGCATAGCCTGTTTTCATTTGTCTAGTTTACTGCCTTGGTATGGTGACGGACGTAGTTTAATAGGAGCCATACAGTCATGAGCGCGGTATTATCGATCAAAAATCTATCCGTACGTCGCAGCGAGCAGTTTAATCTGCACATCCCCTCAATTAAGGTTGGAGGCGGCGACATACTCTGCGTTGCCGGACCAAACGGCGGAGGCAAAACAACGTTCATTGAATGTGTGGTTGGACTGCTTAAGCCCGATGCTGGGCGCATCACCATTCTCGGGCAAACAGTCGACAACAACCTGCGTGCCACCAAGGCGAACTTAGGCTTTGTACCCGATGATGAACACTGGTTCGTTAGTGAACTGAGCGCAAAGGAATATTTTGAACTACTGCAACATATCTATAGTCAAGCAGGTGTGTCGAGCAACATGAAAGCAAAGACGGAAGATCTCGCGCAGCGCCTATACTTTACTGCCTTCGATCAACAACTCGGACAGCTTAGCCACGGAAACAAGAAGAAAGTTCAATTGATTGCCGCACTAATGCACGAGCCCAAAGTAATTGTGTTAGACGAACTGCGTAATGGCCTAGATCCGCTAGTCATTATGGCGGCAGAGGAAGTTGTACGCGAGGCAGCCAGTGCCGGTGCTTGTGTGGTAGCTGCCACGCACGACCTATGGTGGGCAGAGCGTATTGCCAATAACATTTTACTTCTGGTAGATGGCCAGCCCAAGTTACACCAAAAAACAGCCGATATCGTAAAAACTCAAGGTAGTGTTGAACAACTATTTATGCAGGTTGTTGGCGGGCGGGTCCCAAAACATGCTGTATAAAATGGTTCTCATAAACAGCTTTGGACGTGGCAATAGCCGACCTTGGCGGGCGGCCATTCTACGAATAATTGGCCTAGGTCTTGGTGGTTTAGCTATAGGCATGGCCCTACAGCAAGGACTGCCAAACATATTACTAGACACTCCCATCGCAACCTTGCTGCTCGGTACCACCCTAGTTATACAAAGCGTATTGCTGTGCACACTGCTGGTATCGCGGGGCATTATGGGTGATGGCACGCTCGCCAAAATACTACTAGTCTGGCCACTTACAGAACGACAAAGGTTGCTGGCACTAGTATTGCCGAGTTGCGTACTGTGTCTTCTGACTCTACTTTTATTTACCCCGCCACTTCTGACCCTGTTTAGCGGTCTTGGCCTCAATCCTATCCTATTCAGCGGGGCAGCTTTATTAGGGGCCTGTAGTGCATTTGCCCTGGTGTATGGCATACCACACCAGCTACAGATCATATTAATACCGTTTACTCTTTGGGTTGAATATCGATTGAGCGACATGGCGATCACACAACCCTGGCTAATAGGTATGGTGTTTGTTGGTATACAAATCTTACTGCTCGCGCAGCTGGTCGGCGGCGGGCGGCATCTAAGCATGAACCTAAGCCGTCCCAGGACACATCGAGATGTGCATGGCCAGACCCTGCCCCGCTGGGCCTGGATTGGCAAAAAGGCTATCCGGGCACCGCACCTACGAATCGATATAATCACTGCTTGGTTAATTTGCGTGGGTATTGCCGTCGTTGCACACCGACGGGGGCTAGATGACCCGATGGCCATAGCAGTCATTGCAGCGATTTTAGCGGCATCAGTTGGCGCTAGCTTTCGGGCCTTGGCAAAAAGCACCAGACCGTTTGAGATTGCAGGGTTAAAAGGTTCGCTGGCCTTTACGAGCAGCCTCTATCTTACGGCCATACCTCTTTGCTTTGTAGCAGTATCACCCCTGTTCTGGATCGCTTGGCCGAATGCCGAGATATTAATACAGGTATTGTTGGGTAGCATGGCTGGCTTATTTGCCAGCACGCTCACCGCACCCGAGCCACGCGATATTTCAGGACAATTCTTGGCCACACTTTTGGCTCTATCTGTTTTACTGTTATTGCCACAAGTAGTTACTATTCCACCTCTCATTCTGACAGCTGCTCTAATGGCCTGGGGTCTACACATTGAATACAAACGCAATAATTATCTATGGAGGAAAACATGATACCGAAAGCCGAATCCAAGGCATGGGCAGGTCGCTACATTGGTTGGGGTCTAGCCCTGGGTGCAATCATCTGGATTGGGCTGCTCATTGCCGAGGCTATATCGATGCAAAACATCGACACCGGATCACAAGCCGTACAATTTGGCCCATTCACTCTTAACTGCCTATCCAAAACAGCAGCAGGCGATGGATATAGTGTTGGCTTTTCTTTTGAATCGGGTCTAGTTTGGTACTGCCTATTTTGGATTGTGTTGGGGCTGGGCTTCGGCTACTTTACATCACAAAAAACGCCAAATCCGAAAAAATAATCCTTAAGTGTCGTGGGGTTCGATTATAACGACATCTCGTGACACGCCCATCAGATTAGCAAGTCGTTGCATCAGCCACAGCTCATGCTTGGTCAGCGCGTCACCTTCTTCTGGAAACGGATCCGCCAATCCCGCACGATCTAGCGGCATTGGATAGGATTCATCCAGCAGAGTCATTCCATATAGAATCTCACGCGCGTGCAATAGAGGCAACTTTTATTACGCAATGCGGTTGTGTAGGGCGTGGGCCATACCCTTCAGAAAATCAATGCCCTGTCTGTTATAGATGTCTTTAACTTGATCTAAAGCTACGAGCGCTTTATCTAACTGCTGGGTGGCAATCTTTTGTGCATACGCCATGGCCCCCGAGGTCTCAATAATGTGTTGGCAGCGTAAAAACTCTTTGCTTGTAAGCTTGGCGTTTCCCAAACAGCGCTGCAAAAATGCATTGTCGGCCGGAGACGAATGCTGCAGGGCATACTGTACCAAAAGTGTTCCCTTGCCTTCGCGGATATCGTCGCCGGGTATTTTGCCGAGCGCTTGTTGGTCGCCAAAAATACCTAATATATCGTCGACAATCTGGAAGGCTTTGCCAATGTGTAGCCCAAACGGCGTGATCGCATCGATGGTTCGACTGTTGGCGCCGGCTAGCACCATGCCAACCTGCAAAGGATTAATAATTGTATAGCGGGCCGTTTTCCATTCCAGTACTTGCTCGATATCCTTTTCGGTGGGACGCGGAACTAGCTCGTTCATAATATCGAGGGTTTGACCATGCGCCGTAACGATCATGGTACGGTTTACAATCTCGAGCACCTTAAGCTTGCGTCTAGGATTAGCGGCTAGGGTGGCTAGGATAACTTGCGCGGCGTGGGCGCCAGAAACTGCTGCACCAAGCGCTAAACTCATCCCAGCGTGATCGGCGTCGCCCTTGAGCTTGTGTGTGCGATGATAGGCGGCGAGCATTTGATGCGCACTTGGTTTACCCCGACGTAGTGCTGAACGGTCCTGGATATCGTCAACCATTAAGATGTAGGCGTGGAGCATTTCGATGGCCCGCGCGGCCTGAAGAACCGCCCCATTAATGGCACCGCCGCCACACATTTCGTAGCCAGCCAATACCAGTGCGCCGCGAATGCGTTTACCACCACGCGACAAGATGTCTAAAAATACTTCAACCTCGGCTTCTAGAACATACGTCCCAAAGTGTTCGGCAGTATGTGTGCGGGTGTGTGCGGCAAAAGCAGCAATGTCGTCGTCGATGACCCGCTTATACCCGGCTAGCTGGGCTAGCGCGTTTTGCTTGCTCATAGACTGAGCGAACGACGTGCTTCGGCAAGGAACGCTTCACGATCGTCACCATTATTCGTGATACGTATGGTGGCATGTTCCTTAACGTACGAAACGTTCATTTGGGCTTCCTTGGGTATACCCGGCAGCGGTTTCCACTGTTCGGCTTCTTGGTCCATAAATTCTTTAAAGCTGAGCTGGCGTTCGCCCTGGCGCAAATTGCTCGAATTCCTTTTGTATCGCACTTCGTCGTCGGCTTCGACCCACACCAGATCACCGCCATGGGCCAGAATAAAATCAACTTCGATTGGCGCGCGAATGCTGTGCAATATAACGCCCTCGTACTGATGGCCGGCAGCCTGGCTGGCCTCAAAGCGTTTCAGCGCCTCGCGCAGTACGACGTCTGCGCCGTAGGTTTCGCGCAGCCAGTTAGAGGTCTCGGTTGTGTTAGCTCTGGTAATGGGATCGGGCTTGTCTTTGTGCCGCTCAAAACAATATTCACGGACAATATCACCGAGAGAAATGCTCATGTAATTGGCTTCTGTGAGTAGTTCTGCTAGCGAATCCTTGCCGCTGCGCGACAAACCACCTATACCAATTATCTTGTAGCTCACCTGCTCTTGATCGCTCATGATATCTCGTTACGCCCTATTTAATGTAATCGTGTAGTTTGCGGGCGTCTTTGTGCTTGCGTAGTTTGGCCAAGGCCTTGGCCTCTATTTGACGAATGCGCTCGCGGGTAACGCTAAATTCTTGACCAACTTCTTCGAGGGTATGTTGTTTGCCGTCTTCTAGGCCAAAACGAAGTTTCAAAATTTTCTGTTCGCGTTCGGTCAATGCGCCGAGCATACCCTTGACCTGCTCTTTTAGCAGCTGGCCAGTGGCTGACTCTTCGGGGCTAATGGTATCTTCGTCTTCAATAAAGTCGGCCAGGACTGATTCTTCTTCGTCGTCGCGGATCGACGCGTCCAGTGAAGAAATGTCCTGCTTGATCTTCATGATGTGCTCGACTTTATCGACCTCTATTTCCATAGCGGCGGCGATTTCTTCGTTGGTTGGCTCGCGGTTTAGTTCTTGGGTAAGCCGACGTTGAGTGCGCAGAAGCTTGTTAATGGTTTCGACCATGTGCACTGGGATACGAATCGTGCGGGCCTGGTCGGCAATGGCCCGGGTAATTGCCTGACGGATCCACCAGGTGGCGTAGGTACTAAATTTAAAACCCTTTTCTGGGTCAAATTTTTCCACAGCGCGCAACAGTCCGGTATTGCCTTCTTGGATTAGATCCAAAAGATCTAGACCCCGGCCGACATAGCGCTTGGCAATAGATACAACCAGACGCATATTGGCCTCGGCCATTTTGTCTTTGGCGTCTTTATCGCCAGCCACCACGCGTTTGGCAAGTGCCAGCTCTTCTTCGGCGGATAACAGTGGGATTTTACCAATTTCGCGTAAGTACAAACGCACTGAGTCGTCGGCGATATCGTCCAGGTAGCGTTGGTCTTCGACCACAACTGCCTCTTCGCCTTCTTCCATAACCCACTCATCGCTGATTTCGGCCGGTTCTTCTTCGCCAGCGGCGGGCACAACAGCATTGTTTACCAAAATATTGGCATCTGCCAGGGCGGTATATAACGCGTCCAATATGCCGGCGTTCTCTGGTGTTTCTGGAATGGCAGCGGTAATATCACGCTGGTCAATACTCCCGGCTTTTTTGGCCTGGGTCAATAATTGCTTTTTGACCTGCTCTAGGTCGGCAACACCCCGAGTTTTGTCCTTGGCCTTTCTGGGCTGAGCTGGTTTGTCTTTAGGCATGGACTAGTTCCCCCTATAAATTTTAAGTAATGAGTTTAGTTTTTTATCTGCTTCCATAAGCGCCTGGGCTCGAGAATCGCTGGGGTTCCCAGCCAATTCGGCGCTAATGCGACTTTTTTGCGTATTGACGTATCGGCTAACCAAATGGTTGCGTAGTCGAGTGGCTTCGTTAGATAGCTCTAATAGCTCGACATCCTGGTATAGCTCTACAAATGTTAATGACAACATTTTAACATAATCTTCCAGAGGTAGCAATGCCGGTACGCTGGTAATATCGCCCGCAAAATCGGGTTTCTGCTGCAAAAAAACCAAAAGTTCGCGGGCCTCGGGACTGGGCAGTACGTGTGGCGATAGGTCAGCTACTAAATCGCGTAGCTTGGTGCGGAATATCACTAGTGCAAGCAGATTGGTTTGCGTCTTTATGAGGTCGATTGCCGCCTTATCTAGTTGTCCTTGGGTGATGGCCGGTTTTTTAAGCCGAACCGGTGGGGTCGATCCACTATTCTGTAACTTGGCTAGTAAGGCCTCTCGGCTAACACCGATGAGCGCGCCGATGCGGGCTACATAGTGTTCTTGTTCGACAGGATCTGTTAGGTCCCGCACCACCGCCATGATGACATCACTAAACCGCCGCTTGCCCGGGCCAGAGGTAATATCTAACTGTTTTTGGTAGCGCTCGATCAGCCAGTCCAACGCATACTGCGGCGACTCAATGGTGCTCTGCCACTGGGTGGGGTCTTGTCGGATCAGCTCGTCAGGGTCCTTGCCGCCCGGAAGCGTAATAATGCTCAAACTCACACCTACTTTGCTGGCGATAGGAATAGCGCGTTCGGTCGCATTGAGCCCGGCTTTGTCGGCATCAAAACTCAAACGGATATCGGGCACAAAACGACCCAGGGCTTTAAGATGCTGCTCGGTCAGTGCCGTACCGGCTGTTGCTACCACCTGCCGCACGCCAGCCTGATGGCTGCTTATCACATCCAGCTGACCTTCGGCCACCACCACATAAGTCGACTTTCGAATAGCCTCCTTGGCCAAATGCAGCCCAAACACATGACGTGATTTGTCGTACAACACAGTTTGCGGCGTGTTGATATACTTCGGTGCGTTTGGGTCGTCTTGCAACAATCTGGCCGTAAAACCAATGACCCTTCCCTGGGCATCGGCCAGCGGAATCATCACTCGCCCGCGGAACATATCCCCCCAACCCCGATAACGCTGGGTGCCCAGTCCGGCGGCTTTTATTTCTTGCTCGTTAAAACCTTTGCTGGTCAAAAAATCCACCAGCGCCGTTCCGCTTTCGGGGCTATAGCCGAGTCGCCATTCGAGTGCCGTCTGCTTACTGAAACCCCGCTTTTGTAACACATACTCCAGCGCTGGCCGGTGTTTGCTAAATTGCACCTGATAAAAATGGGTGGCGGCCTGGAGGGCTTCGTACAAACGTTCCTTTGATTTGCCCTGCCCGCCGGACGTGGTCTTCCGGTACTGCCCCAAATCGACGCCGGCCTTGCGAGCCAACAACTCTAGGGCGCCTTTGAAATCCAGGCCTTCCATCTCCATCACAAAGCTGAACATGCTGCCGCCCTTGCCGCTCGAAAAATCATGCCAAATCTGTTTTTCTGGGCTAACTACAAAACTAGCAGTGCGCTCGTTGGTAAACGGACTTAAGCCTTTTAGGTTGCGACCGGCACGTTTTAGCTGGACGTATTGCCCAATCACATCCTCGATTGCCAGCCGACTTTTTATTTCCTCCACAGCGTCCATAGAGAGTATTGTACGCTAGGCGCTCTCTGTATTACAGATATGGCTTTATTGCCATGAGCGGTATGTGCTTAAATACTCTCATGGATCCGCAGCAGCCACAGCCCGCAGCCCCCCAACCTCCACCGGGCAACTCCTACGATTTTATTGTGCAACCTGGTCAAAAACCCAAGCGGAGCCTACCCGGTATGCGCAGCCCCTTTGTGGCCAAAATCGTTTTTTTGGTTGTTGGGGTGGTGATTATAGGTATTGTTTTGTACATTGTGGGCAATCTTTTGGCCAGCACCAAAGTCAATACGTCTGATATAACCACTCTAGCCCAAATGGAAAACGAAATCGCCCGTATTGCCAAAACCGGCAAAGAGGCAACCGCACAAACCCTCAGAAACTCAGCCCGTACCAGTGAGCTAACCGCAATTAGTCACCAAAAACAGTGGCTCAGCTTCCTGTCTAAGCAGGGTACCGAACTCTCCGACGACCAACTGGCCCTGACAGCAGATACGTCAATCGACAAAAAGCTCAAAGCGGCAAAACAAAATGGTACGTTTGATCTGGTGTTCTCGCAAATTTTAGAAAACGAACTAACCGACTACTCCAAAGCACTCCAAACCGGTTATAAACAGTCGGCCGACACTACCGAAAAAGTACTATTAAAATCACAGTTCGAACAGGCAGCTCTGCTGATCAAACAAATCCCCGAGCAGTAGCCCTACATTCGCGCCGCTACTTACTGCCAGCAACCAAATCGTATGAATGGCGAATAAGGTCCTGGATCTCCTGCCAACCGAGCTGGCCGCTCAACAAAATAGTATTCCAGTGTTTTTTGTGCAGATGATAGCCAGGCAGAACGGTCTCGTACTTTTCCCTCAGCGTTTCGGCTAAGCTCGGGTCGCATTTGAGGCTTAATTGCAGAGGTTCACTACCCTCCCGAACCAGCGCAAACATTTTTTCACCCACCTTATACACCGCCACGCCTTCCCCAAATGGATAGTCGAGCCTAGCGCCAGGCATCCCCAGCAGATAGGCTTCGAGCTCTTTGTGCGAGATTACCTTGGGGCTCATATGGAATGGCTATTTTTAGCAAACCACTCCAAGTAGTGCTTAAGTTCGGCAATCGATTCCTGAATATCGTCCTCGGCGCGATGTGATTCTTTCTTCTGGTATTCTTGGTGGTATTTGCCCTGCATCAAAATCTTAAATGCCGTTACATCAAACGTACGGTAATGCAGCAGTTTGTACACCTCGGGCCAATACCGCTTTATAAATAACAGATCATTGTATACCGAATTGCCGGCCAAAATGGCTGGTTCGTCGCCAAAATGTTCGGTAATAAGTTTGGTCATGTGGTCGATTACCTCGGCCTCGGGTTGGCCATGGCTGCGGATACGATCAGTCAAGCCACTGATGGCATGCTGTTGTTTGGCCCATGGGTGCATGTCTTGTAATACACTCTCGGGCTGATGAATGACCGCGCGGTAGCTAGCCAAGGGCGCGAATGTAAAATCAGTTACAACGGCGGCGATTTCGACGATGGCATGGCTGGAAGGGTCCGGGCCGGTCATTTCTAGATCAACCCACAATAATTTTGTCGGTTTTACTTTCTTGGGATCAAGCATAGTGGCTATTATACCTTCTTATTGAAATCGAGCGCACAAGAGTTAATGCAATAGTGTTTGCCCGATGGCGAAGACTCATCGTCAAATACGTGCCCCAAGTGGCTGCCGCAGGTCTTGCATACAACTTCGGTTCGGTGCATGCCCCAGGTATTGTCTTCTACCAATTTAACTGCACCACTACTGGCTACTTCCGAAAAGCTCGGCCAACCCGCTAAGCCAGGCGTATCCGATTCGTACTTGGCGTCACTCTTAAAAATGACACTGCCACAAGCGGCGCACTTATATTCACCGGTGGCACTATTGTGTAGCAGCTCACCAGAAAACGGGGGTTCGGTACCCTTTTCGCGCAGTACATGGAACTGCTCTTTGGTTAGTTTCTTGCTCCAATCTACGTCGTTCATGTCTTCCCATCTGCGCGTGAAGTGGTTTCTTCTGGGCGAACTTCTGGCTTTGCGGTAAATTTATCGAGCTTTAAGAGCTTAAAACCGGCATACACAATAATCGCCACCATAATGAATGTCACAATCGTGTAGACAATCGCTCCCCACCCAATGGTGGCGCTTTGGCTACCAATATTGATGGTTAGTGACTGATCTTCTAGCGTTTGTTTACCGGGCAAGATTAGGGTGGTCACCGGATTTACAAAACTAATCATTATTTGGTCGACAACCGCTTTTAGTTGAATACCAAGCACCAGACCAATACCAACACCTACAATGCCTTGCTCGCGCAAAAAGTCGGTAAAGCCACGAACCTGCCGATTGAGGACAGCGTTGACCACCTCGGCGCGGGCCATGGGATGCAGGTCGCGTAATTTGGTTTTAGCTTCCTGAATCTTGCGCTCTTCTATCTCGTCTTTTTCGTGCTGGCTAGCCATACCACTATCCTACCAGGACTTACGCGTTTAGTGCAGTTCGGGATAAAAATCGAGCACCGGAATGTAGCCGTACCAGGGCGTACGGTGGAATGAGGAGCGAAGATTTTTGCCCGAAATGTGCAAACGCGTAAGTCCTACATGCTGCTTGGGGCAGCAATGCCTAACAAGCCTAGACCATCCTTAAGCACATCGGCATATAGCCTAACGAGCGCCAGGCGCTCGGTTTCGCGCGGGTCGCCGATTACCTTGGCTTGTTCATAAAAACGATTAAAGACCTGGGCTAGTTCGTACAAATAAGTACACACATGATGAGGCATGAGTTCGGCGACAGCTAGTTGGACGGCCTCGGGATATTCGCTAATTTTACGCATAAGACTGTGCTCCAGGGGGTCAATATCGGCAAGTGGTAGCTCGTAGTTCGGGTCTCGAGATTTAGCAAGAATGCTGCGGGCGCGAGCATGGGCATATTGCAAGTACGGACCAGAGTTTCCCTCTAGGCTGACGGATTCTTCCGGGTCGTAGACAATATCGCCACCGACGCGCTGCTTAAGAAGCGCATATTTAACGGCTGCAACCGTGGTCGACTGATCGCTCTGACCACGTAACTTTTTACCAGCGGCTTCGGCAGCATCTAAAATGTCAACTGCGCGGAGGATATTGCCCTTGCGCGAACTCATTTTTACTCCGCCAGCTAATTTAAGAATCCCGTGTGTCAGGTGCCGGGTACGGCTGGCCAGCTCGGGCATAAACTGCTCGACACTTTTTACCACCACCTTCATGTATTCGGCTTGATCGTGGGCGGTGATAATCAAGGACAGATTGAAATGATAGTCCTGCCATTTGGCCAGTATCAGACCCACGTCCTTGGTTTCGTACGTCGGCAACCCTTCACGAGTAATAAACACTCGGGTATGCAAACCAAACGGCTCGCCGCGGAATACGACGGCGCCATCGCTCTCTTCATAGACACCCTTTTGCTGGTGTTCCTGTACGGTGCGCAGTCCCAGGGCAGCGTTTTCGCTTTCGGGATAATACTTTTCGAAATGGCTGCCTAGTCGATCGTAAAAATAGGCAAAGTAATCATAGCTCCATTGACGGCAGGTCCAGTATATCTGGGCAAAAGGCGAATCGTGATCGGCCTTTTCGTGCAGTGCATAGACGCGTTTGTTTAGTTCGATAATCGACTGCTTGGCCGACTCGTCGTCTTCGTACGCAGTGTTGCCCGCAACATACCGAGCCGTCATCCAATCGGCACGCTCGTCTTCGGGGATCTGCTCGAGTTTTTCTGGATGTTCTCCGCCCAGTTCCTGCACTATGGCCCACATTGCCTTACCAACATGCAGTCCCACATCACCACCAAAATTAACCCGGTGAACCTCGCCGCCACTCGCTTCTAACAGATTAGCGACCGCATCACCCACCACATCGGTATATAAATGTCCGGCATGTAAAACTTTAAACGGATTAGGGTCGCCGTATTCGGCAACAATCACCTGCCCCTGGTACATCTGAGCCTTGGTATCCACAGCGGCCTGCGCTTGTTTGGCTAGAGCCGAATCGCTAAGTTTTAGATTAATAAAACCAGGTCCGGCCACTGCTACCTCAATCACTTGATCGCCTAGAGCCGAACGCAGGGCCTCGGCCAGGCGTTCCGCAGTGGTGCGCGGTTGTTGGCCAAGCTTCTTGGCCAGCTGCATGGCAACATTTGTCGAGTAATCGCCAAATTGTTCGTCAGGCCGCGCGACTTCCGGCAGTAATTCAACGTCAAATACTTCTTTTGTGACGCGCGCTAGCGTTTTTTGGATCTGTTCCATTCTGCATCGAATTATAACAGATGCACACCTTACACCAGGCAGATGTTAAGGTTGTGACCTTGGGGCATTTTTAGCGGCTTGAATAACGCGGATGGCCTGCCAAATCACCAGATACGTGCTGCTGAGCAGCACAAAAAGGGCCAGCGTGGTGCTAACCAGCCGCGGATTGCTCTGCAAATTGAGCAACTTGTCAGTGATATCAAACAGCATATTAAAAGGATTGATCAAAAGATCCCACGTATTCCACCTGAGCTCGCGCCCGACGTAAATAGCAAAACTGCATATAAAAAATACCAGCAGTACCAGCCAAGTACACGCCCGCGCACTTAATCGTTTGCGTAACTCCTGGTGTACAAGATACAGGCTGATATAGCCAATAATAAGCGCGTTCAAAATAAATGAGGTAAACATAATGACGTCAAAAAGCAGGTCCACCCGGTCTACCTCTTGCAGATGTATATAATCCACGACCATATAAAAACTATTGGGCAAAAAGCATAGCCACAGCGCAGTCACCAGCAACGCCTGCCGGCTAGACCAAAGTTTTATGCGAAGAATACGCTCCAGCCACAGGGCAAATACCAGCGGTATCCAGGCTAAGCTAAGATTCAAGATCAGGTACCAAAAATCGGTACTGTCGTTTTTTATGACCCCGACGCCATAAAGCAGCAAACTGGCCGCACTAGCACAGCCAAGGGCCAAGCCCAAACGCGCCCGAGAGGACACAAACCTCTTGTTCATATCGGTCAATTATACCAGGCTACGCGTCTAAGGCTTTTTTGAGCTTCTCGACCAAATCAACTGGGGCGGGATTAAGCCCATTGAGCAGCCCTAAATACAGAGTGACAAAGTCGCCAAAGGTGATTGTCCAAAGTAGTTGCTGGAATACAGTCTTGCCCTCGGCCTTCACAATAATTGGCGCCGGCCGTAGACCAGATAGAAGGCGCGCCCCGACCACAAAGCGCTTTTGGACGCGCGGGTGCTCCAAATTGCTACGCAGATCAATCACCGCATAGGGCTTATTGATGGGCTGTTCGGACCAACCTATAAATTCGTTATGGCTAAATTCTGGCAGTTGCCCATACCAAGCGATTTGTTTGGCGTTTTCGTTGCAGCTTATCTTCCATTTGTGTGCGGCTGGATACATTTTTGGTCCGGCGTAGATAACCAGTGACCTGCCCAATAGTTCCTGAGCAAGTTGCTTGGCTGGATTGTTGGCAGTGGGCACATCCGCGCGCCACAACCGAACGGCCTGGCCCACAAAATCCCGCGTTGCCAAAAGCTCAGGCATCAATGAGGCTAGATCGACCAAACCCGCCCGGTCCAAGATAGTAAGCAAAGCCTTAAAGTCATATAAAACAGCGTAGCGCGGCTGCTCGGCCTTGGGTATAAGTGCAAATGGATAGCCCTTCTGCTTGGCAATAGTCTGTAGCTGCCCACCACTGGCCATCACCGCTATCTGGGCACCTTTGTCGACAGCTTGTTCCAAGGCGCTCAATGTCTCTTCGGTATTGCCCGAATAGCTAGAGAGAATACACAACGTCTGGGGGCCAACGTAGGATGGGAGATCGTAGTTGTCGACTATCTCGAATGGCACTGCAATAGTGGGCCAGGTTTGCAGGTAGGTCGCCGGCACTGCCGAACCGCCCATACCAGCAAACACCACATTTTGAATGTCGTGAAAGTTAGCATTTGATAGATCAAACTCGTGTTCGAGTTGTCGACATTGTCGTTCGGCAATACCTAGCGTGTCCTGAGCATCTTTTTGGTGAATATACTTTAAATCGTCTAACATCCTGGGGGTAAAATCCTTGTGCTTATATAGTCGTATGCTTTATAGTATATTCGAACAAGCAATTGGAGGGTAATGATATGTTTGGCGATGAAGACCAAGCACAACAATCACAAGGTAGCACCGATCAGCCAACGACTGATAGCTCAGCGAATGTTCCCGTTCCTTCAGACGACACCTCACCTGCCGCACCCACAAGCGACTTACCAGTTGCTAGTGATTCCACGTCGCAAGATTCATCCACGCCAAAAGTCGATTGGACAGCTCCTACCGACAGTTCCGACAACTCCAGCCCGCTCGACGATCAATCGATGGGCGCGCCCGCCCCAAGTGGTGGCGGTGACGCCAGCGCTTTGTTAGACATTAAACAGCAAGCCCTCCAACAACTAACTCCGCTGATGGGCCACCTAGACCAAACTCCAGAAGAAAAATTCCGCACTACCATGATGATGATCCAGGCATCGGACAATCAAGAGCTTATTAAAGTCGCCTACGACGCTGCAATGGCCATTCCAGACGAAAAATCAAAGGCCCTTGCCCTTCTAGACGTTGTCAACGAAATCAATTACTTTACCCAGCAACCAGAGGCTTAAAAGAAGCATCAATAAAAATAGAGCCGGCTCACACGCCGGCTCTATTGTCCTGTTTGTTTGAAATCATTGTACACCAAATGACGAGCTGGAAAGAGCAGCATCCGGTTCGCGCATAGCGAATCGGGCTTTGCCCGAAGGATGCGTTGAGAAAACCACGACAGTGGTTGTCTCAATACCCTACATCATGCCCATGCTATCCATGTCGGGAGTAGCACTTTCTTTCTTTTCTGGTACCTCAACTACCAATGCACCCATGGTCATACTCGTACCAGCAATCGATACGGCATTAAGGATCGCCTCTTTAGTAACGCGGGCCGGGTCAATGATACCGGCATCCAACATAACAACCAACTTGGTGGGATTGTTGATATCAATACCTTTTCCAGCTTGCGCTCGTACTTGTGGCAACCATTCATCGGCGTTCAAGCCGGCGTTCTCTAGCAGTATGCGGAAAGGCTGCTCAAGTGCACCCCGCAGAATGTGAGCACCAGTTACATTCGGGAAGGCGGCGTCGTAGCCATCGATTATCTTGGCCAAGTAGATGAGCGTTACACCACCACCAGGCACAATCCCTTCGGCCAGCGCAGCCTTCACCGCAGCAACGGCATCGTCAACGCGGAACTTCTTTTCTTCTATTTCGGTCTCGGTAGCGCCACCAACTTTAATAACAGCAACCTTGCCAGTTAGTGCGGCGCGGCGCTTCTCGAGCTGCTTGCGTTGGTAGTCATCGTCGGAGCCCATGGCATCGGCGGTAGCAGCTAGTTGCTTAATGCGAGCATTAATACTGGCCGCGGTGCCCGAACCTTCGATAATGGTGGTCGTGTCTTTGGCAACAATCACCTTTCGGGCACTGCCGACGACGTCTAGTTCGGCAGTTTCGAAGCTCTGGCCGGTCTCTTCGCTAATAACCGTCGCGCCGGTTAAGATAGCAATGTCCTCTAATACACCCTTACGGTCGTCACCAAACGAAGGCGCCTTGACGGCAACGGCATTGAACACGCCCTTCAAACGGTTAAGCACCAATGTAGTCAGCGCTTCGCCTTCCAAATCTTCGGCAATCAGCACCAAGTCTTTTTTGCCGGCGGCGGCTAACTTTTCGAGCAGCGGCAGGATCTCTTGGACTGAGCTTATTTTCTTGTCGGTTATGACGATAGCTGGCTTGGTGTAGGCAGCTTCCATGCGCGAAGGATCGGTTACCATAAAGGAACTCACAAAACCACGATCAAAGGTAAAGCCCTCAACGACTTCGCTCTCCAGAGCCAAGCCCTGACCTTCTTCGACGGTTACCACCCCATCGCGTCCAACCTTGTCCATAATATTGGCAATCAATTGGCCGATTTCGGCATCGCCGGCACTAATGGTGGCTACTTCGGCAATGCGCTTCTTGTTGGAGGCAATGTCTTCACGCACATCATCTAATTTAGATAGCACGTCATGGGCAGCGGCCTCTAAACCCTTACGTAGCTGCATGGGATTGTGTCCAGCAGCAATCAGCTTATTAGCTTCGTTCAAAATGTGATACGTCAGCACGGTCACTGTTGTTGTGCCATCACCGGCTACATCGTTCATCTTGCTGGCCGCTTGCTTAATAAGCTCGGCGCCAACTTTATAACCCAGAGTACTGTCATCGACATCGGCAATGTCCAAACCCTTAGCCACTGTGACGCCGTCGTGGGTAACCGTTGGTGGGCCGTATGTTTTGCTAATGACCACGTTGCGTCCTTTGGGACCCATCGTCGACTTAACGGCGTTATATAAAATCTTGGCGCCATCTAACACACGCTTGCGCGCGTCGTCATCATAAAATACTTTTTTAGCCATAATTACTCCTCTTTACACGTAGCTATCAGCAAGCTATTTTAATGTTGCTAGGACGTCTTTTTCTTCGATCAACAGGTACTCTGTGCCATCTACCTTGACCTCTGTAGGGCTATAGCCTTTGTACAGAATACGGTCACCCACCTTCACTTGCTTGGCTTCTTTGCCCACTGCTACCACCTTGGCAACTTTTGGTTTTTCGGTAGCGCCGCTAGGCAGATAAATCCCGCTGGCAGTTTTGTTACTCGCTTCTTCGGTGACAGCGACAATATAATCAGCTAATGGCTGTACGTTCACGCCCATAGAAGTTCTCCCTTACGTTGTATCAAAGAGCGTTAGCACTTAAACAGTCTGAGTGCCAACGCGTTACTATCACTATACTGGCGGATCGAATCGCCTGTCAAGATACGAGACCTAGGATTATCTCTTTTTGGTAACCTTTTTAAGAATACGATGCGCTTCGCCGATTTCGTCCCATGGAAACCTAATGACACGTTCGGGATCGTTATCGTCCTGTTGCAAGTGACGAAGCTCGGCCGCTCTGGGCCCATTACGCAGAGTGTCCTTTTCGTGGCCCTTGCCAAGCAACAGCACAACATCACCCTTTTTGGCTCGGCCTAGGATAAACTCCATAGCTTTGTCGCGGTCATGAATAATAAATAAATCTTTGTCTAGTTTTTTACCCTTATCGATGGCACCGGCGGCGATTTGGCGCATAATTTCTTGGCTGTCCATATCTCGGTCGTCGTCTTCGGTAATAACCACTTCGTCGGCATACTGGCCGGCCAAACCACCCTGTATTGCCCGTTTTGTTTCGTCGCGTCGCCCGGGCGAGCCAAACATCACGAACATCTTGCCCTCGACTATGGGTTTAATATCTTTAAATAATTTTTCAAAGCTGTCGGGTGTATGGGCGTAATCAACAATGACGCTAAAATCTTGGCCCTCATCGATACGCGTCATGCGGCCCTGGACTGATTCGAGCGCGGCAATCCCCTGCTCTATCTGATGTTTACTCAGTCCCACCGCTCGGCCAACACAAACGGCGGCCAGCGAGTTATATACATTAAAACGCCCGGGCAATTTGGACCGGATATGGTAGCTGTCCTTGCCGATAATAGCGTCGTACGTTACCCCATCAGCCGACAAGACAATCTTTTTGGCCCGGGCCTCGCCGGTATCTATCCCGTATGTAACGGGGTTGGCAATAGCTGAGGCAAACACCGAAGCCTGCTCGTCATCGGCGTTAATTACGCCGATGCGTAGTCCCTTTTTGTTACTGTTGGTTTGTGCAAATAATCTTCTCTTGGCAGCTAGATAATTCGCAAAGGTGCCATGGTAGTCCAAATGCTCGTGGGAAATGTTGGTCATTACTGCCACGTCGAATGATAGCCCCCACACTCGGTGCTGGGACAGGGCGTGGCTGGTCACTTCGAGCACTAGCCATTCAACACCCTTACCGCGCAGTTCCTGAATGCGCTTTAAGATTGTCCCCGGGGACGGCGTAGTCAGTCGCTCAGCCTTTTCTTTAATGTCCAGACCAGCCCCGTAAGCCACTGTGGTCATAAGGCCAACCTTAAAACCGGCTTCGTGCAGCATGCGATGAATCATAAAACAGGTACTGGTTTTGCCGTTCGTGCCGGTAACGCCAATAATGTGCAGGCCCTTGGCTGGAAAACCCAGTCTTGTTTGAGCTACCATAGCCTCACCCAAATGACCTAGAGGCTCAACCTTTTTGAACAAGTTAGAAGGGACAACCTTTTTGATGACCGTTCTCATCTATCCAAGTATAGCATTCGGGCGCTCGGAGGGGCTGACCAGTCAGGATGCCTAGGCGGCCTTACGAGCAGTCAGTTGAGACAACAATGTAAGAGTAGTAGCGGCGGTGCCAAGTGTGCTGGCCAACGCTGCGGCATGGCGCTCAGCTACCTTTCTGGCCTCTCTCGGCGAAGCTCCCTGTGCAACTAAATAGGCTTCGGCTGCAGCACGCAGTTTTGGATTGGTCTGAACTGCGCCAGCCGCCCTGTCTAAGCCGTTGCCCACTACAGTCATACCTCTACTAAAACCTGCCCGAAAGCCGGGTTGATCTTTTGCGTTGCCTGAATTCACAGGCTCGGCTGGGGCCTCGGCACCAGAACGAGTCTGTTTTGCCCGACTAAAACGAGCCTGCAGGCGCTCCTTAAGCCCCTGTACGGTAGCGGTGTCTTCACCGGAAACGTTGTCTACAAATTCCTGAGTGCTAGCTGCTTTGGGGCTAGCTTCCTCGGCTGTTGATGGAGCTTCTGGTGCAACCGGTTTTGCCCAGTCTGCAACAATTGTTGCACTAGCAGCTAACCCCCCTAACAGAGCAGCCTTGTAGCCCTTACTGTTATTCATGCCAGCTTCGAAATGCGTAGCGGCTAACCTGGCCCCCTCGGCCAACCAATCACCCGCCTCAGTCGAACGAAGGCGTTCACCGGCCGCTCGGGCGTCTTGGGCCACTTGTTTCCAAAAACCGCCCGAACTCTGATTTGGACTGCCCGCAGTTGCTTGCGCGGACCCAGCCTGTTCTCCTGCTCCACTAAATTCTTGTGCAGCATCGTCTAGGACAGGCCCCATGTCGTTTCTATCCATAAGTGCCGTAAACTCATCCCCTGGGGGCGGTGTACCTACCAGACTGTCTGGATGGTTCGGCATAACTGGTCTTGGCATATCTGATTCCGCCATGCTAGTACCCTACCATTCGAGGTGCGCGGGCTTGTGCATCACGCCTAACATCCGTGGCTGTAGCTGGGCGTCTTGGTATCGATTCGGGTGGAGCAAAGATCTTAGATACCGCCGTAGCAGCTACACCTAGCGCAGCCTGAACCCGGCCCTTACCCTCGACTTGACGGGCATAGTTCCAGCGGGTCTTAATCCAACCAGGATGATCAGGCTTAGGCGCCGACTGTGGCTCGGCCTTCATAGCTAAATGAACTGATTTTGGAGTTTTACTATCCCTATAGTCCCAAGGTCGATTTATACGGTGCCAGGCGGCGTCAATTATCTCTTTCTGCTCTGGGGTTTCTCTATATCTTGGGGCACTTGGATCAATACCAAATAAACGGAACCTAACGAGATCTCGACGATAGACGTGAGGATTGCCAGCTTGTGCCTCCTGCTCCATATATTCAATTGCTTCCAACGCTGGCAAATATTGGTTTAAATTGCGCTGCTGGGTGCGTGATAGATGATCTACCTCGACACCCGGATAAAAACGCCCGGCAAGATCGTATAGGTCGCCGCCTTGGCCGTCGTTAATAAGCTCGACAGCTTGCTCTAAAGAAAATGATGGGTTAAGCGCGCGGTAAGCCTCCAGCCCAACTCTACCCTGCACCGTCATAGGACGTTCAACTATGGTCACCTCTGGTAAGGTCGTCTTTTTTGATGCATGGGCCCCAGAACCAAAAACCCTGTCCATTGTCTTACCCACAATTCCTGGCCGGCGATGTCGACCATGGCGTCCGTGCCGAACAACTACCTCGTAGCTACTAGGAACATGGCCTGACTTTTGGGGTAAGATGCGGGGTAGGGGAAGTTCTGGTTTTCGTCTAAAGCTTCGGATTCCCCGGCGTGCTCGTTCACGCTCGACATCAAGGCTCGCCTTGCCTAGAGCATCTATGTCCACAGACTCACCCGAAGTGGGCTCCCCCTTGGCAAAACTAGCCGCCGTCTTTTTGGCAGCAATGGCCTTGGCTGTTTCTAGATCCTTTTGAGCCAGCTCTTCTTTGACACGCCTCAATCTGGCTCGAGCCAATACCTCTGCCACTTTTTCTTTTCTCCGCGCTTCTGCCTGCTCTTCCGCTAGGCGATTCTCCTCTGTTGTTTCTTCTGGCTCCGTTTCGGATTCGGGCTCCGGCCCTCGCCTGCTGCCCATACCGCGAATCAATCTACGCGCTGCCTCAAAGTCGGACTCACTAGGTACAAATTCGGTCGCAGGGATTACATCTGAAGCAGCCGCCGGAGATTCTTCGGGGTGCTCGATGATACCAGATGGCAAGGGATGCAAGATGTCAGTCATATTTTTTGTTTATTTTTTAGAACTACATACATATAAGCATAAATGGTATCGTATGTCAATCCTATCCGCCTCTTATCCACACACAAAGTATCCACATCTGTTAGCTATGATATGCTACGAATAATGAAAATCTTGGGCATAGAGTCAAGCTGTGACGAGACAGCCGCGGCAGTAGTCGAGGACGGTAAAAAACTGCTCAGTAATGTCGTGGCCAGCAGTATGGACCTGCATGCGCGTTACGGTGGTGTGGTGCCCGAAATTGCCGCCCGCAGCCACATAGAAGCAATTATTCCAGTCATCGAACAGGCGCTCAAAAAAGCCAAATGCACCTGGCAAGATATCGATGCCATTGCGGTAACGAACGGCGCCGGACTGCTGGGCAGCTTGCTTATTGGCATATTAACCGCCAGGACGCTGGCTATCGTTACCCACAAACCCCTATACGCCATAAATCATGTTGAGGGGCATATCTACGCCAATTTCCTAACCCAGACAACCCTGCCCGGCTATGTGCTGCCAACAAGCGAGCCTAAGTTCCCTATGCTCGGGGCCATTGTTAGTGGAGGCCATAGCCAATTGGTTATATGGCGTAACCACTTTGACTACACCCTGCTTGGCCAAACAAGGGACGATGCTATTGGCGAAGCTTTTGACAAAGTGGCTAAAATAATCGGCCTGCCCTACCCTGGCGGCCCCAGCATTGCGGAGGCCGCAACCCGGGGCAACGCCCAGGCTTTTCAGCTGCCAAAGGCCCGACTTACTAACAAATACGATTTTAGTTTTTCTGGGCTCAAGACGGCTGTACTGCGCCTCGCCCAAGAACTAGTCGGCAAAGATTACTCCTTGCCATCTGCTGCCCTGCCAGATCTGTTAAGCACAGCCCAAAAACACGACATTGCCGCTAGCTTCCAACGAGTAGCCTGCGAAACCATTGTCGATAAAATTATATTGGCCACCAAAGAATATAACCCGGCCAGCGTCGTTATTGGTGGCGGTGTGGCCGCCAACAGCGAACTGCGCCGGCAGCTAGCCGAACGACTTCCCTTGCCCATTACCTACACCGATACAAAACTGTGCGGCGACAATGGCGCTATGATCGCCACCTTAGGCTGTTACAAAGCTATGTTTGGCCAACCCACGGCTGACCCGTTGCTACTTGAAGCCAAACCAAATCTATCTATGTAGCTTCCGAAGGTTGAATGTTCAGCGAAGGACTGTCTGTTGACCTTGCTTCTCGAAACTTTAACCCTACGCCGCAACGACCCAACATCCTAGTAGGACCAGTGCATTCTCTGGTTGCTTGCGGATAGCCAGGTTTGGCGTTTGGATATGTCACTGCTATACGCTTGCCTGCTACGCCGTCATAAGCCACAAAAAAGGCTGTAACGGCGCCATTTGTGTGCCATACGGTTACCTCGTCGGCAACCGCCCACTCCGGTATAGGCATAAACTCGCGCCCAGGACATTCCGGGCAAAGTGGCGGACCAACTATAGGTGTTTCTGTAGTCATGATTTCTCCATTATGCATTCTGATTTGTCATTTTGATGACAATAAACGCATTTATTACAACGGCTATAGGTGTAAAGATAGTCTTGATTGTTTGGGTAACCCCGCATATGATTGCCGCACAAAAACAAAAACGTTCGCAAAAACCATTTCTGGCAAGAAGCATCAAAACCTTCTTGAAATGCACAAAAAACAAAATTAAATTTTGATTATCTTTTGGTGGGCTTTCATATGGAAAGCTCTGTTTGCGTTACAGAATTAATGTACGAAACCCCACCAACTGAAAATAACAATTTACTCTTTAGGACGTGTATCGCAACGCCATTCTGTCTGGCGAATACCATAACTCGGCTGGTACCGGTGGGGTACTAGAAAAGGTCGGACGAAGGGGCGGAATGGAGCCACCATTGCTACCCAGTCCAACGTATGGCAAGCCATAGCTGTCGGTAATAACAGGAAGCTTGTCGGGTGAGACTGGAGGCGCAGAGATAGGTGCATCGACAACAACAGATTCGCTATCGGGTGAGGTAGGAGCTACGGAAACAGAATCGCCACTATCGGCAAATCCTCTGTAGAGCAACGCCTGTCTTTCGGGTGTGTACCATTCCTTGACCGATGCAGGAGGCTTGCCAGAGAAAACCGGGCGAGGTGGGGGAATAGGCCTACCGTTGCTTCCGAGGTCCCTGTACGGCAAGCCATGACTGTCGGTCATTACTACTGGGATAGGGGCCGCAGCAGCCTGAGATTCTTCGGGCGTCGGTTCTCGCAAACCAAAGACGAGAGACTCTTCCTCAAAGCGCGTCCTTATGACGTCGCCTTCGCGCACGATACCCGCACTCCAGATAGCCAAATCAGTCAATTCAGCTTCCAACCAAGGACTCATCTCATGCACATTCATTTGCTGCACATCAGGCTCTAGTTCTCGGAAACTGGCAAATACATCGCCGGGTCGGCCTCTCAGCCCGTCAATTTCATACATAAAAATTATTATACCATTTCGACTCTATAAATACAATATATAACAGAGGTAGCCAAAACCCGTCTAAGATGCTATTCTGGTATCTGTTACTAACTAAAAGGGTCACGATTATGAAGTTACCGAAAGTGTACGAGCCGTCGGAATACGAAACCGACATTTACGCTCTGTGGGAAAAGTCCCACGCCTTCCAGCCACGTAAAGCAGGGAAGCACTATTCGGTCGTCGTGCCCCCACCAAATGCCAATGGCAACCTACACCTTGGCCATGCCGTCACGCTTGGATTGCAAGATATTGCTGTCCGCTACCACCGCCTAAAAGGGGAGAGCGCATTGCTTTTACCCGGCGCCGACCACGCTGGTTTCGAAACCCAAGCCGTATTCGAAAAACACCTAGCTCAAAAAGGCAAAAGCCGTTTTGATTTCACGCGCGAACAACTCTATGCCGATATCTGGGACTTTGTCGCGGCTAATCGTGCCAACTTTGACGAACAGTTCCGCCGCCTAGGCGCAGGAGTCGACTGGTCTCGGTTTGTGTTTACCCTGGACGACACCATCGTCAAACGAGCCTATGCCAACTTTAAAAAAATGTGGGACGACGGTTTAATCTACCGCGGTGAGCGCCTGGTTAACTACTGCACATTCCACCGCACTGGCTTTGCCGACATCGAGGTAATATACAAAGACTCCATAACACCCCTCTATTACATGAAATATGGCCCATTTACGCTAGCCACCACCCGTCCAGAGACCAAATTTGGCGACACCGCCGTTGCTGTCCATCCAGACGACGAACGCTACACCCAATACGTAGGCAAGGTGATTGAGGTAGAAGGTGTTAATGGACCATTCAATGTGCAAGTTATCGCCGATGAAGCCGTAAAAAAAGACTTCGGTACAGGCGTTGTAAAGGTCACACCGGCACACTCGTTCGAAGACTGGGAAATGGCTCAGCGTCACAACCTGCCCGCCAAAAGAATTATCAACCACGATGGCACCATGAACCATCTAACTGGCCGGTTTGAGGGCTTACCCATCTTAGAAGCCCGTAAGGCCGTCGTTGAAGCCTTAAAAGAGAAGGGGTTACTCGTCAAAATCGACGAGAACTACCAAAACCGCGTTGGGCACTGCTACAAGTGCGATACGATCATCGAGCCGATGCTTATGGAACAATGGTTTATTAGCATGCAGCCGCTCGCCAAACGAGCCATTCAGGTGCTAAGGGCAGGGGAGATCGACTTCTACCCCGAGAGCAAAAAAGATCAGCTGATTGTTTATCTAGAGAACCTACAAGACTGGAATATCAGCCGGCAGATTGCCTGGGGCATACCTATCCCCGCTTTCCAGAATGTCGATGACAGCGATGATTGGATATTTGACGCGCAAATAAATCACGAAATTCTAGAAATTGATGGCAAAACCTATCGCCGCGACCCCGACGTGTTCGACACTTGGTTTAGCAGCAGTAGTTGGCCATACGCCACACTGGGCTACCCCGACGGCGACGACTACAAAAAGTTCTACCCCCTAAGCCTGATGGAGACCGGCTTTGACATCTTGTTCCCTTGGGTTAGCCGGATGCTGATGCTGGGTTTGTATGTAACCGATAGCATACCTTTTAAAGCTGTATATCTACATGGGCTCCTCCTGGACGAACATGGCCAGAAGATGAGCAAAAGCAAGGGAAATGTGATCAATCCCATGGCTATCGTCAACGAGTATGGCTCTGATGCCATGCGCATGGGCATCATCAGCGGACAAACTCCAGGCAATAACCAGCCCTTCAGCATAGCCAAGGTGGTGGGGGCGCGCAACTTTTGCAACAAGCTATGGAATGTCGCCCGCTATATCGAAGACAAAGTAGGCGACCACAAACGGCTGCATCCTACCCCCGAAAGCGATGTCGACCACTGGATGCTCGCTCGGTTACAGGCTACAAGCGATAGCGTTGCCGCGCATCTAGACAACTACCGCTTTGCCGAGGCCTACGATACGCTGTACCACTTTGTGTGGGACGATTTTGCCGATTGGTATATCGAAGCCAGCAAGGCAAAACCCAATAACGATTTACTAGCCTATGCTCTGGAGGCAATTCTAATAATTGCCCACCCGTTTGCACCATTCGTTACCGAAACAATTTGGCAGACACTTGCCTGGGCGCCAAATTCGCTGCTTATTAATGCCGCCTGGCCAGAGATACTGCCCCACGACGCCAAGCGGGCCAGCACTTTTGAGGACATAAAGGGCATTGTTAGCGAGACACGAGCCATACTAAAAGCTCTGGGCGTAGCCAGCACCACCATGCACTATCAGGATGTGCCCTTTATTGCCGCTAACAAAGAAACAATTGCTCGTTTGGCCCATGTCAGCGACATTCTGCCAACCGAAGGTGACGCCAGCGGCCTAAAACTCACCCAAACCAAACATCGCGTCTGGCTAGGTATCGACCCCGCCGTTGCGGCCAGCCACGCCCAAAAATTAACCGAACAGCATGCGGCCGAGCAGGCTAACATCAAACGTCTAGAAGAACGCCTACAAAACAAAAACTACGTCACCGGAGCGCCTAAGGCAGTTGTCGACCAGACCAAAACCCAATTGGCGGACGCCAAAGCCCGCCTAGAGACCATAGAGACCGAACGAGAGCGTTTCTCTAGCTAGGCCGGCTCTAGTGCGCTTTTAACCCGCGCGGCCGATTCGTCCGGACGGTAGTCGTCGAACCACAGTACATGCCAACCACTTTTTTCGGCTGCCATCAGATTAATTCGGGCATCGTCAACCAGCAAAATTTCGGCCGGTGGGCAATTGGCTTTTTCGGTGGCTAATTTGTACATTTTGGCTTCGGGTTTAATTGCCTTAACTTCCGACGAGTCAATAATTGCAGCGTAGTGAATGTTGGGGATTAACCCCTTGGTTATCATGGCTTCAATGGCGCCAGGTACAATATTGGTTAACAGTCCTACCTGGTAGTGCTCGCTCGCCCAATGAACAAGATCGTGCATTATCGGTATTGGTTCGATTGCTTCGAGATAATACGCCAACCAATCAACGCTATCGATGTGTAACGTCCTAGCCAACTCTTTGTTAAACTCATCAATGGTAATGTCGCCTCTGTTGACTTGATCGTTATAGTGCCAAAATGTCGTCTCGACGATATCGGCCGGCGTGTTGGTCTCTTCGCTCAATCTGGTGAAGGCGCGGTGATAAAAACGGACTAAACAGCCGTTAATATCGAAATAGACAAATCGTATACCACTTTTAGAATGAGACTTTGCCCTAGGCCCGCGTGGCGACCCCATAAGTTCGTCCAAACTTAAATCTAGGGCGCCGGCGATACTCTGGATGGTAAAAATAGAAGGGGATTTAATTGCCCCACGTTCAATTTTGGTGAGTGTTGAATAGCTCAAATCAGCACGCTGGCAAAGAGCTTGCTGTGTCAACCCGGCGTGTGTCCGCGCCGTTTGCAAACGACGACCTAACCCAACCTCGTCCAACGAACTCATAGCCATATCATACCAATCCTAGCCATATATACCAACAAACTAGCCACAAAAGGCCACAAATATAGATATGGCTCTGGATTACTTTATGTTGGCGCTCAGCGTCCAGATGAACTATATTTAAGCTATGTTTCGACGCATCGGTTACGCCTTTGTTAGCTTTATGCTCGCCGTTGCGTTACTGAGTGCAACCTTCCTGATGAGCGTGTTCATGGTGCTTGGTACCCCCAAATACCTTAAAGAAGCCTTAGACAAGGGCGGGGTATATACGGTCGCCATCGATAGCGCCCTCGAAGAACAGACCGATAAAACCAAGACGGGCTATATACCGACAGATGATCCTTTGGTGCGGCAGGTCATTAAACAGACCGTACCTCCCGAACGTTTACAGTCTATGGCGGAAAACATCATGGACGGCAGCTATGCCTGGCTGCAGGGAAAAACCGACAAGCCAAGCTTTAGCGTGGACATCAACCAAGTAAAAACCGATCTGGCCGCCAATCTTGGCGCCTACGTACAAGCACGCGTAAATCACCTTCCGGTCTGCGCTAAGGGTGCAGCACCATCTAGTGTCGACCCCTATACCGCCACTTGCGTTCCAAAGGGTTACGACATTACCAAGGCCGGTCAAGAGATTACGAACCAGATCATGTCCAGCCAGGATTTCTTGGACCAAGGGATGTACACGATTGACGACATCAAAACAGAGCAGGGTAGGCCAAGCATCGACGACTATCGGTCGCTACCAATGGCTTACCAGGCACTCGAGGTCAGCGTCTGGATAAACACCTTCCTCGCAGTCGCGGCGGCAGTGGGCTTGATCTTCTTGGCCCCCACTAAACGTCAAGGGCTAAAACGAATCGGTATTGTAGCCATAATTATTGGCGGGCTACTAATTCTTATGGCCTGGGGGGCAAATAACGGCATCGACAGATTGAGCATAGAAGTCGCCAAAGATAACGGCAGCGTAGCCCTGCAACATAGTGTTACCGAAGCTTTTAAGATGCTTGGGCAACACTTTACTACCTGGTGGTTATGGCAGGGCATAGTGCTCACGCTCGCCGGAGTCGGCGCGTTAGTCTGGCTGCATTTCTGTAAACCTGGGTCATCAGCCAAAGAGCCTGCCAAAGAATCACCAACAACAAGCAAGCCATCGGCTCCAAAAACTCCAGCCCCCAAACCGAAAACCACAAAAACTACTAAAAAATAACACCCGTTGTAACCCCAACACCCAATGAAAAAGCCGGTCCTTTAGGACCGACTCTTTCATTGGTACACCCGGCGTGATTCGAACACACGACCTTTGGCTCCGCAAGCCAACGCTCTATCCAGCTGAGCTACGGGTGCTGGTATTGAGACAACCGCTCCGCGGTTTTCTCAACGCATCCTTTGGGCGAAGCCCAATTCGCCTAGCGGCGAACCGGATGCTGCTCTTTCCGGCCCATTAGAGCCGATGAACAGGGGTAATTGTAGCACAGACAGGGGCGAATTCCCAGTGTTTTATGCTAGAATGAACACCATTGGAGAGGTGGCCGAGTGGTTGAAGGCGCTGCTCTCGAAAAGCAGTATGCGGGTAACCGTATCGAGGGTTCAAATCCCTCCCTCTCCGCCAAGTAAGACATAGCTCGCCGTAGGTGAGTTGTGTCTTACTTGGTTGATAGAAGTGGGTTTGGGCCCGAGATTCGAGGGCATATACTGCCGGTGGCAGTATATGTTTTCCTTGCTTGGCCGAGGCTGGAGGGGCTATGCCCCGAAGCCGAGCAATATATGCGAATCCCTCCCTCTCCGCCAGGGTAA
>Ga0111538_10000178_pt1 | contig 75183 bp, 70 predicted proteins | sample SoiMethybrSBSTD1_FD_79669 | JGI IMG/M metagenome (GOLD analysis project Ga0111538, IMG submission 79669) | Bulk soil microbial communities from a Populus tree surrounding site in Tennessee, USA - Soil MetaG P. TD hybrid SBSTD1 (version 2)... | ecosystem: Environmental > Terrestrial > Soil >...
GCGCTGTCGATGATCCTGATGCTGGTCGTTACCGCCGCGTTCCTGGTCAGCGCCAGGCGTCTGAAGATGGAGCGCGTATGAAAGCGCGGCCGAAACGCTACGATTGGGCGGACGGCGCAGCACTGATCTATGTCGTGCTGGCGATGCTGTTCATCTTTCTGCCCGTCGGCTCGCTGATCCTGTTTGCGTTCCAGGACGGTCTCGCGCCGGTGCCCCCATTCAAGGGCCCGACGCTGCAATGGTTCGACAAGGTGCTGCATAACCGCCGCCTGATGGAGGCGTTGTGGAACTCGGTTCTGGTAGGCGGCCTGTCCTCGCTGGTCGCGACCTTCCTCGGCTTCCTCGCGGCCTTCAGCCTGGCGCGCCGCAACTGGCGGTTCGCACAGGGCGCCCAGCTTTTCCTGATGGCGCCGATCACGGTCTCATACCTCATCATCGGCATGGGGCTGCAGATCACCTTCAATCTGATGGGCATCGACCGTTCGCTGCTGGCGGTCGGCATTGGACACGTCGTGATCAACCTGCCGCTCTGCTTCGCCATCATCTATTCGCAGCTGGGCGAGCATCAGGCAAATATCGAGCGCGCCGCTCGCGACCTCGGCGCCAACGAATGGCAAGTGGTCACGCTCATCACCGCGCCCATGCTGTGGCCGACTTTGCTCGCGGCCTATTTCATCGCCTTCACCTTGTCGTGGGACGAGTTCGTGATTGCATTCTTGCTCAGCCGCTTCGACGTCACGCTGCCCGTCGTGATCTGGGGGCTGCTGCGCTCCGGCCTCAGTCCGGAATTGAATGCCGCCGGCACGCTGGTCTTCGCCATTTCCATTGCGATCGTGCTGGCGGTGGAATTGCTGCTGTGGCGCGGGCGAAAGTCGGTTGTCAATGGCTGAGGGAACGAAGCGCGTCAGCCTCAAGGGCATCGCCAAATGCTATGGCGAGACCACGGCCCTCGCCGACACCGATCTGGAGATCGCAGCCGGCGAGTATGTCGTATTGCTGGGCCCGTCGGGCAGCGGCAAGACGACCTTGCTGTCGATTCTCGGCGGCTTTGTCGAGCCGAGCTCCGGCCGGGTCTGGATCAATGGGCACGACGTGACCGACCTGCCGCCCGCGCGCCGTCCGACCGCGACCGTGTTCCAGGATTACGCGCTCTTTCCCCACATGTTGGTCAGCGCCAATGTCGCCTTCGGCCTCGCCATGCGGCGCATGAACAAGGCTCAGCGCCTGCGCAAGGCCGAGGAGATGCTCGAGCTGGTCGGGCTTAAAGGCTTCGGTCAGCGTGGTGTGCATCAACTATCCGGTGGCCAGCGGCAGCGTGTGGCGCTGGCCCGCGCCATCGCGGTCGATCCAGCAGTCCTGCTGCTGGACGAGCCGCTGGGCGCGCTCGATCTCGCCTTGCGCCGGCAGATGCAAGAGGAGCTGGTACGACTGCAGCGCCAGCTGGGTGCAACCTTCGTCCACGTCACCCACGACCAGGAAGAGGCGATGTCGATCGCCGACCGCGTGGTGGTGATGAAGGATGGCCGGATCGAAGACATGGGTCCGCCGGCGCGGGTCTATCTGAAACCAGCATCCCTGTTCGCGGCGCGCTTCATGGGCGAGAACAATCTGTTCGAAGGCCAGGTGGTCGGACGGGCGAACGGACAGACGGCGGTGGATACGATCGTCGGGCGGCTGTTGGTGGAGCAGCCGGCCGAGGTCGGTGAGAAAGTCCACGTTGCGCTGCGGCCAGAGCAATTGCGCTTTACCGCGGAGCTGGGCGCACAGGCGCTGGGCGACGCACAGATCGCGGAGTTCAGCTTCCAGGGCACTCATTTCCGCGTCCATTGCCGGCTCGCGGGGCAGGAACTGATCGCGCGGGTTCCGGCCGAAGAGCCGCCGCTCGCCGGCGAAGTCCTGCCGCTCTACGCCCGCGCCGGCGACGTGGTCCTGCTCCGCCAGTAGTCCGGCCGGATGGCACGATCGACCAGACGCTGTCGTTCGGAGTGCAGGGCGGCACGATCCATCGCATCGACGCGGTGCGCAACCCGGACAAGCTGCGAACCATTCGAGCTTGATTGTCGCGCCCGGTCAGTCTGGGGCGGCCGCGTCTTGCGCCGGCAGGGCAACCAAAGTGGCGGTTGTGCCGGTCCCTGCGCACACGGACTCCTCGGCGAACTCGACCTGAATGACGCTGGCAGAGACGCCGGCGGTCACGAGGTGCTGCACAACCCAATCACTCCGCAAGGTCGCCAAGCGATCGCGATATTGCACCGGGCCCGGCTCCCGATCGACGAAGGAGACGATGATTTGCGTCGCGGCAGCGAGCTTGTCCTTCAGCTCCGGCGAAGGCCACGAGCTCTCGTCGTTTTCGGCGCCGTCGGAGCGTCCCACGGGGCTGCCGACCGAAAAGAGCGCGCATGCAACAAAGCCGGGCGGCTGGGCGACCATCTCTTCTCCCTCCGCGTTTCCGCGGCCGGTCAGCAGGTCATAGGCGCCGACGACCGACATTTCATACATCCTGCCATCCTCGCCGGATGCGCTCGCGCCATTATAGGCGCGCGCCACCACCGCGACGGCCTGCTCGACCGGCAACGCAGCATCCACCTTCTTCAGCAGGGCCCGCACATGGTGATCGGCGGCGACGACATTCGTGCAGTCATTGAGCGCATAGTCCAGAAGCGCCCCGCCCGACAGATCGAGTTCGCCCAGCTCCTCGGTCAGCTCCGCCTGAACGATGGACGGCCTGATCTGCGCCAAGCCCAGGGAAAAATCCGGTGTCCGGCCGGTGGTCGAATAGGCCGCGCGCGCCAACAGCGCCTCACTCGCGCGGATGAAGGCCGGCCGATTGTATTTCTCCGCCGCCAGGATGGAGACCAGCAACTGGAAGGCGTTCACCTTGTCCATCTCGTCCTCCGCCATCCTGGTAGTCTCATCGATACAGCGGAAATCCGGATGTTCGGGATGTGGCGTGAAGGTGAGCGTTCCGGTGGTCTTCAGCTCCTCCTCCGGCGGCAGCTCGACCGTCGCATAGCCGGCGTTGGTCAGGATCGCGTAACCAAGGCGCTGCTCCAGCGACAGATGATCGCGCTCCACCGAATCGGGATCTTCGTAGGCCGTCTGCTGCTCCGTGTTGTAGCCATCGAAAGCGGTAGAGGCCAGGAACAGCAGGCCCGTCATTATCAAGAAGGGCAGCTCTTTCATGACACGTCACTTCGCAAAGGACAGTGCTGACGCCATGTAGGTCGCGATGCCGCTGGTGATGATGCCGAGCAGCGAGGTGCGGACCGCCTCCGCCCATGCGACGCGGTCGGCGGAATCGGCGACCAGGGCCTGCGGCAGTTTCTTGCGCAGCGCGAAGCGCGCGAGCGATACGCCGAATCCGGCGAAATAGGCGTAAGAGACAAAATACAGCAGATAGACGCAGAGGAACGGGAACCGCAGGGACAGCATGTCGGGCCGCTGCAGGATGTCCCAATAGACGATGAACGGCCAGGCCATCAGCAGCGCCGAGAAGAAACCGACCACCGTGGCGGTCAAATGCGCTTCCTTGGACAGATAGCGGAAGATGCGGCGGTAATTGACGTTGCTGCCACGAGTCCAAATCATCCAGCGATAGGGCAAGTAGAACAAACAGAATCCGATCAGGCATGGCAGCAATAGCTTGATCGCGAGGGCCTCCCATTTGAAGATCGCGCGCTCATCGAACAGGAAGGCGGAGAAGGAGAAATAAAGTTTATAGGGCGTCAGGAAAGACGCGACCTTGCTCAGAAGCACAATCGCGAAAATGCCGATGACGAGACCATAGACATTGACCGAGGAGGATGTTGGGCCACTGTCGACTACGTGGTGCGCTGCCTCGTCCTGCGGTGAATCGATGCTTTCGTTGCTCATGGCAACCCCACCTGCACTTGGCACAGTGCAATATATCGTATATCGCGGAAGGGTAGCAGAGCGTGCGGTTCCGGTAAACGTCGGCGTGTAGTTCAGCGGTGCCATTCCGATGGGCATCCGCTCTTTCGCTTGCCCGATACATACTGATCTATCAGTTCTCGATAGCGTCGCCCGTCGAAGCTGGGGAAATGTCCGCCATGCACCAATCTGGGTGTGAGCTTGCGCAGCCGTTCCATGGTCGCGAGATAGGTCGGGATGTGCGAGTGGTAGCACTGGTCCGATAGCGGGCCGTCATAGATCGCATCGCCGGAAAAGAAGATGCCCGTCGCCGCTTCCCACAATCCGATCGACCCGGGCGAATGACCGGGCAGGTGCAGAACCTCGAAATGCCGGTCGCCTAGGTCGATGATGTCGCCCTCGCTCAGAATCCGCGTGGCCGGCGCGGGCTCGATCCGGTAAGCGGCCTGCTCGTAACCGCGGGGCGGCAAGGCCAGGAACATCTCCTTCGGCGCATAGACATCGGCGACCGTCGCGTGCTGAGTCGGGTTGGCGAGGATATCCGCCTCGTCCTTGTGGATCGCGCGCTCGGAAAATTCGAAATGATTGCCGATATGGTCGAAATGCGCGTGGCTGGCGACTGCCAGCAACGGCCGCTCCGCGACCAGCATGACCTGCCGCCGCAGGCTGACTACGCCCATGCCGGAATCGATCAGCAGATCGCGGTCGCGGCCGCGCACATGCCAGATATTGCAGCGGTAGTATGGCTCGATGAATTGCTCGGAGATCAGCGTCACATCGTCCGACAGGCGCTCGACCTTGTACCAGCTTTCGGCGGTCGCGATTTGCATCGCCGCAATCTAGCGCGGCGGCGCAAACCTTGCCAATCGCCGGGCCCGCGGGTCAGATGCGGCGATGACCAAATACAACCGCATCCTGTTCGTCGATGTCGAACTCACCTGCTGGGAGGGAGAGCCGCCGGCCGGCGAGCAGCCGGAAGTCATCGCCTTCGGCATCATCGATCTCAAGACCGTCGACCTCGCGATCCGGCGGGAGCAGGCATTCCTTGTGCGCCCGCAGGTCTCTACGATCTCGCCCTTCTGCAGCACGCTGACGGGAATCACGCCCAAGGAGGCGGAGGCCGCGCCGCCTCTGCCGGAGGTGGTGAGCACCATCCGCAAGACCTTCGGGCAAAGCGACTGGTGCGCCTGGGGCCGCGATGACGCACTGATCCGGGAGAGCTGCGAACGTGCGGGGGCGGAGCTGCCGTTCCTCGGCGGGTTCCATGACTTTGCCGCCCAGGTTCGGACGCTGCTCGGCCTCACCTACCGCCTCGGGCTGGACGAGGCGCTGCAGCGGTTCGGCCTGGACTGGGAGGGGCCGCCCCACGACGCGCTGGCCGATGCCCGCAACCTGGCCCGCCTGTTCACGGCGGTGGCGCAGCGACTGCGCTAATTCAGGAATTCCGATCCAAAAGCTCCAAAAGAACTATTTTACTTGATGCCGGTTTGCGATGATCCTGGCCTTGCATCCGATCCAGCGACGAAACGAGCGGTGAGGATCGGTTGGAAAGCCAGAAATGAACCGGGATATGCCAGTTGAAAAAATAGATGCGCTCGTTGTTGGCGGTGGCCAGGCAGGCCTCGCCATGAGCGAGCATCTGAGCAGCTGCGGCGTGCCGCACGTGGTTCTCGAGCGGCACCGGATCGCCGAACGCTGGCGTTCGGAACGATGGGATTCTTTGGTCGCGAACGGTCCGGCCTGGCACGACCGTTTCCCGGGCATGGAGTTTCCCGATACCGATCCCGATGCCTTCGTCCACAAGGAGCGGATCGCGGATTATTTTGTCGCGTACGCAGAGCAGATCGCCGCGCCCATCCGCTGCGGCGTGGAGGTCAAGGAAGTGCGCCGGAACGTTGGCCGCTCCGGCTTCCGTGTCGAGACCTCGGCGGGCGTGATCGACGCCAATTACGTCGTCGCCGCCACTGGACCTTTCCAGCGCCCCGTCATCCCTGGCCTTGTTCCCGGACAGGCCGGTGTCATGCAGATCCATTCCAACGCCTATCGCAATCCCGGGCAGCTGCCCCAAGGTGCGGTGCTGGTGGTCGGCGCGGGTTCGTCAGGTGTGCAGATCGCGGATGAACTCCAGCGCGCGGGAAGGCGAGTCTATCTCTCGGTCGGTCCCCATGACCGTCCGCCGCGCGCCTATCGCGGGCGTGACTTCGTCTGGTGGCTGGGGGTCCTCGGCAAATGGGATGGCGAGGCTAAGAACCCCGGCAAGGGACATGTCACGATCTCGGTGAGCGGCGCCCGTGGTGGCCAAACGGTCGACTTCCGGCGTCTCGCTGCGGAGGGGATGACGCTGGTTGGCCAGACGGAATCCTTCAAGGACGGTGTGGTGACCTTTACGCAGGACCTTGCGGACAATGTCGCGCAGGGTGACGCGAACTACCTCTCGGTGCTGGATGAAGCCGACGCCTTTGTCGCGCGCAATGGCCTTGATCTCCCGCTGGAGCCAGAGGCCCGCAAGATCGGTTCGGACCCGCAGTGCATGACCGATCCCATTCGGACGTTGAATCTGGCCGAGGCCGGAATCACCTCGATTATCTGGGCAACCGGCTTCACTGTTGATTTCGGCTGGTTGAAGGTCGACGCGCTCGACGAAGCGGGCAAGCCGAAGCATCGGCGCGGCATTTCGACAGAACCCGGAATCTATTTCCTCGGATTGCCATTGCAATCGGGCCGGGGCTCCTCCTTCATCTGGGGCGTCTGGCACGACGCCAAGTTCCTGGCGGACCATATCGTCACGCAACGCAAATATCTTGACTACAAATCCTCCGCACACCGCGGCATAAGCAAACGGAAAACCTGATGGCGCACACTCGCATCCGCAAGTTCAATACCAAGGACACTTATCCGGAGCAGAAGCTCGACAACGACCTCTGCCAGGCAGTGGTGGCGGGCAACACCGTCTATTTGCGCGGCCAGATCGCGCAGGATCTGGACACGCGCGCCTCGCTCCATGTCGGCGATGCCGGCAAACAGGCCGACAAGGCGATGTCCAATATTGCCATGCTGCTGGAGGAGGCGGGCAGCGAGCTCGGTCACATCGTGAAGATCGTGGTGTACCTGACCGACATCCGCTATCGCGAGGCGGTCTATCGGTCGATGGGCAAGTGGCTGAAGGGCGTGTTCCCGGTCTCGACCGGCCTGGTGGTGCACGCTTTGGCGCGGCCGGAATGGGTGGTGGAGATCGATGCCACCGCCGTCATCCCGGAAGGGTATAAGCCGAAGAAGGAAGGCTATAAGCCGAAGAAGAAGGGCGGGAAATGACCTTTTCGATCGCGGCACGCTGCGTTGAGACGGGGATGTTCGGCATCGCCGTGTCTTCGTCCTCACCGGCCGTCGCGGCGCGCTGTGCGCACGCACGCGCCGGAATCGGTGCATTCGGCACCCAGAACATCACCGATCCCAGGCTGGGCCCCGCCGGCCTCGATCTGATGGCCAAAGGCGCGAGCGCGGAGCAGGCGATCGCGACCCTCAAGCAGACCCCGCATATCGCATTCCGGCAATTGATCGCAGTCGATGCCAACGGTGGCGCGGCAGCGCATTCCGGCGACCGCACGCTTGGCACGCATGCGACGGCTCAGGCGCTCAACGTCGTCGCGGCGGGCAATCTGCTGAGCCATGAGGAGATCCCGGCCAAGATGGTGGCCGCCTTCCTGCGTGCACCCGGCCATCTCGGCGACCGGTTGCTGGCGGCGATGGCGGCCGCGATCGCAGCAGGCGGCGAGGAGGGTCCAGTCCATTCCGCCGGCATGGTCCTGGTGCGCGACGTACCCTGGCCGGTCGCCGATCTGCGCGTCGACTGGTCCGACGGCGACCCGATCGCGGAGCTGAAACGGCTGTGGGGGATCTATCGGCCGCAGTTGGAGGATTACGTCACGCGCGCGCTCAATCCCACGGCGGCCCCCAGCTTCGGCGTGCCGGGGGCTAAGTAGTTTGACCCTCATTCAGAATCCCCTCCCCCGAGTCGGGGGAGGTTAGGGTGGGGGCGATGGTTCAGCTTGACTCGGTCATCGCTCGAAAGAGCAACCCCCACCCCGGCCCTCCCCCAGCTTGGGGGAGGGGGTTCTTCGTTTGTGGCGCGTGTGGCTAGTCAATGCGCTTCACCCTGCGCCATCTGCAGTATTTCGTCGCCGCCGCCGAAGCGAGCTCCATCGCGCTCGCGTCGGAGCGCATCGCGATCTCGCCGCCGTCGATCTCCGCCGCCATCGCGCATCTGGAGAAGGAGCTGGGGCTGCAGCTTTTCATCCGGCATCATGCGCAAGGCCTGTCGCTGACGGCGAGCGGGCGGCAGATGCTGCGCGAAGCCAAGGCGCTGCTGGCGCAGGCAGACGCAATTTACGCTTCGGCGCGCGACCTGACGGATCAGGCGCGCGGGCCGCTCAATGTCGGATGCCTTGTCACGCTGGCACCGATCATCCTGCCGGAATTGTGCCATGCTTTTCAGCAGCGCTTTCCTTCCGTGCTGGTCTCCATCCACGAGGGCGACCAGGAGCGCCTGATCGATCGACTGCGACGGGGCGAGATCGACATCCTGCTGACCTACGACCTGCAGGTGCCGGAGGATGTGGCGTTCGAGCCGCTGGCGAAGCTTCCGCCCTACGCGCTGCTGTGGCCGGAGCACAAGCTGGCGCAGCGGCGCTCGCTGTCGCTGCACGATTTGGCGCCGGAACCGCTGATCCTGCTCGATCTGCCACTCAGCCGCGAATATTTCCTGTCGCTGTTCTTCCAGGAAGGACTGACGCCGCAGATCGTCGCGCGCTCGACGCATCCGGATGTCATCCGCACCATGGTCGCGAATGAATATGGCTATGCCCTGTTCAACGCGCGGCCGCGCAACCCTGCGGCGCTCGACGGCAAGCCATTGCAGATCGTGCTGCTTAAGGGACCGTACCGGCCGATGAGCCTCGGCATCGCCTCCCTGCGGCAGTCCGGCCGGCCTCGCGCGCTGATCGAGTTCGAGGAACATTGCCGGACCCAGATCAACCAGCGCGGCATTCCCGGCCTTATCACCCAATCCAAGTAGAAGGTGGCGTCATGGCGCGCGATCCGCGTTACGACATTCTGTTCGAGCCGGTGAAGATCGGCCCCAAGATCGCGAAAAACCGCTTCTACCAGGTGCCGCATTGTAACGGCGCCGGCTATCGCGACCCCAGCGCGAATGCCGAGATGCGCCGCGTCAAGGCGACCGGTGGTTGGGCTGTCCTGTGCACCGAGCAGGCGGAGATCCATCACAGCTCGGAGATCACGCCGTTCATCGAGCTGCGCCTCTGGGACGACGCCGATATGCCGATGCTGACCCGCATTGCCGATGCGATCCACGAGGGCGGCGCGCTGGCAGGAATCGAGCTTTGCTACAACGGCATGAACGGTCCCAACCTCTACTCGCGCGAAACGCCGATGGGACCCATGAACCTGCCGATCCTCACCTTCACCAACGATCCCGTGCAGGCGCGGGCGATGGATCGCGAGGATATCCGTAACCTGCGCCGCTGGCATCGCGCGGCGGCGGTTCGGGCGAAGCAGGCCGGCTTCGACTTGGTCTATGTCTATGGCGCGCATGGCTTCGGCACGGCGCAGCATTTCCTGTCGCGCCGCATCAACCAGCGCACCGACGAATATGGCGGATCGCTGGAGAATCGCGCCCGGCTGCTCAAGGAATTGATCGAGGACACCAAGGACGCGATCGGCGATTCCTGCGCTGTGCCGGTTCGCATCCTGGTGGACGAGATGCTCGGCGATGGCGGCATCACCAATGCCGAGATCCGCGATGTCATCGGCATGATGGCGGAACTGCCCGACCTTTGGGATCTGGCGCACGGGTCGTGGGATTATTGCTCCGGCACCTCGCGCTTCGCGGAAGAGGGGCACCTCGAAAGCTACATCAAGGGCATCAAGGCGCTGACCAGCAAGCCGGTGGTGGCCGTGGGCCGCTTCACCTCGCCCGACGCCATGGTGCGGCAAGTGAAATCCGGGATCCTCGACCTGATTGGAGCGGCGCGGCCTTCGATCGCCGATCCGTTCATCCCCAGGAAAATCGAGGAGGGCCGGCTCGATGACATCCGCGAATGCATCGGCTGCAACATCTGCGTGACCGGTGACATGACGGGCGCGCTGTCGCGCTGCACCCAGAACCCGACCTTCATGGAGGAATGGCGCAAGGGCTGGCACCCGGAGATCATGCGCGCGAAGGAATCCGACACGCGCGTGCTGATCGTGGGCGCGGGGCCGGCGGGATTGTCGGCGGCGCGCGGCCTTGGCCTGCGCGGCTACGAGGTGGCGCTGGCGGAGGCAGGCACCGAGTTGGGCGGCCGGGTCGCGAAAGAATGCCGCCTGCCGGGCCTCGCCGCCTGGGGCCGGGTGCGCGACTATCGCGTGGGGCAGATCCAGAAAATGCCGAATGTGCAGGTGTATCTCGATTCGTCGCTGTCCGTCGATGAAGTGCTGGAATTCGGTTTCGATCATGTGGCGATCGCGACAGGCTCGACCTGGCGGCGCGATGGCGTCGCGCGGTTCCAGACCCAACCCATCGCCATCGATCCGGCGATGCCGCTCTTCGCGCCCGACGATCTGATGGCGGGGCGCCTGCCGACGGGCGATGTGCTGCTCTATGACGACGACCACTATTACATGGGCGGCGTGCTGGTCGAACTGCTGGTCAAGAACGGCAACAAGGTCCGATTCGTCACACCCTCGATCCGAGTCTCGGACTGGAGCTACAACACGCTGGAACAGGCTTTCATCCAGAAGCGGCTGATTGAGCTTGGGGTCGAGATCCACGTCACGCGCGGCCTCATGCAGGTGGCGCGCGATCATGCGGAGGTCGCCTGCACCTATTCCGGTCGCACGTCGCACATCGCCTGCGACGCAGTGGTGATGGTGACGGCGCGGCTGCCGGAGGATGCGCTCTATCTCGACCTCAAGGCCCGGCAAGCGGAATGGCGCGATGCCGGCATTAGCAGCGTCAAGCTGATCGGCGATGCGAACGCGCCGGCGCCGATCGCCTGGGCGACCTATGCCGGCCATCGCTACGCCGAGGAACTGGATGCACCCGACATCGGCGATGCCGTACCGTTCCGGCGCGAGCTGGCGCAGCTCTCCGCCCGCTGAGCCGGAGAAGACGATGCGAGGCTCTTGCCTTTGCAGGCGCGCCATCTTCTAATGCCGGTCCTCTAGCTGACCTTGCGACCATCGTTCAGCGCTCGGGGGCGCAGAATGACAGTAAACAAGACTTCCGGCCGCCCGGGTGAGGCGGCGACTATCGACCCGACCGATATGAGCCGGCCGATTTCCGGACTTTGGATGCGGACATTGGCCGGCGCGGTGCGCCACATGGCCGTGGGGCAACTCACCCTGATCGGCCCGGACGGCGGGTGCGAGATCATCGACGCGGCCAAGCCGGGACCGCACGCGACCCTCCGCATTCGCAGGAGCCGCGCCGTGCGCCGGCTGTTCACCGGCGGCGATGTCGGCTTTGCCGAATCCTATCTGGCGGGCGATTGGGAAAGCCCCGATCTGGCGGCGCTGATCGAGCTCGCGGCGCGCAACGAGGCGGCCATGACCGAAGCGCTGCGCGGATTTGCGATCGTGCGGGCGTGGCACCGCTTGCGCCACCTGCTCCGCCCGAACTCGCGGACCGGATCGCGGCGCAACATCGCGGATCACTACGACCTGGGCAACGACTTCTATCGCCTGTGGCTCGACCCGACCATGACCTATTCCTCGGCCATCTTCGCCGAACCGCATCAGAAATTGTCGGATGGGCAGATGGCGAAGTACCGCCGCCTGGCAGACAGCCTGGACCTGAAAGCCGGCCATCGGGTGCTGGAGATCGGCTGCGGCTGGGGCGGCTTCGCCGAGTTCACCGCCGCGAATTACGGCTGCCACGTCACCGGCATCACCTTGTCGCAGGAGCAGCAGCGCTTCGCAGAGGCGCGGGTCGCACGTGCCGGCCTCAAGGACAAGGTCGAGATCGCGCTCACCGACTATCGCGACGTCGCCGGGCCGTTCGACCGCATCGCTTCGATCGAGATGTTCGAGGCGGTGGGCGAAGCGCATTGGCAGACATTCTTCCACAAGGTGCGCGACCTGCTGGCGCCGGGCGGATTGGCGGCGCTGCAGGTGATCCTGATCGAAGAGGAACGGTTCGATCTCTACCGGCGCAGCGCCGACTTCATCCAGCGCTATGTGTTCCCAGGCGGCATGCTGCCGTCGCCCCGCGCCTTCGCGCGCGCGGCCGAGACGGCGCGGCTGAAGATCGACGAGACGTTCCATTTCGGGCTCGATTACGCGCGTACTTTGTCGCTGTGGCAGAAGGAATTCCAGCAAGCCTGGCCGCGGGTCGCGAACCTCGGGTTCGACGCCCGGTTCAAGCGGCTGTGGGAATATTACCTGGCCTATTGCGAAGGCGGCTTCCGCGCGGGCAGCATCGACGTGGCCCAGTTCCGCCTCACGCGCTCTTGAGATTTCAAGCGACAGCGCGTTCGGTGCCTTTCGGCGTCCCTATTCCGCTTCGGTGATGGTGGCCGGTGCCCGGCAGCGCCGGCAGATATAGTCGATGATGGATCCGTCATTGGCGCGGAAGCGCAGCTTCACCCAGCGTCCGTCCGAATCGTACCAGATCTCGCCGTTGAGGTCGCCGGAATAGAGATAATGATGGGCACGCAGCGAGCCGCTGCGCGTCGCCACGGTATCCGACCCTTGATCGAAGACCTGCACCTGGCTGAGTTTGCCGGTCATGGTGTTCAGCAGCCTTCCGCCTTTCAGGAGCGCGGCGTTCCAGTGGCTGATCGGCGGAACGGACGGCGCCTCGTAGGTTCCTTGAGATGACGAGATCAGCAATCCGGTGGCATCGCGTACCGCCTGGACGTGGCTGTAGTCGCCGTCGTCGTTGGTGGAGGCGTCGAGCGATTGCAACTCGCCGCCGCTCCACACTTCCCGCGCCTGGTACCGGAAGCGATAGGCCGAGAGGAACAGGAGCTGCACATCGATGTCGGCGCGGGAATCGGCGCGCACGCCCCGATCGGTCCGCGTGAAGGTCACGACATGCTGGCCGACGACATTGCCGTCACGCTCCACGTCGAAACGGATCTCGTTGCCATAGAGGCGGAAAGGATCATTGGCGGGCGGGGGCGTTTCCGCGACGGACGTGCCGATCGCAGAAGCGGAGCAGACCGCCAGGACGCCAATGCTCACAACTCGAACCCAGTGCCGAAGCATGTCGCCCCTCATGCTTGCGATCGTTGAGCCGCGCCAGGTGCTACAGCGCGGCCGGGTACTTGTGGGCGATTATATGCGCGAGAACGTAGACTCGATCAACCGGAAATCACTGCAGGCCAATCATTCGGCCGGCGCGGATTGCGACGGGCTGGTCGCGCCTTGCCGTGCGGCGGCGAGAATCAGCTCCGCTGCCCGCCTTCGCTGGTTTCCGGCATTGAGGCTGGCGCTCAGCTCCCGCAGCCTGCGCTTCATCGAACTGTCGGAGAGCAGCCGCCGCACTGTCGCGACCAGTTCCTGCGGTCGCCAGTCATAGCGGGGCAGGCGGGCGCCCAGTTTCAGCTCCTCCACCCGCTGGGCATTGTCGTGACCGTCCCAGCAATAGGGCATGACCAAAGACGGCTTGCCGAAGGTGAGTGCTTCGTTCAACGAATTATTGCCGCCATGGTGGATGAAGAGGTCGACCGCGGGGATGACCGAAGGCTGCGGATACCAGTATTCCAGGTGAATGTTGTCGGGCACCGTCACATAGCTGTCTTTGTAGGGCCCGACAGACATCAGCACACGATAGGATGCCTCGGCGAACAAGTTGATCAAGCGCTGAAACAGGTCGGTGTCCGCTGCCCCCAGCGAGCCGAAGCCGACATAGATCAGCGGCTTGTCATTGTGCTTGGGGAAAAAAGGCAGCTCGTACGGTGCCTCGGTCCGAACCGCACCGCCGACATAGGCGAAACGCGCCGGGTCGAGGGCGTGGTGCCGGCGGTACCGGATAGCTTCGGGTGTCAGCAACAGGTTGAGCCAGGGCGAGGGGGTGAGGAACTGCCCCTTCGGCATCGCTGGCTGGCCGACCGACTTGAGGAAGGCGTTGTAGCGGTCATGGACCGGCTTCAGCTCCGCCAGATAGGCCGCGCGGAATTCATCGCAACCGGCCCGGTCGCCGGTGGCGCAGCCGGAGGTATAAGGCGGAACCTCCGGATCGGGCAGCTCGGTCTCGGCGCAGGAGATTATGCGCACCCAGGGCACGCCGGCCGCTGCGATGGCGGGGAACAGCACGACATTGTCGAGGCAGATGACGTCCGGCTGCACCTTGGCCAGCGCCTTGCGCAGGGCGGGCTCGGCATGGATGGCGCTGTCCACGATCGCGTTCCAGGCCGGCACCTCGTAGGTCGCGATCTGCTCCAGCGGCGACAGATGGAAATGCGGCCGGTGCTGGTCGATGAAGCGCTGCCAGAAATCGGCGATCTCCGCGTCGGATTTCAGCGGCGACATGGCGACCGGCATCTCGTCGAACCCGTAATTGCCGAACATGCCGGCAAAGCCCGGATCGCACAGGAAGACCGGGCGATGCCCCAGCTCGCGCAGTTCCTGCGCCAGGGCGACACAATTCAAGGACGCCCCATAGGCCGCTTCCGGCAGGAAGGCGATGGTCAGCCGTTCGCTCATCGCGCCCCCAAAAGGGCCGCCCGCAACATCGGCGGCGCCCCGCGATTGACGAAGCCGGGCCGGGCGCGCAGCGAAGCCGCCAGATGCTCGCGCATCAGATCGGCGGCGCGGGTCAGATCGCCGGATTCGGCCGCTTCCAGGATCGCCAGATGCTCGCGGCAGGATTCGATCAGGCGGGCGGGCGGCACCTGCATGCTGGTAGTGGCGAGACGGCGCAAGCGGCTCTGCCGCCGGATGGTCTCCGCCAGGAACCGGTTGTTCGAGGCATCGCCCATTGCTTCGTGAAAGGCGATGTCGGTCTCCAGCGCGCGCTTCAGGTCGAACTGGCGGGCATCCTGGCCGGCCAATTCGCTCAAGGCGGATTTGAGGTCGCGCGCCCGTTTGGGATCCAGTGCGAAGCCGGGCTGCAGGAACGTCGCCGGTTCCAGGATCAGGCGGAAGCGGTGGCTGTCTTCCTGGGAGCGCAGGGAATCCAGGGCTGGCAGGAACACCCAGCGCTGGCCGAGCGCCCGCTCCACGATCCCTTCCTTTTGCAGGAGGCCCAGGACCCGGAGCACAACGGCGCGCGACGCCCGATAACGCCGCGCCAGGTGCGCGGCGGTCACTTCGGCATCCAGCCGCTTGGAAAAGCGGTCGCGCAGGATGGCGTCGTGCAAGGTCGAATCCGGCGTTTCCGCCGCGGCCGTCCTGTGCGCCGTCGCGAAACCGCCCGCGATGAAAAAGCCGCGCTGATCATGCTGCTCCAGCAGGCCCTGTTCGGCCAGCAGCGCCAGGGCCGCCCGCACGGGCGTGCGCGAGACATGAAAGGCCTCGGTCGCCAGCCGCTCCGGCACGTGGTCGCCGGGTTTCAGGTCCCGCTGCTGCAGCCAGACGAGAATGCGCTCGGCGAGCGCAGCCTGGGTCGCAGTTCGACGTGGCGCGCTCGGGCGCCGGCGCGGGGGCGAAATCCTGGAGCGGACGGCGGGCTTTCGGGGCATGATTGTATTATAGAGACTGATTATACATTCTTGGCGCTTGACGTATTTTCTAGCACAAAAATACAATCGCGCCAAACAAAGGCCGGCAATCCGGCATCGAGGGGGCTTTCAAGCGGGAGGTTGCAATGCATGCAGGATTCACGAGGGCCGCAGCGCTTGCGGTCGTGATGTGCGGTCTTGGCGCCGGTTCGGCGCTGGCTCAGGAAAAGATCGTCATTTCGCAGTGGGACGCCTATTGGCCGGCAGACCTGTTGGCCAACTTCACCAAGGAGACCGGCATCCAGGCGGAATGGGCGGTTCAGATCGACAACGAAGACATGATGGGAAAGGTCACGGCCAGTGGCGGCAAGGGCTATGACGTGGTGTTCGCTTCGAGCCCGTTCGTCGAGGCGCTCGCCCATCTCGGCCTGATCGCCGAGCTTGACCATAGCAAGATCCCGAACCTGGCGAACCTGTTCAAGGAAGCGCAGGAGCTACCCTATGATCCGGGCAACAAGCACTCGGTGCCGTACACCTGGGGCACCACGGGCCTCTGCTATCGCAGCGACCTGATGAAGGCCGCGCCGACGAGCTGGAACGACCTGCTGAAGCCGGCCGATGAGCTCAAGGGGAAGATCACCATGCTGTCGACCGACCGGTGGCTCATGGCGGCGGGTCTGAAAGACCTCGGCTATTCGGTCAACAGCACGAATGCCGACGAACTGGCCAAGACCAAGGACCTGCTGATCGCGGCCAAGAAGAACCTGCTCGCCTATGACGACACCACTTTCTATTCCAAGCTGGTCTCGGGCGAGGCGACTCTCGTCCATGCGTGGGACGGCTGGTGCAATTTCGGCGTTGCCGAGAACGCCGCCATCAAGTTTGTCATCCCCAAAGAGGGCAGCGACCTGTTCGTCGACACCATGGTCGTGACGGCGGCCTCGGAACACAAGGATGCCGCCCACGCCTTCATCAACTACGTGCTCCGGCCGGACGTGCATGCCTCGATCATGGCCTTCACGCTCTACAAGGTGCCGAACCAGAAGGCGGTGGACCTGGTCGACAAGAACTTGCTGACCACCTATCCGACGCTGGCGATCACCTCGGAAACGCTGTTTCAGCAGGAATTGCTGCGCGATCTCGGGGACAACCAGAAGGATTTCACCCGCGTGGTGACCGAAATCCTGGCGGCGCAATAGGCAATGTGATCCGCTCCCTCTCCGGCTCCTGTATAAGGAGCAAGGGGAAGGGGCGGTCCCTTTTCTACTCTCGATCGCGACGATTGAATGTCCGAGGCTGTTCGCCGACTGGTACTCTTGGGGCCGGGCCTGGGTTGGCTTGCGATCTTCCTCGTCCTGCCCTGCGCCATCGTCTTCGTCTACAGCTTCTTCGAGCGCGGCACCTATGGCGGCATCGACTACATTTTCACGCTCGAGAACTACGCGCGTGCGGCCGATCCACTCTATCTATCGATCCTGCTGACCTCGGCCCGGGTCGCGGTGATCACGACTGTGGCGGCGTTGGTGATCGGCTATCCGGCCGCTTATCTGATCGCGACCGCGCCGAAACCCTGGCAGATGCCGCTGTTGATCCTGGTCATGCTGCCGTTCTGGAGCAACTACCTGATCCGCACCTATGCCTGGATCGTCCTGCTCAACAATCAGGGGCTGATCAATTACGGGCTGCAGGAACTGGGCGTGATCAACGAGCCGCTGCCGATGCTTTACAACGAATTCGCCATCGTTGTCGGACTGCTGTACGGCTATCTGCCCTTCATGGTGCTGGCGCTCTACAGCTCAATCTCGCGGCTCAACCGGGAGATCTTCGAGGCGTCGGCGGATCTCGGCGCTTCCTCGCTGCGGACCTTCGTGCGCGTCACGGTTCCGTTGACGATTCCCGGCATCGCGGCCGGCTCGGTCTTCGTGTTCGTGCTCAGCATCGGCAATTTCGTCACGCCCAATCTGCTGGGCGGCGGCCGGTCGCTGATGGTCGGCAACCTGATCTTCGACCAATTCCTGTCGGCGCGCGACTGGCCGTTCGGAGCCGCCCTCGCTTTCGTGCTGATCGGCCTGATGATGCTCTTGCTGATCGCCCAGGCATGGGCGGTCAACCGCTCGCAGCGAAACGACGCCCATGCGTAAGATGCCTATCGAACGCCGCCTGCTGACCGGCCATCTCGGCCTGGTCTATCTGTTCCTGTACGGCCCTATCGTGGTCCTGATCGCCCTGTCCTTCAATGAAAGCGGACTGCCCACCGCCTGGACCGGGTTCTCGATGGAATGGTACGGCAAGATGTTCGCGAACGAGGCGATCCGCCGAGCGGTCGTGAACACGCTGATCGTCGCGGTCTGCTCGACGGTGATCGCAACCATCATCGGCACGCTGCTGGCGGTCGGGCTGGAACGGCTGCGGCCGAATGCCGTTCTGGAGGCCTTCGTATTCGTGCCGATGATTATCCCCGACATCGTGCTGGCGATCGCGCTATTGTCGTTCTTCACGCTGCTCAACGTCACGCTCGGCTTGCATTCGATCATCATCTCGCACGCGATCTTCAATATCGCCTTCGTCTGCGTGATCGTGCGCACGCGGCTCAAGAACTTCGACAAGTCGATCGTGGAAGCATCGATCGATCTTGGCGCCGGCGAGGTACGGACCTTCTGGCGCATCACCTTGCCGGTCATTCTTCCAGGCGTGGTGGCGGGGGCGCTGCTTGCCTTCACGCTCTCGGTCGACGAGTTCATCATCGCCAACTTTACGGCTGGCGCCGGCCCCTCTTCGACCACCTTTCCAATGCAGATCTACGCCATGATCCGCTTTGGCGTGACGCCCGAGATCAACGCCATCGCGACCATCGTGATCGGCTTCAGCTTCTTCCTGGTCCTGCTGTCGCAGCGCCTCAATCGCGAGGCGGCGGAATGAGCGTCTTGCTGCAGATCGACGGCATCACCAAGAGGTTCGGCCCGATCACCGCGGTCGATCGCATCTCGCTCGAGGTGAAGGATAGCGAGTTCTTCGCGATCCTCGGCCCTTCGGGCTGCGGCAAGACCACCTTGCTGCGCGTCATTGCCGGCTTCGAAGCGCCAGACGAGGGGCGCGTGCGCCTCGCCGGCGCGGACATCACCGAGCTGAAGGCCAATCGCCGGCCGGTCAATCTGATGTTCCAGTCCTACGCTTTGTTCCCGCACATGACGGTATTCGGCAATGTCGCCTATGGGCTGGAGATGGAAGGGCTGCAAGGTGCTGCGCTGAAATCGCGCGTGACCGAGGCGCTGGCGATGGTGCGCATGACGGACTTCACAGCGCGCAAGCCTAGTCAGCTTTCCGGCGGCCAGCGGCAGCGGGTCGCGCTGGCGCGGGCTCTGGTCAAACGGCCGAAGGTGCTGCTGCTGGACGAGCCGTTGGGCGCGCTCGATCGCAAGCTGCGCGAGCAGATGCAGATCGAGTTGAAGCGCCTGCAGCAGGATACCGGCATCGCCTTCGTCGTCGTCACGCACGACCAGGAGGAGGCGCTGACCCTCGCCGATCGCATCGCGCTGCTGGATCGCGGCAGGATCGTGCAGTTGGCAACGCCGCGGGAGCTCTATGACAAGCCCGTCAATCGCTTCGCCGCCGATTTCATCGGTCTGATGAACTTCATCGACGGCACGGTGGTCGGCAGCGCGTTCGACGCGCCTGGCCTTGGCCGCTTGCCGGCGCCCAATGGCGTCGCGGATGGGCCGGCCGCGCTGGCAATCCGGCCGGAGCGGGTACGGCTGGCGGAGATTACGGATGGAACCGCGATTTCGGGCCAGGTCGAAGGTGCGGCCTTCCTGGGGCAGGACGTGATCGCCCACATCACCGTGCCGAACCTGGCGCGTCCGATTGTGGCGCGGCTGGCGGCCGGGCATCCGCTTTCGGCGAAGCTGGCGCGCGGGCAGCAGGTATGGCTGAACTGGCAGGCCGATCAGGCCGTGATATTGAGGGATTGAGCGGGAGGAGTTCGCATGGGTAAGACGATCGTATTGTTTCCAGAAGCCGCGTTCGGCCCGGCGCTCAATTGCGTCGGCATCGCGCAGCAACTGCGCAAGGACGGGCACAATCCCGTCTTCGTCTGCGACAAGGGCTTCAAGGGCGTGTTCGCCAAATACGGCTTCGAGGAGAATCTGGTCGACATGTCCGGCGGCATGTCCGATGAGGAGATCGCCAAGTTCTGGGCGAATTTCATCGCCGAGAAGAAGCCGCATTTCCGGCTTTCGCCGATCGATCAGCTTCCGACCTATGTCATCCCGGTGTGGGAGGCGATCGTCGATTCAGCGATCATCGCTGAGGACGGTCTCAATGCTCATCTGGAGCGCATCAAGCCGGACCTCGTCGCAGTCGACAACGTGATCTTGTTCCCGGCGATCAAGCGCGCGGGCTGCCCCTGGGTACGCATCATCTCCTGCTCCGAGAACGAGATTCCAGATCCGGATATTCCGCCGCATCTCTCCGGCTGCCACGAGGGCGACAAGGCCGGATTCAAGGAGTTCGAGGATCGCTTCCTGGACCTGGTGAAACCGACCCATGCGCGGTTCAACGAGTTCCTGGGCAAGGTCGGCCATGAACCTTATCCGCTGGGCCAGTTCTTCGAGGCGTCGCCGTCGATGAACCTGCTGCTGTATCCCAAGCCCCTGGCGTTCAAGCGCCGCCATCCGCTGAGCCCGAAGCAGTTCCAGTATCTCGAGGGCTGCGTGCGCGACGAAGGCGCCTACCAGGTGCCGCAATTCAAGGCCAACAACGACAAGCCGCTGATCTATGTCAGCTACGGCTCGCTCGGCGCGGCCGATGTCGAGCTCTATCAGCGCATGATTGGCGTGTTCGCCAAGCTGCCCTACCGGTTCCTCATGAATGTCGGCGACTATGTCGGCGAGTACAAGAATGTTCCTGGCAACGTGCATCTCGAATCCTGGTACCCGCAACCGGCGGTCATTCCGCATGTCGATCTCTTCATCCATCACGGCGGAAATAACAGCTTCAACGAGGCCTTGTTCTTCGGCAAGCCGGCCTTGATCATGCCGTTCTGCTGGGACGGCTTGGACAATGCCGCGCGCATCCATGACACCGGCTATGGCGACCAGCTGCCGCGCTATTCCTGGACCGACGAGCAGCTTGCGAGTGTGATCGCACGCCTGATCGCCGACCAGCCGATGAAGAAAAAGCTGGCGGAGATCGCGCGCCACATGCAAGCAGCCAAGGGCACGGAAAAAGCCGCTCGCATCCTTGCCGAGATCGCGACCAAGGGGAGCTTCAATCCGTGACCGACAGTTTGAAAAGCTCGGCGCCGCACATCTATGACGCGGTCGGGTTCTCTGACCTGGCGGATTGGGGCGAGCAGGCGAACAGCACTGCCGGTCCATCGCGCTCAAGCGGGCGTCTGCTGTTCAAAGGCCCGAACAACGAGCCGGAGACGGGCGTCTGGGTCTGCACGCCGGGCACCTGGCCGCTCTCCATCCCGCGCGACGAGTTCTGCCATTTCATCGCCGGCCGCGCGACCTACACGCGCGACAATGGCGAGATGATCGAGGTCCGGCCCGGCACCTGCGTGCATTTCAAGGCTGGCTGGACCGGCACCTGCATTGTTCATGAGACCATGCGCAACGTCTACATGCTGCGCTGAAGGAGCAAGAGTATGACGACACCCGTCTTATATGACCCGAAGGCCGTGATCGAAGTGAAGGATTGGGGCCCGATTCCGACCATGATCGAGGGCCGCTCCGTCACCTCCGGCGTGCTGCTGCATAAGGGACCGAACGGCGAGAACGAAAGCGGCATCTGGATCTGCACGCCGGGCTATTGGCGCTGCGAAGTGACGCGGGACGAATTCTGTCACTTCCTGCTTGGAAGCTGCACCTACACCCACGAATCCGGCGAAGTGATCGAGATCAAGCCGGACACCATCGCCTTCTTCCCGCAGGGCTGGAAAGGCACCTGCCGGGTGCATGAGACGATCCGCAAAGTCTACATGATCCGATGAGCTTCGATCCTTTCGCCGCGCAGATCTTCGTCGCCGGCGGCTATCGCACGGTTCCCGGCGCGCAGACCCAGGATGTGATCAATCCTGCCGACTTGAGCGTGGTGGGGAAGATCGCCCTGTTCGACGCGCGGCACATCGGGACCCCGCTGGAGCCAGCTCAGATCGCGCAGCGCGCTTGGGCGGCGTTGGAGGCAAAGAGCCGCGCCGCCGCACTGCATCGCGTGGCCGATGCGATGGAAGCGAACGCGCAGGGGCCGGTCGCGGAGCTGATGACCCGCGAGATGGGCAAGCCCTATACCGAAGCGGTCGGCGAATTGCTGAATGTCGGGTCGATCTTCCGCTACTACGCGGAGGTGGCGCGCGACGACGCCGGGTTCCTGGCCGGCCCGACCTCGCCCGGCTCGCTGCAATATGCCAAGTATTTCCCTTACGGCATCAGCGCGCACATTCTGCCGTACAACTTCCCGATCATCCTGATGGCGTTCACGGTCGCGGCGTCGCTCGCGGTCGGCAATGCGGTCGTGATCAAGCCGGCGCCCGCCACCTCGCTCTGCACGCTGAAATTCATGGAGCATTTCGCCGGCCTGCCGCCGGGGCTGGTCTCCTGCCTCACCGGCGGCGCCGAGACAGCGCAGGCGCTGATTGCCGACGACCGCGTGAAGGTGGTCGCCTTCACCGGCAGCGTGGAGGCGGGGCAGAAGGTCGCCGCGGCCTGCGGCGAGCGGCTGAAGCCGTGCGTGATCGAAGCGGGTGGCAGCGATCCCTTGATCGTGATGGACAGCGTCGATCCGGACGTCGCCGCTGCCGCGGCGGTGACGGCTGCCTTCCATCTTTCGGGACAGGTGTGCACCGCGACCGAGCGCATCCTGGTGCACGAGGCGGTGCACGATGCCTTCGTCGATCGCATGGTCGCGCGCACGCGGGAGCTGCGCGTCGGACCTGGCCTCACCAATGTCGAGATCGGCCCGCTGGTCAGCGAAGCCGCGCGCGACAAGGTGATGCGCCTGGTGGACCAGGCGGTGGCTCAGGGAGCGACGATCGCCTGCGGCGGAAAAGTGCCGGCAGGCCGCAATGTCGGCTGGTTCTACGAGCCGACGGTGCTGACCGGCGCAACCCCGGACATGGCGATCGTGCGCGCGGAATTGTTCGGGCCGGTGGCACCGATCATCAAGGTGCGCTCCCTCGAAGAAGCGATCACGCTGGCGAATTCATCGCGCTACGGGCTCGGCGCCGCGATCTACACCAACCGCCTGGACGAAGCGATGGCCGCCACCGAGCGGCTGGAAGCGGGCATGGTCTGGGTCAACAACGTCCTCGGCGACAACGACGCGCTGCCGTTCGGCGGCTGGAAGGCGAGCGGCGTGGGTCGCGCCTTGAGCCGCCTCGGCCTCAACGCCTTCCGCCAGTCGAAGATGGTGATGCTGGACCCGAAAGCGGAGCTGCAGGGCTGGTGGTACCCATATTCGGACGCATTCTTCAAGGAGCGTGGCGGCGACAAAGTCGGACGCAGCTGATGCGGCATCGAGACCCCCTCACCCCAACCCCTCTCCCTCCGAGCCATTAACCTAAAGTGTGGAAAAATGCTCGCCCGGCTAATTCCCACACGGGATCGTGCCGAGGCGGACCGGGGCCCTGCCAGCCGAAGGTTAGCGTCCGGTCCCGGCCGCCTTGCTATCGCTCTTACTCTGCCTGAAGCTATGGCAGTCAAGTGGGCATAGTTTCCGCTTATTTCTTTAATGGACGCTGGGCGGAGCACCATCGGGACCGCGGCGCAGGCGGCGCTGGAGTGAAGAAGAAAAGCGCGCCATCGGCACGGAGACGATAGCGTCCAAACATGCGGCACGCGACTCTGGCCGAAATCGACATTGTTGTCGTATTGGCTGATGAACCGCGTGCCTAGTTTTCTTTCGAACTAGAGTTCAAATCGATCCGGCTGACGGAACGGCCGGAGAGTCCTTCTCGCGATCGAACACGTTATTGAAAAAGTTCGTCAGGGAATACATGGCCACAAGTGCGACGATCTCCATCACGTTCGCATCCGTGTAGCCGGCGTCGCGGACTGCTTTCAGGTCGGCATCACTGACCTTGCCGCGGGTCTCGATGACTTTGCGGGCAAACTGAACGGCAGCGTCCCGCTTCGGGTCGGTGGCATGGCCTTTCCGGGCGAGAATGATTTCATTGCCTGGCAGCTTGGCCATATGCTCGGCGGTAAAACTATGCACCGTCAGGCAGTAGTTGCAGCCGTTCACTTCGGAAACGGCTTGGCCGATGCTGTCACGCGTCTTCACGTCGAGCGCCATGCTCAAGGAGCCGAACAGGGTTGCCCATGCGTTGAACGCGATTGGGCTCAGCGCGAAGGTCGCGAGCAAGTTTTGGGGTGAAGCCGATATTCTTGGTGAACGCATCGAGCGTCGGTTTCGAATCCGCCGGTACCTGTTCCGGCTTTGGCGCCGCAATTCTGGGCATCAATAACTCCGTAGGTGCTGGTGTGCCCCGCCATGGGGCACACCCGTGCCGTTACGTGGCACGCACATTTCTGGTTTTAGGCGTGGTTAGATGAAGTCAAGGACCTCGGTGACCGGACGAGTCGGCTTTTGCAGCCAGTTTCCGGCACGCTCCGCCCCGATGGCCAACAGCATGACCGGCACTTCGTCAGGGCCTAGTCCGAACTCACGATGCGCCGCTTCCTGGTCAAAGCCGATCATCGGCGTCGAACCCAAGCCCCACGAGGTGGCTACAGTGATCATTGCCGCTGCGCCAAAGGTGGCGGTGCGCACGGCCTCGTCGCGCTGTTGCTGGGGGTATTCCATGTACATATCCCGTGCGCGTCTTTCCGACTCGGGCACCATCTCCGCCGGCATGATGCCCGCTGCAACGACCGGTGCCAGACGATCGGGTATTACGCTGGTGTCGACCAGCTGGCCGATGACGATGAAGGTGACGGCTGCTTCAGTGACTTGCGGCTGACCCCAGGCGATCGGACTCAGCCGGGCCTTGGCTTCAGGCGAACGCACAGCGATAAAACGCCAGTTCTGCAAGTGGAAGGACGTCGGCGCCTTGGTGCCGATCCGCACCAGCTCGCGGATTTGGTCGTCGCTCATGGTGGCGGCGGGGTCGTAATACTTGGTCGCGTTGCGTTTCATTATAGCTTCGACGACGGCGTTGGTCATGGTCAGTCCGTGGGGCATGGTCTTTCCTTTGGGTGACGGAATAGGTGGTAGTATGGGGTGCTTTGTCCTGTGCACCCGGCGGCTGCTGTCGGTCAGATAAGTCCGGCAAGTGTCGCCGGTGCCGTTCATTTGCAGCGCGCCATGCAGTTTTACAAAATCGACTTCATCATCGGATGGATGAGTTATAGTCATTCATGCGCAAGCTTCCCCCGCTCGCGACGCTGCGTGCCTTCGAGGCGGCAGCGCGTCACCTCAGCTTCAAGCGCGCGGCACAAGAGCTCGCCGTCACACCGACGGCGGTGAGCCATCAGATTCGATTGCTGGAGGCGAGCCTGGGCGTGCGGCTGTTTGAGCGCCGCACGCGCCAGGTGGCGCTGACCGCGGAGGGGCAAGGCCTCTATCCGGTGCTGCGCGATGGCTTCGATACATTCGCCGCCGCGATCGAACGGATCGCAGCGCGCAAGGCGCGGCGCATCATCACTTTAACCGCAACAATGGCGTTCACCGCGAAGTGGCTGGTGCCGCGGATCGCATCGTTCCGGGACGCCAACCCGATGATCGGCCTGCGCCTGTATGCCTCTGACGAGGTCGTCGATCTGCGCTCGGGCGAAGCGGACGCGGCGATCCGCTATGGGCGCGGCCCGTTTCCGGGGATGATCGCCGAGCCGCTGGTCACCGATCGCTACGCGCCGGTCTGCAGCCCGCGCCTGAAGCTCCGCGGGCCCGAGGATCTGCACCGCTATCCGCTGTTGCACTCCGAATGGCGGCGGATCGATGCCGAGACGCCGACTTGGCGGCTGTGGTGCAAACGCGCCGGGCTCACCTCCGCCGATGTCGAGCGCGACATCACCTTCACCGACGACAGCCACGCGATCCAGGCCGCGGTCGCAGCGCAAGGTGTTGCGCTGCTGAGCCTTATCCTGGTCGCCGACGAACTTGCCAGCGGCACGCTGATACAGCCGTTCGGGCCGGTGCTGCAGGGTTGGCCCTATCATTTCCTTTATCCTGAGACGGCACGCAGGCGCGAGGACCTGGCAGCAGTCCAGCACTGGCTGCACACAACCGTGCAGAAGGAGTCTTGATGTCGCGACCCGTTCCGGTCAGCGCCGGACGCCTGCCTTAGTTAGGCCGTGGCGGTAATAGCGCTCCGGGTGTATCAGCACCGGGAATTCGTGGTTCTCGCATTGTGCCCCTGGACACGACTCGTGCCGAAGGGGTCCATTGGCGGTGCGCAGTCTCTGGATCTCCAGGACGGCTGCGGCGTTGGAGACGATGCTGGTCTTCCGGTCGCAGAGTACGCAGTGCAGCTGGCTGCCGTGGCGCCCGCCACCCTCGAGCCTGTAGCTACCGAGTTCGAACGAGCCGCGAACGCGATCAGGATTGAAGGGAACCGCGAAGTTCCTGCAGTTCGGGTTCCTGCAAAAGTTGAAATTCACGCCACCGGCGTCGGCCGGAAGCAGCCCGCGAAGCGATCTTCGTTTCCGTGGTGATTTCACCATGGATCTGCCCGTAGCCCGAAGGCCGAAAAAGAACGATAAGTGAACGACTTACCGGTCCAGACTACAAGCCGATTCTACACAATCACTTAATGGCTCGCCTCTCCCTCGAGGGGAGAGGGGCTATGTGTGCGCCCTTCGATGACTACGCCACCGTCCGTCGATACCGCAGCAGTGCCAGCCCCATCGCCGCCAGCATGAAAGCCGCGATCGGCCACAGATTCGGCCACACTTCGTAGGGCAGGTTCCCCTTCAGCATCACGCCGCGGATGATGCGCAGGAAATGCGTCAGCGGCAGGACTTCGCCGATCCATTGCGCCCAGCCGGGCATGCCGCGGAACGGGAACATGAAACCGCTGAGGAGCAGCGACGGCAGGAAGTAGAAGAACGACAGCTGCATCGCCTGCATCTGGCTCTTGGCGAGGGTCGAGAAGGTGAAGCCGACAGCAAGGTTCGCCGCGATGAAAAAGACCGCCGCGCCGAACAGCAGCGGCAGCGAGCCGATGATCGGTACATCGAACAGATAGTGCGCCGCGATCACGATGATCAGCACCTGGACGTAGCCGACGAAGATGAAGGGCACGATCTTGCCCAGCATGACCTCGAGCGGGCGGATCGGCATGGCGAGCAGGTTCTCCATCGTGCCGCGCTCCTGCTCCCGCGTCATGGCAAGGCCCGTCATCATCACCATGGTCATGGTGAGGACGACACCCATCAGGCCGGGCACGATGTTGAACTGCGTGATGTTTTCCTCGTTATAGCGGCGATGGATCTGCAGATCGAACGGCGGCTTCTCGTTCTTGAGATGCGCCAGCGGCCCCTTGAGGTCGTGGTCGAGCGCGGTCTCGTTGAGGCTGATAAGCGCGGCGATGGCGTTGCTGGTGGCTGCCGGGTCGGTGGCGTCGGCCTCGACCAGCATGGTCGGCCGGTCGCCGCGTACCAGGTCGCGCGCAAAGTCGACCGGGATGGTGACGACGAACTGCACATCGCCCAGGCGCAACAGCTCATCCGCCTTCGCCTCGTCGACCGGCGGGCCGATCATTCGGAAATAGGCGGAATTCTGCAGGGCGGTGACGAGCGACCGCGCGAAAGGTGAGGTATCGCCGATCACGACAGCGGTCGGCAGAGCCTTGGGGTCGGAATTGATGGCATAGCCGAACAGGATGAGCTGCATCAGCGGCACGCCCACCATCATGGCGAAGGTGATGCGGTCGCGCCGCATCTGCACGAACTCCTTGATGAAGACGGCGAGGAAACGGCGCCAGAACATGTCAGGCCGCCCGCTGCTCGATCTCGGCGCGCGCAACCAAGTCGATGAACACGTCCTCCAGGTTGGGCTGGGTGTGCTGCCAGTTGAGCGCCGGGTCGCCGCGATACGGCGCGATCGCCTGCTCCAGGGCCGCGGCGTCGCGTCCGCCGACATGCAAGCCCGCGCCGAAGGCCGCCACCGCGTCTACGCCCGGCCGGCCGCTCAGCGCACGCGACAACTCCGCGATGCGCGCGCTGTCGCCCTCGGCTGATACCGCCCAGGTGGTGAGGCCGGATTCCGTAATCACCTGCTTGATAGGTCCGTGCGTCAGCAAACGGCCATAGGCGATATAGACGATCTCGTGGCAGCGCTCCGCCTCGTCCATATAGTGGGTGGAGACCAGCACCGTGATGCCCTGCGCGGCCATGGCGTGGATCTGGTCCCAGAAGTCGCGCCGCGCCTTGGGATCGACTCCGGCGGTCGGCTCATCCAGCAGCAGCAATTGCGGCTCATGCAGCAGGCAGGCCGCCAGCGCCAGGCGCTGTTTCCAGCCGCCGGACAAAGCGCCGGCGAGCTGGTTGCGGCGGTGATGCAGGCCAAGCCGCTCCAGCGCCGCCTCGATCCGCTCGCTGCGGCGGTCGAGGCCGTAGACGCGGGCGGTGAATTGCAGGTTCTCCTGGATGGTCAGGTCCTCGTAGAGCCCGAACTTCTGCGTCATGTAGCCGATGTGGCGCTTGATCTGGTCGGTCTCGCGGATGACGTCATAGCCAAGGCACGTGCCGCTGCCGGAATCGGGCTTCAGCAATCCGCACAGCATGCGGATGCTGGTGGTCTTGCCGCTGCCATTCGGACCGAGGAAGCCGTAGATCTGGCCCTTCGCCACCTGCAGCGTCAGGTCATGCACGACCGTCTTGCCGTCGAAGCTCTTGCTCAGACCCGCGACATCGATGGCGAGTGTCATGATGCGGCGCCTTGTGCTGGCAACGGCCGGACATCGACCGGTAATCCCGGGTGCCAGGGCTGGCTGAGATCATCGGGCCGCGCTTCCACCAGGAACACCAGCTTCTCACGCCGCGTCAGGCTGTAGATGACGGGCGGAGTGAATTCCGCCGCGCGCGCGATGAAGTTGATCGTGGCGGTCAAGTTCGGCGCGCAACCGTCGCAGGTGACGGCGACCTTCTGGCCGATCGAGATGCTCGACAGTTCCGGCTCCGCCACGAAGAAGCGCAGTTTCAGCTTGTCGGGCGTCAGCAGGCTGACGACTCCCTGGCTCGCATTCGCGGTTTCGCCCACGCGGAAGAACACGTCCTCGACGCGGCCCGCCGCCGGCGCTTTTTCCTGCCGGCGCGACAATTGCCAGTCGGCGTCGGCCAGCTGGGCCTGGCGGGCAGCCACCAGCTTTTCCGCCGAGGCGATCTTGTCGTCGCGCGCCGGCAACTTTGCCTGCGCCACCCGCGCTTCGTATTCGGCTATGTTGCCGCGGTCTTTCAGGATTTGCATCTTGGCTTCATCCAGCTCTTCCTCGCCGACGATGCTGCCTTTCACCATCTTTTCCCGGCGCTGCAGCCGCGGTACGGACAGGGCCAGGGAAGCCTGCGCTTCATCAAGTTGCGCCTGGATGACGGCGAGGTCCTCCGGCCGGTCGCCCTTCAGCAGATCGGCGAGGTCGGATTGCGCCTGGTGCAGCTCGGCCTCAGCTTGGTTGCGGGCGGCGCGCTCCGAATCGTCCTCGAGGGAGAACAGCGGCGTGCCCGCCTGCACCTGGTCGCCGCGCTCGACATTGAGCGCCGTGATCCGGCCGGTCTCGAGCGGCGCAACATAGGTGTATTCGGCTTCGACATAGCCTTGCCATGCGTCCTGGCCGGGCCGTTCGCAGCCGGCGACGGCAACCAGCAGGACGAGCGCGGTCGCGATGCGCAATGCGGTCATGATGACCTCCCTTTCCGCCGTGCCGGCATGCCCGATGCGGGCGCGGCCAGGCCGTGCAGAAGAATGTCGCGATGCTGCCGGATCAGAGCGTCGGGATCGAAGCGGCCGGAATCATGCTGGGCGAAGGTATGGCGCCAGATCACCGCCAGCAGCAGCGGCGCGATGATGGTTCTTGCCGTAAGCTCCGGATCGACGCGGCGGAACTCTCCGCTCTCGATTCCGCGGCGGACCAGTCCCGCCAGTTGCTGCAAGCCTGGGCCGATCACCTCCGCGAGGTAGAACACCGCCAGCTCCGGGAAGCTGCCGGATTCACTGATGACCAGCTTCGGGATGGCGGAGCGGCGCGCGTCGCTCGCCACCGCGATCATCTGTTCCAGGAAGATGTCGAGGGCGGCGCGGGCGCTGCCGCTTGCGCGCGCGCGGTCGCCGACATCGCGGATGGTGGTGCCCAAGGTCTGCCGGATCACTTCCTTGAACAGCTCCGCCTTGTTGTCGAAATAGCGATAGAGCAGGCCCTTGGAGATGCCGGCGGCCACCGCGACGTCGTCGAGCTTGGTGGCGGCGAAGCCCTTCGCGACGAACACCGTCAGCGCGGCATCCAGAATTTCCTTCGGACGATCGGCCGCGCGCCTGCGCCAGCGCGGCGCGGGGGCCGCTTCTTCCAAGGGAGGCGTCGCCTTTTCGTTCGATCGTGCCATGCAGGGACCCTTCCATAGTCGCCTGCAGGAGTCAATAATTAACTGACTGGTCATTTAATTATTTGGTCGTAGGCCTGGCATCCGGTTCTGCGGCCTCGTCGTCCGCGCCGGGGCCACTCTCGATCCGGCGCTCATCAGGGCTGGGTTTTTGCCGAGATAACGGAGGCGAATCAGGTCGGTATCGATTCCTGCTTGCAGCCGCCGCGGGAGCCTGAAATCATGAGCGCCTCAAGCAAGAAATGGCCGCGGCAAGCCGGCGTCCATAAGAAATCCGGTCCCGTGGCCCTGCAGTCCAGGGAGGGACAGAATTATGGCTGGCAGAGCACCTTCGGCGCCTCGCTGCGCCGCCATCGTCGGACCTTATTCCAGCGGCAAGACGTCGCTGCTCGAAAGCCTGCTGCACGTCACGGGCGCCCTCTCCAAGAAAGGCACGGCCAAGGAAAAGACCCTGCTGGGCGATAGCTCGGCGGAAGCGCGCGCCCGCGGCCTGTCGGTCGAAGTGACTGCCGCGCCGGCGGAATTCCTGGGTGAGCGCTGGACGTTTCTGGATTGCCCCGGCGCGGTCGAGCTGTCGCAGGACATGCGCAATGGGGTGCTGGCCGCCGACGTGGCGGTCGTGGTGGCCGAGCCGCAGACCGAGAAGGCGCTGACCCTGGCGCCGATCTTCAAGTTTCTCGATGACAACAAGATTCCGCACATTCTTTTCGTCAACAAGATGGACAATTCCGGCCTGCGCGTGCGCGACGTGATGGAAGCGCTGCAGTCGGTCTCCTCCCGACCGTTGGTGCTGCGGCAAGTGCCGATCCGCGAAGAAGGCAAGAATGGCGATGTGGTCGCCGGCTATGTCGATCTGGTCAGCGAGCGCGCCTATCGCTATCACCCCGGCCAGCCCTCCGACCTGGTGAAGCTGCCGGAGGACATGCTGCCGCGCGAACAGGAAGCGCGCGAGCAGATGCTGGAGCATCTCGCAGATTTCGACGACCAGCTGCTCGAGCAGTTGCTGAACGACGCCGTGCCAAGCAAGGAGGCGATCTATCAGCAACTCAGCAAGGACCTGGCGCAGGACCTGATCGTGCCGGTCCTGATGGGCTCGGCGGAGCAGGATTACGGTGTGCGCCGCCTGCTGAAGGCGCTGCGCCACGATGTGCCGGGACCAGAGGCTACGCGCGACCGCCTGGGCCTTGGCGATGAAGCGACGGCGGTGGTCGTGTTCAAGACCTATCACCAGCCGCACAGCGGCAAGGTCGCGCTGGCGCGTGTGCTGTCCGGCCAGATCGCCGACGGCCAGACCTTGTCCGACCAGCGCATCGGCGCGCTGCTGCGGCCGAAGGGCAACGGCTTCGACAAGATCGCAAAGGCTGCGGCGGGTGAGGTTGTCGGGCTTGGCCGCATGGATGCTTTGAAGACCGGCGACGTCCTCACCGGCAGCGGCAAGGCGCCGACCGGATTCAAATGGCCCGCGCCGCTGGCGCCGCTCTACGCCCTGGCGGTCGATGCCGAGAACCGCAATGACGAGGTGAAGCTGACGGCGGCGCTGGCGAAGCTATCGGAGGAGGACCCCTCGCTGCGCTTCGCCCATGATCCCGATACGCATGAATTGCTGCTGCACGGCCAGGGCGACATCCACCTGCAGATCGCGCTGGAACGGCTGAAGCTGCGCTACAACCTCCCGGTCAAGGCGCGCCGGCCGCAGGTCAGCTACAAGGAGACGATCCGCGCCAAGGTCCAGCAGCATGCGCGCTTCAAGCGGCAGTCCGGCGGCCACGGCCAGTTCGGCGACGTGCATGTCGAGGTCTGGCCGCAGGATCGTGGCCAGGGCTTCGAGTTCCATGATCGCGTGGTCGGCGGCTCCGTCCCGCGGCAATTCATCGGTTCGGTCGAGGAGGGCGTACGCGAATATCTCTCGCGCGGTCCGCTCGGCTTCCCGGTGGTCGATGTCGCGGTCGCCTTGTATGACGGCCAGTATCACTCGGTTGACAGCTCGGACCAGGCTTTCAAGACGGCCGCCCGCATGGCGATGCAGGAGGCGATGCCGAAATGCCATCCGATTCTGCTGGAGCCGATCTTTGCGGTCGAGATCTCGGCGCCCGCCAGCCTCATTTCGCGCGTCCATTCGCTGGTGACCGGCCGGCGCGGCCAGATCCTGCAGATCGCCAGCAAGCCCGATTGGGACGGCTGGGAAGTGGTCGAATGCCTGATGCCGCAATCGGAGCTTCAGGACCTGGTGATTGAATTGCGGTCGCTGACCTACGGCGTCGGTAATTTTGCGTACAGGTTCGATCATTTGCAGGAACTAACTGGCCGTTTGGCTGATAAGGTAATCGAGCAGCGCCAAGCGGTCCCGGCCAGATAGCGGGCAGCCGAAGGCGCAAGCTTGGCGTAAGACGCAGACCGAAGGGGTTCGCTGTGATTGCGCGCGATTGCCACGGAAAGGTCCGATACCGAAGAGCGGCGCTCGCGCTGTCGCTCGTCGTCGCCTTCGTCGCCAGCGAAATCGTTGCCAGTGTTTGGTCGAGCCCCGCTTTTGCTGAGAACGGCGGTGGGAAGGGCGGCGGCAACGGCGGGGGTAATGGGGGAGGGCACGGCGGCGGCAACGGAGGTGGGAACGGCGGTGGGAACGGCGGCGGCAACGGCGGCGGCAACGGAGGTGGGAACAGCGGTGGGAATGGCGGCGGCAACGGAGGTGGGAACGGCGGCGGCAACGGCGGGGGTAATGGGAACGGCGGTGGTTCGGGTGGCGGAAGCGACGGCGGCGGCAGTGGCGGCGGCGGAGCGGCCTCCGCAAAGTCGGCGGATGACCGCAGCCCGCCTGAGATAGAAGTAGAAGATCCCAATTCCGCGCTGAGCTTGCGCGAAACTGGTCAAATTCGCGCGCTCGGCGACGTCTTCAGGGCGGCGGAGCAGCAGCTCGGTGGCGAGGTGATTGACGCGAAGCTCGTCGGCACGGGAGACGACGGTTGGGCCTATGATCTGCGGGTGGTGACCCGTGATGGCCATGTCCGCCAGGCGCGCTACGACGCTTCAACTCTGGCTCTCCGCTCGGTCGACGGCCAGCCCGTCAGGTAGCCAGCCGGCGCAGGCGATGGTGAGACTTAACTCCTAAATTCCAATTCTTGTAAGCCGATTTGGCGGTGCCTCGTCGGCAAGAGTCCAATCGACGCCACATAGTGGTAGTCGAGCAGCTCTCAGTTCATCCCTTATTCAGCTTAAAGCAGGTAGGAAAGGGGTCGGAAGGGTAGATCCGTGATCGCTCGTGGCTGCCTCAACAGGATCCGTTGCCGAAGAGTGGCGCTTGCCGCGCTGCTCGTGCTCACCCTATTCGCCAGCGAAGCCATTCTCACTGCTTTCAGTCCCCAGGCCTTTGCCGGTAGCGGCAATGGCGGGGGCAACGGCGGCGGCAATGGCGGGGGCAACGGCGGCGGGAATGGCGGTGGCAACGGTGGCGGGAATGGCGGGGGCAACGGCGGCGGGAACGGCGGGGGTAACGGCGGCGGGAATGGCGGCGGAAACGGGAACGGCGGCGGTAACGGGAACGCCGGTGGGAACGGGAACGCTGGCGGTAACGGGAAAGGCGGCGGAGCCGGTGGCGGTAATACGTCCTCCTCGCCCGGCGGCCGGACCGCGCCTGCAACCGAGGTAGAGGATCCCAACTCGGTGCTTGGATTGCGGGAAGCGGGCATGATTCGACCGCTCGAAGACGTCTATAAAGCGGCAGAAAAGCAATTTGATGGCGAAGTGCTGGATGCCAAGCTGGTTGGCAACGGCGATCAAGGTTGGAATTATGACCTGCGCGTCGTGACTCAGGATGGTCATGTGCGCAAGGTGCGCTATGATGCAGCGACCCTTGCATTGCGAGCCTTAGACGGCGAGCCGGTCGAGTAACATTACATGCGCGTACTGGTGATCGAAGACGATCCCAATTTGAATCGTCAGCTTGGCGGCGCGCTCGACAGCGCTGGCTACGTCGTCGAATCCGCCGTGGACGGCGAGCAGGGCCATTTTCTCGGCGATACCGCCGATTTCGACGCCGTGGTGCTTGATCTCGGCCTCCCGGTCATGAATGGCATCGACGTGCTGCGCAAGTGGCGGGAGGCCGGCCGAACGATGCCGGTGCTGATCCTGACCGCGCGCGACCTGTGGTCCGACAAGGTCGCCGGGATCGACGCCGGCGCCGACGATTATCTCGCCAAGCCGTTCCACATGGCGGAACTGCTGGCGCGGGTGCGGGCCTTGATCCGGCGCAGCGTCGGCCGCGCCGATCCCGTTCTCACCAGCGGTCCCATAAAATTCGACACCAGGTCAGGCAATGTGACACGCGACGGCGTGTCCATCATCCTGACCACGTTCGAGCAGCGGCTGCTGCAGTTCCTGATGCATCGTGCCGGTCAGATCGTCGGACGCGGCGAGATCATCGAGCACATCTACGCCCAGGATTTCGACCGCGATTCCAACACCGTCGAAGTCTTCATCCGGCGCCTGCGCCTGAAACTCGGCTCGGATGCGATCGAGACCATTCGCGGACAGGGCTATCGCATGCCCGCGGCGAGCGGCTCCCTGGGAGACAGCGCCCAAGCGGACGACACCGGTCGCGGCGCGATCGGGACCGACTGACTTGGGGCCTCGCCGAACTTTTCTGCCGGACCGCAAGTCGCTGACATTCCGGTTGATCATCGGAGCGTCGCTGCTCTGCGGCGCGACCTTGCTGGTCGCCTATGTTCTCATTACCACTCTGTTCGATCTGCATCTGAGGCGCGGCGTCGACGCCGATCTGATCGACCGGCTCGACGATCTGGCCGCCGGGCTGGAGACCGCGGCTGACGGCGGCATCACCCTCTCGCGCGCGCCGGACGTGCCGAAATATGAACGGCAATTGTCGGGCCAGTATTGGCAGATCGAGGCCGAAGGCACGCCGCCGATCCGATCCCGCTCATTGTGGGATGCACGCCTGCCCGGGCCCACCGCCGGCCACGCGCTGGGAGAGATCAGCCTGCGCGAGATCAAGGGGCCGCGTTCGGAACAGCTGCGCCTGGCCCAGCGTACCTTGAAGTTCCAGGTTCCGACGACGCCGGTGACCTTTTCAGTCGCCGCCGATCTGGGCCCGGCGCTGGCGGCGGCGCGGCAATTCTCGCGGATTCTGGGCTCCTCCCTGATTGTCCTCGGGATCGGCCTGGTGTCCGCGCTGGTGCTGCAAGTGCGGATTGGCTTGCGGCCGTTGGATGGGATCAAGGCTGCCTTGGGTGCCATCCGCGCCGGCGCCGTGCAGCGATTGTCGGATGATGACGCGCCGACCGAGATTGCGCCGCTGGCACAGGAGCTGAACGCGCTGCTCGATCACCATCGCAGCCTGATCGATCGCGCGCGCGGCCAGGCCGGCGATCTGGCGCACGCGCTGAAGACGCCGCTCGCCGTCCTGCGCAACGAGCTGGAGAACGAGGACACGCCGGACCGGACGCTGGCGCTGGAGCAGATCTCCGCCATGACGGACGCGGTGCAGCATCATCTGGCGCGCGCGCAGGCGGCGGGCGCCGCCGGCCTGCTCGGCGTGCGTGCCGATGCGGCGCACGCGATCGAAGCGCTGGCACGCACCTTGCCGCGCATGAGCGATCGCGATATCGAGGTCGAGGTTGCGTTAGCGAATCGGCCCTTGTGGTTCGCGGGCGAGGCGCAGGATCTGAGCGAGCTGCTCGGCAATCTGCTCGACAATGCCTGCAAGTGGGCTGCCGGCAAGGTGCGGATTGCGGCGACCCGTGCGAGCAACCGACTGAAGGTCGAGATCGGCGATGACGGCCCCGGCATCGCAGCCGACCAGCGCGCGACGGCATTGCAGCGCGGCGGACGGCTGGACGAGCACAAGTCCGGCAGCGGCCTCGGCCTCACCATCGCTCTCGATCTCGCGACGCTCTATGGCGGCACTCTGACGCTCGGCCAATCACCGCTCGGCGGACTCAAGGTCGAACTGGACCTTCCCGCTGCCGATTAGATCTACTGCGCCTGCACCCTGACATAGGAGCCCGGTGCGTCCTCGATCGCTTTCAGCTGGCCGGAGCCGGGCTCGCGCGCGGCGACCTTGCCGTCGGAGAAATCGGCGATCCATTGCTGCCATTCCGGCCACCAGGAACCGGGCCGCGCCTCGGCACCGGCCAGCCATTCCTCGGGGTTCTTCGGGAATTTCTTGATCCTGGTGTTGGTCCAGTGGCTGTATTTGTTGGCTGCCGGCGGATTGACCACGCCGGCGATGTGCCCCGACGCCGCCAGCACGAAGCGCACCGGCCCTGCGTAAAGCTGGGTCGCGACATAGGTCGCTTTCCACGGCGCGATGTGGTCCTCGCGGGTCGAGAGGATGAAGGTCGGCGTCTTGATCTTGGTAAGGTCGATGGCAACGCCGTCGAGCTCGATCCCGCCTGGTCTGCTCAGCAGGTTGTTCTGGTACATGTTGCGCAGATAGAAGCTGTGCATGGCCGCCGGCATGCGGGTCGAATCGGAGTTCCAATAGAGCAGGTCGAACGGGAACGGCTCCTTGCCCAGCAGGTAGTTGTTGATCACGAACGACCAGATCAGGTCGTTGGCGCGCAGCATGTTGAACGTGTTCGCCATCTCCGCGCCTTCGAGATAGCCGCGCTCGTTCATCTTCTCCTCGAGCGCCGCCAACTGCTCCTCGTCGATGAAGACGGTGAGCTCGCCCGCCTCCTTGAAATCGACCAGGGTGGTCAGGAACGTCGCGCTCGTGATGCGATCGGCGCCGCCCTTGACGGCAAGGTAGGCGAGCAGGGACGCCAGCAGCGTGCCGCCCAGGCAATAGCCGACGACATTCGCGGTCTTTTCCCCGGTGGCCCTCTCGATCGCGTTAAGCGCCGCCAGCGGTCCTTCCAGCAGATAGTCGGAGAAGGTCTTGGCGGCCAGCTTCTCATCCGGATTGACCCAGGAGATCACGAACACCGTGTGGCCCTGATCCACCGCCCATTTGACGAAGGAGTTCGCGGGCTTGAGATCCAGGATGTAATATTTGTTGATCCAGGGCGGGATGATCAGCAGCGGCCGCTTGGCGACCTCCTTGGTGGTCGGCGCGTATTGGATGAGCTGGATGAGGTCGTTCTGATAGACGACCTTGCCGGGCGTCACCGCGATGTTCTTGCCGGTCTCGAATGCTTCGAGATCGGTCATGCGGATCTTGAGCTGGCCTTTGCCGCGCTCCAGATCCTCCAGCAGATTCTCCAGACCCTTCACCAGGTTCTCGCCGCGGCTGTCGATGGTTGCGCGCAGCACTTCCGGATTGGTCAGCACGAAATTGCTGGGGGCCATCGCATCGACGAACTGCCGAGTATAGAAATCGATCTTGCGCGATGTCTTGTCGTCCAGGCCTTCGACATTCTGCACGGTCGATTGCAGCCAGCGCGCGGTCAGCAGATAGGATTGCTTGACGAAATCGAACACCTGGTTGTCCTGCCACGCGGCGTCCTTGAAACGGCGGTCGTCCTTCGCCGGCGCGATGACGGGGTCGGCCTCCTGGCCCATCATCCGCTTGGCGGTCGATTGCCAGAGATTCATGTAATCCTGCCAAAGCGAGAACTGCGCTTCCATCAGCTTGGCGGGATCGCTCATCAGCCGCGTGGTCATTTCCAGGAAGGCGCGGCCGATCGCCATCGGGTCGGCGCCCGACGAACTCTGGAACTGATTGCGCTGAACGAATTCCGCGACCAGACGCTGGGACTGCTCGGCGATCCGCGCCATTGCCTGCGACCAGGCCGCCGGATCCATATGGCCGTTTCCCCCGCTCTCGTCGCTCATGCGTCCTCTCAGGATTTCTATTGTTTTTTCAACGCCTTGCTCGGCGCCGATTTTGCCAATCGACGCCCGTCGATCTTTGCTATAGTAGCGCAAGCTCAGGATTCGGCACTAAGTCGTTGAATGCGGTCGCAAATGACACAAGCGTATCGCGCGCGGCCATGGTGTCCAGCAGGGAAGGGTGCTGACCTCATGATCGGTTCATTGTCATCGCGCGGGATCGGCGCGGCGGCCCTCGCGGCCGGGCTGCTGCTCGCCGGCTGCTCCTCCGACAGCGACGTGCCACCGACGGTGGCGAGCGCTCCGGACGGCGGCACCCAGGTCAACACTGACACCGGATCGGGCGGCAGCTTCCCGGACGTGAACAGCGTTCCGACCCAGCGGCCGACCTCCACCATCCAGGATCTGAACCAGGCGCCACAAGGTTTGGCGGGTGCGCAAGGCGGCACGCATTATGGCGAACCGCTGGTTGGCGGCCCCACCTCTTCGGCTGCGCCGCCACCACCACCGGAACCGCCGCAAGAGCAATTGCCGCCGAATCCGGAATCCGGAATCCAGACACAGAGCACGGACAGTTCCGGCGCACCGTCGGCTGAGCCAAGCGCGGGCTATCAATCGGCGGCGCCGGCTCCGACTGAGCCCGTGGCGTCGAGCGAGCCGATGGCGCCGACCGAGCCCGCCGCGCCGACCGAGCCCATGGCCTCCAGCGAGCCCATGGCCTCCAGCGAGCCCGCGGCCTCGAGCGAGCCTACGGCATCGACCGAGCCCATGGCATCGAGCCAGCCAATCGCGACACCGGAAGTCGCCGAGCCGCAACCGATAGAACCGGCACAATACGGGGACGCAGCTCAAGATTCCGCCGCGCCCGAAGGCCAGACGATTCAAGGCACCACCGGACAGCCCGCGCCCGACACCGGTGGTGTCCAGGCGGCGCCAATGGCGGCCGCGCCACAGCAGCCGGCGCCCCTGGTCGCCACGCCGGAAGAAAGTCCGCAGCCGGTCGAGCCGCAAGCCCAGCTCGCACTGTCGCCAGGCACCATGCAGACGCCGTCGCCGGGCGCCTCCCCGCAGCAGCAGATGGCGGCTTCCGCCTATGGGCCGAGCTATGCGGCGTTGGCACCGGAGGCGTACGGCGTCAGCCCGCCGCAACCGACGACGACGCCTAATCAGGCGTACACTTCGGCGCAGGCGGTATACCGGTCGCCCTATGCCAGCCCGCCCGCCAATTATGGCGGCGCGCCGGTCGCGCCAACGCAGTCCGCCATGATGGCGCCGACCCCCGCCAGCTATGGCCAGCCTTATTACGCGGGCCAGCCGGTCGGGCTGATCTATTTCCTCGAGGGCTCGTCGAAGCTGTCGTCGGATGACCGCGAAGTGCTGAAGCAGATCGCGGAGATGCAACGAGCCCGTGGTGGGGTTATCCACGTCGTCGGCCATGCCAGCATGGGCACCGGCACCACGGACTACACGCGTCATCAGGAAGCCAACCGGCGTGTCTCCGAGGCGCGCGCCAACGCGGTTGCGCGCGAGTTGATGGGATACGGCGTGCCGCAGGACGCTATCCAGACCGCGGCCGCCGGGGATTCGCAGCCGCTTTATTCCGAGGCGATGCCGAGCGGCGAAGCAGCCAACCGGCGCGCTGAAGTTTATCTCAGCGCCTATTGACGCGGGCATCATGAGACTCAAGGGAAGGGTCGGGCAGCCGATCCGCGCCGGTCATGGCTGCTAACGCGGCGCCCATGGCGCGTGGCGACAATCGCCCACTCCGCGTCGGCATTGCGGGGCTGGGAACGGTCGGCGCCGGCGTGGTCAAGCTGCTTGCCGAGAATGCCGAGATTCTGCGGCTGCATTGCCCGCGCGCGATCGAGGTCGTGGCCGTGTCGGCTCGCGACCGCGCCAAGGATCGCGGCATCGATCTCAAGAACCTGCATTGGGTGGCCGATCCGCTGGCGCTCGCCGACCATCCGGACGTCGACGTGGTGGCGGAGATGATCGGCGGCGCCGACGGTATGGCGAAGGCGCTGGTCGAAAAGGCGATCGCCAAGGGCAAGCACGTCGTCACCGCCAACAAGGCGCTATTGGCTCATCATGGCACCGCGCTGGCGCTGGCGGCGGAGCGGGCGGGCGTCGCGCTCGCCTATGAGGCGGCGGTCGCCGGCGGCATCCCCGTCATCAAGGCGATGCGCGAAGGGCTGGCGGCCAACAGGATCGAGCAGGTCTATGGCATCCTCAACGGCACCTGCAATTACATCCTGACCCAGATGCGCGAGACGGGGCGCGAATTCTCCGACGTGCTGGCCGAGGCGCAGAAGCTGGGCTATGCCGAGACCGATCCCAGCTTCGATGTCGACGGCATCGATGCCGCGCACAAGCTCTCCATCCTCACCAGCGTCGCCTTCGGCTGCCAGATCGATTTCACCGGCGTGCGCATCAGCGGCATCCGCAACGTCTCGGCCATGGACATCGCCTATGCCGACGAGCTCGGCTACCGCATCAAGCTGCTGGGCATCGCGCGCCTCACCGCCCACGGCGTGGAGCAGCGGGTGCATGCCTGCATGGTGCCGGTGGCGGCGGTGATCGCCAAGGTGGACGGCGTCTACAACGCGGTCGTCACCGACGGCAATTTTGTCGGCCAGAATGTCGTGATCGGCCGCGGGGCGGGGCAAGGCCCGACTGCCTCCGCCGTGGTCAGCGATCTTATGGATATCGCGCGCGACCGCATCCTGCCGGCTTTTTCCGCGCCGGCGGAAAGCTTGAAGAAACTGCCCTCGGCGCCGGCGGGGAGTCACGCCGGACCTTATTACCTGCGGCTGATGGTGGTCGACCGGCCTGGCGTGATCGCGGACATCGCCGCGGCGATGCGTGACGAGAATGTGTCGCTGGAAGCGATGATCCAACGCGCCCGCGGCGACACCGTCCCCGTTGTGTTGACAACGCACGAGACGACCGAGGCGGCGATCGACCGCGTGGTGCGGCGTTTAGGCAGTATCAATTCCATCTTGGAACCGCCACACGTTTTGCCCATTGAATTGCTCGCGTGACGGCGCACGAGGCCGCGCGCCAATACGCCAACAGGGAGTACAGTCATGGATCGAAATCTCGCTTTGGAAGCCGTGCGCGTGACCGAAGCGGCGGCGCTGGCCGCCTCGCGCCTGATGGGGCGCGGCGATGAAAAGGCCGCCGACCAGGCCGCGGTCGATGCCATGCGCTCCGCCCTCAACAGCCTCGCCATCGACGGCACGGTGGTGATCGGCGAGGGCGAGCGCGACGAGGCGCCGATGCTCTATATCGGCGAGCACGTCGGTGCCGGCGGGCCGAAGATCGACATCGCGCTCGATCCGCTCGAAGGCACCACCATCACCGCCAAGGGCGCGCAGAACGCGCTTGCCGTCATCGCGATGGCGGAGGCGGGCGGGTTCCTCAACGCGCCCGATACTTATATGGACAAGATCGCGGTCGGACCCGGCCTACCCGATAACGTCGTCGACCTCGATGCCGGGCCGGAGGAGAACCTGAAGCAGCTCGCCAAGGCCAAGCGGATGGAAATTCCGGACCTGGTCGCCTGCATCCTCGACCGGCCGCGCCATACCGAGCTGATCTCGCGTGTGCGCGCCGCCGGCGCGCGCATCATGCTGATCTCGGACGGCGACGTCTCCGGCGTCATCTCCACGGCGCGGCCCGACAGCGGTGTCGACATCTATATGGGCTCGGGCGGCGCGCCCGAGGGCGTGCTGGCCGCGGCCGCCCTGCGCTGCATCGGCGGCCAGATGCAAGGCCGCCTGCTGTTCCGCAATGACGATGAGCGCGGCCGCGCGCGGCGCCTCGGCGTCAGCGATCTCAACCGCAAATATGGACTGCAGGACCTTGCCAAGGGCGACGTGATGTTCGCCGCAACAGGCGTCACCGACGGCACGATGCTGCGCGGCGTGCGCCGCGGCGCCGATATTGCGACCACCCATTCCATGGTCATGCGCTCCAAGTCCGGCACGGTCCGGGTGGTCGAGGCGCAGCACAATTGGAAGATCAAGGCGAGCTTGTAAGCCGCTCCTCATACCGCTCTATTGGCGCCGATGATGGACTCGACTCCTTATCTCGGCGTCGCGAAGTCGCTGTGCGGCCGCTTCTGGCTGGAGCGGCCGGGCGACGAGCGGCTGGGCCTTGCCATCGCACAGCGCTGCCAGGTGCCGGAACTGATCGGACGCATGCTGGCGGCGCGCGGCCAGTCGCTGGAGGGCGCGCCAGGCTTCCTCGAACCGCGGCTGCGCGACCTGCTCACCGATCCGTCGGAGCTCAAAGACATGGACCAGGCGGCGGAACGGCTGGCCGATGGGATCGCGGGGGCTGAGCGCATCGCGGTCTTCGGCGATTACGATGTCGATGGCGCGACCTCGGCCGCCTTGCTGTCCCGCTTCCTGCGCGGCGTCGGATCTGACGAGCCGCTGCTCTATGTGCCGGACCGGATGCGCGAGGGTTACGGGCCGAACGCGGCCGCCTTCCACGCGCTGAAGGCCGCGGGTGCCGCGCTCGTCATCACGGTCGATTGCGGCATCACCGCCTTTACGGCGCTCGAGGAGGCCGCACGCCTGAAGATCGACGTGATCATCGCCGATCATCACGTGGCAGAGCCTGCCTTGCCGGCGGCCTGGGCCGTGGTCAATCCCAACCGTCTCGACGAGAACTCCCCCCATCGCAACCTGGCGGCGGTGGGCGTGGTCTATCTGCTGGTGATCGCGACCAACCGCGTGCTGCGCCGCCGCGGCTGGTTCGGCCCCGCGCGGCCGGAGCCCGACCTGCTGCAATGGCTGGACCTGGTGGCGCTGGGAACGGTCTGCGACGTGGTGGCGCTGACCGGCCTCAACCGCGCCTTGGCGACGCAGGGGCTGAAAGTGATGGGCCGGCGCGGCAATCTCGGCCTCAAGACCTTGTGCGACGTGGCGCGGGTGAACGAGCGGCTCGAAGCCTATCACGCGGCCTTCCTGCTGGGCCCCAGGGTCAATGCCGGCGGCCGGGTCGGACGTTCCGATTTGGGCGCGCGCCTGCTGGCGACCGACGATCCGATCCTGGCGGGCGACCTGGCGCGCCAGCTCGACGCCTATAACGAGGAGCGCCGGGCGCTCGAGGCCGAGGTGCAGGAGGCCGCGATGCGCCAGGCGGAGGCGCAGGCGGCGGAAAATCCGCATCTGCTGTTCCTCGCGGGTCCAGGTTGGCATCCCGGTGTGATCGGGATCGTGGCGGGGCGACTGAAGGAGCGCTATCAGCGTCCGGTCTGCGTCATCGCCCTGGAAGACGGCGTGGGCAAGGCCTCCGGTCGCTCGGTCGCGGGACTGCATCTCGGCCAAGCCATCATCGCCGCGCGCGAAGCCGGGCTGGTGCTGAAGGGCGGCGGCCATGCGATGGCGGCGGGGTTCGAGGTCAGGGAGGACAAGCTGGGCGCGCTGCAGGCCTTCATCGCGGCACGGTTCAAGGACGATCTCGACGGCACGCCGCTGATGCCGACCCTGCTGATCGATGGCGCGCTGCAGGCGCGGGGCGCCTCGCCGGAGCTGATCGCATCGCTCGACCGCCTCGCGCCGTTCGGCGCCGGCAATGCCGAGCCGCGCTTCGTATTCCCGGCGCAGCGCGTGGTGATGGCCGATATCGTCGGCTCCGATCATGTGCGGTGCGTGCTGACCGGACCCGACGGCGGACGGCTGAAGGCGATCGCATTCCGCGTCGCGGGCGAGGAATTGGGGCGCGCGCTGCTGGCTGGCAAGGGCGCCGGGCTGCATGTCGCAGGGCGCCTTAAACTCGATCGCTGGCAGGGGCGCGATCAGGTGCAAATCCAGATCGAGGACGCGGCATTTTCGGCAGGGTGAGCCGCCGCCTTGAATAATATAACTATTTCAGTATATTAGTCGCGGTTGATCTGGACCTGCAAAGCAGATAAACAAGCCGCGGCCGAGAGATCGGCCGGAAGCCTCGTCTGCGTCCCCATCGTCTAGAGGCCCAGGACATCACCCTTTCACGGTGAAGACACGGGTTCGAATCCCGTTGGGGACGCCATCCGGCAAAGCGGACATCGTGCCGCATCGCCTTGCCACAATTGCGCCCCACATTCCGTTGACAGGTTTTCGCAGCGCATGTGTGCGCCGCCGCGGCACATCTTTGCGCGGCATTCGTACTAATCATTTCGGCCAGGTATTCGGCCACGCGCTGGCGCGTGAGCGCGTCATGACCGCGCATTTGGGTTCATTCTCGCCACAATTGGAGAGTTGCCGCGCGCACACATGTCACGATGAACGACCCGCGATCGGTCGATCGATTTAGTTTTTTTCTCTCACGCAGACGTGTCCAGGGTTACACTTACCTTCAGCCGAGTCGGGTTTTAGTATTCGTTAACCGTAACTGTGCATACTTGACTTGGCCTGGAGAGCGCATACTTGACAATTGCTGGACCGCCTTTGCGTAGCGCGTGTCCCGGAACTCAGGCGACCGGGACGTGTTGGTAGGTCGGAGCGTGTTGCATGTGCCCAACGGAGACACAGCGAACGGCAGTGACTTTCGACATCGGCTCCCGTGCGAGCCGGTCGCGAGTGCATTGCGACGCGACGACCGGTTGCGTAGCGGTTCAAGGATGCTCCCGCGATGTTGGCGTCAGATCATCGCAGCGGCGGATTAGCGACCGCCAGTAGGGCCGGACTGCGTCGTTCGGGGGTTACCGAACGCATCACTCGACTGTACTCGAAATTTGACGCGGCTCTTCGCGGCGCGTGCCTCTATGTGCATGCCATCTATGCGCATGCCATGGCGCGCCTTGCCGCTGATGCGCGTCCTTCTCCAAACCTGACCGAAGCCGGCGATGCTGGCCTCGCAATTGCATGCACGTCATCACGCCATCACATTCCAGGTGCGCAATGAACCACCAATCGGACGTCTTCGATCTCTATACCAACCTGTTCGAAAGCCGCAGGCAGACGGAGTTCTCGCTCCGCGAGTATCTCATGCTCTGCCGTGAGGATCCGACGACCTACGCTACCGCCGCAGAGCGCATGGTGGCCGCGATCGGGGAGCCGGTCGTGATCGACACCGCGCAGGATGCCCGGCTCGGGCGCATCTTCATGAACCGGTCGATCAAGCAGTATCCGGCCTTCTCCGACTTCTACGGCATGGAAGAGACGATCGAGCGCATCGTCGGCTTCTTCAAGCACGCGGCCCAGGGCCTCGAGGAGCGCAAGCAGATCATCTATCTGCTGGGTCCCGTCGGCGGCGGCAAGTCCTCGCTCGCCGAGCGGCTGAAGGCGCTGATGGAAAAGCTGCCGATCTATGTGCTGAAGGCCGGCGACCAGATCAGCCCGTGCTTTGAATCGCCGCTCGGCCTGTTCGACCCCGATCGCATGGGCGCCGTGCTGCAGGACAAATACAACATCCCGCTTCGGTATCTCAGCGGCCTGATGTCGCCCTGGGCGGTGAAGCGCGTGGGCGAGTTCGATGGCGACATCTCCAAATTCACCGTCGTGAAGCTCTATCCCTCGAAGCTGAAGCAGATCGGCATCGCCAAGGCGGAGCCGGGTGACGAGAATAACCAGGACGTTTCTTCCCTGGTCGGCAAAGTCGACATCCGCAAGCTGGAATTCTTCAGCCAGAACGATCCTGACGCTTATTCGTACAGCGGGGCCCTCAATTTGACCACCCAGGGCCTGCTCGAGTTCGTCGAGATGTTCAAGGCGCCGATCAAGATGCTGCATCCCCTGCTGACCTCGACGCAGGAGAACAACTATGTCGGGACCGAGAGCGTAGGCGCCATCCCCTATCAGGGCATCGTGCTGGCGCACTCCAACGAGGCGGAATGGCAGAGCTTCAAGAACAACAAGAACAACGAGGCCTTCATCGACCGCATCTGCGTGGTGAAGGTGCCCTATTGCCTGCGCGCCAACGAGGAGGCGCAGATCTACAAGAAGCTGGTGCAGTCGAGCGACCTCACCATGGCGCCCTGTGCGCCCGGCACCTTGGAGATGCTCTCGCAATTCTGCGTGCTCTCGCGCCTCAGGGAGCACGAGAATTCGAACCTTTTCTCCAAGATGCGGGTCTATAACGGCGAGAACCTGAAGGACGTCGATCCCAAGGCCAAGTCCATGCAGGAGTACCGGGACGTCGCCGGCGTGGACGAGGGCATGACGGGCGTTTCCACCCGCTTCGCCTTCAAGGTGCTGTCCGAGACCTACAATTTCGACATCGAGGAAGTGGCCGCCGATCCGGTGCACCTGATGTACGTGCTGGAGCAGGCGATCAAGCGCGAGCAGTTCCCCGACGCGACCGAGAAGCAGTATATCGACTTCATCAAGAGCGAGCTGTCGCAGCGTTATGCCGAGTTCATCGGCAACGAGATCCAGAAGGCCTATCTGGAAAGCTACGGCGATTACGGACAGAACCTGTTCGACCGCTACGTCGCCTATGCCGATGCCTGGGTCGAGGACCAGGATTTCAAGGACCCCGACACCGGCCAGCTGTTCGATCGCAAGATGCTGGACCAGGAGCTGTCGAAGACCGAGAAGCCGGCCGGCATCGCCAATCCGAAGGACTTCCGCTTCGAGGTGGTGAAGTTTGCCCTGCGCGCACGGGCCGCCAACGCCGGCAAGAATCCGGCCTGGACCAGCTATGAGAAGATCCGCGAAGTCATCGAGAAGCGCATGTTCTCGCAGGTCGAGGATCTGCTCCCCGTCATCAGCTTCTCCAGCAAGGGCGACAAGGATACCGAGAAGAAGCACACTGACTTCGTCGCGCGGATGGTCAGCCGCGGCTACACCGCCCGGCAGACAAGGCGCCTGGTCGAGTGGTATATGCGGGTGAACAAGGCCGGCTGAGGCTGGTCCCCATGAGGGGCAGCGTATGAACATTGTAGACCGGCGGCTCAACCCGAAAGGCAGAAGTCACACCAACCGGCAGCGTTTCATCCGGTTGGTGCGCGAGAACATCAAGGAAGCGGTGGTCCGCTCGATCAAAGAGCGGGCGCTGGGAGATGTCGACACCAAGGAAGTGGTCAACATCCCCCGCAAGCGCATCCAGGAGCCGCGCTTCCACCATTCCAGCCAGGGCGGCACCCGCGAGCACGTCCATCCCGGCAACAAGGAGTTCGTCGCCGGCGACCAGTTGCCGAAGCCGGAGGGTGGCGGCGGCGGCGGGCGCAGCCGCGAAGGCAGCCCCGACGGCGAGGGCGAGGACGATTTCCGCTTCACCCTCAGCCGCGATGAATATCTCGACATCCTGTTCGAGGAATTGGAGCTTCCGGACCTCGTCAAGACCTACCTCAAGGAGACCGTCGCCTTTCAGACGACGCGCGCCGGTTTCACGGCCAGCGGATCGCCGCGCAACATCAACATGGTCCGCACCATGCGGCACAGCCTCGCGCGGCGCATTTCGCTGCACCGGCCGACTACCGACGAGCTGGAGGTGGTGGCCAAGGCTATTGCCGAGCTGGAAGGCCGCGCCGACCGGACGGAAGCGGAGGAGAAGAAGCTGGGCGAGCTGCGGATCGCCCATGCGCAGCTCGAGCGGCGCATGAAGCGGATCGCCTTCATCGATCCGGTCGATCTGCGCTTCAACCGCTACGAGCCGACGCCGAAGCCGAACGCGCGGGCGGTCATGTTCTGCCTGATGGACGTATCGGGCTCGATGAGCGAATACATGAAGGACCTCGCAAAACGGTTCTTCCTGCTGCTTCATCTGTTCCTGTCGCGCAAATACGAGCATGTCGACGTGGTCTTCATCCGCCACACGTCGGAGGCCAAGGAAGTGGACGAAGAGACGTTCTTCCGCAGCGCCGAGACCGGCGGCACCGTGGTCTCCAGCGCGCTGGCGGAGATGAAGCGCATCATCGAAGAGCGCTATCCGACCGACGCCTGGAACATCTATGCCGCGCAGGCCTCGGACGGCGACAACTACCCCAGCGACAGCGAGACCTGCACGCGCATCCTGCGCGAGGATCTGCTGCCGCTGTGCCAGTATTTCGCCTATATCGAAGTGGTGGATGAGCGCGAGGCCGGCATGTTCCGCTCGGAAGGCAATGCCAGCCTGTTATGGCGCGACTACAAGACGGTGGCCGACGTTACCCTGAACTTCACCATGAAGCGGGTATTCTCCAAGTCGGATATCTTCCCCGTTTTCCATCAATTGTTCGCCAAGAACCAGAAGGTAGCGTGATGTCGGATCGGTCGGCCATCGCGGGAGCGCGCCCGGAAAGCGCCTTGCTCTTCAAGACCGGAGAGTGGAACTTCGACACGCTGAAGCGGACGTTCGACGCGATCGAGAACATCGCGATCAACGAGCTCGGCCTCGATCCCTATCCGGTCCAGGTGGAGATGATCAGCTCCGAGCAGATGCTCGATGCCTATTCCTCCATCGGCATGCCGGTGTTCTATCACCACTGGTCGTTCGGCAAGCGCTTCACGCGCGACGAGACGATGTACCGCAAGGGCTATTCCGGCCTGGCCTACGAGATCGTCATCAATTCCAATCCCTGCATCTGCTATGTCATGGAAGAGAACACCATGACCATGCAGGCTTTGGTCATGGCGCACGCGGCCTTCGGCCACAACCACTTCTTCAAGAACAACTACCTGTTCAAGGAGTGGACCGACGCCGACGGCATCCTCGACTACCTCAATTTCGCGAAATCCTACGTCGCGCGTTGCGAGGAGCAGCATGGCATCGCCGCGGTCGAGCGCATTCTCGATGCGGCGCACGCCCTCATGGACCACTCGGTCAATCGCTATGGACGGCGGCCGCGCCCGAGTTTTGCCGCCGAGAAAAAGCGCGCCGAAGAGCGCCTGGAGCATCAGCGGACGACCTACAACGATCTCTGGCGGACGCTGCCCAGGAAGCCCAAGAGCGAAAGCGCGATCACGCCCGAGATGGAGCATGCCCGCCGCAAGCTTGGCCTGCCCGAAGAGAACCTGCTCTATTTCATCGAGAAGTTCTCGCCCGCGCTCAAGGATTGGGAGCGCGAGCTGGTGCGGATCGTACGCAACATCGCGCAATACTTCTATCCGCAGAAACAGACCAAGATGATGAACGAGGGCTGCGCGACCTACGTTCATTATCGGATCATGAATCGCCTCTATGATCTGGGCAAGATCAGCGAAGGCTCGATGCTCGAGTTCCTGTCGAGCCAGGCCAACGTGGTGTTCCAGCCGGATTTCGACGACCGGCGCTATTCCGGCCTCAATCCCTACGCCCTCGGCTTCGAAATGATGCGCGATATCGAGCGCATCGTGACCGACCCGACCGACGAGGACCGGGCCTACCTGCCGGAGATCGCCGGCACCGGCGACGTGATGGGGACGCTGAAGACGGTGTGGGCCAATTTCCGCGACGATTCCTGCATCGCGCAATATCTCAGCCCGAACCTGATGCGCAAGATGCGGCTGTTCAAGCTGGCCGACCAGAGCGAGGCGCCGCACTACCTGGTCGATGCGATCCACGACGAGCGCGGCTATGCCCGTGTCCGGCGCGCTCTCGCCCGCCAATACGATCCGGGCGAGCGGGATCCCAACATCCAGGTGTCGGACGTCGACCTGAAGGGCAGCCGGCGGCTGGTGATGACGCACCAACTGCACAACGACATTCCGCTGTCGGAAGACGATTCCCGCGCCGTCCTCGGCTATGTCGCCGATCTGTGGGGCTATGACGTGCAATTGCTCGGCATCGGCGCGAATGACGTGACGAAATATCAGTACGACGCGTCGCCCCGGATCTGAGCGGCGGCGGCGGCGAGCCCATGACATCTCGCTCCACCATCATTGATGCCAGCCGGCTCACGTCCCAGAGGGTCGCGGAGTTCCTCGCTTATTGGCAGCGCATATGCGTGGGTGAGGCGGTGCCCCTGCGCGCCGCGATCGATCCGACGGCAATCTCGCGCCTGCTGCCCTATCTGGTGATCGCCGAGATCGAAGCGGAGCCCTTGCGCGTCCGCTATCGCCTGGTCGGCACGCAGGTGGTTGAATCCAACGGCGCCGACTTCACCAACCGCTATCTCGACGAATGCAACTTCGCGGTCGAGGCATTGCTGGCGGAGTGTTATAGCCGGCTGGTCGACACGCGCGCGCCGGTCTTTGCCTACTACGAATGGCATAAGAAGGAGTGGCGCGCATCGAAGGGGGCAACCGGTGCGAACGAAACCGGGTTCTTCCCGCTCAGCAGCGATGGCACGAAGATCGACCTCGCAATCAGTCTCGCCGATCCGGACGTGCGCCCCTATCCACCGGTTTCAGTCTGACGGCCAAAAAAAGAAAGACCCGGCGGATCGTCTCCACCGGGCCTCAGGGCAACGTCGCGGAGTTGGTGCTAGACCGGCCGGTCACCCAGGATGGTGGCGCGATGCATGCGGCGGTGGCGCGGCCAGTAATCGGCGACCACCATGTGCTGGGTCGCCCGGTTGTCCCAGAACAGGACGTCGCCGGCCTGCCAGCGGTGGCGATAGACGAATTGCGGCTTGGCCTGGTGCCTGATCAGGAAGTTGAGCAGGGCGCGGCTTTCGTCGGCATTGAGGCCTTCGATGGCGGTGGTGAAGCCTTCGTTCACGAACAGACTCTTGATGCCTGACTCGGGGTGCGTGCGCACCACCGGGTGGCTGACCGGCGGGTTGTTTTTGCGCGCATTGTCCCATTTCTCGTTGTCTTCGCCATAATAGGTGCTGGCGCGGAAGCTCTTCCGGAAATCGTGGGTCGCACGCAGATCATGCAGCAGCGATCGCACCGGCTCCGACAAGGCGGCGTAGGCGGCGGCAAGGTCGGCGAACAAGGTATCGCCGCCGGTTTCCGGGATCACCGCGCCGTAGAGGATCGAGCCCAGCGGCGGCGTCTCGATGAAGGTGACGTCGGTGTGCCATTCGTCCGGCTCGGGCGGGCGGTCGCGGTCGTAATTGAGCACGATGATTTCCTTGAGGTCGGCATCGTGGTTCAGCAGAGGATGGACATGCAGCGAGCCGAATCGCGCCGCGAAATCGCGCTGCTGAACGGGCGAGATGCGCTGGCCGCGGAACACCAGCAGCTTGTTCTCTACCAGGGCCTCTCGGATCATCGCGATGGTATGGTCGCTTTGCTCGCGGGAGAGGTCGAGATTCTCCACCAACGCGGCAAAGGTCGGGTTGAGCGGCGTGATCGCGATGCTGGGAAAGGCTTGCGGGGCGTGGCGCAGGATGACGGTGGTCATGTGAGTCTCCGGGTCTCGGGGTTGCGGGCGGTCTTGGCTGCGGTCAGTCTTTGCCTTTCCAGGGCGTCAACAGGCGAAACCGAGGCCCTTGGTCGCCGCCACCAATTCCGCCGCGACCAGCGTCGCGCGATCGGCAAGATCGCGTCGCTGTGAACTGATGATGATGTTAGCGGCGCGCTGGGCTTAAGGAGCGGGGACGCCATATGTCCGGTGCAGCATCAACACATCGCGTCCTCCCTCACGTTGCCGTTCTCATCGCGGGGCAATTCCCGCTTGCCAACTCTAAAGCCTGCGTGCGGCGTCACAACCGAGGAGTTCTCGCGGATCGCAACAGGTTAGCTCGCGCGTTGCTTAGGCCCGTGCCACGCGGCGCTGTTCAGTCGAGATTCTATCGGCAGGCAGCAGGTGCTCGGCCAGCGTCTCGCACGCAACGCGGATGTCGGGCACGGCAGTGATTTCCCAGAAGGTGCCGCGCGTGATGGGCCCGACCGCAAACAGATCCTTGGCCGGCTTGCCGTTGGCACCGATCAGGGCGCCCGTCGGCGTCACGTCGAGGCCGAGGCCAAGCGTATCCGCCCGGGCCGCGCCGCCTGCGATCAGATCGCGCAGCAAAGGCAGCTCCAGCTTGGAAAGATCGGGCGTCAGCGCCGTGCAATCCAGCACGCGCTGCGCGTTCAGGGTCAGACGCCCATCCTTGCCGCGCGGTCGCACCACGACGGAGAGCTGATCCCCGACGGGCGCCATCGAATCGATGCGGCCTGCGACCACCATGAGCTGCCGGCGCTGGATCGCTTCAAGGATACGCGCCATCACGCGGGTCGCGCTGCGATGCCGGTGCACGTCCCACCAGGGGCGCAGATGGCGCAGGAAGCGCGCGCGTTCCGCCGTCGGCATTTCGTGCCACAGGCGCTGGGTGTGGGACCGCAAGCCGTCGATCACCACGCGCCAATCCTGGCCTTGCGCGGCAGCCGTGCGGGCGGCGGCGCGTATGTGTCGCAGGAGCTGGAGCACGTTGTGACCCGTGGGCGGCGTCTCGAACTGCCAGGGCCGCGGCAGGTCGCCGACGCCCGACCCGAGATGCAGCCGCGGCAGGAGTCCCCGCCGCGACACGGCGACGATGCGCCCCTTGTGCCCGCGATCCAGCAGCGAGATGACGGTGTCGACCATGGTGAGGCCGGTGCCGAGCACGACCACGTCGGATTGCTGGTCGAGATCTGCCAAGGCCTTCTCGTCCCACGGATTGCCGACGATCGCGCCCTTGTTCTTCGATGGCAGCAGGTTGCCGGTCGCCAGCACGCAGCGATCCACGGCCAAGCGCCGCCCGACGCCAAGCTCCACGGATACGGGCTTGGCACCCTTTGTCCCCGATGGCTCGCGATGGACACGCACCGCTTCGTCGGTCACCAGATAGAGGTTCGGACCGCGGCCGCGGCGCCAGATCTCCTCGCCCAACTGCTGCTGAATGTAGGAGCCATAGAGTCCGCGCGGCACGAAGGTCGTGACCGTTGGATATTCGTTCAGCAGCGCCTGGGTCGCTTTCGGCAGACGGCGCAGCCATTGCACGAAATGATCCGGCTGGTCGGCATAGGCGCTCATATTGCCGGCGCGCACATTCAGCAGATGATTGGGATTGCCGGTGGAATAGGCCAGGCCGCGGCCGAATTGCGCGTTGCGCTCGATCAGATAGATGCGGTCGCCCGGCTGGCTGCGTTGCAATAAATGAAGCGCCAGGAGCGATCCGGTGAATCCCGCGCCGACGATGGCGATGTCCTGCGGGCGGTCCTGTCTGCGCTGCTCTCGGGTCGTTCTATTCATGGCCATCCCCATTCATTTCGGGAAGGCCTTGATTGGACTTCCCCTATCCGCGTGTCATGAAAAGAAGGCGAGCGCGCTGGTCCTTCGCATCACGCGCTCGCGTCGCTTGCTCCTTTGTCGTTCCGGCTTGATCGCCGCGGCTCAATTGCCCGGCTTGTAGATCTGGTCGAACACGCCGCCGTCGTTGAAGTGCTTCTCCTGCGCTTCCTTCCAGCTTCCGAACAGATCGGCGATGGTGAAGGTCGCGACCTTGGGGAAGTCCTTCTCATGCTCGGCCGCTACTTTCGGGTCGGTCGGGCGGTAGAAGTTCTGCGCGGCAAGCTCCTGGCCTTCCGGCGAATAGAGGTATTTGAGATAGGCTTCCGCCTGCTTGCGCGTGCCGTGCTCGTCGACGACCTTGTCGACCACCGCGACCGGCGGCTCGGCCAGGATGGTAGTGCTCGGCACCACCAGCTCGACCTTGTCGGCGCCCAGCTCCTTGATCGCGAGCAGCGCTTCGTTCTCCCACGCGAGCAGCACATCGCCGATGCCGCGCTGGACGAAGGTGGTGGTGCTGCCGCGCGCGCCGGTATCCAGCACCGGCACGTGCTTATAAAGCTGGGCGACGAATTCCTGCGCCTTCGCGTCATTGCCGCCGGGCTGCTTCAGGGCATAGCCCCAGGCCGCCAGATAGTTCCACCGCGCGCCGCCCGAGGTTTTCGGGTTCGGCGTGATGACCTGGATGTCACCTTTCACCAAATCGGCCCAATCGTGGATGCCCTTGGGGTTGCCCTTGCGCACCAGGAACACGATGGTCGAGGTGTAGGGCGAGGAATTGTTCGGCAGGCGCTTCTGCCAGTCGGGGGCGATGAGGCCGCCCTTCGCGATCTGGTCGATGTCATAGGCGAGGGCGAGCGTCACGACGTCGGCTTCCAGCCCGTCAATTACCGCGCGCGCCTGCTTGCCCGATCCGCCATGCGACGCCTCGATGGTGAGATCCTCGCCGGTCTCCTTCTTCCAATGGGCGGCAAAGGCGGCGTTGTAGGCCTCATAAAGCTCACGGGTCGGATCATAGGATACGTTGAGCAGCGTGGTTTCGGCGCGGGCGGCGCTGGCAGCAAGGCCCGCCGCGAGCGTTAAAGCGAGGGCCGTTCCCACGAACTTTGTTGCCGATTTCAGCATGTTAGCCTCCGAAAGGGGTTCGCGGCGGCGGCTCTCCGCAGCGGCCATGTCAGGCAAAGCAACTTTATCTCTACTAATTCAATAGACAAACTTGAATTTCTGTTGCCAACCGCGAGTTTTTCTTAGGGGGCGGAGGAAAGGCGGGTCGGGCCATGGCACTAACACCAATGGCCGTGGCGCGTTGCAGCTGCCGAAATATGACGCCGTGGCGTTTCCCGGCCGCGCTGGCGCAGCTGCAACCAAAGCTGTAGCTTTGGTAAGGTCGACATCGCGCGGGGCCGCTCGTTGTTTCTTGAGCTGGATGCCAAGGCGGGTCAATGGATCGCCGCCAACTCCGATCGCCGGTGGGCGCTCTTGCTCGAATATTGGGATCATCTCGCGCAGCGTCTGGGGCGCCTGCCCAAGCGCACCGAGGTCGATCCGCTCGAGCTGCCCGTTGGGCTGCTGCCTAACATCTTCCTGGTGGAGGTGGTGCGCGCTGCCGGTGCCGCGCCGCGCTTCCGCTTTCGCCTGCTCGGAACCGCGATCACGGCGCGCGAGCGCGTAAGGCCCGGCCAGTATCTCGACGACTACCGTAGCGAGCGGGCGTCAGATGACATGACGCGCCAGTATCTGGATTGCCTGGAACGCCGGGTCAGCGTCCGCCGCACCAACCTCGCCTGGGATCATCCGACCAAGGAATTCATCACCTATCAAGTCATGCTGGTGCCCTTGTCGAGCGACGGCGAAGAGGTGGATGCGCTGCTGGGCCTGGCGATCTACGAGGCGTGAACAGGGCCCCAAACCGAGCGGTTTAAGACCTTCTTAAGCATAATATGTGTGGATGGGAGCCGTGTCTGGCCGCGAGCGACCCGATCCCCGATTCATGGACATGATCACCGACACCATCGAGCCCGTGCGCGGGGCAGCAGCCACCGACGGCGACCCGAAGAACGCGGGCGGCGAAACGGCATCGGCCGGCCTGACCCAGGCCGTGCGCTGGCGCGTGCCGGTTTTGTCAGCGCCGCGGCCCGCGCCGCAGTCGCGCAATCCCAGCCTGCCGACCTTTGTCGGTCTCATCATTCTCATCCTCACCTTCTTCATCGTGCTGACCAGCATGTCGATCCGCGATACGACCAAGTCGGACGCTGCGATCGCCAGCCTTCAGGATGCTTTCTCCGGCAATGCCGTGACGACCGAGGACGTGCCCGCCAAGAAGGATGAGGAAATCGCGCGCGACTATATCGCCGGCCTCACCCATCGCATCCAGTCGCTGGTGCCGCTGATGGGCGGCAAGAAGGCGCCGGCGTCTGATCACCAGGTTCTGTGGCTGCCGATGGAACTGGCCTTTCCCGCGGACGGCGTCACGCCTGCGCCGCTGTTTCCGACGGTCCTGCGCGAGGTCGTGCAATCCCTGGGCGGCATTCCGCAGCGCTTGACGCCGCACATCGAAATGCGGCTGTGCGCGACCCAGCCCAGCGATCAGTTGCGCGCGCGCGCCATCGCGATCGGCGCCGTGCTCACGAGCGAACGTGCGCCGATGGGACAATTCTCGATCGGCGTCGCCTCCTGCGATCCCGCGCGCATCGGCATCGCGATCGCCCTCGCGCCTGCCCCCGACGACCAGGCGCCGGCGGCCGACGAACAGGCGCCCGCGGCCGGGGAGCAGAAGCCATGAGTCCCGGCCAGCACCGCCCCAATCAGCCGCCGGCCATCACGCCGCCGGAGGAAGGATTGCAGCCGCCCTGGCTGATGAGCTTCGCGGATTTCGTGAGCTGCCTGCTGGCCTGCTTCGTGCTGCTGTTCTCCATGGTCTCGCTCGACCGCGACAAGTTCCAGAAGATCATGGGCTCGATCTCGGGCCGCGCCCATCTCGATCTCCAGGCGCCGCAGCCGGTGGAGCGCGGCATGACGCCCGAAAGCGCGGAGCCGGCGCGCAGCCCCAATTACCTGCTGACGCTGCTCAAGGGCTCGTTCGCGAAGGATCCGAAGCTTGCCAATCTCGGCCTCAGCGGCAACCAAGATCATGTCATCGTGACTCTGCCGACCAACATTCTGATCACCGAGCTGGGCCAGGGGGGCGGCGCGAAAAAGGATGGCGTGCTGTTCGCGCTCGGCGGCGCGCTGCGCAGCTTCCCGAACGAGATCATGGTGCAGGGCCAAGGCGTCGCGGCCAGCGACGTGGATCGGTGGGGCAAGCTGTTCCTGCTGACGCAATTGTCCGCCGCGGCGATCGAGCAGGCCGGCGTGGCCGGGCCGATCCCGGCGCGCACGGAGCTCAGCCCGGGCACTGCCACCGCCATGCAGGTCAATGTCGTCATCACCGCCCGCGCCGCCGACGCATCCAACTAGCCTTCAGTGCGTCTTGTCGCCCCAGGCTGCGCCGTCCAGCCGGCGGATGCGCACGGCGTTCAGGAACTCCAAGCCGAAATTGCGGTAGTTCACGCCCATCCAGCTCTTGGCGCCGGGCTTGGCCGGCTGCCAGCAGACGATGCAGCCGCACTTCTTGCAGCGGACGAACTTGAGTGACTTGCAGCCCCAGGAATACGATTGAGTCGCTCCGCGCTTGGCCTCGACGCGCACGGTTGCCGCCTTGTAGTAGGCCCACAGAACACCATAGCGGCGGCAGATCGAGCAATTGCAATCCGTGACACTGCGCGGCTTTCGCGGGATCGTTACGTGCACCGCCCCGCAATGGCAGGCTCCCGACAACATCGCCGTGTTCACCGCAAGGGCAACAGGGAATCCCGCACCCGCAGCATGTGCTTGCGCACTAGCTCGCGCGCCAGGTCCGGGTCGCGGTCGCGCAGGGCGGCGACCAGCTCGGTGTGCTCCCTGTCATAGGTGCTGCGGAGCTCCGGGGTCACACTGCGCTTCTTGAGGCGGTACCAGCCGGGCTCGTTGCGCACGATGTTGATGGCCTCGCACCAGGCCAGCAGGATCGCGTTGCGGGCGGCCCGGAAGATCGCAAGGTGAAGCTGGGCGTCCCAATGCTCGAACTCCGCCAGGCCCTTGGCGTTGACCGAGTTCTTCAGGGCAGATTCCATGGCGGCGATGTCCTCCGCCGTCGCGCGGCTGGCGGCCAACTCCGCCACCAAGGGCTCCAGAAGCACCCGGACCTCCATGAGGTCTGCCGGGCTCGCCCCCCGCAGGCGCTTGGCGAAATCGGGGGCCGCCCCATCGCCCAGGCTGCCGGCAAGGGCTTCCGCCGGGCTCGCCGGATCGCCCAGGGGAGAGATCCGGACAAAGGTGCCGCGGCCGGGATGGCTCTCGATCAGCCCCTCTTCCTCCAGCTCCTGCATGATCCGGCGCAGGGTGTTGCGGGCGACGCCGAACTGGGCCGCCATGTCGCGCTCCGGCGGGAGCGGCCGCCCGCTGGCCCAGGTCCCCGACAGGATCTGCTGCCGGATCTCATTGGTCGCCGCCTGGGTGCGGGCGCGAGGCCGTCTTGCCGGTACGGAGGTGCCTTCCATGATGGAGCCATATTGATCCAATGGATCAAATAACTCAAGGATAAAAGTTCGAGATTGACTCCCCGCCACGCATCTGTAGCATAATCGTCAAAGAATAAATGAACCATCGGACTAACTTTGGTTCAGTTACTGGGAGAGACACCGTGAAGCTGGTCGCGTTCGAGCGCGACAACCGTCTGGGCGTCGGTCTTTGGGAGGCCGATGGGCGCGTTCGTCCCTATCGCGTGACTGACGAAGAGGCGGCCTTCGGGGTCGCCGCGATCACGGCTGCGCATGTCGCCCGCCGGCCGGTTCCGCTGGCCGACGTGACAATCGCCCTCGACCCCGGGCAGATCCGGGCGCCCTTTCCCAGGCCGACCCGCAACATCTTCTGCGTCGGCAAGAATTATTACGAACACGCCCACGAATTCGCCCGCAGCGGGTTCGATTCCTCGGCCGCTTCCGGCGCCGTGCCGGACGCCCCGATCATCTTTTCCAAGGTGCCCGAGTGCATCACCGGCCCGGGTGCCCCCATCCTGTTCGATCCCCGGGTTTCCAGCGCCATCGATTACGAGGCGGAATTGTGCGTGGTGATCGGCAAAGGCGGGCGCGGCATCGCCAAGGCCGAGGCCCTCGGCCACGTCTGGGGCTATACCATCGTGAACGACGTGACCGCCCGCGACCTGCAGGGCCGGCACAAGCAATGGCTGATCGGCAAGTCGCAGGACAGCTTCTGCCCGATGGGCCCGATCGCGGCCACGGCGGACGAGATCGACCTCGGCAACACCGCTGTGCGCTGCTGGGTCAACGGCGAGCTGCGCCAGGACGCCAACACCCGAGACCTCATCTTCGACGTGCCGACTTTGATCGAGACCCTGTCGGCCGGTATCACCTTGAAGACCGGCGACCTGATCGCGACCGGCACGCCGGCCGGAGTCGGCATCGGGTTCAATCCGCCGAAATACTTGAAGCCCGGCGATCATGTGGCGATCGAGATCGACGGACTCGGGCGCCTGGAGAACGTGGTGGCCGAGATCGGCGCCCAGAAGGCGGCCCAATGACCACCCAGATCGTCGAGCGCATGGCGGTGGAGGTCGACGGTGAGGGCGATCCCATCATCCTGCTCCACGGCCTTGGCGGCACCAGCAACACCTGGACGCCGCAGATGGGCGTGTTCGCCGGACGATTCCGTGTCTTGCGCCCGGACCTGCCCGGCTCCGGCCGGTCGCCATTGCCTTCGGCCGCCTTGTCGATCGACGGGATGACCGATCTCATCATCCGCATGGCGGGCACACTCGGTGTCGAGCGCGCGCATTTCGCCGGGCACTCGATGGGCACAATCGTGTGCCAGCATATCGCCACACGCGCGCCAAAGCTGGTGCGGTCGCTGATATTGGTGGGACCGCTGACGGCGCCGCCGGATGCCGCGCGCGAAGGCCTGAAGGACCGCGCCCAGAAGGCGCGAGCGGAGGGGATGGCGGCCATCGCAGATGCCGTCGTGCAGGCCGCGACCTCCAGCCAGAGCAAGGCCAATAATCCGGTCGCCATCGCCGCAGCGCGCGAATCGCTGATGCGCCAGCCGCCCGACGGCTATGCGGCCACTTGCGAAGCGCTCAGCAGCGCAGAGGCCGCCGATCCTGCCGCCATCGCGTGCCCCGCGCTGCTGATCGCGGGCGAGGATGATGTGGTGGCGCCGCCTTCGGTGGCGCGCGGACTTGGCGACAAGCTGCAGGGCGCGCGGGTGCATGTGCTGCCGCGGGTCGGCCACTGGCTGACCTTCGAAGCGGCGAACGATGTGAATGGCTTGCTGAAGGAATTTCTATCAGGCGTGCGATAGGCGTTGATAGCGCCGAGGGAGGCGACCATGGGCACTGTCCTCTTCACCAATGTGCGGATTTTCGATGGCTCGGGCGAGCCCGGCTATCTGGGCGAAGTGCTGGTCCAGGGCAACCGGATCAAGCATGTCGGACGCGGCAGCCGTACCGTCCCCGCCAACGGCCACACGGTAATCGACGGCGCCGGCGCGACCCTGATGCCCGGCATGACCGAGGCGCACACGCATCTCTCCTGGAACAACGCTTCGACGCTCGAGGCGATCTTCCGCATGCCGCCGGAGGAGCACACCTTGCTGGCCGCGCAATCGGCCAAGACCTATCTCGACATGGGCTGGACGTCCTGCGTCGGCGCGGCGGCGGCCAAGCCGCGGCTCGACGTCGTCATCCGCAACGCCATCAACTCGGGGCAGATTCCCGGCCCGCGCTATCTGGCGGCGAGCCAGGAGATCGCGACCCTGGGCGGCCTTGGCGACACCACGCCGCCGCATGTCGATGCCAAGGAGCTGTCCTTCGGCTGGGTCGTGAGCGGCCCGGAAGAGATGCGCAAAGCCGTGCGCACCTTCATCAAATACGGCTGCGACACCATCAAGCTCAATCTCTCCGGCGAGGAAATGACCGACTGCCCCGCCAACACCTCGCCGATGAGCGAGGAGGAGATCGCGATGGCGGTGATGGAGGCGAAGAAACGCGGATTGCGTCTGGCCGCCCATGCGCGCTCCGATGAATCGGTGCGGCAATGCATCCGACACGGCATCCAGATCATCTATCACGCATCCTACGCCAGCGACGAAACCATCGACTTGCTGGCGGCGCAGAAAGACAAGTTCTTCGTTGGTCCCGGCCTCGCCTGGCTGGTGAACACCGCGCGCCATGCGGGCCCGTACGGCATCAAGCCGGATTCGCCGCTCGGCATCTACTACGAACGCGAGCTGCAGATCGCGGTCGAGACCATGCGCAAGATGCATCGGCGCGGCATCCGCGTGCTGCCCGGCGGCGATTACGGCTTTGCCTGGACCCCGCACGGCACCAACGCCAAGGACCTCGAACATTTCGTCGAGATGATCGGCATGACCTCGACCGAGGCGCTGGTCGCCGCGACCAAGCTGGGCGGCGAGATCATGGGCAGGCCCAACGAGCTCGGCCAGCTGAAGCCCGGCTATCTCGCCGACATGCTGCTGGTGGACGGTGACCCGGTCGCCAACATCCGAATCCTGCAGGACAAGAACCGCATCCTCGCCGTGATGAAGGACGGCCAGTTCCACCGCACGCCCGACATGATGCCAAGCCGCCAGCGGATAGCGATGTAGGGACGGATGGAGCGGGGGAAGCACATGCAAAGACCCCTTCCCCCCTTGCGGGGGAAGGTAGGGATGGGGGGTGATGCAGCGCTAGGTCCTCGACACATATTGCCGCTGCGCGGGCGCGCCTCGCAGCGCGCTACCCCCCATCCAGCTTCGGCTAAGCTCGGCTTCGCCTCGCTAAGCCTCCGCATCCTTCCCCCGCAAGGGGGGAAGGGGGCTCTTATTGAGGGAGAGACTTTTTGAAGCTCTTCCTCCTCACCTTCCTCAACGGCCTGACGCTGGCGGCGCTGTATTTCCTGGTGGCGAGCGGGTTTTCGCTGGTGTTCGGGCTGATGCGCAATGTCAACCTTGCGCATGGGTCTCTGTATCTGCTGGGCGCCTATATCGGATACAGCGTCATCAGATGGACGGGTTCCTGGTATCTCGGGGTGGCCGGCGGTTTCCTGGCGATCGCGCTGGTCGGGCTGCTGCTGCAGCTCCTGATCTTCCGCCACATGGAAGGCCAGGACATGCGCCAGACCATGGTGACGATCGGCCTGTCCATCGTGCTGGCCGACGTCATGCTGTGGATCTGGAGCGGCAATACCTATCAGTTCGAGGCGCCGGATATCCTCACCGGCACAGTCGCGATGCCGTTCGTGAAGATCTATTCGATGTACCGCCTGGTGATCCTCGGCACCTCTATCGCGATCGGCATCGGGCTGTGGCTGTTCCTCAACAAGACTCCGATCGGCATGATGATCCGCGCCGGGGTCGATGACCGCGCCATGCTGGCGGCGACCGGCGTCAACGTGCCGCTGGTCTTCGCCGTCACCTTCGCGATCGGGGCGGGCCTTGCCGGCTTCGCCGGCGTGGTGGGCGGAACCGCACTCTCCATCGCGCCGGGCGAGGATGTGCGCTATCTGCTGGCTTCGCTGATCGTCACCATCGTCGGCGGTATGGGGTCGATCGTCGGTGCCGCCATCGGCGCGCTGCTGATCGGCATGGCGGAGCAGTTCGGCCTCGCCTACTCGCCGACCTATGGCGTCGTCTACACCTTCCTCATCATGGTGCTCGTGCTGGCCTTCCGGCCGCAGGGCATCATGGGCAAGCGGGCCTGACGATGGCCGCCGACCTCACGGAGACAACAACCGCGGCAACGCCTCGCTTCCTCGCGCAGCTGCGCCCGCATCAGATCGTGCTCGGCCTGTTCCTGCTGGCCTATCCGCTGATCGCCAGCGACTTCTGGATCGTGCAGATCGGCGCGCAGACGCTGTTCCTCGGCCTGATCGGCCTGTCGCTGATGCTGCTGGCCGGCTATGGCGGTATGGTCTCGCTGGCGCAGATGGCGATCGCGGGCATGGCCGGCTACATGTTCGCGATCTTCGGCGAGAATTCCGCCAATCTCGGCCTCGGCTGGCCGTGGTGGCTGGTGCTGCCGACCGCTATCCTGTTCGCCGTCGCGTTCGCGACCGTCACGGGTTTCCTCTCGGTGCGCACCGAGGGCATCTACACCATCATGATCACCCTCGCCATTGCGGTGGCGTTCTTCTATTTCTGCCAGCAGAACTACGCGATCTTCAACGGGTTCAACGGCTTCGCCGGGCTGAAGCCGCCGCAGGTGTTCGGCGTGGATTGGCGCGCGCCTTATCCCTTCTACTATCTGGCGCTGGCTGTCGCCGCGCTCGGCTATTTCGGTGTGCTCTACCTGTCGCGCTCGACCTTCGGCATAGCGCTGCAGGCGATCCGCGACAATCCGCGGCGCATGGCGGCGCTCGGCTTCAATGTGCGCGCCCATCGCGTCGCGGCCTATGCGCTGGCGGCGGTGCCGGCGGCGCTGGGCGGGCTGTTCCTGGTCTGGTTCAATGGCCGCATCTCGCCCGGCACCATCAATGTCGGCGCCGCCATCAATATCCTGGTGATAGCGATCCTGGGTGGGCTTGGGCGGCCGATCGGGCCTTTCATCGGCGCACTCATCTTCGTGCTGCTGGACAATTTCGCGATCGATCTCATCGCGCGCGAGCGTTTCAATCTGGTGATCGGCGGCGCGTTCCTGGCGGTCGTTCTGTTCTCGCCCGACGGCGTCCTGGGCTTGTGGGACAAGCTCAAGCGCCGCCTGGCGAAAAGGGGAGGAGCCTGACCCGGGTTCCACGAACATGCGTTCAACGAGCAAAACAAAGACATAAAGACAAGAGGAGGAAACGACACATGCTTTCAACGACACGCAGAATTCTGCTCTCCACCGCCGCCGCGGCGGTGGCCTGGGGGCTTGGGATCGGTAGCGCCGCTGCGGCAGGGGACACGATCAAGGTCGGCGTGCTGGTGACGCTGGAAGGCGCCTTCACCGTGCTGGGCGAAGACAGCATGCGAGGCGCGGAGCTTGCATTCCAGCAGCACAACATGAGCGCGGGCGGCAAGAAGATCGAGATCGTCACGGGCTCGTCCGATGCCTCGCCCGACAGCGCCATCGCGGCCGCGAAAAAGCTGGTGGAGCAGGACAAGGTCGACATCCTGATCGGCCCCTTGTCCGGTTCCGAAGGCCTGGCGGTGAAGGATTATGCCAAGACCCAGCCGCAAGTGACCTTCATCAACGGTACGTCGGCGGCGCAGGACACCACGCTGCGCGATCCGGCGCCGAACTTCTATCGCTTCACCACCGACGGCGTGCAGTGGCAGGCGGGCCTCGGCGAATACGCCTTCAAGGACAAAGGCTACAAGAAGATGGTGGTGATCGCGGAGGATTATTCCTTCCCCTATACGCAGGTCATGGGTTTCATGCTGCCCTACTGCGAGTTGGGCGGAAAGGTGGTCGACAAGTTCTGGGTGCCGATCGGCAACAAGGACTTCTCCTCGATCGTCGCCTCGATCCCCGACGACATCGATGCGATCTATGTGGCGCTCGGCGGCGCCGACGCGGTCAACTTCCTGTCGCAGTACGAGCAGGCCGGCGGCGACAAGCCGTTGGTCGGCGGTTCGATCACGGTCGACCAGACCGTGCTCGGCTCCGAAGGCAAGCGCAAGGACTACATGCTCGGCACCCCATCGGCGGGCCCGATCGCTGATTCGTGGGACAACGCTGACTGGAAGAAGTTCGTGGAGGACTACAAGGCGGCGTTCCCCAAGGGCTTCCCATCGCCGTCCCTGTTCGCGCACGGCTACTATGTCGAGACGCTCGCCTTGCTGACCGCGCTGGACAAGATCGGCGGTGATCTCGGCGACAACCAGGCGAAGCTGCGAGAGACCTTGGCGAGCCTGCAGCTCGACACACCGACCGGCAAGGTGAGCCTGGACAAGAACCGCAATGCCATCGCCGACATTTTCCTCACGGAGGTCGCAGAGGGCAGTGACGGCAAGCTGTACAATAAGGTTGTAAGGGTCATCCCCCAGGTGAACCAGTTGATGGGGATGGACGAAGCCAAGTTCATGGCGCTCGGGCCGGCGTCCCGCGACAACCCGGACTGCAAGTAAGCGGCCGACTAAGGTGGCTGATTCCGGGCCATTGGTCAGCGAGGCGGTCCAAAGGATCGCGCGTGCGGGCGCCGCGAATGCTCTCGAGCTTCGCGGCGTCCGCCGCACCTTTGGCGCTCTGGTGGCGCTCGACGGCATCGATCTCACGATCCGGGCCGGAGAGCGGCGCGCCATCCTCGGCACCAATGGCGCCGGCAAGACCACCCTGTTCAACGCTATCACCGGCGATTTCATGCCGACCGCCGGGACCGTGCGGTTCTTCGGCGAGGACATCACCACCCTGCCGCCGCATGAGCGCATAAGGCGCGGATTGCGGCGGACCTATCAGATCTCGCTTTTGTTTCGCAATCTCACGGTATTCGACAATCTCTATCTCGCGGTGCGCGGTGTCAGCCGCGGCCGTTTCTCCTTCGTGCGCCAGCGCGACGGCGATCCGGCGACAGTCTCGGCACGCGAGCTGATGCATGCCGTGCATCTGGAGCATATGGCCAACGTGCCGGTCGCCAATCTGGCACACGGCCAGCAAAGACAATTGGAGATCGGCATGGCGCTGGCCGGTGCGCCGCGCTGCATCCTGTTCGACGAACCGGCGGCCGGATTGTCGCCGGCCGAGCGGCGCGAGCTGATCCAGATTCTGGGCGCGCTGCCGGCCCATATCGGCTACATCATCATCGAGCATGACCTCGATGTTGCCTTGCGCGTGGTCGAATCCGTGACGGTCATGCATAACGGCGCCCTGTTCAAGGAGGGCGCGCCGGAAGAGATCCAGAACGATCCGGATGTGCAGCGCATCTATCTCGGTGGCGGCCATGGCTGACGCGCCCATGACCGCGCCCGCCCTCGAGGTCAGCGATCTCCACGTCCATTACGGCCATTCGCACACCTTGCAAGGCGTGAACCTGCGGCTGGATCAGGGTGTGCTCGCGATCCTCGGGCGCAACGGCATGGGCAAGACGACCCTGTGCCGCGCCATCATGGCCATGATTCCGGTCACCAGCGGCAGCATTCGCATCAATGGCCGGGAAATTCTCGGTCTCACGCCGAACGCGATCGTGGCCGCCGGCGTCGGCTATGTGCCGCAGGGGCGGCGCGTGTGGCCGTCCTTGACGCTGGACGAGCATCTGCGGCTCGCGGCGCGCTCGGGTCGCAAAGGCAAATGGACCATCGAACGAGTCTACGAGGCATTCCCGCGCCTGGCGGAGCGCAAGTCCAATGGCGGCGCGCAGCTTTCCGGCGGCGAGCAGCAGATGCTGGCGATCGGCCGCGCCTTGCTCGCCAATCCGTCGCTGCTGGTGATGGACGAGCCGACCGAGGGCCTGGCTCCCCTGATCGTCGAGCAGGTCGAGCGCATGCTGCGCCGCCTGGCGGAGGAGGGCGAGATCGCCGTTCTCCTGATCGAGCAGAATATCGGTGTCGCCACCCGCGCCGCGCGCAATGTCGGCATCATGATGAACGGTCGTCTGGTGCGCGAAATGCCGGCGAGCGAGCTGGCGCACGACCTGGCGCTCCAGCAGCGTCTGCTTGGTGTGGGGACGCACGAGGAAGCTCCCGAAGAAGAGCTGATCGTGCAAGCGCCGCCGGCCCAAACCATGGTGTTCCGCGTCCGCCGCCAGGACGATACGCCGGAGATGGAAAGCGGGCCGCTGCCGGAAGCGGCCTTCTCCACCACGCGCGCCCCGACGCGCTGGTCGGCGGGCAATCCGCTGATGCAGGAGGCGGCCGCCGAAACCGCGGCTTCGGCTGCGGAGGCGCCAGCCGAGCTTCCCGCCGCGTCGGTCGCGCAGCTGCCGGTCGCGAAACTGATCGGCCGCGCGGCCTATGTCGCCGGCACGTTCGATACCAAGGGCCGCGAGCTGCGCTTCCTCGCCAACAAGCTGCAGGCGCTTGGCCTGCGCGTGGTGACCGTGGATCTTTCCACCAGCCAGCGTCCGTCGGTGGCCGACGTCTCCCCCGGCGAGGTGGCCCGGCACCATCCGCAGGGCACTCGCGCCGTTTTCACGGGCGATCGCGGCGCCGCGGTCGGCGCGATGGCGGACGCCTTCCAGCGCTATATCCTCTCCTGCCGCGATCTTGGGGGCATCGTCTCGGCTGGCGGATCGGGCGGTACCGCGCTGGCGACGCCGGCGATGCGCGCGCTCCCTGTCGGCGTGCCGAAGGTGATGGTCTCGACCGTCGCGTCCGGTGACGTGAAGCGCTATGTCGGCCCGTCCGACATCTGCATGATCTATTCCGTCACCGACGTGCAAGGCATCAACCGCATCTCGGAGCAGGTGCTGTCCAACGCGGCGCACGCTCTCGCCGGCATGATCGCGCATCGACCCGATATGGCGCTTGGCAGCGCGGCCAAGCCGGCGATCGGCCTCACCATGTTCGGCGTCACCACACCCTGCGTGCAGATGGTGACCAAGGCTTTGGAGGACCGCTTCGACTGCCTGGTTTTCCACGCCACCGGGACAGGCGGCCAGTCGATGGAAAAGCTGGCGGAATCGCATCTGCTCGCCGGCCTCATCGACGTGACGACGACGGAGATCGCGGACCTCTTCATGGGCGGCGTGTTCTCGGCCGACGAGGACCGGCTGGGCGCGGTCATCCGCACGCGCCTGCCCTATATCGGATCGGTCGGCGCGCTGGACATGGTGAATTGGGGGCCGGTCGACACCGTCCCCGCGCAATTCAAGGGCCGCAAGCTGCACGTCCACAATCCCAACGTCACCCTGATGCGCACCACGGCGGAAGAGAATGCGCGCATGGGCAAGTGGATCGCGGACAAGCTCAATCGCTGCGAGGGTCCTGTGCGCTTCCTCATTCCCGAAGGCGGCGTGTCGCTGCTCGATGCGCCGGGACAGCCGTTCTGGGACCCGGAAGCGGACCGCGCCTTGTTCAATGCCATCGGCGCGAACTTCCGGCCCGGTGGGGACCGGCGGCTGATCCGGCTGCCCTACAACATCAACGAGCCGCCTTTCGCGGCGGCGCTGGTCGACAATTTCCTGGACCTTATCGGGCGCGTCGAGCACCGGCGCGCCATCTGATCGGAGCGACAAGAAGAATGCCGAGACACGATCGAAAAAACCTGATGAAGAAGTTTCACGCGATGGCGAAAGCGGGCCAGCCCATCATCGGTGGCGGCGCGGGCACCGGCCTCTCCGCCAAGTGCGAAGAGGCGGGCGGCATCGACCTCATCGTCATCTACAATTCCGGCCGCTATCGCATGGCGGGGCGCGGGTCGCTCGCCGGCATGATGGCCTATGGCAATGCCAACGACATCGTGGTCGAGATGGCGCGCGAGGTGCTGCCGGTGGTGAAATCGACGCCGGTGCTGGCGGGCGTCAACGGCACCGATCCGTTCTGCCTGTTCGATCATTTCCTCGACCAGTTGAAGGCGATGGGCTTCGCAGGCGTACAGAATTTTCCGACCGTCGGGCTGATCGACGGCACCTTTCGCGCCAACCTGGAAGAAACCGGCATGGGCTATGGGCCGGAAATCGACATGATCGCGATGGCGCACAAGAAGGACCTGCTGACCACGCCCTATGTCTTCAGCGCCGCCGATGCCAAGGCGATGACCAAGGCCGGCGCGGACATCATCGTGTGCCATATGGGCTTGACGACAGGCGGCTCCATCGGCGCCGGCACGGCAGTGACGCTGAAAGAATGCGTCACCAGCATCAACCTCTGGGCAGCTGCCGCCAAGTCGGTGCGCAAGGACGTGCTGATCCTCGCCCATGGCGGGCCGATCGCGACGCCCGAGGATGCGTCCTTCATCCTGCAGAATTGCCCCGATTGCCACGGCTTCTACGGCGCCTCCTCGATGGAGCGGCTGCCGACCGAGAAGGCGCTGGTGCAACAGACCAGGGAGTTCAAGGCCATCACGCGCCGTGCGGCGCGGAAGGCCGTCCGCTTAAGAGGGAGGCCCACATGACTGGAGCGATCATTGGCTGGATCGTGGTTGCGATCGTCGTCCTGGCGATCGTCATCGCGTTCGGCATCTGGGTGATGAACCGGCTTTATCGCCGCTCATCCAAGGAAACTTCGTTCGTGCGCACTGGCCTAGGCGGGCAGAAGGTCGTCATGAATGGCGGCGCCTTCGTGCTGCCGATCGTGCACGAAGTGATCCCGGTCAATATGAACACCCTGCGCCTGGAGGTGCGGCGCGGCCGCGACAGCGCCCTCATCACCAAGGACCGCATGCGGGTCGACGTGGTGGCGGAATTCTATGTGCGGGTGCAGGCCACGGCTTCGGCGATTGCTGCCGCCGCCCAAACCTTGGGTCGCCGCACCATGCAGCCGGAATCGCTGCGCGAACTGCTCGAAGGCAAGTTCGTCGATGCGCTGCGTTCCTGCGCCGCCGCCACCACCATGGAACATATGCACGAGCGGCGGGGCGACTACGTGAAGCAAGTGCGCCAGGGGGTTGCCGAGGATCTCTTGCAGAATGGCCTGGAGCTGGAAAGCGTCTCGCTGACCGGCCTCGACCAGACCAACATGGAGTTCTTCAATCCCTCCAACGCGTTCGATGCGGAGGGCCTGACCCGCCTGACCGAGGAGATCGAACGGCGCAAGAAGATCCGCAACGACATCGAGCAGGACACGCTGATCCAGATCCGCAACAAGAACCTGGAGGCGGAGCGTGTGCAGCTCGATATCGACCGCGAAAGCGAATATGCCCGCCTGCGCCAGGAGAACGAGGTGGAAACCCGCCGCGCTGCCCAGCAGGCGGAGCTGGCCCGCGAACGCGCAGTGCGCGAGCGCGAGGCGGAAGAAGCGCGCATCTCCTCGCGCCTGGAGATCGAAAAGGCCAAGATCGCGCAGGAACGCGCGCTGGACGAGGAGCGGATCGGGCGCGAGCGGGACACCCAGCGCCTGGAGGTGGAACGGCGCAAATCGCTCGAACTTGCGGAGCAGGACCGTTCCATCGCCGTCGCCGCCAAGTCGAAGGCGCAGTCCGAGGCCCAGGCCGAAGCAGAGCTGGCCCGCGCCAAGGCGGTGTCGGCGGAGGAAAAGGTGTTCTCCGCCCGCGAGACCGAGATCGCCGAGCGACGCAAGCAGATCGATCTCATCGGCGCGCGCCAGGAGGCGGAGCGCGAGGCGATCCGCATCAAGGTCATGGCGGAGAGCGAAAAATCCGCGGCCGTCGACCGGGCGGCGGCCACGCGGACCGACGCGGAAGCGGAGGCCGAAGCGGACAAGATCCGATCACTTGCCTCGCGGCTGCGCTACGAGATCTAATCCGAAGGCAGGCGGCAGATGAACGAGGCCGCCAACATGCTGTCCCCGGAATCGCGCGCGTCGGAGGCGCGGCTGCGCCTGATCGAAAAGCTGGAGGCGATCATCCGCGAAAGCGTGAAGCCGATGGAGCGGATCGAGGGTATCAAGATCCTGCATGTGGAGGGGCTGGGCGGCAATGGCGGTGGGCGGCTGAGCGGGCCGGAGGGCGGCGGGTCGCTGGCCGATTCGGTGGTCAATTCAGCGCTGCGCTATCGCGCCCAGGCGCCGCTGATCGACAACCTGCTGCGCGAGATCGGCCTCACCGGCGACGATATCGGGAAGGTATCGAACGTGCTGGAGGGGTTGGCCACCAAGCCCGAGAAGTAAGGCAGGCACGCAATGGTCAAGGTTTATACATCGAGCGTGATCGACGCGCCGGCCGCGCGGGTCTGGGAGCTGGTGCGCGATTTCAACGGCCTGCCCGCCTGGCACCCTCTGATCGCCGACAGCCGGATCGAAGGAAACCAGCCGGCGGACAAGGTCGGCTGCATCCGCAACTTCAACCTGAAGGCCGGTGGCAACATCCGGGAACAGCTTTTGTCGCTGTCGGACTACGACTACTCATGCTCCTATTCGATCCTGGTTTCGCCCATGGGCGTCGAGAATTACATCGCGACCTTGAAGCTGACGCCGATTACCGATGGCGACCGGACCTTCGCCGAATGGTCGGCGGAGTTCGATTGCACGCCGGAGCGCGAAGCAGAGCTGGCGCGGCTGGTCGGGCAGGACGTGTTCCAGGGTGGCTTCAACGCGCTGAAGCAGCGCTTCGCCGCCGGCGCGATGCCGAGCGCGATCGTGCGGCGCTAGCGTCGTGGTTAAAGTCCGCCGTTCCACCATCATCGATGCGCCGGTCGACGAGGTATGGCGCTTCCTGCGTGACTTCAATGCGCACGACACATGGCATCCGGCTGTCGCGGAAAGCAGGATCGAAGAGGGGCGGCCGGTCGATGCGATCGGCGCGGTGCGGCGATTCCGCCTGCGCGACGGCGGGCAATTGCGGGAGCAGTTGCTGACTCTGTCCGATCGCGACCGGCGCCTGACCTATTGCATCCTCGATGCGCCACTGCCGCTGATCGACTACGTCGCCAGCTTCGAGCTGAAGCCCGTCACCGACGGCGCGCGCACCTTCTGGGACTGGCGCTCTGAATTCCGCGCTCCACCGGGGCAGGAGCATGCGCTGGCGAATCTGGTCGGCGAGCAGATCTATGAAGCCGGCTTCGAGGCGGTGAAGCGCCATTTCGGCCAGGCGACGGGCGCCGCGCGCCATCGCACCGCTCCCGCGCAATCCAGCGGCACGGCGATGCAGGCGCAGGCGGTCTTCTTGGCGCGCTATGGCGGGCCGGAAGAACTGGTCTGGCAGAGCATGATCGTGCCGCCGCCCGGTCCAAACGAGATTCGCGTGCGCCACAATGCAATCGGCGTCAATTTCATCGATGTCTATTGCCGCACCGGCTATTTCCGCATGGTGGAGCCGCCGGCGCCTTTGGGCATGGAAGCGGCGGGCATCGTGTTGGATGTCGGTGCCGATGTCGTCGGCTTCGCGCCGGGCGACCGCGTCGCCTATGCCTGCCCGCCCGTCGGCGCCTATGCGGAGGTGCGCAACCTGCCGGCCGACCTGGTGCTGCCATTGCCGGATTTCATCGATGACGAGACGGCCGCTGCCGTGATGCTGAAGGGCCTGAGCGCGGAGTTCCTGCTGCATCGCGTCCATGCCGTGAAGGAGGGCGAGATCATCCTGGTCCATGCCGCGGCGGGCGGCGTCGGCCACCTGCTGTGCCAATGGGCGCGGCATCTGGGCTGCGCGGTAATCGGCACGGTCGGCAGCCGCGACAAGGCGCAACGCGCGCTGGCCGCCGGCTGCGCCCACGTGATCCTGGGCGGAGAAGACCTGGCAGCACGGGTCGACGCGATCACGAGTGGGCAGGGCTGCGACGTGATCTATGACGCGATCGGCGGCGACAGCCTGGCGCGCAGTTTTCCGGCTTTGGCGGAGCGCGGCCACATCGTCTCGTTCGGCCAGGCTGCGCGGCCGCTCGATCCGCTCGACGTCGCTGGCCTGGCCGCGAAATCGGCGACGGTGTCGCGGCCCAATTACGGCCACTATGTCGGCACTGCAAGGGACGTGCGTGCCGGCAGCGCGCGCCTGTTCGCGGCACTGGAGCGTGGCATTCTGAAACCGGAGGTCGGATTGCGCCTGCCCTTGCGCGACGCGGCGGAGGCGCATCGCCGGTTGGAATCGCGCGCGACCGTGGGTGCGACGATCTTGATTCCGTAGACGTGCGCAATTTAGCCTTGAAATTATCCCGCGAATTGCTGGGTGGGCAAACCGATCGTTCCAGGATCGATCTCGAACAATCCCCCAGCCAGCGGCTCCTTGGCGAGCTGCGCGTCGGTCAGGCCGATCCGGGCGGAGGTCACGAACATCCGGTCCAGCCGGTCGCCGCCAAAGGTACAGGAGGTGACCTGCGACACCGGCATCGGCACCACCCGGTCGCGCGTCCCATCCGGCCGGAAGCGGGTGATGCGCGATCCGCCCCAATGGGCGACCCACAAGTGACCGTCGCGATCCGTGGTCATGCCGTCGGGAAAGCCTTCCTCCTCCGCGAAGCGGGCGAAGACGCGCTTGTTGCCGAGGCTGCCGTCCACCCGCACGTCGAAGCGGTAGATTTCGCGCGCATTGCTGCAGGTGTGGTAGACGATCGCGCCATCGGGGCTGAAGGTCGGGCCGTTGGCGCAGATATAGCCGCGATCGACCTGATGAACGGAAAAGTCCGGATCGAGCCGGTAGAAGGAGCCGGAACCCTCTTTCTCCGCATCGTGCATGGAGCCGAACCAGACGCGGCCCTTCGGATCAACCTTGGCATCGTTCAGGCGGTTGCCCGCCTTGTCGGTCTCGATCTCGCAGCGGCGGACAAGCTTGAATGGATCGAGCGTCACCTCGACGATCGCATGCGCGAGCCCGACGACGAATCCCGGTCGGTTGCGCCGCTCGACCGCCCAGCCGATCATGTCCGGCATGTCCCAGCTTTGCGACGCGCCGTCGGCCAGGCGATAGCGATTGAGTTTCTTGACCTTGATGTCGGTCCAATAGATCGCCTGGTCCCGCGCCGACCAGAGCGGCCCTTCGCCGAGATCGGCCTTGGCATCCAGCAGAAGTCGCGGCTCTTTCATGCCCAGCCCCCATCGACGGTGAATTCCTGCGCGCTGCACATGCGGGCGTCGTCGGAGGCGAGGAACAGGACCATGCGCGCCAGGTCGATCGGTTGCAGCCGGCCTTTCAGGCACTGTTGCCGGTCGATGGTTTTCTCGCCTTCTTCATCGAGCCACAGCTTCTTCTGCCGCTCCGTCATGACCCAGCCCGGCAACACCGTGTTCACGCGGATGCCGTCCTGGCCAAGCTCGCGCGCAAACCCGCGCGTCAGGCCATGCACGGCCGCCTTCGCCGTCGTGTAGGCCGGTGCGCCGCCCATCGCGACCTTCCAGCTTATGGAGCCGAAATTGATGATCGAGCCGCCGCCAAGGCGCTTCATCTGCGGCGCCGCCGCTTGGATGGCAAAGAACATGGGGCGCAGGTTGATCGCCATGCGCTCGTCCCAATAACCCGGCGTCATGTCCTTCCAATCGTGCCGCATGTCGTTGGCGGCATTGTTGACCAGCACGCCGATATTGCCGAGGTCGCGTCCGACCCGGTCGATGATCGCCTGCATGGCGGCGCTGTCGGTGATGTCGCAGCGGCTGAACTGCGGCGCCGTGCCGTACTGAGCGCGGAGCGCTTCGCATAAAACAGCGCTCGCCGCCTCGTCGATATCGACGAACGCGACGCGGGCGCCCTGATCGACGAAGCTTTCCACGATGGCGGCGCCGATGCCGGAACCGCCGCCGGTGACGAAGACGGTCTTGCCGCGCAGGTTTGGGAACTTGCCGAAGTTGGTCAGGTCCATGGATGCAATCTTCTTTGCGGAAATGATCTCGTGAGGCCGGAAATCAAAATCACAGCCCATCCGCGCTGGCAAGATCAGGCCAGCCGTTTCCGGCTTTCGCCCTTGGCTTTCGAGGCGCCGCGGGACTTGCGGGACTCGCCGATCACACCGCTGGTATCGGCCAGCAGGGCGCGCGCCGCGCGGCGGGCCGCGGCGGGGCTGCGGCGGCGGATGGCGATCAGGATCGCCTCGTGCAGGGGCAGGGCTTTGCGCACATCCTCGTTGTGGGAGGCGGTGAACTCGAACATGTTGCTCAGCGCCGATTCGATCATGAAGCCCAGCGGCACCAGCAGCTCGTTACCCGCCGCGCCCAGGATCGCGAGGTGGAACTTCACGTCATGGGTATTCCAGTCGGTGACGTTGGTCGAATCGACCATGCCCTTGTAGGCTCCCTCGATCGCGGCGAGCTGCGGCGGCGTGTGGTTGAGCGCGGCGAGCGCGGCGACTTCGGGCTCCAGCATCTCGCGCATCTGCTGCACGTTGCTGAGGAAATGGTGCTGGTCCGAGGCTGCCCAGTACCAAGCGAGGACGTCGCGGTCGAGCAGGTTCCACACCTCGCGCGGGCGGACGCGCGAGCCGATCTTGGGCCGCGAGACGATCAGCCCCTTGGCCGCCAGCATCTTGATCGCCTCGCGCACCGCCGTGCGGCTGACGCCGTAGACGTCGCACCACTCGGCTTCGTTGGGCAGCAGCGATCCGGGCGCGTATTCCCCTCGGAGAATCCGGGCGCCGATATCCTGCGCCAAACTGTGATGAAGGCGCTCTCCCCTGGCCTTTGCGGCTTTTTTTAATTTCCTCATTGGCAGTGCGAATTATATGGCACCAATCGAATCATAGCACAACGGCACGTTATGCGTCTTCTCCCGCCCGCGGCTACGCCGCCTTTTCGCGCTTGCCCGAGACGATGATCTCCAGCACCTCCTGCTCGGTGGTGTGCGTGATGTGCCGCTCGCCGACATTCTCGCCGCGTTTCAGCACCATGACCCGATCGCCGACCGCGAAGATATCCTGCAGCCGATGCGAGATGATGATTTGCGCGACGCCGTGCTTTTTCAACTCCAGCATGGTCTCCAGCAGCCGCTCAGTCGCCATCACCGAGAGGTTGGCGGTCGGCTCGTCCAGCACGACGACGCGCGGATCGAACGAGATCGCGCGTGCGATCGCCACCGATTGCTGGCGGCCGCCGGACAGGCTTTCGACCCGCTGATAGACAGAATTCACATCCACCTTCAGCCGCTTCAGAACAACGTCCGCCTCGCTGTACATGGTCTTGCGGTCGACAAAGAAACCCTTGCGCGGCCAGCGGCCGAGGAAAATGTTCTGGCCGACATCCATGTTTCCGCACAATGCGAAGTCCTGGTAGATCATCTCGATGCCGGCGGCGCGGCTTTCATGCGGGCTCTTGAAATGCGTCGGCGCGCCGCCGACCAGGACGTCGCCGGAATCACGGCTATAGGCGCCGGTCAGGATCTTCATCAGGGTCGATTTGCCGGCGGAATTATCGCCGACCAGGCCCATGATCTCTCCGGGATAGAGTCGCAGGTCGACATCATGGAGGGCGCGAACGGCGCCGAAGGCCTTGCTGATGTGGCGCATCTCGATGAGCGGCGTAGTTGCGGAATCGATCTTCAGTTCCTCAGGCATGTTCGGGCTCCGATTTGGCGCGGATGAAGCGCGCGAAGCGCACGCGCAGGCCGGCCAGGATGTTGGCCTGCCGCAGCCAGATGTCGATCAGGACCGCGACGATCAGGATGAGGCCGGTGAAGACATTGACCCAGTGCTGCGGCATCACGAAGGAGCCGCCGCCCGGCAATATGATGTTGAGCTGCAGCAGCGCGCGGATGAGGGTGATGACGGCCGCGCCCGCCAGCGCGCCGATCATGGTGCCGTAGCCGC